>Ga0302314_10017507_pt1 | contig 12018 bp, 9 predicted proteins | sample III_Palsa_N2_3_FD_200533 | JGI IMG/M metagenome (GOLD analysis project Ga0302314, IMG submission 200533) | Peat permafrost microbial communities from Stordalen Mire near Abisko, Sweden - III_Palsa_N2_3 | ecosystem: Environmental > Terrestrial > Soil > Palsa > Peat permafrost | place: Sweden...
TTGGTGCGGCCTACGCGCCATCTAGAATAACCCGACCTGTCCTTGCTTGCGCTCCCGATATTCGGGCTCATCGCGGCGCATCTACAGGCTAAGGCCCAACTCTGTCGACTGCCCGGCGATCAAACGTCCGTCAGATAGCCGCGGTTGGCGAAAATTGGTTCGCAAACAGCGGTGGCGAATGCCTTGAGTGCGGGAAAATATTGCGCACTAACCCTTTCGTGCGAAACATTCTTCCAGCCAGCCGCTATCGAACCGGACGAACCTTATCCTGCCCTTGGCGTTCGCCGAATAGACCGCGCGCCAGTCGCCATCGCGGCCTCGGATGACTGAAGGATAGGCGACCACCGCCTCCGTCGCGGGCGCGGAGAGATTACACCCCGGCTCAAAGTGGATTCCATCGGCCGACCGGGCCAGCGCCAGAACGTCGCGGGTGGTGTTCGACGGATTGTAGATCAGCACGTCGCGGCCGGAGCCGTCATCAAACACATCGACCGCGGCGCCGGGATTGGGCAGGTTGGTGATCTCCGGTTTGGTCCAGGCGCCGGAGGCCGGATCGAACAGCGCCGTGTAGACCCCCTGGCGCTGCTGATCGCGGAAGAAAACTCGGAAGCGCCCGTCGCCCAGCGGCGCCAGCGCCGGCTGGATCAGCTTGAACCCGTCCAGCGGCCAAGTGGTGACCAGCCGCGCTACATCGCCCTCCAGCACCACCCTGGCGATCACAGAGCGTTGCGCGGTCTCCTGGTAGAACGGTAGCAGGTAGCCGTCACCGGCAGCTTTCATCTCCGCCCGCGGCAACGCGCCGGGCAGATCGACCAGCCGGTGCGCGCGAGACCAGGTGCGCCCCTCGTCGGCCGAGACCCGCGCGTCGATGCGCCCACAGACCCAGTTCTTGCAGATGTTACCGACCATCGGCCAGGTTCGGCTCTGGATCACGCCGTGGACCATCCAGACCCGGCCGTCCGGCGCAACGGTCAGCGTGACGTTACCCAGGCTCTTGTTGCGATCCTGCGCCCCGATCGCCTGATCGCCCGGCGCCACTGCGGTCCAGGGCGCCGACCAGCTCGACCCATCGCCGGTCCCGCGCGAGCAGAGGATGCGGACGCTGAGGTCTTCCTCGTGGTCGCCGGAATACCAGCAGACCAGCAGCGCGCCCGACCCCAGCTCCGCGATCGCTGCGCCATGGTTCTCGCCGACGGCTGGCGCCGGGACCTCGGCGCGCAAGATCGGCGCGGCGACGGCCGCCCCCGCTCGGCCGAGACCGCAGAGCACAAGCAGCAACACCCAGGCTTGACGCCAGACGGACGCGGCGGGAGGGTTCGGCATTCAGGGAAGGAATTCGATCATGGAATTGGCGCCTAAGCAGACCGGGCTCTCGACCGCGCGTCTGGAGCGGATAACCGATCACATCGAGCGCAACTACATTTCTTCCGGCAAGATCGCCGGCTGCCAGGTGGCGGTCTCGCGCCACGGCCACCTCGCCTATTTCCGCTCGTTCGGCCAGATGGACCGCGAGCGCGGCAAGCCGATGGCCGACGACGCCATCTTCCGCATCTATTCGATGTCCAAGCCGATCACCTCGGTGGCGCTGATGACGCTTTACGAACGTGGCTACTTCCAGCTCAACGACCCGGTCAGCCGCTTCTTCCCGGCCTGGAAGGACCAGCAGGTCTGGGTCTCCGGCCGCGGCGCCGACATGAGGACCGAGGCCCCGACCCGTCCGGTCAGCATGCGTGACATGCTCTGCCACACCGGCGGCCTGACTTACGGCTCGGCCCTGGTCGCGCTGGGCGCGCCCGACAGCGGCCACCCGGTCGACGCCGCCTATGCCGAGCACGGCGTGCGGCGCGGCAAGGGCGAAGACCTGATGCAGTTCATGGACAAGCTGGCCAAGGTCCCGCTGCGCTACCAGCCCGGCGAGCGCTGGATGTACTCGCTCTCGACCGACGTCTGCGGGGCCCTGGTGGAGAAGATCTCCGGCCAGCGCTTCGACAGATATCTGCAGGAGCACATCTTCGGCCCGCTCGGCATGAAGGACACCAGCTTCGTGGTGGCGCCGGAGAAGCAGGATCGCTTCGCCGCCAACTATCGCCGCGCCGCCGACAAGACGCTGCAGCTGCTCGATGACCCGGCCAAGAGCGAATATCTCTCAGAGCCCAGCTTCTTCTCAGGCGGCGGCGGCCTCACCGGCACCACGGAGGATTATCTGCGCTTCTGCGAGATGATCCGCCGCGGCGGCGAGTTCGAGGGCGAGCGCATCCTCGGTCCGCGCACGGTGGCGCTGATGCACGAGAACCACCTGAAGGACGGCAAGGACCTGACCCAGATGGCGATCGGCGGCTTCTCCGAGACCGCCAACGAAGGCGTCGGCTTCGGCCTCGGCTTCGCCACCACGCTCGACACGGTGAAGTCCGGCTCAATCGCCGCCGGCGACTTCTACTGGGGCGGCGCGGCCTCGACCATCTTCTGGGTCGATGACGTGGAAGACCTGTCGGTGGTGTTCATGACCCAGCTGATGCCCTCCGGCGCCTTCAACTTCCGCGGCCAGCTGAAGAGCATCATCTACGCGTCGATCGTGGAATAACTTGCTCTCCCCCTGCGGGAGAAGGTGGCCCGAAGGCCGGATGAGGGGTCGCTCTGGCCTGGCTTACTTTCGCACGGTTTCATCATCGAAGCCGGTGCGACCCCTCATCCGGCGGGCATGCGCCCGCCACCTTCTCCCGCAAGGGAAGAAGGACGCACGTCGCGTCTTTCGTCCAGCCGCACCACTGCATCCGCTCTCGCCGGCATCTCAGCGTCGATGTGCCGAGTCAGCCGTTCGTAATGCTGGATGAAGACCGCGATCTCCGCGTCGGTCTGGCCGCCGCCGGTGCGCTCGCGCAACTTGTGCTCCTGCTCGATCCGCCAGCCCAGCACCGCCTCAAAGCTTGGCGCCCGCAGCAGCGCCTGCCAGCGGATTTTAGCGAACAGCGCCTGGTAAGGCCCGGCCAGCGCCGCGTTCGCATGGCGCCGCCAGACGCCGTCTGGATCACGCGTCCGCTCCAGGTCGTTGATCGGCTCCGCCAGCGCGGCCTCGACCTGCGGCCGCGCGCCGACGCACCAGCCTTCGAACAGCACCATATCGACCGGCCCGGCGACGCGGTCCCAGTCGGTGTGCGGGCGGCGGTCGTCGGCCGCCTTGTCGAACCGCGGCACGGCGGTCTCGCCGGCGCTGAACAGGCTCTCGATCACCTCGATCCCGAGCGCGACGTCATGGGTCCCGGGAACACCGCGGGTGGCGAAGAGCGGGTGCACCGTGTCCGCGAGCCGCCCGCGCTCGGCCTTGGTCAGATAGAGGTCGTCGATCGACAGCACCGCCGCCCGCAGCCCCCGATCCCGCAACAGCAGCGTCAGCGCCCCGGCGGCGGCCGATTTGCCCGAGCCCTGCGCGCCGGTCACGCCCACGACCAGCGGCGCGCCGGCCGCCGCAACCCGCTCGGCCATCGGCCGCAGCGCGCGGTCGACGAATCCGAGATAGTCCGCCGGTAGCCGCTGTTCGGCGAGGTAGGCTGACAAATCCGCGCTCATGTCTGCCTCCCACGGTTGGCCCGGCGGCGCGGGAGGCATAGCCTCGGGCAATGAGCACCGCCACCGAAGGCCGCATCGATGTGCGCCGCGACGACCGCGGCGTGGTCACCGTCACCATCGACAACCCTACGCGGCTGAACGCGCTGGGCTCGGCCCTGCTGGCCGAGTTCGTCCGCGCGGTGCAGGCGCTCCACGCCGACGACGACGTTCGCGCCGTGATCGTCACCGGCGGCGGCGAGCACGCCTTCGTCGGCGGCGCCGACATCAGGGAGATGGCGCGGATCGACGGCCCGGACGCCGCCCGCGCCTTCATCACCGGCGTCCACCGCGCGTGCGACGCCGTGCGCCACTGCCCCGCGCCGGTGATCGCCCGCGTGCAGGGATACTGCTTCGGCGCTGGGCTGGAGCTGGCCGCCGCCTGCGACTTCCGCATCGCCTCCGATCAGGCCGAGTTCGCCATGCCCGAGGTGCGGCTGGGTATCCCGTCGGTGGTCGAGGCCGCGCTGCTGCCGAGCCTGATCGGCTGGGGCCGCACCCGCCGCCTGCTGCTGACCGGCGAGACGATCGACGCCGAGTGCGCCCTCGCCTGGGGCCTGGTTGAGGAAGTGACCGCGGCCGACGAGATCGACGACGCGGTCGAAGCCGCGCTCGCCGACATTCTTGCCTGCGGTCCCGCCGCCGTCCGGTCGCAGAAGGCGCTGATCGCCGCCTGGGAGACCCTGCCGCTCGTCCGGGCGATCGACGCCGGGATAGACGCCTTCGCCGCTGCCTACCGCACCGACGAGCCGAAGCGGATGATGGCCGAGTTCCTCGCCCACCAGGCCGCGCGCAAAGCCGCAGCCGAGCGCTAGACCGACAGGCCGTTTGCAGCCATCAACGCCTCTCGATATGTAGCAAACCTACATATCGAAAATCTAACGGCTGGGGTGGCCATGTCTTTAGGAATGAAAACAGCCTTGCTGGCCGCTTGCCTCGCGCTGGTCGCCGGCGCCGCGCGAGCTCAGCAGGTGAGTTCGACGACGGCCGCCGCGTCCGATGGACCGGCCACACCCGCCAGCAGCCCGCCGCCGCCAGGCGCCGATGCGGTCTCCGACTACTTCGCCCACTGGTTCGACCGTGTCGACGAAGCCAAGGCTAGCCAGCCGCAGTGGATGACGCCAATCGCCACCGTCACCCCGCGCCTGGAAGAGGAATTCCGCTACGATCAGTACTGGGAGAAGCTGGGCAACGGCGCGGACCTGATCAACTTCGACTCCGGCAAGGGTCTGGAGCTGATCCCCACCGCCAGCAATGAAGTGATCCTCAACCTGCCGCCCTATATCGACCGCACGCTCAAGAAGCCGGCCGAAGGCTTCAATGACTGGCCGTTCCTGTTGATCAAGCAGCGATTCATCAGCGCCAACGAGCAGAGCGGCAACTACGTGGTCAGCGGCTTCCTTGGCGTACAGGCGCCGACCGGGATCAAGGCGCTAACCAACGACGCTTGGGTGATCACTCCGACGCTCGCCGCCGGCAAGGGCTGGGGCGATTTCGACATCCAGGCCACGGTCGGTTTGCCGATCCCGCTCGCCCACGAGAACGTCATCGGCACGTCGCTGGCGACCAATATCGCCCTGCAATACCACCTCGCCGCCTACTTCTGGCCCGAGATAGAGGCCAACTCGACCTATTGGTTCGACGGCGAGCGGGGCGGGAAGACTCAGATTTTCATAACGCCTGGGCTGGTAATGGGACGCTTCAAGATCGTTGGCCGGGTGAAGGGCATCGTCGGTGTCGGCTATCAAATCGCGGTCTCGCCGGCGCTGGTTAAAGAACCGGCGCTGACACCGACCTATCAACATGCTTGGGTGCTGACACTGCGCACGACCTTCTAGCCGTGAGAGCCAATCCGTGAGCCGATCCTCCGCCATCTCGGCCGATCTGGTTCTGAGCAAGGGGCGGCAGGGGCAGATCGGCGCCCAGCGGGTGGCGCTGCTGCAGGCGATCGGCAAGCACGGCTCGATATCCGGCGCGGCCAAGGCCGCCGGCCTCAGCTATAAGGGCGCCTGGGACGCGGTACAGGCGCTGAACAACCTGTTCGATCGTCCGCTGGTGACCACCCAAACCGGCGGGCGGCATGGCGGCTTAGCCGAAGTCACATCCGAGGGGCAGGCGCTCATCGCCGCATTCCATGCGGTCGAAGCGGAGTTGGCCCAGGTGCTGGAGCGCTTGGAACAGCGACTGGATAACGCGTCGTCGGCGCCGCTGCACAGCTTGCTTTGGAGTCTCGGCATGAAGACCAGCGCGCGCAACGCCCTTCGCGGCACGGTCGATCGGGTCACGCACGGCGCGGTCAACGCCGAGGTGGTCCTCAAGATCGGTGACGGCGCGGAGATCGTCGCCGTGATCACCCGTCAGAGCCTGCGCGACCTCGGTCTTGAGCCGGGTCGCGACGCCATCGCCCTGATCAAGTCCAGCTTCGTGATCCTGGCGAAGGGCGAGGGCTCGCTGCGCACCTCGGCCCGCAACACCCTCCCCGGCACGGTGGCGCGGCTGCAGCGCGGCGCGGTGAACGACGAGGTCACGCTCGACATCGGCGGCGGCAAAATCATCACAGCCACGGTGACCCACGAGAGCGCGCAGGCGCTGGAGATCGCGCCCGGCGAGCGCCTCGTCGCGCTGATCAAGGCCTCGCATGTGATCCTGGCGGTGGAGTAGGCGCCGCGCCGGCCTGCCGGGCGACGCCCGGTCCTGTCAGCAGCGGCGCCTACGGATTTGCGTTCGGGCGCATCCCGTCCCACAATGGTTGCATTACCGAAGACGGAAATTTCGATGTCTGATTCCATTGGCGCGCCCTCGGGCGAAACGCCGAGCGTAGAGGCGCGTCCGCAGATCGACGTGAAGGCCATGCCGCACATTTTGCGGCGCATCGTGGTGATAGCCCTCCAGACCGACCCGCTGCAGGTCGTGCTGGCGATCGTCTGTTCGCTCGGCTCGGCGGTCGCGAGCTTGGCGGTGCCACGCCTGTTCTCCCAGGCCGTCGACCAGGTCGCCGCGCTGTTGAAGGCGCTCGATCACGCCCGCGCTGTCCACGTCCCGGCCGCCACCCAGCATGGGCTGATCGCGCAGTCACAGCACGCGCTCTGGATCAGCGCCGCCTTCGTCGTCGGCGTCAGCATCGCCCAGGGCCTGCTCACCGGCTTCAGCGGCTTCCAGGCCGAGTGGGTCAGCCAGAAGGTCGCCTACAAGCTGCGGCTCGACTACTTCCGCCAACTGCAGCGGCTGTCGTTCGGCTTCCACGACAAGATCCACTCCGGCGACCTGATCACCCGGGGCATGATCGACCTCGAGGGCACGCGCATGTTCATCCAGAACGGGATGATGATGTCGCTGACCCTGGTGCTGCTGCTGGTGGTGGCGACCTGGATGATGTTCGCGGCGGACCCGGTGATGGCGCTGCTGGCTTTGGCGTTCGTGCCGTTCAGCGTCGTCACGCTCAGCCGGGTCGGCTTCCTGCTGCGCGTCGCCTGGATGAAGGTGCAGACGCTGATGAGCGTCCTGACCCTGACAATGGAAGAGAACCTCCAGGGCATTCGCGTCGTCCGCGCCTTCGCCGCCCGCAACTTCGAGCTCGCCAAGTTCGACAGCGCCGCCAGCGAGGCGCTGCGGGAGGCGTACGAGCGGATCAAGCTGCGGATGACCGCGATCCGCACGACCACCCTCACCTTCTATGCTTCGCAAGGCGCGGTGCTCTGGTATGGCGGCCACAAGGTCGCGGCCGGGACGATGACGCCGGGCGTGATGGCCGCCTTCGTGCTCTACCTCACCATCCTGCAGGCGCCGGTGCGCCAGGTGATCATGATCGTGATGTCGGCCGCGCGGGCCACCACCTGCGGCAGCCGCCTGTTCGAGATCCTCGATATCGAGCCCGACATCGCCGACAAGCCGAACGCGCCGGCGCTGGCGCCGACCGAAGGCGTGCTGGCGTTCGAGCACGTCGACTTCGAATACGACCCCGGTAAGTTGGTGCTGCACGACGTCAGCTTCCGGCTCGGCCGCGGCCAGACGCTGGGCATCGTCGGGCCGCCCGGCAGCGGCAAGTCGACCATCGCCAACCTGATCCCCCGCTTCTACGAAGTCAGCGGCGGGCGCATCACCATCGACGGGCAGGATATCCGCGATGTCCAGTTGGCCAGCTTGCGGGAATACGTCGGCCTGGTGCAGCAGGAGGCATTCCTGTTCGACGCCAGCGTCACCAACAACGTCGCCTACGCCGATCCCTGGGCAGAGGAAGCGCGCATCGTCGGCGCCACCACGACGGCGCAGTTGCACGACTACATCGCCGGCCTGCCGAAGGCCTATGACACGCGCGTCGGCGAGCGCGGCGTCGCGCTGTCAGGCGGCCAGCGGCAGCGGATGTCGATCGCCCGCGGCGTGGTGCCCGGGCCGGGGATCATGATCTTCGACGACTCCACCGCCGCTATCGACGCGGTGACCGAAAAGCGGGTCCGCGACGCGCTGGCCGAAGCGACCAAGGGGCAGGCGACGATCATCATCGCCCACCGCCTCTCTTCGCTGATGCATGCCGACGAGATCATCCTCCTGGAAGAGGGCCGGGTGGTCGAGCGCGGTTCGCACGCCGAGCTGCTGGCTCTCGGCGGCGAATATTCCGACCTCTACCAGCTGCAGACCCGCACCGAGCAGGGCCTCTCCACCGCCGACGCCAAGATACGGCGCAAGGTGACGGAGGCGGCGGAATGATGGGAATGACCTCTCCCCTCCGTCGCGCTTCGGTCGCGTACGCTCCCTCGCCAGCGACACCTCCCCTCGCTCCGCGACGGGGAGGAGCATCTGCTATTCCCCCCGCTGGCGGGGGGAAGTGTCGCAAACGAGCCCGCTTCAGCGGGCGATGTGCGACGATGGGGGGAACACAATGAGCGAGTTCGCCTTCGAACGCGAGACAGCGCCCGCGCCGCCGCCCCGCAAGCGCAACGCCAACCTCGGCAGCGCCGACGGCGAAGAAATCTTCATGGCGTTCGACACCCGGATCGTGCGCCGGTTCGGCGCCTTCCTGAAGCCGCACCCTAACTATCTGATCGGCGCGCTGGTCGCGACCGTCCTCTCGGCCTTCGCCCAGCTCGCCCTGCCGGTGATGATCGGCCAGGCGGTGACCGCGGCGACCACCCCGCACACGCCGCCCGGCCGGATCGACATGGTGGTGTTCGAGTTCGGCATCGCCGTTGTGGTCTTCACCATCACCTCGCTGCTCTCGCAATCAATGAGCACGCGGCTGGCGCAGAAGGTGATCTTCGACGTGCGCCGCTCGATGTTCGACCATTTCCAGAGCGTCGCCCTGACCTTCATGGACAAGACCCATGTCGGGCGGATCATGAGCCGACTGCAGGGCGACGTGAACGCGCTGCAGGACTTCTTGGAAAGCACCACCAGCACTCTCGGCGACTTCGTGGTGCTGATCGGCATCGTCGTCTGGATGCTGGTGTTGAACTGGAAGCTGGGCGCACTCACCATGCTGGTGCTGCCGGCCCTGATCGGCATCCGCGCGATCTGGCTGCCCTATTCCAAGGTGAACTTTCGCCGCGCCCGCGATGCCTCCTCGATCGCCAACGGGGCCTTGGCCGAGAACATCGCCGGCGTGCGCACCGTGCAGGAGACCCGGCGCGAGGCGATGAACTTCGAACTCTACGAGGAGAAGGCGCGCGACAACCTGAAGGCCTCGGTCGACTCCGCCTTCCTGGCCGGGATCATGAGCCCGACGGTGGCGATCCTGACAGGGTTCGCGATGGCGATGATCATCGTCGTCGGCGGCGGCGAGGCGCTGAACACCCAGCTGAAGGTCGGCGACATGATCACCTTCGTGATCTTCGTGCAGCGCTTCTTCGAGCCGGTGCGGATGCTGTCGATGCAGTACACCGCCCTGCAGCGCGCGATGGCCGCCGGCTACCGCATCTTCGAGGTGCTCGACGTGCCGGTGACCATCACCAACAAGCCCGATGCGGTCGAGATCACGGAGGAGGTTCCCACCGTCGAGTTCGACCACGTCACCTTCGGCTACGATCCCGAGCGGCCGGTTCTGCGCGACGTCTCGTTCAAGGTGAAGCCCCGCCACGTCGTGGCGCTGGTCGGCCCGACCGGCTCGGGAAAGACCAGCATCATCTCGCTGGTGCGGCGGTTCTACGAGGTCAACCAGGGCAGCGTGCGGGTCGGCGGGCACGACGTGCGGGATGTCACACTGGAATCGCTCGGCAAGACCATCGGCATGGTGCTGCAGGAGCCGTTCCTGTTCACCGGGACGATCGAGGAGAATATCCGCTTCGCCTCTGACGCCACCCACGAGCAGGTGGTCGCGGCGGCCAAGGCGGTGCGGGCGCACGACTTCATCCTGCGCCTGCCGCAGGGCTACGATACCCCGCTTGGCCAGCGCGGCCGCAACATCTCGCTCGGCCAGCGCCAGTTGCTGTCGTTCGCCCGCGCCCTGGTGATCGACCCGAAAATCCTGATCCTCGACGAGGCCACCGCGAACATCGACAGCTTCACCGAACTGGAAATCCAGCAGGCGTTGAAGGTGCTGATGACCGGGCGCACCTGCCTGGTGATCGCCCACCGCCTCGCCACGGTGCGCGACGCCGACGAGATCATCGTGCTGCAGCAGGGCAAGATCGTCGAACAGGGTCCGCACGAGGCGCTGATGGCCAACGGCGGGCTCTACGCCAAGCTCTACGCCTCGAGCCACGGCTCGTTCGACGACCTGCCCGGCGAAGGCGAGCGCCGCGCCGACCGCGAAGTGATGATGACCTGAGGCGCACAGGTTTCACACGGTTGTCGCTTTGGTGACGCAATGGCGCAACGTCCGCGTCCGACTGGAGCCGCCATGATCCGCCTCGCCACCCTGATCGCCGCCGCCCTCGTCCTCGCCGCCGGCGCCGCCGAGGCCGCGCCGCTGCATCTGGTGCGGGTGGTGCTGGTCACCCGCCACGGCGTGCGCCCGCCGACCCAGGGCAACGACGAGTTGGCCAAGTATTCCGACAAGGCCTGGCCGGACTGGGAGGTGAAACCCGGTGAGCTGACGCCGCACGGTGGCGAGACGGTCAAGCTGGTGATCGCGACGGTGCGCGACGCCTACCGCGCCCAGGGCCTGTTGCCCCGCACCGGCTGCGCCGGCGCCCGGCAGGTGACGGTGTGGGCCGACGGCGCCGATGAACGCACCCGCGAAAGCGGCCGTATCACCGCCGAGACGATCGAGCCCGGCTGCGGCCTGAAAGAGGGTTACGCCGACGTCCATCCCCGTGATCCGATCTTCGGCGGCTCCGACCTCGGCGCCTGCGCGCTCGATCCCAGCCAGATGAAAGCCGCCATGGCCGCGGCGGCCACCGACCCGATCGTGACCGGTATCGACGTCGGCGCCGCGCAGGCGAAGTTGCAGGCGATCTTCGCCCCTGACGCCTGCAACGGCGGGGCGGGAACCTGCTTCGCCACCGCCGCTGGCGCAACGCCGGGCGCGGGCGTGTTCCCCGCCACCGGCGGCCTGGCGGAGGATCTGCTGCTCGAATACGGCGACGCCAAGCCGATGGCGGAGGTTGGCTGGGGCCGCGTCAGCGCCGCCGACATCGCCGCGGTGATGCCGCTGCACGAGCGCGTCTACGCCATGCTCCGCGCCAATCCCTACGCCGCCACCCACCGCGGCGCGCCGATGGCGCGGGTGATCCTGGCCGCCCTCGCCGGCAAGCCGGCCGCTGGCGGACCCGAATCCGGCCCCGACCTGAAGCTGCTGACCCTTTCAGGTCACGACACCAACATCGCGCTGATGGCCGACGTGTTCGGCCTGCGCTGGACCCTGCCGGGCGAGCCCGACGGCACTGCGCCCTCGTCGGCGCTGGCGTTCGAGCTATGGTCCGACGGCGCGCATCAGTACGTCCGCCCGGTGATCTACTACGCGACCATGGACCAGCTGCGCACCCTGCAGCCCGCCCGCGCCCAAAGCCTGCCGCTCAGCTTCCCCGACTGCGCCACCGGACCGAAGGGCAGCTGCCCGGTCGAAGAGATCACCAAGCGCGTCGAAGCCCTGCTGCCGGCGGGCTGCGGCGACGTCTGAGCCGGGTTGCCGAACCGTAATCCATCGCCCCCTGGCGATCAGCCGCGCTACGGCCTAGATTCAGCCCCTGCCGCGTCATCGATCGCGGCGTTTCAAGTCGGGGCCGCGACGTGAACGAACTCTTCCACCGCCTTGGCCGCGGACTCGCGGTCGTGATCCTGCCGCTGATGCTGGTCGCCTGCGGCGTCAACGACATTCCGACCAAGCAGGAGGCCGCCAAGGCCAAGTGGGGCGACGTGCAGGCCGACTATCAGCGCCGCGCCGACCTGATCCCCAACCTGGTCGCCACCGTGCAGGGCTACGCTAAGCAGGAGCAGGCGGTGCTGATCGGCGTCACCGACGCCCGCGCACGCGCCACCGGCGTC
>Ga0302314_10017508_pt1 | contig 12018 bp, 13 predicted proteins | sample III_Palsa_N2_3_FD_200533 | JGI IMG/M metagenome (GOLD analysis project Ga0302314, IMG submission 200533) | Peat permafrost microbial communities from Stordalen Mire near Abisko, Sweden - III_Palsa_N2_3 | ecosystem: Environmental > Terrestrial > Soil > Palsa > Peat permafrost | place: Sweden...
CCACCTCGATGGAGGAAATATTCTCGCCGCCTGAGATGATGATGTCCTTGCTGCGGTCCTTGAGCTGGATATAGCCGTCCGGATACATCACCCCCAGATCGCCGGAATGAAACCAGCCGCCTTTCAGCGCCTCCTGGGTGGCCTTGGGATTTTTCAAATAGCCGCGCATCACGATATTGCCGCGAAACATGACCTCGCCAATGGTCTTGCCGTCGGCCGGCACGGGCTTGAGCGTTTTCGGATCCAGCACCGCCAGTTCTTCCAGCGCCGCATAGCGCACGCCCTGGCGCGCCTTCTTGGCGGCGCGGGCGCCCGCGTCCAGCGCGTCCCATTCCTTGTGCCATTCATTGACCACGGCGGGGCCATAGACTTCGGTCAGGCCATAGACATGCACCACTTCGAAACCGGCTTCCGCCATCGCCGCCAGCACGGCTTCGGGCGGCGGCGCCGCGGCGGCCATGAAGCGCACTTTCTGCGGAAAGCTTTTGCGCTCGGTATCCGACGCGTTGATCAGGGTGGACATCACAACCGGCGCGCCGCACAGATGGGTCACGCCATGCGCCGCCAGCGCGTCAAAGATCGCGCTTGCGCGCACCCAGCGCAGGCAGACATGGGTGCCCGCCACCGCCGATAGCGACCAGGGCATGCACCAGCCATTGCAGTGGAACATGGGCAGGGTCCACAGCAGCACGGGATGTTCCACCATCGTGCCGGCCAGCGCATTGCCGTAACACATCAGGGCGGCGCCGCGATGGTGATAGACGACGCCCTTGGGATTGCCGGTGGTGCCGGAAGTATAATTCAGCGCGATGGCGTCCCATTCATCATCCGGCATGCGCCAGGCAAAATCGGGATCGCCGCTTTTGAGAAACTTCTCATAGTCGATCTTGCCCAGCCGTGCGCCGCTTTGTGGAAATTCCGGGTCGTCATAATCAATCACCAGCGGCTTCTTCTTCAGCAGCGCCAGCGCCGCGGCGACAGTGGCGGAAAATTCGCGGTCGGTGATCAGCCCCTTGGCGCCGCCATGTTCCAGCATGAAGGCGATCGCGGCGGGATCGAGCCTGGTGTTCAGCGCATTCAGCACCGCGCCCAGCATGGGCACGCCATAATGGGCTTCCAGCATGGGCGGGGTATTGGCCAGCATCACCGCCACCGTGTCGCCTTTGCGGATGCCCTTCTGGGCAAGTGCCGAGGCCAGCCTGCGGCTTCTGGCATAGAAGGAAGCGTAATCGGTGCGCTGTCGGCCATGAATGATGGCGGTGTGCAGCGGAAACGTCCTGGCAGCGCGTTCCAGGAAGGACAGCGGGGTCAGCGGCTGATAATTGGCCGCCATCCGGTCCAGGCCGGTTTCAAACGGATGGCCCGCGGTCTTTGTGACGGTTTTGCGTTTGGATTTTTTGGCGGCCATGGGCTGGGCAAGCTAGAGAAACCGGCCTCGCGCGGCAAGTTTGGATGAAGGCGGCGGCAATGTTAGAAGCCGTCATGAGCACCATCGACAAGCCTGAGAAAAAGCCGCGCGGCCTGCGCGCCATCTATGCCTGGATGCTGGAGAACGCCACGGGCCCGCATGCCTGGGCGGCAGTGGCGGCTTTCGCTTTCGCGGAAGCCAGCTTCTTTCCCATTCCCGCCGATGTGATGGTGCTGCCCATGATGCTGGCGGACCGTCGCCATGTCTTTCGGCTGGGCGCCTGGGTCGCTTTCTGGTCGGTGGCCGGCGGCATGCTGGGTTATGCCATCGGTCACCTGTTCTGGGAAACGGCCGGCCTGTGGTTGATACATGCGCTGCATATCCCGCTGACCAAGGTGGAATATTATCGCGCCGAATACAGCAAAAACGCTTTCATGATCATGGCGCAGGGCGCGACGCCGATCCCCTACAAACTGGTCACCATCGCCAGCGGCCTGGCGGGGGTGAGCTTTCCGCTCTTCATGCTTTATTCCGCTATAACCCGCAGCGTCCGCTACATCGTGCTGGAAGGCCTGCTGGTTTATTTCTTCGGTGAACGCGCGCAAATCCTGCTCGAGAAATATCTCGAACTCGCCCTGATCGTTTTTCTGATCGTGGTCGTTTTGGGGATCGCGGCGGCGATCTATTTCTAATCCTGCTCCAGCTCGCTGGAGAGATTGTTCTCGTCCGACGCGGGCTGGCCTTCGCCTTCTTCCGGCACAACCGGCGGCATCGCCAAGGGATCGCCGGTGGTCTCGGCGATGGACTTCAGCGAGGCGCCCTTCTTGGCGGCACGCTTCTGGGCCCGTTCATGCTTGGCGCCGGCGCGGCTGACCGCCAGGTCCAGTTCCAGCTGCGAGCACAGGCCCAGGGTCACCGGGTCCACCGCCTTGATGTTGGCGGCATTCCAGTGCGAGCGCTCGCGGATCTTGGCGATGGTCGCCTTGGTGGTGCCGATCAGCTTGATGATGTCGCTGTCGGTGAATTCCGGATGATTGCGGATCAGCCAATAGACCGCATCGGGCTTGTCCTGGCGCTTGGAGACCGGGGTGTAACGCGGCGCGCGCTTCAGGCGCACGCTCGGCATCTTGTGCTTGGGCGCGGCCATCTTCAGGCGCTTGCGCGGGTCCTTCTCGGCCTCGGCGATCTGTTCGCGGGTCAGCTGGCCGGTGGCGACAGGGTCCTGGCCCTTGATGCCCTTGGCGACGTCTTCGTCGGCGATGCCTTTCACTTCCAGCGGGTGCAGGCCGCAAAAGTCAGCGATCTGCTCGAAGGACAAAGCGGTATTGTCCACCAGCCAGACGGCGGTGGCTTTGGGCATCAGGGGTTTCTGTTCGACGGCCATGATTATTCTCTCCCGTTGAGCGGGGGCCGTATCCGGGCCCGCCGCCCCTCGTCAGGCTAGTCCTTTCGAGGAATGCGGTCTTTTAGCGATCCCGCAGGCGGGGCGCAAAGACTTTCAGGCCGTTTTGAGCAGGATTTTGCCGATATGGCCTTTCCCGGCCATGAAATCATGAGCTTTCTGGGCTTCGGCCAGGGGGAAGACCTGATCCACCACCGGCCCGACCCGGGTGCCGAGCAGGGGCCACACCTCCCGCAGCAGCGCGTCGCGGATGGCGCGTTTCTGGCCGGGGTCGCGGCCGCGCAGGGTGGTGGCAGCCAGGGTCAGCCGCTTGGCCAGAACGGGAGCGAAATTGACCTCGGCCCTGGCGCCGTCCTGATAGGCGATATTGACGATGCGGCCCCAGGGTGCGGCCGCCTCGATGTTGCGCTGGATATAGCCGCCGCCGACCATGTCCAGGATCACATCCACGCCCTTGGCCCCGGTCTCGCCGCGCACCACGGCGACGAAATCCTCACTGTGGTAGTTGATGGCGCGGGCGGCGCCGAACCGCCTGCTGGCTTCGCATTTGGCGTCGCTGCCGGCGGTGGCGAAGACCGTGTGTCCGCGCGCGGCGAAGATCTGAACCGCCAGACTGCCAATACCCGAGGTCGCTCCATGAATAAGCAAGGTTTCGCCGGGGGCAAGCCGTCCCGTATCCATGATGTTGGTCCAGGCGGTGAAGGCCGCTTCCGGCAGGCCGGCGGCCTCCACCAGGTCCATGCCATCCGGCACCGGCAACAGACTGCCGGCATTGGCGACGGCAAACTCGGCATACCCGCCGCCCGGCAACAGCGCGCAGACACGCTCGCCGATGGTCCAGCCGCTGACGGCCTCGCCGATCTCCACGATGGTGCCCGACACTTCCATGCCCAGGATGTCGGATGCACCCGGTGGCGGCGGGTAAGTCCCTCGCGCCTGCAGCAGATCGGCATTGTTCAGCCCTGAGCCCTCGACCGCGATCAGGACCTCGCCGGAGCCCGGTTGGGGCCGAGGCCTTTCGCCCAGGACAAGCCGGTAGGCCCGTCCCGGATTGGCGATTTCAATGGCTTTCATGGCTTGCACGCCTTTGCCGCGGGACACACACTAATGCGCGAAGTGAACAGAGCCAAAGCCATGGATCTCGACGATCTTCAGCCGCGCAAGAAGCTGCCTGACATTATCCTGGGCGAGGATATCAGCGCCCTGTCTGCCCATGAACTGGAAGCCCGTATCGCGCGCCTGGAAACGGAAATCACGCGCTGCCGCGAGGCCATCAAGGTACGCCACGCCACCAAATCGGCGGCGGAAAATTTCTTCAAGAAATGAGCCTTCCCCAAAGTGGGGCGGAATTAAACGTTAATACGCACAGCAGAAATACATCATTTCCGGGCTTTGGCCGCCATTTACCAACCAATCCGCTTTGCGCCTCGCCGCTGTCTTGATAGCGTCATCTCATAAACGGGGACGAAATGCTCAACAACCAGCAAGACATGAGCGGCGGCACACAGGCCTTCACCGATTCCGTCATGTTCGACAAGACGTTCGATGAAGGCATGGCGCTGGTGGAAGAAACCGCGCGCTATCTCGACGGCAAGGGCCGCGAGGAAGCGCGTGTCCTGCCGCGCAAGGCCGCGATGCTCTATGCCGGCGAAAGCATGCGCGTCACCACCCGGCTGATGCAGGCGGCGAGCTGGCTTCTGGTGCAGCGCGCGGTGCGCGACGGCGACATGGAACGCGCCGATGCGCTGAACGAGCGTTACCGATTGGGCAGCCGCGAAATCTGTCTGGGTTCCAGCGCCGAAGATGTTTCGCCGCTGCCGGAGGAGCTCAAGGATCTTCTGATACGCAGCGACAGTCTCTATCGCCGCATCGCCCGGCTGGACGACATTCTGTTTGGCGAAGGCATCGCGCCGCCGCCCGGCGCGCGCGGCCAGATGGATACGCTGGCGCAAGCGTTCAAGTAGAAACAAAAACGCCGCCGGAGACCGGCGGCGTTTTCATATTCGCTGGAAGTCCAATTAGGACTTTACGAAGCCCGCAAACTTCTTGTTGAAGCGCGTCAGACGGCCGCCGCGGTCCATCAGCTGCTGCTGACCGCCGGTCCAGGCCGGGTGCGTGCTGGGGTCGATGTCCAGGGTGATCTTCTGGCCCGCGGTGCCATAGGTGGTGCGCGTCCGGTAGGTGGTGCCGTCGTTCAGTTGAACATCGACAAAGTGATAGTCGGGGTGGATGCCCTTTTTCATCGCGCGAACCTTTTCTTGGCGGGCGCCCATTCCGACGGGTGCCCGGGAGCCGGGGCTTATACGGGAGGGGCCCAATCGAAGCAACAGGGTCGAGGCAACAGGCCAGCGAGGCAATAGGCCCATTTATCCTGGCGGTTTCGGCCTATATACAGCCCCAACCTGTTAACGAGGCACGGTTTTGGCCAGGGGCGACACCAGTTTTACCAATGAAACTGCCCGGATCGCGGCGGGACGGCCCAAGGCCAAGTCCCTGGCGTCGCTCCGGGCGGTCCTGCCGTTCCTGCGGCCCTATCGGGGACGGATCGCCGTGGCCTGCCTTGCCCTGGTGGCCTCGTCCTCGGCGACCCTGGTGCTGCCCCTGTTCATGGGCCGGCTGGTGGACGCCCGGGGGCTTTCCGCCACCCAGGCTCATGCCCTGACCGGCTTTTATGCCGCCTTTATCATCGCTGCTGCTGTGCTGGGCATTGCCTCGGCCACCCGCTTTTATGCCGTCACCTGGCTGGGCGAGCGGGTGGTGGCCGACATCCGCAAGGCGGTGTTCAACAATGTGCTGGGCCTGTCGCCCCAGTTCTTCGAGGTCACCCGCACCGGCGAAGTGCTGTCGCGCATGACCGCCGACACCACCCTGATCCAGACGGTGATCGGGTCGTCGGCGTCGCTGGCCATGCGCAACCTGGTCAACATGACCGGCGGGCTGATCCTGATGTTCGTGACCAGTTTCCGGCTGGCGGTTCTTGTGCTGGCTGCGGTGGTGGTGGTGCTGCTGCCCATCCTGCTGTTCGGGCGCTGGGTGCGCCGGCTGTCGCGCGCCAGCCAGGATTCCATCGCCGAAACCGCGGCGCGCGGTACCGAGACCCTGAATGCGGTGCCCACGGTGCAGGCTTTTACCCAGGAAGATTACGAGCGCCGCGCCTTTGGCGGCGCGGTGGAGCGCGCTTTCGGTTTTGCCCGCGACCGCACCAAGGCGCGCGCCATCCTGACGGCGGTGGCCATCTTCACCGCCTTCGCCAGCCTCGCCACCGTTCTGCTGGTGGGTCTGCATGATGTGATCAGCGGCCGCATGAGCGGCGGCGAACTCATCGCGTTCATTTTCTATGGGGTGTTGGTGGGCGGCGGCGTGGGCTCCTTGTCGGAAGTCTGGGGCGACCTGCAGCGCGCGGCAGGAGCCACCGAAAGGCTGATGGAATTGCTGCATGAGGTGCCGGTGATCCGCGCGCCGGCCCGGCCGCTGGCGCTGCCGGCCAGACCGACCGGCGCCGTCAGCTTCGACACGGTCACCTTCCGCTATCCCACCCGGCCCGAATTCAAGGCGCTGAACAATTTCTCGCTCACTGTTGCGGGCGGGGAGGCGGTGGCGCTGGTGGGACCGAGCGGCGCGGGCAAGTCCACCGTGTTCCAGCTGATGCTGCGCTTCTTCGACGCCCAGAGCGGCGGCATCCGCTTTGACGGCATTGACATCACCCAGCTCGATCCGGGCGATTTGCGCCGCAATATCGCGGTGGTATCGCAGGAGCCGGTGATCTTTTCCGGCAGCATCGCCGCCAATATCCGCTATGGCCGCGAGGAGGCGAGCGAGGCCGAAGTTCGCGCCGCCGCCCAGGCCGCCGCCGCGATCGAATTCATCGAAAAGCTGCCGCAAGGTTTTGACACGGTCGTGGGCGAGCGCGGCGTCACTCTGTCGGGCGGCCAGCGCCAGCGCCTGGCCATCGCCCGCGCCATCCTGCGCGATGCGCCGCTTCTGTTGCTGGATGAAGCCACCAGCGCGCTGGATGCGGAAAACGAGCGGCTGGTGCAGACCGCGCTCGCCAATCTGATGGTGGGCCGCACCACCCTGGTGATCGCGCATCGCTTTTCGACCATCCAGCGCCTCAAGCGCATTGTGGTGATGGAGGAGGGCCGGGTGGTGGCGCAAGGCAATCATGCCGAACTGATGGCCGACGGCGGGCTTTATGCGCGGCTGGCGTCCCTGCAATTTGCGGATGCCGCGTCATGACCCGGAGATTGCGCGCCCGCCGCGGCCTGATGGTGATGGCGATCCTTGCCGTCACCGTCTTCATCGGCCGCATCCTGTGGGCCAATGGCCTGTTTTCGAGCGTGCCAACAGGCTTTTTCGGCAGCTGCAAAACCATCGCCAGCCAGCCCGGCGTGGAGGATATCGAAACCGTCAATGGGGTGACCTTTGTCTCGATCGCCAGCGCGCGCGGCCCCGATCCGCGCGACGGCATCTATGTTTTGTCCGACAGCGGCGGCATGACCCGGCTTTCCGGCGCGCCGAAAGACTTTCATCCGCGTGGGCTAGGCATCTACCGCTCGCCCGACAGCAGCGGCATTTTTCTCTTGGCGGTGAACCGGCACGCCCGGGCGTTGAGCGATGCGATGCGTTTCAGCATTGACAGTTTTGAGGTCATCAATCCCAAGACCGCGCCCGCGCTGGTGGCACAAGGCACCATCATGGGCGGTCTGTTGACCGATCCGCAGGACGTGGCGGCGGCGGGGCCGGGCGCCTTCTATGTCAGCAACGGCACGGGCGGATCGAGCGTCCTGCGCGCGCTGGCGGGCTATGGCGTGCTGCCCGGGTCCAATGTCCTTTACTTTAACGGGATGTCTTTCCGGGTGGCGATCGATGACATCTACGGCGCGCGCGGGCTGCTGCTGACGCCGGACGGTGCCCATCTGTTGGTGGCCAGCCTGACCAGCCGCAGCCTCAAATCGCTCGCCCGCGAGCCTTTCTCCGGCAATCTGACCGAAACCGATACGCTCAACCTTCCGGTGGCGCCGGAAAAAATCACCCTGGATTCCACCGGCGAGATCTGGGTCGCCGGCCATGCCAGCCTTTTGGCCTGGCGCGGCTTTGCCGCCGACCCGGCCAAGCGGGCCCCGTCCCAGGTCTTTCGCGTCACCCTGACGAGCGGGGTGCCGCAGCAACCCGAACAGGTCTATGGCAATGACGGCAGCGAGATCGCCGCAGCCAGCGTCGCGGCCGCCGCGGGCAGACAGCTTCTGATCGGCTCCAGCCTGGACAACCGTCTCCTGGCCTGCACGCAAAAATAATTTCGAGCGGCGCATCCCGCGCCGCGTCCCTCAGCATCCGCCAGCTTTCTTCCCCCGCGAGCGAAGCGACGAGCGGGGGAAGATGTCGCAGCGAAATGTCGGCGAAGCCGACTTGAGCTGCGACAGATGGGGGTTAAGCAAATAAAAAAGGCGCGGCCGGAACCGCGCCTTTTTAGAAAGCCGTCGAAACGGGCTTACGCGACCTGGACGATCTCGTCGCTGTTGGGATCGCGCAGCACATAGCCGCGGCCCCACACGGTCTCGATGTAATTGGCGCCTTCGGTGGCGGCGGCCAGCTTCTTGCGCAGCTTGCAGATGAAGACGTCGATGATCTTCAGCTCCGGCTCGTCCATGCCGCCGTAAAGATGATTGAGGAACATTTCCTTGGTCAGGGTGGTGCCCTTGCGCAGCGAAAGCAGTTCCAGCATCTGATATTCCTTGCCGGTCAGGTGCACGCGGGCGCCGTCCACTTCCACGGTCTTGGCGTCCAGATTGACGGTGAGCTTGCCGGTGGTGATGACCGACTGGCTGTGGCCCTTGGAGCGGCGCACGACCGCCTGGATGCGGGCGACCAGCTCGTCCTTGTGGAAGGGCTTGGTCATATAGTCGTCGGCGCCGAAGCCCAGCGCCTTGACCTTGGCCTCGACAATGGCGTTGCCGGACAGGATCAGGACCGGCGTCTGCACCTTGGCGACGCGCAGGGCCTTGAGCACCTCAAACCCGCTCATGTCGGGCAGCTGCAGGTCCAGCACAATGATGTCGTAATCGTAAAGCTTACCCAGATCGATCCCTTCTTCGCCGAGATCGGTGGTGTAGACGTTAAGGCCTTCGCTGCGCAGCATCAGCTCGATGCTGCGCGCCATGGCGCTGTCGTCTTCGATCAGGAGTACGCGCATGTCAGGCCCCTCTTCTTAACGTTCGGACCGTGCGCCACACCGCGTGGACACGGTTAACCAGTTCCCGGAAGGTAAGCGCAAATAGTTAACAGCTACTTTAACAAGTCGTTCAGGCTTTAGCCCTTCCTCACCCCGGATTAAGGCAGGAATAAGATGGGAACCTGGCTCTAAGGGCCTTGATTCGATTTGTTAAGTTTACCGCCATTTAAATTCTTGGCCCCAAGATGGGCGCCAACCCGGAGATGAAATCTCCAAAAAATCAGCTTTCGGGCGAAAAAGTCGCCCAGATGGACAGTGATGCGCGCCCTGCTCAAGGACATTGAAGCCATTCCCACCCTCACCCGGTTCGGCCGGGTCGCCCGTATCGAGGGGCTGGCGGTGGAAGTCACCGGCGCGCAAGGGGCAGTGAGCCTGGGCGGCCAATGCCGCATAACCATCGGAAACAACAAGAAAATTCCTTGCGAAGTGGTCGGCTTTCGCGATGGCCGGGCCCTGGTCATGCCGCTGGGGCCGCTGGATGGAATCACGCTTGGCGCCCGCGCCGATTTCGAGGACCGCCCGGCCTCCATCTTCCCCTCCCGGGCCTGGCTGGGCCGGGTGATTGACGGCTTCGGGGCGCCGCTGGACGGCAAGGGCCCGCTGGTCCAGGGCACCATCGCCTATCCGATCAAGGCCGCGCCGCCGCCCGCCACCAGCCGCGGCCGTGTCGGCAAGAAGCTCGATCTCGGCATCCGCGCCATGAACACTTTCACCACCTGCTGCGCCGGCCAGCGCATGGGCATCTTCTCTGGCTCCGGCGTGGGCAAATCCACGCTGCTTTCCATGCTGGCGCGCAATTCCGATGCCGATGCCATCGTGATCGGATTGATTGGCGAACGCGGCCGTGAAGTGAAGGAATTCGTCGAGGACGATCTGGGTGCTGACGGCTTGGCGCGTTCGGTCGTGGTCGCCGCGACATCGGATGAAGCGCCGCTGGTACGCCGCCAGGCGGCCTATGTCGCCATGACAGTGGCCGAGCAGCTGCGCGACAGCGGGCTCAATGTGCTGCTGCTGATGGATTCGGTCACCCGCTTCGCCATGGCCCAGCGCGAGATCGGTCTGTCGGCGGGCGAACCGCCGGCCAGCAAGGGTTACACCCCCACCGTCTTCGCCGAGCTGCCCAGATTGCTGGAACGTGCCGGACCTGGACTGGTTGGCGGCGGCACCATCACCGGCCTGTTTACCGTGCTGGTGGAAGGCGACGATCATAATGAACCGGTGGCCGATGCGGTGCGCGGCATCCTGGACGGTCATATCGTTTTGGAACGTGCCATTGCGGAACGCGGCCGTTTTCCGGCCATCAATATCCTTAAGAGCGTCAGCCGCGCCATGCCCGGCTGCAACAGCGGCGACGAGCAAAAGCTGGTTTTGCAGGCCCGCGGGCCGCTGACCATTTACGAAGATATGGCCGAGCTGATCCGGCTTGGCGCCTACAAGGCTGGCACGAATCCTGAAGTGGACGAAGCCGTAAGGCTCTACCCGCAGCTCGAGGCCTTTCTGGCCCAGACCAAAACCGAGCACGCGACGTTGAGTCAGGGCTATGACGCGCTGTCCGCCATCATGGGTACAGCGCAGGGGAGTGCGCGATGAACCGGACCGATACGCTGCTGCGCCTCAAGCGCTTCCGCGTCGATGAAATGAAGCGCCGTATCGCCGCCATCGAGGCAATGAAGACGGATCTGGAGCGCAAGCTGGCCGACCTGGACGACAATGTCGCCCGCGAAAAGCAGCGCGCCGGCGATTCCGACATCGGCCGCCTGGCCTTCCCGTCCTTCCTGCGTTCCATCGAGGCGCGCCGCGAAAATCTGCGTATCACGCTGAAGGAAATCGAACGCGAACAGGTTGCCGCCCAGCTCGATCTGTCGAACGCTTTCCAGGATCTCAAGTCGCTGGAAGTTGCCACCGAACAGCAGGCCAAGCGTCTTGCCGAAATGCAGGCGCGCCGCGCGCAATCGCGTCTCGACGAAATGGCGCTGGTTCGCCACCTGCGCAAACATACGCTCCGTTCGGCGTAAGCCCGGTCAGACCATCACGGCCAGGATGGTGCAAGCCAGCACCGCCACGCCCAGACCGCGCATGATCAGCGCACTCCAGGACGTCATCGGCCTGATGCGGCCTTCCCATTCCATGTTCCTCAAGGACAGCGACTGCTGACGCTCGAAGAACAGTTGCTCATGCCGGACATCGGCATAGGCAGAAATCGCAAATCCCTTGCCGCGGGGCGCGGATAAACCAATCGCAGACATCTCTCTTAGACCTCAAATCCAGGTCCCTTCGCTGCGAGTAACGCGACTGCCGATTTCGCCGTTCCATGGCCTTGTGTTCATGCCGCGGGGCTGTGGCCCAAAAGCCTCGGAAACCGGCAATCCCCCTGTCAAAAGCCAAAGTTCCGCCATCCAGTTGAACCGTGAAATGACAGGCTTATGATTCAATCCGCTGAGTCGGGGGCGCGTTCACGCGATGTCATTTTCGGAAACAATTTCGCCTTTCTTCGGGCGCTGCGCTTTTGTCTGGTTCTATCTCACCAGCGCCATGGACATCCTGGGCAACTGGCGAGGCATCGCCACCGACCTGACCAACAAGCATGTGCCGATCCCGCCGCTGGTGCTCCTGGTGGTGCTGGTTTTCATCCTCCTGGGCTCGATCTCGCTTCTGTTCGGCTATCACACCCGCCACGGCGCGGTGCTGCTGTTCGGCATGACCATCGTCGCGGCAGTGACCATGCATGACTTCTGGCACTATGCCGAAACCGGCGCGCGCGCCTATCAGTTCGGCATCTTCGCGCGCGACTTCGCTATCTGTGGCGGGCTGCTGTTGATGGTGGGCATGGGGCCGGGACCTTTTGCCGTAGACAACACCGGCAAGGGCGGCGGCGGCAAAAAGCGCTAGCAGGCTGTTGAACAAATAGCCGGTTTTCTTGAAGCGGGCTGTGTTGTTGTGCCTTGGCTATGCCGGATTTCGGCGATGCTCCGACAGATG
>Ga0302314_10017509_pt1 | contig 12017 bp, 12 predicted proteins | sample III_Palsa_N2_3_FD_200533 | JGI IMG/M metagenome (GOLD analysis project Ga0302314, IMG submission 200533) | Peat permafrost microbial communities from Stordalen Mire near Abisko, Sweden - III_Palsa_N2_3 | ecosystem: Environmental > Terrestrial > Soil > Palsa > Peat permafrost | place: Sweden...
GGACCTCGGAGCTGGCCAAGTTCGGCGCCCATGCGCTGAGCTGCGATCCGCACCGGGTGATCACCTTCGGCGGCAAGCCGCTCGCCCCCGCCACGGTCGAGAGCCCCTACATCATCCGCGTCGCCATCGCCCTGCTGATGCTGGCCGCCAGCATCGAAGGCGCCTCGAAGATCCTCAACGCCGACCCGATCCGCCGCGCCCACCCCCGCTTCGTCGAAAACCTGATCGCGCTGGGCGCCGACGTGGAGTGGGCGTGACCGCGCCTCCACCGCGCTCCTCCACCGCGAAGCGGGGGAGGTGGCTCGGCGCGCGCCAGCGTGGCGAGACGGAGGGGGCGCAAGGCCACCGCACCACCCAAAATCACGCTAAATATAGGTGACCAAATTGCGGCGAACCGCGCCCCGCCCGCTCCTCACCCGCAAAGCGGGGGAGGTGTCACGCGAAGCGTGACGGAGGGGGCGCAGCGGCGCGCACGACCCCTCTAACGCCCCACGCTTTCAGTTTTCCTACGCCGCCCACAGCCCCCACACGCCGCAATGTTCCACGTGAAACCACAGATAACCACAAACTACGGTCCCCCGTCCCCAAAACGGGCACGGGGCCGCCCCAGATTTCCTACAGCCTCACGATGTCAAAGACCCGGCGCCAACTAACGCCAGATTGCAATCACCCATATGGGTGAATCCCCGTCAAGCTGGCCAGACATCCGGTAGTGTCTCAGTTTGAAATTGCGGGCGGCAGGAACGTTAGCGCGCCCATCGCAGCGAACAGCGCGGCCAATGCAAAGCGGAGGTTCAGGTACAGCCGGAATCTATTCGGGCTTTTCTGGCGCTCCAGCAGGCTGAAGGCTCGAACTTGTATCTCGCCTGTCTTATCGGCGTTCCACGTCGCCAACGCCACACCCGCGCTAAGGGCCAGGAAGAGAAGCCCCTGAATCATCCGACCGCCGCGCGCTTCTTGTAACGCCCGCGTTTCGTCGGGTTCGACGTCCGCGCTCTGATCCGATCTGCGATATCTTCCATCGTCCAAAGGGTCTTTGAGGCGCGCCTCGCCTGGTCGGCGACGCAATGTCAGGGCGGTAGGCGAACAGTCTCCGCGTTAGCTAAGAATAACCGCGGAGCGCGCAGAGTGACGGAGTGTAGTCTCGAACTCGGCCGCATGGACACCAAGGACACCAAGGACACCAAGGACACGAAGGCGCGCTGCGCGCGCTGGAAGTCGTTGAGAGTCGTGGGGTTTGACGGGCGCGAAGCGCCCCTTCGTGTCCTTCTCTTACTTCGTGAGCTTCGTGTTCGCCTTGCTACGACCGCCGCTGCGCCACTGATCGACACCCGGCCCGGCCCCTGGACTACCCGCCCGCGCCAGCCCTATCGGGCCGCAGCACCGTGAGGTGCCTCGGCCCGGCGTTCGCCGCAGCGTGAGCCACCGCCTCATTCGCGTCATCCAGCCCGAACTCGGTCATCTCGAACTGGGCGAGGTCGATCAGGCCGGCGCGGACCATCTGGATCATCCGCGGGATGGCCGCCTTCTGGTACATCCACACGCCGCGCACGGTGGTCTCGTTGTGCATCAGCCAGTTGTAGTTCAGGCCCAGGTCGCCCTCGGCGCCGCGCAGGCCGCCCATCAGCATCACCCGCCCGCCTCGGCGCACCGCGAGCACGGCTGAGCGCACCTGCGAGGCGGTCGCTTCTCTCGGCAGGAAGTCGAGCACCAGATCGATCGGTCCGCCGGCGGCTTCGACGATCAGCCGGCGGTCGTCATCCTCGACACCGGTCATCGGGACGGGGCGTACGCGCGGCCCGAAACGGCGGCCGAGGTCGTCCAGCGTCTGGGCGTTGCGGCCGGTCGCCACCACCTTGCCCGCACCCATCGCCAGCGCCACGGCTACGCCCGCGCCGCCGAAGCCGCCGGTCGCCCCGCTGACCACGATCGTCTCGCCCGCCTGCAGGTCGCCGGCGATCAGCCCGCCGAATGGCACCAGCAACCGGCCCAGCGCGGTCCAGCGGCCGGCGTCGGCCGGATCGATCTCGCCGAGCCGGGTGGCGTTCTCGGTCGGGACCAACATCCGCTCGGCGAACGAGCCGTGGTGATAATAAGTGTGCAGCGGCCGCGCGGCCTCGGTGCGGTAGGTCCAGCCGAGCAGGATCTGCTCGGGGTTGGCGGCGTCGTCGCGCGAGCGGATCGTCGAATCGCAAAACACCCAGTCGCCGGCCTTCAGCCGGGTGGAATCCGGCCCGGTGGCGCGCACCCGGCCGACGCCGCCTGGTCCCGGCACGACCGGCAGATCCAGCAGATAGCTGCGCGAGCCGTTGAAGACGCCCGCGGCATAGCTGGTGACGCCGGCCGCCACCACATCGACGATCACCTCGCCGGTGCCCAGCACCGGGTCGGGCAGGGTCTGGATGTCGAGCGGCGCGCCGAACGCGTTCAGGACAGCGGCTTTCATGGAGACCTCGTGGGAAGCTGATAGCGGCATACTAGCCGAGGTTTCGCGCGCCGTTCAGGCCTGGTATTATCCTGGGATTATCAGACCTACCTGGAGGCAGGCGGCATGCCGGAGCAGCAGCGCGAACTCGGCGATTTCCTGCGCGCCCGGCGCGGCCGGCTGAGCCCCGAGAGCGTCGGCCTGCCGCGCCGGCGGCAGCGGCGCACGCCGGGGCTGCGCCGTGAAGAGGTGGCCGAGCTCGCCGGCATCGGCGTCGATTGGTACATCCGCCTGGAGCAGGGCCGGCCGGTGACGCCGTCGGCGGGCACCATCGACGCTCTGGCCCGCGCGCTGCAGCTGAGCGAGCTTGAGCACCAGCATCTGCGCGCGCTGGCGGGCGGCGGCGGCCACCGGCCGTTCCAGCCCGAGACCGCGCCGCCCTCGCTCGTCAGCCTGCTGCAGCACCTGACCCAGCCGGCTTACGTCACCGGCCGGCGCCGCGATCTGGTGGCCTGGAATACCGCGGCCAACGACATCTTCGGCTTCGACGACCTGCCCGAGGGCGACCGCAATATCCTGGTCTCGATGCTCACCGTTCCGCGCAGCCGCGCCCTGTTCGGACCGGGCTGGGCGGAGGAGGCGCAGGGCATGGTCGCCCGCTTCCGCGCCACCCACGACCTCTGGGCCAGCGACCCGGCGTTCGTGGCGTTGCTGCGCCGGTTGCGCGACGGCTGTGCGGAGTTCGAGGCCTGGTGGGAGCGCCACGACGTGCGCGGCCCGGGTTCCGGCCGCAAGACGCTGCACCATCCGATCCGCGGACTGATCGTGTTCGATCACGCCGGCTTCCAGGCCAACGACGATCCCGGCCTGAAGCTGGTGATCTACACGCCGGTGGCGGCGGTCGGCGCGCGCTGAGCGGCGCTCAGTCCGGTTTCAGGTCGAACTCGGCCTTCAGCCCGGTAGGCCGCCAGTTATACAGCACCTCGCCGCCGAGCTGGCGGGCGAGCTGGGAGATCAGGTGCGAGCCGAAGCCTTGCTTCAGCGGCGCCTGCACCGCCCGGGCGCCGTCTTCCGACCAGGTGATCCGCACCCGTCCATCATCGTCCCGCGCCCAGCCGATGGTGAGCTGTCCCGCCGGTGTCGCGAGGCCGCCGTATTTGGCCGCGTTGGTGGCAAGTTCGTGGATCACCATGCTGACCGACTGCACGTGTTCGGCGGGCAGCAGCACGCGCGGCCCGGTCACGCGATAGCGGCCGGGCTCCGCCAGCGACGCCAGCTCGGCCTCGACCACTTCCGACAGCCACGCGCCTTCCCAGCGCCGCGCGGCGAGCGAGGTCTGCGCCCGCGCCAGAGCCGCGACGCGCCCATCCAGCACCTCGCGGTAGGCTTCGACGCTGTCAGCCACGGTCAGGCGCACGATCGACTGCACGATCGCCAGCGCATTGCGGGCGCGGTGGTCGACTTCACGCATCAAGAGCGTGCGCGCCTCCTCGCTACGCCGCTCCATCACCTCGCCGGTGACGTCCTGCACCGCGCTGACGATGTGCGTCACCGCGCCGTTCGCGTCCAGGATCGGTGAGTTGATCGCCGACCAGTAGCGCTCGGCCGAGCCGCCGTCCTCGCCCTGCACCGCGTAGGACCGGATCGCCATCGGGTGCGCCGACTTCGTCGCCATCACGCTTTCCAGGGAGGTGCGGATCGCGTCCCTAAACGCCAGCGCCTCGCCCTCGGGCGCCGGCCCGAACACCTCGAGCACGCCCCAGCCGGTCAACGCCTCGGGCGTCGAGGCGAACGCCATCGCGTGCGCCCCGTTGACCGCCAGCATGGTGAAGCGGGGTGGATCGGCGGCGATCAACAACAGCGGCTGCGGCGAGGCGTCGAACGCTGCGCGGAAGTCGAATGGCCGGGTCGCCGGCAGGTCGGCGTCGATGGCCAGGGTCGCTTCGACGGATTGGGCGGTCAGTTCATCGCTCACGGACGCCGCGCCCCCTTCCTCGAACCGGCGATTAAGGCCGCGCGGCGGGCTGCGCTGTCAATCGGGCGCCGGAGGTTGTGCGACGCAGGTGCGGCTCAGCCGATCGATGCGGGCCTCTGGCGGGCTTCAGCGCGTCGCTTGGCGCGGGGCACGTACCAGTAGGTCCAGGCGGTCAGAAGGCCCAGCGAGGCGTAGCTGATCGGACCACCGATGAGCATGAATTGCTTGATCGAGACCAGGAACACGAGCGTGCAGTTCAACGCGCAGACCGCCAACAGCCCACACCCCCAGACCAGCGTCGCCGCCGTCATCGCGCTGCGGAATCCGGGGTCGTCCCGTAACGCCTCGACCACCGCGGCCCTCTGCGCCGATCCGCGCCGCGAGGCGGCCCGCGTCAGCTGCCAGATCAGCGGCCGGCCAAGCGCGACCGACCCCAGAAACACCAGCCCGACCAGGCCGCCGACCAGGTTCTCGCGCAGCTGCAGCGCCTTGACGCCGCCGCCGCCGGCGAACGCCAGCAGCGAGAGCGCGATGCCGCTCAGCACCAGGATCGAGATCGCATCGAGCTTGCGCTCGCGGATGAAGCCGAGGACCGACCACAGCACCGGCGGCGCCCCTGCGATCATCAGCGCCGACGCCGCGCCGAGCCGGCCGCTGGCGTAGCTGTAGATCGCGAACGGCAGCACGAAGTTGACCACGACTTCGAGGGCGAACTTGACGCCATTGGCGCGACCGTAAGCGAGGGCCGTCGTCAGCCTGGGTTCGGTGAGGCTCATCGTCATTGCTTTCTCGTACCGTACCGTTCGGTACGGTTGAATAGCGTGATGAGCTACGTTACGCAAGCGCTTCGACGAACCTGTCGCGCGGTAGGGCAATCAAGGATGGATGCAGTGGCCGAAGTCTTCGCCAAGGCGGCGCGGCGCCAGGAGATCCTCGAGATCGCCTTCCAGGAGTTCTCGGAAAAGGGCTACGCGGGGGCGAGCATGCTGACGATCGCCCGGCGCGCGCGCGCCTCGAAGGAGACGCTCTATGCCTGGTTCGAGAACAAGGAGACACTGCTCAACACCTTGTTTGAATCGCGGCTCGAACGCATGGCGAGCCGCGCCGGCGCCGCGGCGCTGCAGGACGCTTCGCCCGCCAACGTGCTGCCGATCATCGCCGAGGACGTGATCCGCTTCATGCTGGCGACCGCGCCGCTGAGCCAGGCGATCGGCGCGGGCGAGGCGGGCGACAAGGTGCTGCGGCTGATGGGCCGGACCATCGCCGACGAGCGCGCCCGGTTCGTGGACTACCTGCTGCGCTGCCGCGCCGAGGGCCAGATCGCCTTCGACGACGACCCGTTCGAGCTCGCCTCGCTGTTCGTCGCCATGGCGGAGGGGGAGTGGAGCCTGCGGCTAGGCACGGGCATGCTGAGCGAGGTCACGGACCAGATGATCGCCGAGCACGCGCGGCGGGTGACTCGGATGTTCCTGCGGGGGCTGGCGCCTTAGGCGCGCCCTCGCTCGACCTGGCCAAGCAGGGGGCGTCGCTTCGGCGAATGGGATTGCGTAACCAACGATCCGCGCGTGACGTATTACTGCAAACGGCGACCGCGGAACGGTGGCCGCTCGCGAGGACCGTCAAGCCATGAGTGCCTCCGTTGCGCAAAAAGTGCTGGTAAGGCGCCATAGCCTTGCGGTGCGGATCACGCACTGGATCAACGCGATCAGCCTCGCCCTGCTGCTGCTGTCCGGCCTGCAAATATTCAACGCCCACCCGCAGCTCTATTTCGGCCAGCAGTCGAACTTCGGTCATTCGTGGCTGGGCATGGGCGCCTATGGGTCTGCGGACGGCCTGCACGGGGTGACCAAGCTTGGCTCTATCACCTTCGACACTACGGGCTTTCTCGGCGCCTCGCGCGAGAACCACACGGTGGTGGCCCGCGGTTTTCCGAATTGGCTGACCATCCCGTCCGCGCGCTACCTGGCGCTGGGTCGGCGCTGGCACTTCTTCTTCGCGTGGGTTTTCGCCATCAACGGCGCGATCTACATGGTCAGCGGCCTCGTCGGCGGTCACCTGAAGCGCGATCTGGCGCCGACGCTCGAACAGTTGAAGCCGCGCCACGTGCTGCACGAGATCTGGGACCACATGCGGCTCCGCTTCCCGAAAGGCGAGGAGGCCCGACGCTACAACGTGCTGCAGAAAGGCGCCTACCTCGGCGTCGTCGCGCTGCTCCTGCCGGTGATGATCCTGACCGGCATGACCATGTCGCCCAGCCTAGACGCGGACTTTCCGTGGCTGCTCGACCTGTTCGGCGGCCGCCAGTCGGCTCGCTCGATCCACTTCATCACCGCTAGCCTAATCGTGCTGTTCTTCTTCGTGCACATCGTGATGGTTGTGCTGTCGGGAACCTGGAACAACATCCGCTCGATGATCACCGGCCGCTACGCCATCGAGGTTGCGCCGCCGCCAACCCTGCCCGAACCCATCGGAGACGCCCCATGACCTTCCCTCGCCGGGCATGGCTACAGGGCGCAGGCGCCAGCGTGGCCGCGCTGTGGCTCTCGGGCTGCGACCAGATCGCCGAGAACCCGCAGGTGGTGAAGGCGCTCGCCAGCGCCGAGGTGCTGAATCGCCGGGTGCAGCGGCTGCTGGGCCGCGGCGCCCTCGCCCGCGAGTTCAACCGCGCCGACATCACGCCCAACTTCAAGGCCAATGGCACCGTCAATCCCCCGGACGCCGACTACCAGGCACATGCCGTGGAGAACTTCGCCAACTGGCGGCTGGTGGTCGATGGCCTGGTCGAGCGACCGCTGTCGCTGAGCCTCGACGAGATCAAGGCGCTGCCCTCCCGCACCCAGATCACCCGGCACGACTGCGTCGAAGGCTGGAGCTGCATCGGCGAGTGGACCGGCGCCCGGTTTGGCGCGCTGATGGACCTGGCCGGGCTGAAGCCCGAGGCCAGGCACATCGTGCTCTATTGCGCCGACACCCTGGACGGGGCGAAATACTACGAGACGCTCGACGTGGTCGACGTCCACCACCCCCAGACCATCCTCGCCTACGCGATGAACGGCGCGCCGCTCGCCGTCGCCCACGGCGCCCCGCTGCGGCTGCGGGCCGAACGCTACCTCGGCTACAAGCAGGCCAAGTACGTCATGCGTCTGGAAGCGGTCGATCGCTACGATCACATCGCCGGCGGCCAAGGCGGCTTCTGGGAAGACCAGGGCTACGATCGGTATGGCGGGATCTGAGTTCGTGGCGCCCCTCAGTTAGGACGAGGGCCGCGCGCGTTTGACAATCGCCCGGCCGGCAAGCTCCGACGCCAGCACCGCGCCAACCGCTAGCGCGACCGAGACTAGGCACAGGATCAAGGTGTGCTGCTCCTCGCCCGGCGTCTGGGTGGCCTGATAGATCGCCGTTGGCAGGGTCAGGGTCTCGCCGGGAATCGCGCCGACGAAGGTGATGGTGGCGCCGAACTCTCCGAGCGCCTTGGCGAAGCCGAGCACGACGCCGGCGGCGACGCCGGGCGCGGCGAGGGGCAGGGTGAGCTGGAAGAAGCGCACCAGCGGCGGCGCGCCGAGGGTCAGGGCGGCTTCGTCGACCTCGGGCTCGATCGCCTCCATCGCCAGCCGCATGGGCCTCACCATCAAGGGAAACGCCATCACCGCCGCCGCCAGCGCCGCGCCGGTCCAGCGAAAGGCGAATACGATTCCGGCGTGGGCTAGTATGCCGCCAATAGGCCCGGCGCGCCCGAACAGCACCAGCAACAGGTAGCCGGTCGCCACGGGCGGCAGCACCAATGGCAGGGTCACCGCGGCCTCCAATAGGACACGCGCGGCCAGGCGGCTGCGAGAAAGGGCGTAGGCGGTGAGCACCGCCAGCGGCAGCTCGACGGCCACCGCCGTCGCCGCGACGCGCAGGGAGAGGGCGATGGCGTCGAGGTCGTCGCCGGTCAGAAGCTTCAAGCGGCTAGTGTCCCGATTCCGAAGTTCGCAAGTGCATGATGGCAGTCTCCGTCGAACTTCGGAATCGATCAGGACACTAGGAAGTATAAGTATCTAGTGTGCTTTTTCGGATCTGAAGTTCGCTCCGCGCCCGATCCAACGAACAAGCGAACTTCAGATCCAGCACACTAGCGCCGGAAGATACAGGGCAATGGCAGGCCACATTCGGCGGTTTCCCATCGGGCGATGGGCCAGCGATACCGCGCTGCCGCCGCCGTCTCAATTCCCCCAGCTCCTCCTTCGCTCAAGCCGTCGCCGCACGGGACTTGGACGACAGTGCACGGTGGGACTAAACCCGCCCCCGTGCAGCTAGAAAGCCCGGCCCATGACCACCCTTCTCACCCCAGGCGGCAAACTCGACGCGTCCGCGACGCTGACGCCGGTGCGGATCGCCGTGCTGACGATCTCCGACACCCGAGACGAAGAGAGCGACACCTCCGGCCACGTGCTGGTCGAGCGATTGACCGGCGCCGGGCACCAGCTGGCGGACAAGGCGATCGTGCGCGACGACATCGGCGAGATCCGCGCCCAGGTGAAGGCCTGGACCACATCCGGCGATATCGACGCCATCCTCACCACCGGCGGCACCGGCCTCACCGGCCGCGACGTGACGCCGGAAGCGGTCGAACCGCTGCTGGACAAGCGGATCGAGGGCTTTTCGGTGATCTTCCATCTGGTCAGCTACCAGACCGTCGGGCTCTCGACGCTGCAATCGCGGGCGCTGGCCGGGATCGTCGACGGCGTGTTCATCTTCTGCCTGCCGGGCTCGAACGGGGCGGTCCGCGACGGCTGGGACAAGGTGATCGCGGCGCAACTCGACAGCCGCCACAAGCCTTGCAACATGGTCGAGCTGATGCCGCGACTGCTGGAGACATAGCGATGAGCGATCTCGTGGTGGGCGTATGGCTGCGGACGTGAGTTTGCTATCGGTCGAGCAAGCCCGGGCCGCGATGCTGGCCTGGGCGCTGGCGACGCCCGCCGAGACCGTCACCCTCGCCGACGCGGTCGGTCGCGCTTTGGCGCAAGACATCCACGCCATCCGCGACCAGCCGCCTTATCCGGGCTCGGCGATGGACGGCTGGGCCGCGTCGGCCGCCGACATTCCGGGCCGGCTACGGATCGCCGGCGAGAGCGCGGCGGGAACGCCCTACGCGGCGGCGTTGGCGCGCGGCGAAGCGGTGCGCATCTTCACCGGCGCGGCCCTGCCGCCTGGCGCCGACACGGTGGTGATCCAGGAGCTGGCCCAGCGCGACCGCGACCACGTCGATCTGCCTGCGACGCCGTTTGGCCAGTACGTGCGCCCGACGGGTTGCGATTTCCGTGGTGGCGAATTGCTGCTCGCCCGCGGCCAGCGGCTCGACGCCTGGCGATTGTCGCTGGCGGCGGCCGGCGGGCGCGGCGAACTGCCGGTGGCGCGGCGGCCGCGCGTCAGCTTCCTGTCCACCGGCGAGGAAATCATCGATCCCGGCGCGACTCCTGGGCCGTATCAGATTTTCGACGCCGCCACGGTCGCTCTGACAGCGCTGGCCAATCGGTGGGGCGCCGCGGCTACGCGGTTGCGGCCGGTGGGCGATGATATCGCCGCTACGGTCCAGGCCGTGCGCGAGGCCGACTGCGACGTGATCGTCACCGTGGGCGGCGCCTCGGTGGGCGACCACGACCTGGTCAAGCCGTCGCTGTCGCGGCTCGGACTCGAGCTGGCGGTGGAGAATGTCAACGTGCGGCCCGGCAAGCCGACCTGGTTCGGGCGGCTGGCGGATGGGCGACGGGTGCTCGGCTTGCCAGGCAACCCGTCCTCCGCCCTGGTCTGCGCCGAGCTCTTCCTGCGGCCGCTGCTGATGGCGATGCAGGGCGCGGCGCCCGCCTTGCCGATGATCCAGGTCCAGGCCGCCGCACCTTTCCCCGCCAACGGCCCCCGCGAACACTGGATGCGCGCCAGGATCGCTATCGGTGCGAATGGCGTGATGAGCGCCGAAGCCTTCGCCGATCAGGACTCGTCGCTGGTCTCGGTTTTCGCCGAGGCTGACGCGCTGGTCCGGCGGGCGGCCGGCGCGGCGGCGCTGAAGGCGGGCGAAACGGTCGAGGCGCTGCTGCTGGACCGGGCGTAGGCCAGCGAAAGTCGAGCCGGACGCTGCGGTCCTACCGGAGCTTTCCCGAGAGCACGATGAAGCCAAACTTCCGGAACACGGCCGCAGCCTCCGGTCCCTGCAGGTATCCAAGGAACGACGCGGCCTCGGGATTTGCCGCGCCCGTCGTCATCGCGGCGGGATAGACGATCGGCGGATGGCTGCTATCGGGGAAGAGGCCGACGATCCTGACCTTCGGTTCAACCTTGGCGTCGGTGTCGTAGACGATGCCCAACGGCGCCTCGCCCTGGGCGACAAACAGCAGCGCGCCGCGGACATTCTCAGCCTGCACGAGCTTGGGCTGCACCGTATCCCAGATTCCGAGGGCGGTGAGGGAGGCTTTGGCATACTTGCCGGCGGGCACGTCCGGCCCGGCCACGGCAAGTCTCCCATCGCCAAGCACCTGCGCCAGCGGCATGCCCTTGCCGATGCGGATCTGAATCTTCGAACCGGCCGGGGCGATCAGAGCGAGGTGATTGGCGATCAGGTTGCGCCGGGTGGCCGCCACGATCAGATGGCGCTGGCCGACATAGTCCATCCAATCGGTATCGGCGGAGATGAACAAATCCGCCGGCGCGCCCTGTTCGATCTGGCGGGCGAGCGCCGACGAGGCGGCATAGGAGAACCGCACCGCGTGGCCGGTCTTGGCGGTATAGGCCGCGCCCTCCTCGTCGAGGACGTTCTTCAGCGAGGCGGCCGCGAAGACGGTGATCGGCGCCGCCGGCTGGGCGAGGCCAGCCGCGGGCGCACCGACCAGCCAGACGCTGACCACGGCCAGGAGGAGCAGGCGCAAGGCGCTGACGGTCATGTTTTCATTCCCCAGGTTAGTCCGGCTGATGGCAGCGTCGCTATGATGCAGCATTATGCGGTGGATCGACAGAAGCGCGCTTGCCTGTGGAGGATTTGCGCCGCCACCCCCTTGCTGAGCCGTCATAAGGACATCTCGAGCGCCACCCCAGCCGCTGCAATAAGGAGATCGCGCGCGCAATGACCTTATCGGGCCAGCAAGGCGTCACGGCCGCGAGCGAGCGCGGCTCGGGTCGCTACGCGGACGCCATCGACGTCATCAGCGCGGCGATTCTGCGCGACCCCTCGGACGCCCGCCTGCAACTGCAGCTCGGCATCGCCTTGCAGGCGCTGGGCCGTCACGCGGAGGCGCTGCGCGCCATCGCCGGAGCCCGTAGGGGGCTCGCTGACGAGGCCGCGCCGCACCTGTACGCCGCGGTCTCGTATCTGGCCGTGGGCGACAACCAGGCGGCGCTGCATGCCGCGAGCGACGCCTGCCACCGCGATCCGCAGTCCGCGCCGGCGCTTTACGCCTATGGCCAGGCCTGGCTAGCGCTAGGTGAGCCGGCCAAGGCCGAGCCGATCTTCGCCGCCGCACTCCAGATCGCGCCGGACTGGGCGGACGCGTTCGTCAATCTTGGCGTCGCGCGCTATCGCCAGGGCGGGATCGAGGACGCCAAGTTGGCGATGCGGCGGGCGTTGCAGGTCGACCCGGCGCA
>Ga0302314_10017510_pt1 | contig 12017 bp, 9 predicted proteins | sample III_Palsa_N2_3_FD_200533 | JGI IMG/M metagenome (GOLD analysis project Ga0302314, IMG submission 200533) | Peat permafrost microbial communities from Stordalen Mire near Abisko, Sweden - III_Palsa_N2_3 | ecosystem: Environmental > Terrestrial > Soil > Palsa > Peat permafrost | place: Sweden...
CGCCGCGCCACGCCATCGGCATCCTGGAGTGGCTGGTCGGCGCGGTCATCGGCCACGACCTGATCTTGATGCCGCTGTACACGCTGGCCGACCGGTCCGTGATGGCGGTCTTCAGGCACCGCCCGCCCAGCCTGCCCACCGTGCCGTGGATCAACTACCTGCGCGTCCCCGCGGCGCTTTCCGGCCTGCTGCTGCTGATCTGGTTCCCGCTGATCTTCCGGCTGCCTGGCCGGTTCACACTCCAGACGTCCCTGCCACTTGACCCGTATCTGTGGCACTGGCTCGCCGTGACCGGAGCGCTGTTCCTGCTGTCCGCGTTCGCGTTCGCGCTGCGGCTGAGCCTGGCCCGCGGCAGGCGGGAGGCGCCCAGGCACGCCGGGGGACCCACCGGCCTACCTCAGCGCGTGACGGCTGGTTACCCTGATCAACCGGGTTATCCAGAAGGGCCCCGCTACCCAGAGCAGCGTCCTTACCCGGAGCAGCGGCCTTACCCGGAGCAGCGGCCTTACCCGGAGCAGCGGCCTTACCCCGAACGGCCCCGCTCCCCAGAGCAGCCCCGCTACCCAGAACGGCAGCGTTACCCCGAGCAGCCGCGTTATCCCGAGCAGCCGCGCTACCCAGAGCAGCCGCGCTACCCAGAACGGCCGCGCTACCCAGAGCAGCAGCCCCGCTATCCAGAACGGGGGCGTTACCCCGAGCAGCCGCCCTACCCTCAATGGCCGCGTTATCTAGAACGACCGCCCTACGCTGAGCAGCCGCCTTACCCCCAACGGCCGCGGCCCGCGCGCAACGAGCCGGACCCAGGCCCGTCCTACAGGGATCGCGGCGCATGAGCGGACGACGGCCCAGAGCGGCTTACTCCGCTCGCCTTCTCCTACTGGACCTGCCAGTAGGTCGTGTAACGCTGGTGGACGACGTCGCAGACCGGAATGAGGGACACGGGGCGGGTGTCGCCCGGAGTCCCGAAGGACCCCAGCGCCTCGAAGGCCAGCGGCGACGCGCTCACCTGGCGGACGGAGGACACGTCGAGGGCCAGGCTGCCCACGGCGTCACCGGTCAGGACCGCCAGGACGACAGGGCCGTAGGCGAGCGCCGCGACCCGCGGGTTGTCGGGCGCTCGCCGCAGGGTCAGGCCCATGCCGAAGGAGACCACGAGTTCGTCGCCGGGCCGCCACACGCGCGTGACGTCGATGGCCGCTGGCCGGGCGGCCTGCGCTGGCGAGCCGGCGCGGCTCGTGTCGGACGGCAGCGATTGCGGTCGTCCGTTCAGCGTCGCCCGCACGGACGTGGCCCAGGCGGGGACGCGGACTCTCAGGGTCATCGAGCCGGTGCCCGCTTCGACCGTGAGGGTCGTCGCCGGGACGTCGGGGATGCTCGTCGCCTGGCGAAGCATCAGGCCAGCAGCGCGGACCCGCGAGGGGATGAAGAGGTTGACGCGGAGGGCGCCGTCAGGGTCTCTGGTGTAGATCGTGTCGGTGAAGCGGGTCGGAGTCTCCAGGCCGGTCGCGGTATCGCAGGTGAACGTGTCGTAGTCGGTAGCGAAGACGTTCTCGTTGGCGCCGGGGAAGTAGTTCGACGGGTCCTGCTTGTGCGCGCCCGGCGACAGGCCCGTGTAGTAGGCGACGAAGCCGTGCGGCGAGCCTGGGTCCTGGGTGCCGAGCATGTGGTTGACGAGGGTGCGCTCGTAATAGTCCATATAGGCCGCGACGCCGGGCTGGTGGAAGTGCAGGAGCCTGGTGAGCTTCAGCATGTTGTAGCTGACGCAGCCCTCGCAGTTGTAGTTCGAGAGCGCGCCGGCGATCACGTCCGGCGGTCCCCAGTACTCGTGGTTGCCCTGGCCTCCGATCGCGTACGAGTGGTGGGCAGTCGAGATGCGCCAGAAGTTGACGGCCGCGTTCCAGTACTTCTCGTTCCCGGTCTCTTCCGCCAGGCGCAGGGCCGCGATGACCTTCGGCGTCGAGACATTGCACTGCGCGCCCTGGAGATGGTCGATGTTGGCGGCGAGGGGGTCGAGGAACCTCGCGTGATAGAAGCGCTCCGCCGTCTTCAGGGTCGCCGGGTCCCCGGTGATCGCGTAGAGGTTGGCGAGGGCCTCCGGCAAGCCGCCGAACTCGACGTCGAGGACCACCTGCATGTGCTGGTAGGACAGCTTCCTGGTGCGGCGGTCGACCCAGTCCGCCAGCCGGCCCGCCACGTCAAGCGCCAAGGTGTTCCCGGCCAGCTGGTACTGGTCGATCAGGCCGGCCAGGTACTTGTGGATCATGTAGTACGGGGACTGGACCCGGTGCACCTGGCCGTCCTCCAGCCACGTGAAGTACTGCTCGGGAAATGCCGAGAGGTACCCGTGGCTGTAGCCAGCCTTCGGCGCCCTGGCTTGCAGGCTCGCTAGCTGGGCGACAAGATAGTCGCCCTTGGCCTTGAGCGCGCTCCGGTCGTGGTCACTCGCGGTCGTGCCGGTGTCCGCGTAGGCCCAGGCGAGGGCCGACATCAGGTGGCCCGTCACGTGGCCGCGAATCCTGGAGGCAGGGTTTTCCCAGCCGCCGATGGGCATGGCCCGTACGGGGAGCCCGTAGTTGACCCGGAAGCTGCGCAGCATCCGGTCCGGGTCGAGGAAGAGCAAATAGGCGAGGTTGCGCTGCTGGTTGCCCTGGAACGGACCGCCGAGGAGACGGATGTCGGCTCGTGGCACCGCCGCCGTCTTGCCCGCGGTGCCGTCGGGGGCGTAGGCCGCGCCAGGAGTGTAGGCGTCGAGGGCACCGGGGCGCAGGCTCGCGGAGGAGGTGTCGGCCACGCCCAGGTAGGCGGCAGCCCCCGCGAGGATCGCCGCGCTGCCGAGCACCGTGAGCGCTTCCCTGCGCCGGAGTGGCCCGCCTGTCACCCTCAGTGCCTCCCAGCATGCCCGAATGGCCCCTGATTGCCATTCTAGGAAGCATGACCGGTTTGTTCCAGGTCCTGTCGTTCCGCCGGGTCACGCGCCGCCTTACAGCTGGCCGGGATAAATCCGCGGCGAGCCCGACGATGACGGTGAGCCGGGCGGGGAATGACCGAGGCGACCAGCGCGGCGACCGCGGTGAGGGCGATGTAGCCAACGATCTGCCAGCCCGCTGATCTGGGTATCGCCGACCAGCAACGCACCGGCGTCGAAGCCGATCGTCACGCGGTCAAGCGCGTGGACGGCCGGTGCCGTGAGCGCCCGGCCCGAGCAGCCCGAGCCCCAACGGGATCGCGGCCACTCCAAGGTCCGTCAGCCGACTGCGCACCGCTCAACCGTAGGTCACGCGATGCGGTCAGGGCATCGTCCGCGATGCGTATTCCGACGGCCTCCGTGGTCTCATCACCAGGGCTGATGAGCGCGCTGGCGCCCGCGATCGGCGTGCTGCTTTCCGGTCGCGGGCGCAGTGGGCGGGGGTGTGGGCGGGGCGGTTTACGGGGTGGGGACGGTGGGCGGCGGGTGGCTGTGGATGATCTGGCCCTGAGGTCCGGCAGCGCGGACTGATCCGTCGGGTAGGAGTTCGATTTTCCATCCCCACCGGTGGATGCAGATGTCATGGTGATACTGGCATAGCAGCAGGCAGTCTTTGACGCTGGTGGCGCCGCCGTCTTTCTTGTGGGTGATGTGGTGGACGTCGGAGACGGCGGCGGGGCGGTCGCAGCCGGCAGGCCAGGCGCAGTGCTGGTCGCGGCGGATGACGGCTCGGCGGATGGCGTCGGGGATGTGGTCGGAGTAGCCGATGTCGAGGGGGACGCTCTTGGCGTTGAGCTGGGCGCCGAGCAGGGTGCGGCGCAGGGCGGAGGCGATGCCGCCGGGGCCGGAGACGAAGTCGATCGCGAGCCGGGCCAGGCCGTGCAGCAGCGCTTCCTGCGCCTGGGCCGGCAGCGCCTGCAGCCACGGGGGCGCGGCGGGCTCGCCGGGCTGAGCAGGATCGCCGGGCTGCTCGTCGTGCCCGTGGTGCTCGTGGTGCCCGTAGGCGTTGGTGACGAGGGTGATGATCTGGCCGATGACGTTCCAGTCGGGGCTGCCGGTGACGACGGGGACGATGAGGGCGTCGCAGGCGATCACCTCGGCGTCCTTCCCGGCGAGGTAGCCGTGCTGGCCGGCCCGGGCCCGCAGCCACGCCTCCTCGACCAAGGACGCGCCGTTCATGCCGCGCAGCGCCGAGAGGGGGATCTGGACGTCGACGCGGGTGTCGGAGCCGGCCCGGTCGGGCACCATCTTCGCGCGGATCAGCAGCTCGCAGCCCTCCTGGAGGGCGTCGTGGAACCGCTGCGCGGCGGTCCGGTCGTCCTCCGGACCGCGCTTCTTCCCGAGCGCCTCCAGGACCGCGGTGACCGCGGCGGCGCACTCGGGCGTCAGGTCGCCGGTGATCCGGCCGGCGCCGTCCATGGTGGTGTCGAGCTGGAGGAACCGGTCCTCGAACCCTTTGCCCGGGGGGTCGTCGTCTGGGCGGGCGGCGCGCCATGCCTCGTAGGCGGCCTGGGCGATGACCCGCAGCCCGTCTAGGTCCGCGCCCGCCTTCGCGGCCTCCAGCAGGATCTGGTCGGCGTCGGCCTGCATCTCCTGGTCGCCGATCCGGCCGGTCCAGCCGGCCATCTCCCGCGCCCACGAGATCGTGACCGCCCCGCCGGCGGCGGCGTCGTCCAGCAGCGGGTGGCGGCCGAGCAGCCGCATCTGGCGGACGGCGGACTTGGCGTCCTTGCGCCCGAGGCCGGTCCGGCCGGCCAGCCAGGCGGCGGTGCTGGCGTACCCGTCGGCGTCGTGGGCGCTGTCGGCGTCGAACCGCCGCAGCAGCCCGCCCTGCGCCGCGGCCAACCCGGACTGGATCGCGCCGATCTGGATCAGGGCCTCACCGCACGCCGGGCCGTCCAGGTCGCGGGCGGCCGGGGAGTTCAGGTAATCGGCCACCGCGCGGCCCGCGCGCAGCGCCTCCGCCACGCTCCCGAACCCCACGCCGGAGTCTTCGGCATCGTCTGCCGTGCGCATGCTGAACCACCTCCCTCCCGGGGTGCCGACCGCCTTCCCCGACAGGTGCGGCCTGTTCGCAGCGCCCCTCGCGGCTGCCGCGCCGCGGGTCTTCTGCTCCCTTCCAAGCTACCTGCTTCATCAATGTATATCAAGTAATACTACCAAGATCTTTTATTCGAAATTCCTGTTCCGTATGTGACGTTTGTCAGCCCAAGGGGTGGTCCTCTCATCCGGGATCTGGCCCCTATTTCGGGTTCCGGCACCAACTTCGTGATGGCATGCGCGCGTTTGCGTCATCGTCGGCCCTCCTAGCTGGCGCTAAGCCACAGGTCGATGGCAAGCCCGAGACCGACAAGCGCCACCACGACCCGGAGCGCACCTGCCGGTACCCGCCGGGTCAGCAAGGGGCCCACTCTGCTTCCAGCCAGGACGCCGAGGCCCAACGGCACGACCGCGGCCCAGCGGACAGGCCCGCAGGCGACGAAGACGATCGAGCAGGCAACATCGGCGACGCCCAGCAGCACGTTCTTGAGGGGCGTTAGCCCGCGAGATGCGGCTCGACGGCCAGCGTGAGCACCGCCAGGGCCATCACGCCCGCTCCGACACCCCAGTAGCCGTCGAACAGCCACACCGCCAGCAGTCCGCATCGAGACCAGAACCAGCCGCGGTGACCGGGATGGCCTTCCAGCCACGAGGAGACCCTCGGCTGGGCCAGCAAGGCCAGCGCGGCGAAGGCGACCAGGAACGGAACGATCCGCGCGAACACGCCAGCGGGGGTGAGCAGCAGCAACGCTGCCCCGCCGGCGCTTCCGGCGATAGACAGCGGCGCCAGCCGCATGACCCGCTGACCCTGGCCCTGGCCATGGAGCTCCGGGCGGACCCCAGAGCCGACCCCGGCAGGCTCGCCACGAAGGCGACGGTATCTGCCACGTTGGCAGGCTTAGCCGGAAGGCCGACCGCCAGCAGCACCGGATACGAGATCAGGGAAGCGATGCCGCCAGCCGAGCCCACCAGCCCGGCAACGACCCCAGCAGCCAGCAAAAGCACCGCATCACCAGCCGAGATCCCGCAGAGAATGAGAGAGCCCTCCCGCCGACTACGAGATCGCACCGCGCTTAAGCACCGGGCAGACGTGAGCCACCAGCATCCCACCCCGCACCCCGCCGGTCACCATTACCGAGAACGGACAGCCGGTGGACCGGCTGCTGGACCGGCTGGCTGACACCCCACGCCGGCCGGGCCGACACCCCGGCAACTCGATCCTCCGGGCACCGCCACCATCCTCCCGATCATCGATGCCCGCCAAGCTCAGTCAGGGTCGATTTGACAATTCTAGTTCCGCAGAATGAGTCTTCAGGAGAACCACTTCCAGGTCACACCGCACGATGTGAGTGAACTCGCTGGCCTCCGTCAGGTCTCGCCCACGACGATGTCCCTAAGCTCGATCAGGGCCTCGATGCGATAAGTGGCCTGGGAGAAGTCAGGTGAATGCATAAAGTCGTGGCGGACTATGGCACAGTCGATGCCGGCCGCCACGGCTGACTTCAGCCCCCGGGGGGAGTCCTCCACGACCAGTGTCTCTTCCTTGGCGGCTCCGAAGCACTTCAAGCCGGTCAGGTACGGCTCGGGGTGCGGCTTGGCGCGCTCGTAGTCCTCGCGGACGAGGACGAAGTCCATGAACTGCCTGATGCGCCGCTTCTCGTGGATGAGCTCGAAGTCCGCCCGTTTGGCAGTCGTCACAATGGCCATGCGGGCGTGCTGTGACAGCTCGGCGAGCGCCTCGATGACGCCTTCGATTTCGATGGCCTCTGTTCTGAGGTACTTCTGATAGTAGTCATCGCGCGCCTCACGCTGCCTGCCGATGGTCTGCTCGTCGATACCTGCTGCCCTGGCTTGGGCCCACGTGCCCAGTCCCCGGTTCATGTCCCGGAGGTACTGATCCATATCGAGGGCCAGCCCCACGTCGGCCAGGGCGCGTTCCCCAGCCTTGTAGTACCAGAACTCGGTGTCTACGAGGACGCCGTCATGGTCGAAGAGTATGTACTTCTTCACGCTTAATCTGGCGATCGCGGCCAGTCTGGCCGGGGCGCTGGTCGCGCCAGCCTGCTGGCTGCTGGCCAGGCAGCCCACACCGCCGGATGTCGCGGTGGTGGCCAGGGCCGGGGTGCTGCTGCTGCACCACGGCTCTCCCTATCTGCCGGCCGGGGCGCTGTCGGCCGGCGGCTGGCTGGCCTACAACCCTTACCTGCCGGTGATGGCGCTCTTCGGCCTGCCAGGGGCGCTCGGCCTGCCCGGTAAGACGTGGCCGTGGCTGATCACCGAGACGTTCCTGCTGCTGTACGCGACGTTCCGGGTCACCCTCGCGCCCGCGCCCGCGTCCGGGAACGACGGCCGGCGGGGCGGCGCTCTCGGGCGGGCCGCGCCGGCCCCGCCGACCACGCCGGCCGCACGCCGACGGACGGCGCATTGCCCCGCGACGCCGTCCTGGCCGCCCTCATCGTCGGCGTCGCGTGCGCGATGAAGTACACCGCCTGGCCCGCGCTGGCCATTATCGCCGTCATGGTCGCGGCGCGGTATGGCGCGCGGCCGGCCATCCGGTTCACGGCCGTCGTGCTCGCGGCCGCCGCCGGCCTCGTCGCGGCGCTCGCCCCGGCCGCGCTCCGCCACCCGGCGTCGATCCTGCTGAACACGGTGGCTTACCCGCTCGGGCTCACCTCGGCGAAGTCACCGGCGCAGAGCCCGCTGCCCGGTCACCTGCTGGCGACGCTGGGATCCGGCGGTCATCTAGCCGCGCTGGTGCTGCTGGCGGCGGCCGGGCTGGCCGCCGTGGCGTCCCTGGTGATCGCGCCGCCCGCCACTCCCCCGGCGGCCGCGCGGCGGATCGCCATCGGGCTGACCGCGCTGTTCATGTTGTCGCCGGCCACGCGCTTCGGCTACTTCATCTACCCGATCGCCCTCTACGCGTGGGCCGAGCTCGCGTGCCGAGCGTACGGGTTCCCCGCTCACGAGTCCTTCCGCCGGGTCAGCGCGCGCATCACCGCGGCCCCGTGGCGGGCGGCCAGCAGACCGGTCACGACGACGGCGCTGGCGACGATGCCGACGATCCCGGCGACATGCCCGATGCCGGCCAGCGAGCGGGCGGCCAGCGCGCCCGCGCTCAGCGCCGCCGCCAGCCACGGCACGCGCATGATGACCACCCGGATCGCGAACGACCGGTAGCCGATCCCGGCGCCGCCCGCGAGCGACGGCATCGCCGCCGTCAGCCAGGCCGCCGCCGACCCGCGCCGCAGGGGTTCCTGGCCGACCCGCCCGGGACGGCGGCGGCGCCACCACCCGGCCAGCGCGGAGCCGCCGAAGTACGCCAGCTGGTCACCCAGGATGACCGCCGCGACGACCGGGAGGGCCACCGCCAGCGCCGGTCGGCCCGCGCCGATCAGCGCGCCCGCCAGCAGCGTGAAGGTCCCGCCGGGCAGCAGCACGGCCGGCACCGCGACGATCTCGATGATCACGGCCGCGCACAGCACGCCGACCGCCACCGCGGTCGGCAGCGCGCCAAGCACGGACGGCAGCCCGGCCGCGGACGCGAGCGCGGGCATTACGCCGGCACCGTGACTGCCACATGGTCAGCGGCGCGCGGCGCCGCGGCTGGTGCATCTGTCATTCTGTCTGCGTCCTCCAGGCCAGGTAACGCGACGGACAGCTCAGCGGGGGTGCATGACCTGACCTTGTTGCTGACCGGTGTCACCGGCGCGCGTTCGCCGCCCGGAGCCGACCGTCCCGGCCGGATCCTGAATGTCGCGGCGGGTGACAGCGAGATAGGCGACGCCGACCGCGACCGCGACGGCGGCGATCAGCGCGGTGCGGCCGTCACCGAAGCCCACGCCGCTGAGCGACGTGGGCTTGCTCACGTAGTCGGCCACCGACGCGCCCAGCGGCCGGGTCACCACGTAGGCCGACCAGAACGCGACGATGGCGTTGAGGCCGAAGCCGCGCCAGGCGATGGCGGGGATCAGGATGACCACGAAGAACAGCACCACCGAGCCGAAGTACCCCAGGCCCAGGGTGGTGGCGGTGAAGTCGCCGAGCGCGGTGCCGAGCGCGAAGGTGGCGAACACGGTCGCCCAGTAGAACATCTCACGGCGGCGGGTGATGATGCTGTGGATGGACAGCGTGCGCTCGCTGCGGTACCAGACGATGAATATCCCGGCCAGCACGACGGCCCACAGCAGCGTGGTGCCCGCGTACGGGATGCCGACGGTCAGGTGCAGGGTGTCCGACACCCCGGTGCCGAAGATCGCGATGGCGAACGCCAGGAACCAGTACGCGGCCGCGGTGTAGCGGCGGACCCGGAACTGCCAGATCAGGCCGATGACGAGGAGACCGGTCTCCACCGCGGCGCCGACCACGTGGCTGCCAAGCGACAGGTAGTCGGACGTGGCCTCGCCGCCGGCGGTGGTGAGCAGCTTGATCACCCAGAACGCGAGGGTGATCTCGGGCACCTTCGCGGCGACCGGTTCCGGGAGAAAGCGGCGGCCGTGGCTTGCCATTGCGTCTGTTACCTCCGGTGGCTGGAGCTGGGCAACGGGGCCCTCTCGGGACACCGTAAGGTCCCGCCGTCCGGCCGCGCGACAGCCTGAAGGACGAAATCCCGCCGTCGCATCTCATCCTCAAGGCGGACGCGCAGGGACGGTACGCTGCCGTTAAGTGACCGTGGAGGATGCGCCGATGGGCACGATGACCGAGTACACCAGCCGGGGGCCGACCTCTCTGCAGCCGCCGGAGGACATCACCGGCGGCTTGTTCGGGTGGGGCCGCACCATGGTGCGCAGCTACCCGCTGGCGACCGATGCGCTGCTGGCGGCGGCGCTGCTCGGCCTGTCGACCTTCTGGCTGGCCGGGTCGCCCTTCGCCGACGTGCGGGCGGCGGTCGTGCAGACGGCGCTGATCGCCACCGTCGCCGTCCGCCGGCGGCAGCCCTCGATCGTCTTCCTCCTCGCCAGCGCGATCGCCTTCGCCCAGTGGCTCATGGGCTTCCCCCTGCTGGGGGACGGCGCGCTGCTCATCGGCTTGTACACGGTGGCGGCGCACGAGCCGCGGATCCGCGCCGTGGCCGCCGCCGGGCTGCTGGAAGCCGGGGTGATCATGGCCGCGGTGAAATGGGAGCCGGCCGGCAGCGTGACGCACTCGCTGCTGTTCCTGACCGCGACGGTGATCGCGGCGCTGTTCGCCGGGCTGACCGTCGCGTCCGGCAGCCGCTACCTGGCCTGGATGGACGAGCGGGCCCGGCGGCTGGCGGTCGAGCGGGACCAGCAGGCCACGATCGCGACGGCCGCCGAGCGGACCAGGATCGCGCGCGAGCTGCACGACATCGTCTCCCACAGCCTGTCGGTCGTGATCACGCTGGCCGACGCCGCCGCGGTGGTCAGCCGTTCCGACCCGGACCGCGAGGTCATGGCCGAGGTCTCGCAGGCCGGACGGCAGGCCCTGACGGACATGCGGGCGATGCTCGGCGTGCTGCGGACCGATGACCGGCCCGCCGACCTGGCCCCGCAGCCCGGCGTCCCCGAGCTCAGCGTGCTCCTCGAGCGGGTCAGGGCGACCGGGCTGGCGGTGGACTTCGACGCGGTGGGCGCCCCCTTCCCGATCGGCGCCGCCGCCGGGCTGACCGTGTACCGCATCGTGCAGGAGGCGCTGACGAACACGATCCGCCACGCCGGCGCCGGGCACGCGCGGGTCACCATCCGCTACGACGCCCCGCTGGTGAAGGTGCGCGTCGCCGACGACGGCACCGCCGCCGCCACCGCCACCGACGGGCAGCGCGGGCACGGCATCGACGGGATGCGCGAGCGGGCCGCCCTGCACCAGGGCACCCTCCGCGCGGGCCCCGCCGCCGAGGGAGGCTGGCTGGTCGAGGCCGTCCTGCGGCTGGACAGCCGGGCCCCGGCGGTGGCCACGTGAGCATCTCGGTGCTGCTGGCCGACGACCAGCCCCTGCTCCGCCGCGGCTTCCGCATGATCATCGAGGCCGAGGGCGACCTGACCGTGACCGCGGAAGCGGGCGACGGCGACGAGGCCGCCCGCCTCGCCCGCGCCAGCCCGCCGGACGTCGTGCTGATGGACATCCGGATGCCGGGGTGCGACGGCATCGAGGCCACCCGCCGCATCGTCGCCGCCAACGCCGATGTCCGGGTGCTCGTCCTCACCACCTTCGACCTTGACGAGTACGCGTTCGGCGCGCTGCGCGCGGGCGCCAGCGGCTTCCTGCTGAAGGACGTGCACCCGGCCGAGCTCGTCGCCGCCATCCGCACGGTGGCGTCGGGCAACGCGGTCGTCTCGCCCCGGGTCACCCGCCGCCTGCTCGAGGAGTACGCGCAGGCCCCCGCGCCGGCCGGACAGCGGACCGACCGCTACCCGCAGTTGTCCGCGCTGACCGAACGGGAGAGCGAGGTGCTCACCGCCGTGGCCCGCGGCCTGTCCAACGCCGAGATCGCCGCCGCGCTGTACGTGTCCGAGGCGACGGTCAAGTCCCACGTGGGCCGCATCCTCGCCAAGCTCGGCCTGCGCGACCGGGTCCAGGTCGTGGTGCTCGCCTACGAGGCCGGCATCGTCCGGCCAGGAACGACGCTCACGCCGCCCGAGGGACCCGCCGGTCCCGCCTAGCCGCGGCGGCGTCGCGACGGGCGGTCGGAGGCGGAGCAACGGTCCGTTCAAGATAAAAGATCTTCAAATCCCGATCCTGAACGATCGCGTGGCTTCGTCTCGGGGCGGGCCGCTTACTCGCCGGAGGGGCGGATGCGGGGCCCCCGGACCGTGAACGCGGCCAGGCCGACCGCGAAGACGACCAGGGCGGCGATCCAGCCGCCTCGGTCGGCGGGCGGGCGGGACGCCCAGGTGAGCGGCTCCGAGTAGTTCGCGATCGCGGCGCACTGGCAGATCAAGACGTAGACGAGCGGGCCGATCCAGGACAGCAGGCCGCCGATGGCCAGCGAGAACAGCAGGGCGACGCCGGTGAAGCCCAGCAGGTTGCGCGCGACCGGCAGCATGCCACCGGCGAG
>Ga0302314_10017511_pt1 | contig 12016 bp, 13 predicted proteins | sample III_Palsa_N2_3_FD_200533 | JGI IMG/M metagenome (GOLD analysis project Ga0302314, IMG submission 200533) | Peat permafrost microbial communities from Stordalen Mire near Abisko, Sweden - III_Palsa_N2_3 | ecosystem: Environmental > Terrestrial > Soil > Palsa > Peat permafrost | place: Sweden...
GTACTCAAAGTTTCGATATTTTCATTTATTTACGGATTCCATTCGAAAAATCAGAGAAGCAAACGTTACAAACCTGAAATTCACCGAACTTGCACGATTGGAGGATTTCCCCGACTTAAAGTCGCTCTATCCGCGACTTGAACAGGGCCTCCAGAAACTACCGAAGTTGCGGCACAAGCGAAGTACGAGAAAATTCCGGGCCTGGATGGAAGCTACCGACGGCCACGACGCCAAGATAGACATCGCGCGTGAATACTTAGAGGCCATCGCTGAGAACAAAGGCATCCTCGACACGACGCGCGGTAAGATTGCAAAGTCTGTCGTTATGACGGCGGTAGCGGAGCCAAATGAAAAGGCGGTGTTCCGACGTCTCTGTCGTCACGATATATCGCGGGAGCGCCTCAATCTGTCGCCGCATTTCCGGTCTCGGCCAATAGGGCTCCCACCAGCGATCTCGGGCATGGCGGTCTCTCGCGGTAGCTCGCGCCTCCCGCAGCAAGCTGAAGTCATTTGGATCATCGGGATTGTATCGCGCGGCAGCGAGATATTCGAAAGGCGCCTCGAACTGAGATGCGTCTGCTATTGATTGAGCTATTGGCAAATCGATGAGCCACATATCCCGTGGCCTGCCGGTAACATCGTCGCCCATGCTTATCTTCATCTTGAGGCTTCGGAACATCGAGAAGATTACAAAGATCCAGGAAATGCTCATGCGAGGCAGACTGCTCGCTGCGCGTGGAACCGCGCCACTTTTCTATAAACTGCTCGGGTGTCATTTCGAGGCACTCAGCAGTGTCGGATGCGCCAACTGGACGTCAAAGCTTGGCGCCGAGCCCGCAAGGTTCTTGAGCCGATTCATAACGACCTTCTTTCCGAGAGAGCTTGTTCGGTACACTCAATCGAAAGTTTAATTATAAAGTATCAATGAAAGGTTGATTTCTCTTGAATATTAACTCTCATAGATATAGTAGCCAGAACTTAGCGACGAGCTATATGCAGGGAGTGCCGGCTGAATCCGAGAGACAAGCCGGTCCTGTGGGCGCCGAGCGGTTCGCACGAGCAGGATCTACACTAATAGAAAACACGCCTTCAATCAGCAGGGGTCCAGAATGGATGTTGAATGGGACACGACCACTAGCGGAAGCGCCGGAATGCTTCATCAATTGGCGGATCTCGGCGAAGCAAGTGCGCTCATAGCGGTCGCGATCGCTCTGTTCGGTCTTTGGCTATCGCTACGGGAAAGCCAAAAGCGTAACCGAGACAATGACTTCTTGAAATGGCAGAAGCTGGCAGTTTATGAGGCAATTAAAGGAGGCGCCGTTACTTTTAAAGAAATAAAATATCAATACATAATTGGCGCACAGCAATATGAGGAACTTCCGATAAATAAAAAAGAAATATCAGACAGCGCAATTAAACTGGCCCTTTTATCGCTTATTGAACAACGCCTGATTTCGTACACTGCTGAAGGCACTTACGCCATCAATGTTGTGAGCTTGTCGGAAGCGGCACAACGAGCCTTACTCTTTGAAGAAATGATAAAAAGAAGAGGTCATCAAAAGATAATTTCAAACTTGCTAGACCTCCTTGAAACTCAAAGCGGAAGATTCACTATCGAGCAAGCTTATCGCCACCTCAAATTGGAAGAGTCGGAATATACTTTTGCAGAATTCAACATCATGGTGAGAGAATATGCGGCACGCGGATTCATTGTTATCGCGAGAGACGATAAAATCTGGCTGAGGACTCGGCTCCCTCAACAGTCTAAAATGTCTCAAGCTTCCGCAGAACAACCGCGCAAAGCGTTGGACGATGATCGTTGAATCGCTGCTCGCGGAATATGCGTCGAGAGTTTATCGAAATCCTGGGATCTTTCGATGCCGCGTTTAGAGCAGGAGGAAGGCCTGCTCCTTTGCCGCCTTGCTGGTTTTCGACCAAAGCTCGGTCGTCCGATCCATCTCAATAAGGGCCGGCGGGAACACTCGCTCTTTCAGTGCCAAGCAATCCTCGAATGAGCCGTGCAGCCAGTTCGCCCAATCGTCGCGATGGAGGATAACCGGCATCCGGTCATGCACCGGGCGGACCGCATCGTTACAGTCGGTCATGACCCCGCTGTAAACCTTGCCCCACTCATCCGAGACCCGCCATAGGCCAGCCCACGCGAGCATGGGCTCGTCCTTCACCTTGAACCACGTCCGCGTCTTACGACCCTTTTCGCCCTCGGCCTCGGCAAAATCGGTTGCCGGAATAAGGCAGCGCCATTGCGGCTTCCGTGCGAGCCCTACCCACATGCCTTTGGTCAAGTCGGCGATATTGTTGACCGGGATGGGTTTCGCCTCGGGCTTCATGGTCTTGAGCCGCAGAGGGAAGCCCCAGACCATGCTTTCTAGCAAACGCTCGCCGTCTTCCTCGCGCACGACCATGCCCGGATAGGCGGGCAGGATGTCGTCGGGAACGTTGAATGCCGTGACGCCCGGCTTTACGCCGAAGAAGGAGGCGACCTCTTCCGCGCTGGATTTCAGTCTGTAGAGGTTACACATGCCGACCTCCCTTCGCCCGGCGACGGGCGCCGGCGCTCGCCAATCGTAGCACACCCGATGCCGCCGCCCGCAGCAGGGTCGCCGTATCGCCGTCGACCTCGCCCAACCACAGGGGCCAGTCCGGTCGTTCGAGAACCACCGGCATACGGTCGTGAACTGGCGCTATCCCCTCGTTCGCCGCAACCGTCACAACGCAGAAGCTGCGCTCGATCCGCCCGCCAGGCCAGACGTAGGATTCCCACAAACCCGCGAGCGCCATCGGGTCGCCGTCAGCTCGCGACAGCCTGAACTTCCGGCCATCGTTTTCGCCGATCGAGCCGCGCATCGAGATGACGTCGACAGGAACGATGGCGCGCCGGCGCCGGAAGGCATCGGCAAACATCGGCAGGGTAGCGACGGTCTCAGCTCGGGCATGAAGTGGTCGAGGCGACTTGGCCGGATCGGCGCCGTGCGGCAGCAGGCCCCAAACGAGCTGGTCCATGCTGCGCTCACCTGTCTTGGGGTTGAGGCGAATCACCGTTGCTGGATCGCCTGGCCGCCCGCTGTCGAACATCATCGATTCTCCATGGTTGAAATCGATCTATCGGAAGTCACGCGTCGGCACCTTGATCCCGCTACCCAGCTTTAAATCTCGGACAAACATGTCCCGAGCCTTACGGCCGCCAAGGGCCTCCTCACGCGAGTCCGGGCCGCCGGGATGGGTGGCCTGATCCCCACGACCGTGAGGCACGGGCAACACCCCCGCATCGCGCCCGCCGACGCTCTGGAGCAACGGCGCCAGGTTCGTCATCTCCTCGACGATGACGTGGATGACCTCGCCCTCCTTCTGAAGCCGGCCGCGCACGCCGAGCATGCTGGCGGACAGGATCACCCGGCGGTTCGCCTCGAAGACGTCAGGCCACACGATCAGATTGGCGATCGCGGTCTCATCCTCCAGCGTGACAAACAGGACGCCCGCCGCTGAGCCTGGCCGCTGCCTGACGAGCACCAGCCCAGCGACGTTGACCCGCCGACCGTCCTTCGTGTCGGCAAGCTTGGCGGCCGTGATCATGCCCATGCGGTCGAGGTCGCCACGCAGGAACGCGAGCGGGTGCTGGCGAAGCGTCAGCCCGGTGCTCTGATAGTCGGCCACGACGTCGGCGCCCGCCGTCATCGGCGTCAGCTCGACAGGCGTCTCGATGATTTCCGGCGCCAGCATTCCGGCGCGATCGTCGGTCGCCGCGAAGAGCGGTAGGGGCTCGTCGCGCAGCGCCCTGATCGCCCACTCCGCCTGCCGCCGATCGAGGTGAAGCGAGCCATATGCGTCGGCAGTCGCCAGATGCTCCAGCGCTGCTACGGGGGCCTGCGCGCGTCGCCAGAGTTCCTCGATCGACGTGAACGGCCGATTACCCCGCGCCGTGACGATGCGGGCGCCGTCGGCGTTGCGCAGATCCTTGGTTTGCCGGAGCCCGAGCCGAACCGCGAGGTATCGGCCCCTGGTCGGTTCCAGCGTGCAGTCCCAACGGGAGCGATTGACATCGACCGGTCGGACCTCGACGCCATGCTGCCGGGCATCGCGAACGATCTGGGCGGGCGCGTAGAAGCCCATGGGCTGAGCGTTCAGCAGGGCCGCACAGAAAACGTCGGGGTGGTGACACTTCACCCAGGCCGACACATAGGCGATGAGCGCGAAGCTGGCGGCGTGAGATTCTGGGAAGCCGTAGGAGCCGAAGCCTTCAAGCTGGCCGAACGTCTTCTCGGCGAACTCGACGGTATAGCCACGCTCGACCATGCCGTTGACCAGCTTGTCTCGATAGTGGCTGACCCCACCGGTGAATTTGAACGTCGCCATCGACTTTCGCAGGCCGTCAGCCTCAGACGCCGTGAAGCCCGCGCAGACCATCGCGACCCGCATTGCGGATTCCTGGAACAGCGGCACCCCAAGGGTCCGACCGAGGATCTCCTTCAGCTCGGGGCTGGGATATTCGACCGGTTCGTGCCCCTCGCGCCGACGTAGATAGGGGTGCACCATATCGCCTTGAATGGGGCCTGGTCGGACAATGGCGACCTGGATGACCAAGTCATAAAAAGTCTTGGGTTTCAGCCTGGGCAGCATCGACATCTGCGCCCTCGACTCGATCTGAAACGTCCCCAGGGTGTCGGCCTTCCGACACATGGCATAGGTCGCCGGGTCCTCCTGCGGCACCGTCGCCATGTCGAGGCGGACGCCGCGATGCTCCTCGATCAGGTTGAAGCACCTGTTCAGGCAACCGAGCATGCCGAGGCCGAGCACGTCGACTTTCATCATCTTCAGGACGTCAATGTCGTCCTTGTCCCATTCGATGACGGCGCGATGTTCCATCGCGGCCGGCTCTATTGGCACCAGTTCGTCGAGCCGATCATTCGTCAGCACGAAGCCGCCTGGGTGTTGCGACAAGTGGCGCGGCGTGCCGATCAGTTGCTGCGCCAGATCGAGCGTCAGCCGCAGCCGCCGATCATCGAGGTTGAGGTTCAGCATCTTGGCTTCGGCCTCGCCGACACCCTCCTTTGACCATCCCCAGATCAAGCTGGCCAGCCCGGCGGTGACGTCCTCGGTCAGGCCCATGACCTTGCCGACCTCCCGGACGGCGCCCTTGGCGCGAAAACGGGTCACGACGGCGGTCAGAGCAGCCCGGTTGCGGCCGTAGGTCTCATAGATCCACTGGATGACTTCTTCTCGCCGCTCGTGTTCGAAATCCACATCAATGTCGGGCGGCTCGCGGCGCTCGCTGCTGACGAATCTCTCGAACAGCAGGTCGCTCGTCGCGGGATCGACCGAAGTGACGCCGAGCACGTAGCAGACCGCCGAGTTGGCGGCCGAGCCTCGCCCCTGACACAGGATGCCCTTCGAGCGGGCGAATCGGACGATCGAGTGGACGGTCAGAAAGTATGGGGCATAGCCCAGCTCATTGATCAGCTTGAACTCATGTCGAAGGGCAGCGGCGACCTTGTCCGGGACACCGTCGGGATAGCGTCCGGGCACCGCCTCCCAGGTCAGCTTTTCCAAAGCTTCCTGCGGCGACAGACCGGGGATCAGCACTTCGCTCGGATATTGATACTTCAGCTCATCGAGCGAGAACCGGCAGCGATCGGCGATCTCCATCGAGCCGCTGATCGCCTCGGGATAGCGACGGAACAAATGCGCGATCTCGTCCGGTCCTTTCAGGTGTCGGTCGGCCGTTCGCTCCAGCCGGTACCCGGCCTGGTCGATCGTGCAGCCCTCGCGGATGCAGGTCATGACCTGCTGCAGCATGCGCCGCTCAGGCGCGTGGTAGAGGACGTCGCCGGTGGCTACGGTCGGGATCCCGGCGGCCGAGGCCATGGCAGCAAGCTGCTCCAATCGGACGGCATCGTTTGGGCGTCGGCGAAAGGTAAGCGCCAGATAGGCGCGATCGCCGAACAGCCTCCGGAAGCGGGTGAGCTGCTCGGCTAACGCATCGTTAGGCGCGCCCGGCAGCAGGATGCCGATGAGGCCCTCGGACCAATCCGCGAGATCCTGCCAGCCAAGGTGACAAGCGCCTTTGCCCGCACGGGCCTTGCCGATCGTGAGCAGCCGGCAGAGCCGACCATAGGCGGCACGATCGGACGGATAGACCAGCATCGGCGGCGCGTCCGCTAGGTCGAGCCGGCAGCCGATCAGCAGGCGAACACCGGTTGCTTTAGACGCCTCGCAGGCCCGCACGACGCCGGCGACCGAACTCCTGTCGCAGATCCCCAGCGCTGGCAGGCCCAGTAACGCGGCGGCGGCGAACAGTTCGTCCGCGCCCGACGCTCCGCGTAGGAAGCTGAAATGCGTCGTGACCTGCAGCTCGGCGTACATCAGCCGAACAGCCCGTGCAGGAACCAGCGGCTCTCGTTCGAGATGCCCGAGCGAAACAGCCAGTAGCGCTGACCGCGTTCGTCCTCGATTCGAAAATAATCTCTGACCGCGTCTACCTCGCGGTCCGACCGCCACCATTCGCCATGGATGCGTTCCGGGCCATCGACCCGTGCCGTGCGGTAGCGGTCCCGCCGCCAAACGAAGAATGCCGGCGGTTCATCCGGCATCAACGCCATGGTATCGACCAGCTCCGGCGGCGCCAGCATCCGCAAGGGTCGCGGCAGCTCGGTCGGCCAGGTAACATTCGCCGGCGGCGCCAACGGTGGAAGCGCCCGCCAGGAGCGCTCAGGGACATCGCTCTCGACGGGCGCGACCCGAAACAGCCGCTCGGCGCCGAGGCGATTGCCCAGGCTGTCGACCAGCGATGCCAGGCTCCGGATGTCCGGCTCGCGATGCACGAGCGTGCCGGCAGATTCGGGGCGCAGTGGCGCCACCAGCGGTGCCGACACGCTGATGGCGTCGATCCCGAAACCAGGGTCGAGTTTCTCGATCTGCGCGACCAGCAGTTTGCGAAGGTGAGGCGCGTCGCGTGTCGGCCGTGCCATGCCTACACGGACGGCCTGCCGGCCGCCGTCCACGCGCTCGGTAATCAGGTCCAGAGAACATGCGCCGAGACCGGTCTGGTCGAGGTCCTGGACCAATTGCTGGACGAGGTGCTCAATCGCTGTTTCGATCGCCGGCGCGGTGCTGATCGGTTCGACGAAAGTCGCGCGGCGCCGGATCCTCTCGGGCGCAAAAACAGGCTCAATCGGCTCGAACAGCAGGCCGTTCAGTTGATCGAGGCGTCGGCCTGGTTCAGGTCCAAAGCGCAAGGCCAGCTGCGGTCTGGGTGCTCGGGCGAGATGACCGATGGTCTCGAAGCCAAGGCGCCGTAGGCCGACCACGATGTCGCTGGCGAGGCGCAGTGCCGCCACGGGAAGATCGAGGCTAGCCGATTTGCTTTCTCCTGGCTCCACGACTGTTGCCGGCGCCGAGCGGAAGCGCGCGGCGGCATGGGCTGCCGCCGGCGTATCGGCGATCGCGCCTCGGGCTGAGATCCCTGAGCGACCAAGCCGATCGTTCAGATCGACGAGCAGCCCGATCTCGTCCGGCCAAAAATGGATGCAGCCTGTGACGTCCAGCCAAAGCCCGTTCGGCGGATCGACCGATGTCAGTGGCGCGTAGCGCTGTTGGCACCAGAGGGCCAGCCGGCTGAGCCCCGCCAGATCGGCGGGCGGATCGGCATCGAGCACGACAAATTCCTGCACCAGCATCTGGGCATGGGCGACCGTCATGCCTGGGCTCAAACTCTCAGACTGAGCGGCAGCATCGACCGAAGCGACGAGGCGGCGACGCCCGTCGTGATACGCTGTCCCAAAGGGCCGATCAGGCGATGGCGCGGCTTTGTTCGACCGGCGCATCCGATCTGTCGGCCAGGTCGGCAGATAGACCGAGATGACCCGTCGCATCACATGCTCCAACCACAAAACATTTCGGTTCGCCGCCCCGACACCGCAGCAGATCGAGCTGCCAGCGCGCCCGCGCCAAGCCAGGCGTCGCGGGTGACCAGATCAAGGGTGGCCCCGAAGGGACTGAGGTGACCCGCCATCGCGTGTGAGCAGCGGTCGTCTCTAGTTCAGCATTCACCGTTAGACGCCGGGGCCTTCGCATAATCAGCCCCAGAACGCCGGAGGTTTCGGCGGCCAACTGCAGCCGGCGGCTCGCCGTGAGTCCGATGACGCCGTCGACCTCACCAACGACCCCGCCGAGTCCGACATGTCTGAGCGCTTCCTCCAGCACGAGCAGGACGGTCTTGCTGTCGCCGGCCTCGACGTAGATCACCCGATCCGGATGCAGCCCGACGCCGGCGAGGGCCGGCGCAAACAAATCCCGCCGGACAAATGTCCAAATGATTGGACCCTGCGTCCTCGCCAGGATCCCACCGACGAAGCTCGCGGCCGCCGCTCCGTGGACGCTGTCCGGGCCGCCGCCCATAACCTCATGGACCGCGCCCAGCATCAGCCCACCTGTCGGCAAAGCGCTGTCGATTTCATTCAGCCCGAACGGTAGCGACGGTAGCGCGCCGGTCGGCCGATTCCCCAACTCAGCGGCCCTAACCATGGCCCTGAGTCCTGCGAGAACCTCATTTCGACGCGCCTCGTCCATGTCCGTATCAACCCCGCGAACGGTGATATTGTTCCTATTTTGTTCTATGGTTCGGAGTCAAGGCAGATAGCGTGGAGGCGACGATGAACGAGTATGATCGGATGACTGGGATGATCCCGGTATACAATCTCGTGACACGGGCTGAGAAATTTGGTCGCGGAACGCTCGATGACGTGGCCTGCGCCGGCTCAAAGCGATAGGTTTGAGCAGTTTGGGTACGACCTTCAGTTCTCTAGCAAACATCCTTGCGACCGGCAGCAGGAGATCGGCAATGCAGGACGACGATAAACCCGAGGCTCTTCCATCGGTCGTCGCCGCGCCTGGTCTGTTGGACCGGCCACACGAGGTGATCCGCGAGCCGGACGATACCTACGAGAGCTACGAGGCGCGGAAAGGCCTGTTCATGACCCTGCATCGATCGGCGGTCGAACGAGCGAATCCGAATCCCGAGCTGTCGCTTGCGGCATCGGCTTGGCTGGAAGAGAACAAAGAGGCGCTCGACAGCTCTAACGATTGGGTCGCCGAACACGGGATCCCGCTCGCAAAATACCGGCCGTTTTGATGCCTGAGGATATTTCACCTGAAATGGCGTCCGCGATTTTGGCGATCGATCACGCTGGGCGTGCCCACGAAAATCTGGCGGCCGAACAGGCGATCGAGTTGCTCCGTTCATGGACGCTGAATCTACCGACTGGCTGGAGCCATGCTTTGGAGCGCAGCCGGAAGGACCTGGCCGGCGGCGTAGGTATAGACGCCGTTGAAGCTCAGGCTTGGAGAGGCTTCGAGGAAGACCATGAAGGACCTAACCCCGATCCAAAAACGTCTGATCAAGGACAATCTTGCCGAGGTTCACAAGACGCGCTGGATCGCTCGCTACGCCGCACTCGACAGGCTCCTCCAGGCAGAGGAGGAGCGGCCAAACCCCGATCAGAGGCAAATCGACACGCTGAAGGCCACGCTCGATGAGCATGAGAAGAACCGATTTCGCCCGGAGGTAACGGCCGCTGAATTGCTCGGCCCTGAGACACCGGCAACGGACCAGGACCCGGTATCCGAATTCATGGAGAAAAATAGAGGCCGTCTTTCGGGGATCCCCGAGATCGAAACCTGACCCTTTGGCTTGCGAAGCAGGGATCTGGCCCGACCGGATCGAGTCCCAGCCCTTCGCGCAATCTGTTGAACTAGGACGGGGCCGCAATTCTACTTGCGGCCCCAACCTTTCTACGGTGTCGGGCGATAGCCTCTGGGCCTATGACCCCGAATCCATCTAGGATCTCCGATCGATCTGTCGGGAGAGTGACTATCGGACGTCCGAAAGGAATCCGAAGAGGAACAGAATCAGGCGACGATCAGATCACCGCAACACGGCGCAGCCCGGACGCGTACGTTTCAGGCCCAGTTCGCCGGACATGAGAAGTGGTCGCGATAGGACCTCCAACAGGGCGTGGCAATCCTCGCTGGCCCGGTGTCCATCGTGGAATAGCCCGTAGCCGGCCAAAAGATAAGCGAGCTTCGCGCCATCAAAACCTTCTTGCCGCCAATCCACTTGCGACAACGAACACGCCCAGGCTTTTGTCGTGAACACGACGTAGGCCCGCTCGACAAAGCGCCGATCAAACGCGGCGTTGTGGGCGATGACGACCACTGCCGGGCCGGCGAACGCGGCGACCTCATCCGGATCGATCGCCTTTCCCGCGACCATCTCTGCATCGATACCGGTCAGCTTGGTCACCTCCAGCGGGATCGCGACGGAAGATTCACGAAGCTGCTCAAACACATCGAGCACCCGAAAAATCCGGCCGTCCGTCGCAAATTCAAACTTCACCATCGCCAGTTCGATGATCTCGTCCTGCGCCGCGTCCAAGCCCGTCGTTTCGACGTCGAGGACGACGCCGATCAGCACCTCGCTGCCGTCATCGTCGTGAAAGCGCCGACGCGGCTTAAGCCGGCGGAGAATCCGATAGTCCTCGGACGCTTCGAGCCGAGCAGCCAGCCATTCAAGCCGTCGGGCGTGCTGTTCGTCGCCAAAACGTTTATCGGACACAGATCCCCCGCTGCCGTTGCCCTGGCCGCACCTGCGGTGCCCTCAAGGCACTCTTTCCAAAATAACCTTCACATTCCCAAAACCGAGACGTCGGCGCACCCGCTTTCGCACTCCGATCACGCGACCGGTCGGGACTTGAGTCGTTTCACCAGCGTTGTATGCCGCTTCGTAGCTGGACGGCATAACCGGGATATTTAGCCGCTTCATTGCCTCTTCGGTGATCCGCTTGATACCGGCGACCGGAGCCGGATCCCCGGTAAACGGTGAGATCTGTGCGCGGACGTACACGCCATGGCCAAACCTTAGCAACACCCCATCCTGGACCAAGGCCCTGAGGGCACGGCCGATCTGATCATAACCGGCGAGGTCGCCGAAATCGGCACGCAGAAAGACATTTCGCCGCTTACCACGGATGCGCTGGAGCACCTTTTGTAAGAGGGTCTGGCCGGGCGACATAGCCTCCATTTAGCAGATGAAACCATGTCAGAATACGACACATCTAGCGGTTCCCGCTACGCGGCATCATCCTCGCGTTTAGGTGCCGGAATCCGATCGGTTCGATCTAGACCAAGGCGAGCGCGCAGGATGGCTACCTCCTCCGCGACCGCATCATCATTGACGTGATTGACCGCGTCTTCTGCCATGTGACGCAGACGGTCCAAAACATTGGGCTCGTCATAGCTGAGGCGGTCATCATATTTCGTTGTGATCGTGCGAACAGTCGTCATGACCATCTCCTATTCTGCGACAGCGCGCCCGCGTAGCGGCATCCGAAGATAAGCGCGCTAACGCCTTCGCTGTTTCGGCGTCGCCATCCTGAAGACAGTCGATAGTCTCTAGGATGAGCGCCTCGCGAAACATGGCGTCTCGATCAAGGCGAGCGCTGATCGTCTCACTGGAATCGCGTGTCACCGCCATTTTCATCCCATTCCGACGCTAGATTCCAATGACCAGTACCTGGCTCACTGGAAACCGAAGGCTAGTTCGATCCATTCCGATCAGGCGCCGCGTGCTGACCACACATGGCCTTGTTCACCATAGAATTGGAGGACGGCCTCCCGGTTCTTTTTACGCCGGTGCTGGTTCCAGCCGATGCCCGAGTCCCAGTCGGTCACCACCTGCAGCAGACGCCCCTCGCGACCGAGAATGTCGTCAGCCAGCGCGACGACGTGCAGGTTTGGTACCGCCCAAGATTGCAGGGCCAGCAACTGGGCGAGGGCGACCTTCTCCTGACCAGACCCAAGCCGATCCGCGATTATCGCCAACGCCACAGCGGTGCTGCGCGAGATGCCTGCATGGCAATGGACTAGGAGGGCGCCAGTTTGGTTCGCCCTGCCGAATTCGATAGCGGCAGCGATCTGCTCGCGCGACGCCGTGATTATTGAGGTC
>Ga0302314_10017512_pt1 | contig 12016 bp, 10 predicted proteins | sample III_Palsa_N2_3_FD_200533 | JGI IMG/M metagenome (GOLD analysis project Ga0302314, IMG submission 200533) | Peat permafrost microbial communities from Stordalen Mire near Abisko, Sweden - III_Palsa_N2_3 | ecosystem: Environmental > Terrestrial > Soil > Palsa > Peat permafrost | place: Sweden...
ATATCGATGGTCACCGCGAGGCCGGCATGAGGGTCGTGTAGAACAGCCTGGCGTTCGGCTTCGCGCACGGCCGCCCAGCCGGACTCTCCCGGCGTCACCGGAGGCGCTCCGAAGTTCGGGAGTTGCACGATGAGAAAGGGAAGTTCCAGCCCGAATTGACGACGCCAATCGGACATCAGCCCCGCCAATAGCCCCCGATAGGACTCGGGTTCCCCGGTGTTGGATTCGCCCTGATACCAGAGAGCTCCGCGAAAGCCGTAGGGGCCGAGGGGCGCAATCATGGCGTTGTACAGCGTGCTGAGACCGCCCACGGATTCCCAGGGAGAGCGGGGAGGATATCCTATGGTGGAGGGCACGACCCGGTACTGCCAGTTGTCATCCAACGGGAAAGAGTCCCCGCCCGCGAGTTGCAGGGAGCGCGGCGCGCCGCCATTGCGGAATCCGCCGCCGCCGTAGGTACTCAGAATATTGACGACCAGGATGTTGTCGCCGGCACGCAGCATGCCGGGCTTGAGGGTGTAGGTGCGGTCGGTGCCGTAACCGAAGGTGTTGCCCACGGGTTTGCCGTTGATCCAGGTCTGATCCACCTGGTTGATGGACCCCAACGATAACGTGGCGGTGGATTTCGCTTGCTTCGCGGTCAGGGTTATCTTGGTCCTGAACCACATTAGACCGGTGAATTCCTTGAATTCCGGCGGGCTCCAGTCGCGCCAATCGCCCAGCCCCGGCGGCGCGGGGTGCCATTCCCCGGCATCGGAGGCAGCCGAAGGCAAAGGCGTGTTCCAAGGTTCCGTGCCCGCACGGTCGCCGCTTTTAACTCGCCACCAGTGCTCCCACTCGCCGGCGAACTGGTTTTGCGCGGCGCTCTGATCCTTCGAATACAGCGACAAAATCTTGAGCGCCGATCCATAGTCGCCGATGGCATGAAGGGCGGCGGCGCTCAACCAGGGTCTGATATTCGAGCCGCCCCACGAGGAATGGACCAGGCCGATGGGCACCTCTACCGTCTTTTGCAATTCACGCGCGAAGTAGAAACACACGGCCGACCAATCGGCCACGGTGTCGGGACCGGCAATCTGCCAGGCTACCGGATCGTGAAAATTCAAGAGCGGCGTCGGGCTCGAGGCATGTGCGACGGTGAGCATGCGAATGGTGGGATGCGCGGACGTGCTGATCTCATTCCATGAGTCGCTCGCACGCAGAACCGGCAATTCCATGTTCGATTGCCCGGAGCATAGGAATACATCGCCGATCAGAATGTCGTTGACGGATTGGGACCCGGACGATCCACTCGCCGTCAGAACATGCGGGCCGCCGGCGGGCATGGGCGGCAACACCGCGCTCCACCTTCCGGTGGCGTCCGACTCGGTACTCACGGTGGACTCGCCCAGCGATACGCTGACGATCTCGCCCGCCGTGGCATGTCCCCATATGGAGATGGGCTTGTCACGCTGCAACACCGCGTGATCTTGGAAGAGTTCGTCGAAAAGCTCCTCGGCCCGGGCGTGCCCGCAGACGCCAATAAAGAGGCCCAGTACTAACAGCAGCTTGGTTGAGGTTCGCATAGAACGGCCAATCCTACACTCTCGACAACCCCGAGAATACTCCGCGTTCCTCGACCATTTGGGTGGCTAAGACTCAGCCCGATGGACCTTCGATGCGGTAAATGGCGCATCCATGGGCGGGCAGGGTGACATTGACGCCATCAGAGGCTGGCGTTTCCACGCCATTCCAAAGATTACGAATGGCCGGTTTGGCGGCGTGGATATGCAGTTGACTCCACGAGGCGTGAAGAGTGGCGGGCGCGTCATCGAGATTGAAGAGAGCCACGAACCACCGAGAACCGTGAGCCGCCAGCGTTTCATGCGCAACCCAAACGCGCGCGCGTTCGAACCCCGGCGGCAAAGCCGCGATAGGTTGGCTGGCATCGGTCCTCTGATTGACCTCGAGAATGTCGCGGTTGGCCATCAGCGATCGCGTGAATTCGTCAAGTTGAGTAAGGTTGGCTCCTACGATCAGCGGCGATCGGGCAATGGCCCACAGGGTCCATTGCGTACGCTGTTCGTCCTGAGTAAGGCGCGAGGTGCGTGCGTCGCCCCAACCCGGATGGGGCTTGAGGGCGCCTATGGGGAGCATGTCCGCATCGGGCCAATTCCCGGGTTTGGCGTAGGGTGCCCAACGCGCGAGGTTGTCGAAGGCGGTGGAAACCCCGTTGGGAAAGTCGTCATCGGGCTTCTTATAATCAAAGGCCCAGCCGTCCCATACGTCATTCGAAATGCGCCACATGTGAGCGTATTGACCGAGTTCTGCCGCGTGCGAGAGGTTGGCAGGCCCAGGCGAGAGACTAAGCACCATGGCCCTGTGCGCGTTTTTAATTGCGGCGGCGATTTGACGGATTTCGCTGCCTTTATACGGATGGTCAGCGATGCAATCAACTTTGATGAAGTCGAGTCCCCAACGAGCATACTCTCGAAACATCGAATCGTAGTAAGCCTGTCCGGCCGGGGTGTCGCTGACGCCAAAGTTACCGTCATCCCAAGGGCAGGTGTCCGATGTGTCGGCGGCCTCGGCGGCGCGATGACTCGAGCCGGCAATGGGTAGGTTGTCGCGAACGGCCTGCTTGGGAATGCCACGCACGATGTGAATGCCGAACTTCAGCCCCTGCGCATGCACCCAGTCGGCCAGTGGCTTCAGCCCGAGGTCATGAGTCGCCGACGGAAAACGGCTGACCACCGGCGCCAGCAGTCCGTGAGCATCCAGCAAATATTTGCGCGTCTCGAGGGTCTCCCCGAGGGGATTGTCCATGTACCAGCCTTCATCGACGACCGCGTACTTCCAGCCGTAACCCTTCATGCCGGCGAGCACCGTCGCATTGGCTTTGAAGTCCGACTCGTTGATGGTGAATCCGTAGGCATCCCAGCTGTTCCACCCCAAGGGCGGTGTCTGTGCGATTTCTTCGGCGGTGGCGCCGACGCCGGCGAAGGCGGCGGCTATGGCGAGCAGCCTAACGATGCGTGATGTCATAACGCTACGATGCCCGAGGGCTGACGGAATCGCAATCAAGCTCAGGTCAGGGTGGCGCGAAGGCGAGCACGTTGCTCGAGTAGGTTTCGATGACCTCGCTGAAGGGAGTGCCGTCGGCAAGGGATAGCACGGCCTTGTTTTCCAACACGGCCGGCGGAATGGCGAGTGAGCCGGTGCCAGCGATCTTGCCAGAAGTGGACATTTCCCAGCCGTCAGGCAATGGTAGCCACAATAACCTCGACGACAGAGAGTGGCGCTGAAAATGCAATGCTTGGACCGCCTTGCCGAAGGGAGTATCGGTGGTATCCAACGTCTTGTTCATGTCGGGCGTCAGGCGCGAGGGCACATACCAATTGTCGGCTTCCGACAGCACCCAGGTGCCGCAGAGCAACTTCACTCTGCGATAGCGAACCGGTTCGGTTGCACTGATCCCGAGTTCCTGTCGCTGGTCCGGCGATGGCTGTTTCTCCACGTCGGCGACTCTTTCCGCCACAATGCGCGGCGCGGTCGCCAGTCGATGAGCGCCGCACCAGCGCTCGAGAGTGAGCGTCGCGCTGTCGTGGCTCAAGAGGTCCGCATCAAGTGTCTGCAGCAGCGCGAGGGCTTCGACGCGGGCGAGGTAGGTGTCCGGCCAGGGCGGGGCCCGTGTCGACTGGTCCTCCGCCTGAGCCGCCAGTGACCCCAGGAGCAACGCGCCGCCCATGCAACAGAGTTTGCGGTACGTCGACTTCATGGGGTACTCCGGCGCTGATAATAACCTCCATTATCTCAGGCGCCGCGTCCCAATAACACCGTCGCCGCCAGGCTCTGGGCGTCAGCGTTGTTATTGGGACCGCGGTGGGCCAGCTGCGTGTGGGGATGTGCCGGCAACAACGCTATACCGTTGTCGGCAGCGCTGAGAAAGACACGGGCTTGATTCTGTGCATCGGCTGCGGCTGCCGCGTGCATGCTCGGCTGGGCGGCGTGGAACTGCGAGCGAGCGGTCAGCAATACGCCTGCCTGGGCCTGGGCGTCGGTGGTGGAGGGTTCGGCATAGGAGCTCAAGGCCGTGCTCAGAGCGAGCACGGCCGAAGCGGCAGCGAGGAAAGTTATTTTGCGGTTCATGTCATTTCTCCTGTCTATTCGATTGGTTCAAGCTGCCGAGCGAGTAAGCACACCGTAGCGGCGGGCGGGTTCGGCTAGTGAGAGATTCGGGCGCATTGCGGAGCGAGCCGATTCGAAGGCATTCCACTCCGCGATGTCCGGCAGCGCCGGGATCGTGGCGAATTCGCCCTGATCGAAACCTGCGAGTGCGGCGTCCACCATGTCGCCGGCGTCCATGACTCTGCCTTTCATGGCAACGTCGACATCGACTCCCGCCAGTGCCCACAGCGGCGTGCGAGTGGCTCCCGGCATGACGGCCTGAATGCGCACACCTTTGCCGGCCAACTCGTGTTGCAACGACTGGCTGAACCCGAGCACGTAGGCCTTGCTGGCGCCGTACACTCCGTTCAGCGCTTCGGGAATGATCGAGACGATGGAAGCTATGTTGATCACGGCACCCTTACCGCGAGCAACGAATCCCGGTACCGCGGCATAGGTCAGTCGGGTGAGGGCGGTGACATTGAGGGCGATCATGGCTTCCATCTGGTCGACATTCGAGTCGAGCAGGGGCGCAGCGCTGGCGACGCCGGCATTGTTGACCAGCAGGGTGATGCTGGAGTCGCTGCGAATTTTGGCTTCGACGCCGCCGAGATCTTTCTTGTTGCCCAGGTCGGCCACGATGACTTCGACCGAGCGACGGGTGCCATCGGTGATTTCTCGTGCGAGTTTGTCGAGCTTTGCGCGGTCTCTGGCGATCAAAATGAGGTCGTAACCCCGGCGAGCCAGGCGGTCCGCGTAAATGGCGCCAATGCCGGTGGAGGCGCCCGTAACTACCGCGGTACCTTGATGTGTATGAGTAACCATTGCCGTCTCCTCAAATTGGCCGGCGGAAGTGCCGGTGAGGAGTAAATTACTGCGGGAAGGGATGACCTAAATGTCATATAAACATCGTTTTAGGACATTATTAGACCACGGATTTGCGTCCTAATAAGTGGTAAACGGCAGAAGTGGCGACTACAATCAGTGGTATACAGCTATTTAGGACATTAGCCATGCAACGTATCGGCTTCGTGGTTGTTCCCGATTTTCAGGTCATGGTGTTTGCGGCCCTGTCGGTTTTCGAGTTGGCCAACGAAACTGCGCCGGCACCGTATTACCACGTGCGTCTATTGTCGGAGCATGGCGGCCCGATGCGCTGCTCCCTCGGCTACTCGGTCACCACCGATTCCTTGGACGATGGTCATTTTGATACGGTAATCGTGAGCGCGCGTACACGAGTAGTCCCTACGGCTCCCGCGATTCTGGGTTTCTTGAAAAAATCCATGGAGTCTTCACGCCGCGTCGGTGCGATGTGCGTCGGGGCATTCTCTTTAGCCGAAGCCGGCATATTGGACGACAGGCGCGCTACGACGCACTGGGGTTTCGCGCGCCGAATGAAGGCCGAGTACCCTAAGGTAAAAGTGGAGGAGGATCGCATTTTTATTATCGACGGACCGGTGTGGACCTCGGCCGGCATGACCGCCGGCATCGACATGGCGCTCGCCATGGTGGAAAAGGATTTGGGCGCCGACTTGGCTCGCTTGGTCGCCAAGAAACTCGTGGTGTCGCACCGGCGCGCAGGTGGCCAGCTGCAACACTCGGCGCTGCTCGAACTGGATGCCAAATCGGATCGAATCCAGACTGCTTTGGTGTACGCAAAGAATAATCTCCGTACGCTGCTCAGCGTCGAGCAGCTTGCGGAGGCTGCCAACCTGAGTCCCCGCCAGTTCAGCCGCGCCTTTCGTGCGGAGACCGGTCAGACTCCCGCCAAGGCGGTCGAAAATCTACGAGTGGAAGCGGCGCGCTTAATGATGGAGCAAGGGCGCCATCCCATCGATGTGGTTGCGCGCGAGACCGGCTTTGCCGATCGCGAACGCATGCGGCGCGCCTTCTTGCGGGCCTTCGGGCAACCGCCCCAGGCTATTCGCCGTAACTTGCGAACAGCAGAAGCGCCCTACGAGGCGGCCGCCGAGAATGCCCCGGAAATCGACGTCGTCGCGGCGTAGCCGGCGCACGCGCTAGTCCGCGCGGCTGCGCCAGCCTCCGCCCAGTGCCTTGAACACGGCAATCTGGTCCTGGATGAGCGTGGAATCGGACGCGGCGACGGCCGCGTCGGCCGAGACCAGAATTTGTTCGGCGGTCAAAAGATCGAGATTGCTGAGCGAGCCGGCGAGGAATTGGTCGTGCGCCATGTTGAATGACTGGTGCGCACGGGATTGCGCATCCGCCAGCGCCTGGCGTTGATCGAGCGCGGCGCTGTAAAGAGCCAGTGCTTGCTCGGTCTCCTTGAGCGCCGTCAGCACCGTCGAGTCGAAGCTGGCGAGCGACGCCGCTGCCACGGCCTTGGCCTGACGCACGCGCGCGCGAGGGAGCGCCTGATTCGGGAAATTCCAGCTGATGCTGGGTCCAATACCCCAGGTGAGACCGGTATGGTTCGACAGGTCGGACAGGTCGGTTGCCACGCCACCGTATAGGCCCGAGAGGGTGATTTTAGGATAGAGATCGGCGGTTGCCACGCCGATGCGCGCCGTCGCAGCGGCCAACAACCGATCCGCTTGACGTACGTCGGGCCGGCGTTTGAGCAGCGTCGCGCCATCTCCGATGGGAATCAATACGGCGAGCGTCGGCGGCTGAACGCAGGCGTCCATGTTCTCCGGCGCATTCGCCGGTGTACGGCCGAGCAGCGCCGTCAACTGAAACAGGGCAGCGCGCCGTAGGCCCTCGAGAGGGGGAATTGCGGCGCGCGTTTGCGCCACCAAGCCTTCCGCTCGCACCACGTCGAAATCGGAATTCGCGCCGGCCTCATGCCGGTGCGTGGTAATGGCGGCTTCGTGAGTGACGACCTCCAGTGAATGCCGTGCAACCGCGAGCTGTTCGCCCAAGGCGCACACTTGTGCGTAGGCGCGGGTTGTCTCCGCCGCGACCACGACCTTCAAACTATCACGCGCCGCCGCCTGTGCCTCGGCGTTGGCGCGGGATGCCTCGACCGAGCGGCGCACACGGCCGAATAAATCAACCTCGTAGGATACTTCCAGCACATCGTCGATGAGCCACACGGTTTGCGGTTCATGTCCGCCAAGTTCGAGGATCTCGTCGGTGACAGCATCTCGACCACGCACGCCGCCGGCTGCGATGCGAGTGTCGGGGTATCGCCCCGCCTTGGCGGCCGCAACCAGGGCTGAGGCGGCGCTGAGATTTGCTTGGGCCGCAGCGAGATCGGCGTTGGCCGCAAAGGCTTCCCGCAGCAGCGCGTCGAGACGCGCATCTTGATAGAGTTTCCACCAATCGTCGGGCGGTTCGACCGGGGTTTCCGCCTTGTCGTTGAGCGATACCAGCGGCGCCTCGGCACCCGCGGGTTTGGCCGGCGGTTTGTAATCGGGTCCCACGCTGCATCCCGACAGCAATGCCACTGCGGATACGAAGCATGGCCAGCAGCGCGCGCTCATGGTGTGCTCGGATCCCGTGGGGCGAATAACGGCCGTGCGGAAGCGGGTCCGAGTGGTGCCGGCTTGTGTGCGACCGACAGGATGAGCGCAACCGTGGTCAGTACGCTGACGGCGATGAAGGTGTCGATGACTGCTTGAGTCGTCGCCATGGTGCGCACCAGCGAACTCAGCACGCTCGCCCCTCGGGCCGCCCCCGAGGCGGGGTCTCCAGCTCTTGCCGTGACGGCTGCGTAGCTCTGCAGGCGTTGGATGACCTGCCCATCACCGACGTGAATGTGCAGTCCGATGAGATTCGAGGCCACCTGACCGCGAACTCTGGCGAAGGTGACGACGAAGGCCTGGCCGATTTGTCCCCCGAGGAGGCGTGCGACTTGAACCGACGCCCCGAAGGTGAGCGCGTCTTGCGGGCGCAGATGCAATACCGCGAAGAACAATACACCCGACAAGGCGAAGCTCTGACCTACGGCCTGAAGCAATTGAGAGGGAAGGAATTGATCCGAGCCCCAAATCGGCGTGAGGCCGTAGCCCACCATAAGACAGGCGAGACTAATGAAAATGAATCCGATGGAAGCCACCAGCCGCGGATCCGATCGGCGCAGCATCAGGCCCGCCAGCGGGCAGAAGATCAGCTGAGGTATCGCAATCCAAATCAAGGTGTCGCCGACCTCCAGGGCCCTGAACCCGCGCACCGACCCCAGAAACAGGGGAATGAGATAGGCGGTAGACAAGATCGTGAGACGCAACAGTGAAATGAGGACCAGCAACCAAGGCAAGGGGTTGGCAAATACGACCTTGAGGTTAATGAGTGGACTCTCGGTACGAGATTCGTGCACGAAGAAGCCCATGAGCAGTACCGCTCCCGCGCCGAACAGGCCCCAGATCAGTCCCGAATTCAGCCAGTCCAGTCGATTGCCTTGATCCAAGCCCGCATAGATCAGCGCCAGTCCGAGGCCTCCGGAAACCAGGCCAAATATATCGCCGCGTGGGGCATTGGGATTCTTGGGCCGGTGCGGAACCCCATAATGCAGGCATAGCGCCATGATGGTGGCGAGCGGCACGTTCTGCCAGAAGATCCAACGCCACGACTCATGGTCGACATACCAGCCTTCCAGTGAGGCGGAGATGTTCAGTGATAACTCGAGATTCAAGGCGTATACGGCAATGCCGTACGCCCAGTATTTGGGCGGCGTATTGAGCAAAACGAAACTCAGCGTCAGCGGCACGAAGAATCCGGACGCCAATCCGCTGGCGAACTGCAAGACCAGCAGCGAGCTCAGGTTGGGCGAGAACGGCGTGATGAGCGATATCACGCCGAAACACATGACCGCGTGGATTAGTACTCGCCGCGGACCGTAGACGGCACCCATCCAGACGGCGGCGGGGGCGACCAGCATTTGGGCCACGGTTGAAGCCGTGGTGATCCAGGCGCCGTCGTCGAAGCCGGCATGCACGGCGCCGCGAATATCAGCCAATCCGAAGGTGGAGTTGCGCCCGTTCAACGTCGAGATGAAAGTGCCCATGAGCACGGCGAGCAGGCCTAACCAGGGAATACCCGTGGGTGGTGGCGCAGTCGACGGCGGTGGCGTGTAGCTGTCCACGCTCACTCGGCGTGGGCCTTGTCGCGCGCATCTATCTTGGCGATGACCGACATACCGGGTACCAGTCGATCAACGAGCCCGTCGCTATCGTCAATGGCGATTTTGACTGCAATACGCTGGACCACTTTGGTGAAATTGCCGGTGGCGTTATCGGGCGGCAGCAGAGCGAACTGCGAGCCCGATGCCGGAGCGAACGCCTGGAGATGACCGTGCAGGGTGTGTCCGGGAAACGTATCGACCGTGATCTCTGCCTTCTGGCCCACCGCCATATGGGTGAGCTGAGTCTCTCGGTAATTGGCGATCACCCACACCTTCGGCAGCGGGGTGAGGCTGGTCACCTGCGTCCCGATGCCCACATACTGGCCCGGCTTGATTTGGCGTTGCCCGATGACACCGTCCTGAGTGGCGATGATGCGGGTGTAGCTCAAATTCAATTTCGCAATGTCCAAAGCGGCATGCTGGGCGGCAATGGCCGCCTCGGCCTGTGCTTGCTGAGCCGCCAGCACGCTGAGTTGACGCGTGGCCGCGTCGGCCGAGGCATGATTCTGGGCCAGCTGGGCAATGAGTTGGGCATGGATCGTCTCGAGTTTTTCAGCCGCCTCGGTCGACGACGAACCGCTGTCGAGCAGCCGCTTCTGTCGCGCCAAATCACGCGTGTTTTGCTCCAACGCGGCGGCGGTCGAGGAAATCACGGCACCGGTACCCTGAACGTTGGCGGTCTGAAATTGGTGCTGGGCCTTCAGGGCTTCGGATTGAGCCGTGGCGGCGGCGACATTGGCCTCTGCCTGGGCAACCGCAGCCCTATAGTCCGTATCCACGATCTGGGCGAGTAATTGCCCGCTGTGCACGCGTTCATAGTCCTGCACCGGCAGTTCGCGCACATATCCGGACACCTTGCTGGCGATGGGAGTCACATCCGCCTGAAGATAGGCATCATCGGTGGACTGCCAACCTGCATTTCCCTGCCAGATGGTCCACCGGGTCGCGACGACGATGAGGATCCCAATGGCGACGATGAAGACCAGGGCCCGCCAGACGATTTCCGGGAGGATGCGCCAGTTAAATTTGGACTCGCTCAAGCGTGGGGCTCCCGGGTTATTCGTCGGGAGCAGGTTACCGCTGTCTAGGAGGAGGCGCCAGACCTTACCCGAACTAGCATCCCGGCGGTGAACCATGCGATGCTATAGGGCATGAAATTCAATTGCGAAAAATGCCCCGGGTATTGCTGTAGTCACGGACGCATTGCGGTATCGGACTACGACATCGAGCGGCTCGCCAAGCATGCGGGAATATCCGCGACGGCGGCCCGCAAGAAGTTCACATTTCACTACAAGACGACAGAAGTCGACGAGCAGCTCCTGAGACATCATAAGGACACGATTTATAAATCGGTGTGCCGGTTCTTCGACCGAAAAAAGCGCCAATGCACGGTGTACGAGGCGCGGCCAAACGTGTGCCGCAAGTATCCCTATGGGAATAAATGCGGCTATTACGAATTCCTGCACTTCGAGCGCACCCATCAAGACGACGAGAAGTTCGTTCCGACGATCGGCTGACCTCCTCGCGTCTTGATGGGCGGTCATTACGGCTCCTGCCTGTGGCGCTCATGACCGCGACGTCAATGCCGCAAAAAATATCAGGCTCGCGGCGAGGTGTTCGCCGTCCATTGGCGGGAACGAATCGTCGCCTTCAATCGCGCCGCCGAGCCAGGCATCTCGCCTGCGCGAGGTAAGGATCAGCGCGGCGAAGGCGGCGGCATGAACACCGGAAGATGACGATTCCCATGCGTACCAGCGCGTTGCCGCCGGTAAAGAATCTGCGTAATAAGGCGAACAGCGGCCCGTGTGGCGCTGGTTGCTCGCCGTGAAATGGGCTGCGGTCCTCGGGGTCATCCCCACGTAATGTGCTTGGATCCATGCTGTCTCTCCCCGTCTAAAGTTGTCGCCGGTTACCTGGAACGGGAGGCAGCGTGCGGTGGGAGGCGAGATGCTCGCAACAAGGCGAGCGTGGGTTGCCGGCTAGTATCCTGCCGGCATCATCCAGTGATACCGGCCGGCATGACTGGTCAGTCCTTGGGTTTCTTGGCGGCTTTCAATCGGGTGATGCGGCGCAATTTGGAGAATTCTGAAAACTCCCATGAACGCAGGGCCAGGATGGCGGAGCAGCCGTGACGCTCGTCCAGCGACAGGCGCGCGTCTTGGTGGGCGAGTAGCTCGAATTCGGCCGCGAAGCGTCGAATCGAGGCTTGCAGGCGCAGCATCGACGAAGCGGACAGTACGCCCCCGACGAAGCGAAATTCGTCTCCCTGGGAGTCGAAGCGGGCATTGAAAAATTCCGGGATCACCCGGCGAATAAAGTATTCCTGGACCGCGCCATCCTTGCGCCAGCTGAAATTTCTCGCCGTTAATTTGCGCATTCTTTTGGGGGGTCGAAAGTCGACGATGCGCAACTCGTCGAGCTTCAAGAGGATGCTGATCAACTGATTGTCATCGAGTTGAAACGTCGACACGATTTCGTCGAAGGTCCAATCGTTGATGATCAGATAGGTGACTACCAAGGCCCGGGGATTGGTGGCCAGGGCCTGTTCCTGCAACTCGCTGAGTTCGGTCAGCGGGGCATTCTCAGCCGGCTGCACGAGATCCGCGACGCCGACGCCGAGTGCGTCGCAAATCCGATCGAGGCGATGTAACGAGAAGTTACCCCGGGCAAGATCGCGCTTCACCGTGGGCTCGCTGATACCGATGAGCTTTGCCAGCTCACGGTAGGAAATGCCCTGGGCCCGCAATCTCGCCTTGATTCCCTGCACCAATACCGCCGTGCTGTTCA
>Ga0302314_10017513_pt1 | contig 12014 bp, 15 predicted proteins | sample III_Palsa_N2_3_FD_200533 | JGI IMG/M metagenome (GOLD analysis project Ga0302314, IMG submission 200533) | Peat permafrost microbial communities from Stordalen Mire near Abisko, Sweden - III_Palsa_N2_3 | ecosystem: Environmental > Terrestrial > Soil > Palsa > Peat permafrost | place: Sweden...
ACAACTCGGCGTCAGCGTGTGAGTGTCGTGTGAGCGTCGGCGGGATCCGTGTCGGGCGCGTCGTGGCGGCGATGAACGATGCCGTCCTTGCCACGTTGCCGGCTGCGCACGTTGGAGAGGGCGTGCGTATCCGGCCGCGCGGTCAACCACCGGTGCTGGCGACCGTCGCCCGAATCGAGGAAAATCGCGTGAGCCTGCGCGCGTTTGCGCCGCTGGCCGGGATAGCGGTCGGCGATCCGGTCGAATCGGATCCGCACGCGGACTCGCTCGATCTCGGCATCGCGCTGCTCGGGCGCGCGATCGACGCCGTCGGACGGCCGATCGACGGACTCGGTGCGATCCTCGGCCGTCGTGCGAGCGTCACACCACCCACGATCGGCGCGGCGACGCGCACGGCGGTGTGCGAGCCGCTTTGGACCGGGATTCGAGCGATCGACGGCCTTCTGACGATTGGTCGCGGCGCGCGCGTCGGCATTTTCGGCGGACCCGCGAGCGGTAAGACGACGATCATCGAAATGCTTGCATCGGGCGCTCGCGCCGACGCCGTCGTCGTTGGGATCGTCGGCGAGCGCGGTCGCGAGGCGGCGCGTTGGGTTCATCGCGTGCAACGGCACATGACCCTCGTCGTCGTGCCGAGCGACCGGCCGGCGTCGGAACGCGTCCGGGGCGCCCACGTCGCGCTCGCACAGGGCGCCGAATTGCGCCGCCGCGGGCTGTCCGTCCTCGTCATCCTCGACAGTCTCGCCCGCTTCTGCTCGGCGGCGCGTGAACTCGCGATCGCGAACGGCGAGGCCGTCGGCCGCGGCGGCTTCCCGCCGAGCGTTTTCCACGAGATGGCGCGCTTGCTCGAACGCGGCGGCAACGTCGGTGGCGGCAGCTTGACGTTACTTGCGACCGTCCTCTCCGACGGAAGCGACGAACGCGAACCACTCTCGGACGCCGCGCGCTCGACCCTCGACGGGCACATCGTGCTCGCAAGTGAACTCGCGCGCCGCGGTCATTTTCCGGCGATCGACATCCTCGCGAGCGCCTCGCGCACGATGCCGGACGTGGTCGACGGCGAGCACCTCCGTGCGGCCGCATCCGTGCGCAGCGCGATCGCACTCCTCGATGAGACGCGCGATGCGCGCGAGCTCGGTTTTCTGCAGCCGAGCCCGGCCGTCGACCGCGCGGTCGCCGCCCGCGAGCGGATCGAGGCGTTCTTGCGACAGAGCGAGGCCGCGGAGCCGTTCTCCAAAACACTCGAAACGCTGCACGCGCTTGCCGCGAGCGTGAGCCCATGCTAGCAAGCGAACTCGCACTCATCGAACGGCGGATCGCCGAGATCGACGCGCCGCCGCCGCCCCAGGCGCTCGACGCGGACGCGTTCTCGGCGCTCTTGAGCGACGGCCCCGCGCAGGAAATCCCGGCCGAATCCGCGGCGCCGCCGGCAGCGATCGCGAGCATGATCCAGTCGAGCGCCGAGCGTTACGGCGTGGATCCGGCGCTCGTGCGCGCGGTGATCAACCAGGAATCGGGCTTCAATCCGTATGCGACCTCAAGCGCCGGCGCGCAAGGCTTGATGCAGCTTATGCCGCAGACGGCGCAGGCGCTGGGCGTTAGCGATGCTTACGATCCCGGGCAGAATGTCGACGGCGGCACGCGCTTCTTACGTTCGCTGCTCGATCGCTTCGGTGGCGACACGCGCCTCGCGCTCGCAGCGTATAACGCCGGCCCGGCGGCGGTCGAGCGCTACGGCGGCATCCCGCCGTATGCGGAAACGCAGCACTACGTCGCGTCGATCCTCGGAGACTACGAGCAAGAGCGCAGCTGAGCGCACAGTTCGCGCACACTTCGCGCATCGTCGTTCCAGATTCGGCTCGTACAGTGGGAGGGTGAAGGTTGAACAGGCCAACACCGAATCGCGCCCGTACGAGTATGCCGATCCCCGCTCCCTTTCGCAGGCGTGGTACGACGCGCTGTACGGGCCGAGCGTTGCGCGCCCGCGCGCCCGCGCACGGGACGACGCGAAGCTCGCGGCCGGGACGGCGCAGCCGGATCCTGACGATGCGCACGCATCGGGTGCGGCCGGCGGGCGGCGCAGCGACTCGGGCGATCCGCTAGCGCAGCGGGCGTTGACGCGCGCCGAACGTTCGATCGCCGGCAGCACCGAGCGCGAAGCGGCCATTGCCGATACGCGCCGGCGCGCGGCCGGCCCCCCCGAGCCGGCCGAACGCCGCTCGGAGCGCACCGACTTCGACGTTACCGGCCCGGACGGCCGAACCACGCGCTTTCTCTTGCGCAGCGGGCACGACGGCCTCGAAGTCGTTGCCGTCACGACGCCCGATACGCTCGAAGCCGTCGCGGAGGCGCTGACTCAGGTACGGATTGCGCTTGCCGCTCGCGGCATTCGTTTCGCTCACGAGATTCGCGTGAAGGGCCGCTCGTGAACGCGTTCCGTGCGGCGATCGGCGGGATCGCGCTTGCGGCCGTGCTCCGGCAAGTCGCCGTTGCGGATACGACCGGCTGGTATCACGAGAACGACCGGCACATCGTCATCTACGGCAACCCGCGCTACCTCACCGACATCGAGCTCGATCGAAACGAAACGGTCATGACGGTCGCCCTCGGCGATCCGAGCGAGTGGGTCGTGGCGCGCGGTGTCGGCGGAGACCACGGCAGCGTTCCGCACGTCTTCGTCAAGCCGCGGCAAGACGCTGACAAGACCAATCTGGAGGTCCTCACCGATCGCCACGAATACATGTTTTGGCTCGTCAACGACGCGAAGCATTACACGCCGCGCGTCGCGTTTTATCCGGCGCTAACGCGGCCGCGGACGATCGCGGCAGCCACGCCGTCACCGCCAGCGGCCGTCCCAGCCGCTACCGCCGCGGCCGCTACCGCCGCAGCCGCTACGGCGTCGCCCACGCCCCAGACGCCGCCTGCCATTATGCATACGGATATTGCACCGGCGTCCGCGTCCGCGCTCCCGGCTACGTCTGCGCCGGTCGCACGCAGCGGACGGCTGCCGAATACCGGCGGTTGGGCCACGGTGTTCGCAAGCGCGAGCCGGAGTTGCGGCGGAACGCAGTATCTCGTTTGCGGGCCGATCAGCGTCCGCCACGACACGTTCCGGACGTACCTGACGTTGCGCGGCCCGCTTGCAGGCAAAGCGGTTGCGATTACGACCGATGCAGGCGGAGAGCATTTCGTTCACGCGCCGCGCTACAGACAGACGTACCGGATCGCGGGTATCCCGCTGACGCTCTTCGTTTGGCGGCGTGCGCGCGAATGCGCTTATGCTGCCCTCGATATTCCGTCCTTCCGTTCTGCGGCTTTCCATGAGGATCATCGATAATGGATGCAACCAGCGCCCAACTTTTTGCCCAAGCCGAAGCGCGGGCCGCGGATCTTTCCAATCAGTTCGTGCCCGGCTTCATCCCCGCCGACGATAGCGATCGCGCTTCCTCGATTCGCGCGACCCGCTCGCTCGATCCGATGAGTACCGTCGCGCCGGCGGACGCCTATTACGTCGCTCAAGACGCGCAAGGCAGGCGTTTTTACTCGCGCGAGAGCGCGCTGCGTCTCGAGGACGGCGTGCTGCGCACGCGCGACGGTTCGGTGATCTTAGGCTTTGCCGACGGTCAGACCGGCGGCGCACCCGACACGCTCGTCGCCGACCCGGTCGACGTCGCGCTCGGCCGCATCAGCGATCCGCACGTCGATGCGAACGGCAACGTCGCCTACACGCGCAACACGATCGATCCCAAGACGGCCGAGGTGCGGCCCGAACAGATCGTCGTCGGCCGCATCGCGCTTGCGCGCTTTCCCGCGGGCACGCAAATCGACGCGGCCGACGGGGTCCACATCACGGCACCGGGCGGGGTCGAGCCGCGCATCGGACGGCCGGGAGAAGGCGAGTTTGCCAAGCTGATCCCGCAGTCGACCGATCTGGGCCAAATCGACATGGCTAAAGGCCTCTTGCATCTGCGCGACGCCTATCTTGCGTTCAGCGCGCTGCAGTCGGCCAAGCACGCGCGCGGCCACACCGATAAGATCGCGATGGACCTGGTCAAGTGATTGCGGCGCTGCGCTTCGACGAGACCGGCAATCCGCGCTTCGAGCCCGCGACGAACGTGCGCATCTCGGCCGTCTGCGCGGTCGCGAACACCGTTTCGGAGCACCTCTCGCGTTTGCTCGACCGCGAATTGAACATCGACGTGTTCGAGCCCGTGATCGTGCCGCTCGGGTCGCACCCGGCCCTGTTCGCCAATGCGCGGGTATTTCTCGCGCATTGCCGGCGCAGCGATCTATTGATCGTCTTTCGCGAACGTGACGCGCGCCGCATCGCGGCTTGCGCCTTCGGCGAGGGCGCGAAGAATCGCGACGGGTGCGAACTTTCGGAGATCGAAGAGCAAGTGATCGAGCGTATCGGCCACGAGTTGGCCCCGCTCTGCGCGCCGCTGTGCGGCGAGATGACGTCCTTCGCGCCGGCGAACGGACCGATCGAACGCTACGAGTGCGCGACCTATTTTGAATTGCGGCTCGGCGCGCCGATCGATGCCGTGATCGGCATCGGCCTCTCGCGCGATCCCGCGACGCCCTCCGAACAAAAGGTCGCACCAAGCGCGCTGTGGCCCGTCCCGCTCGCCGTGACCGCGCGGCTCGCGTGGACGCGCGTCCCCGCTTCGCGGATCGCGCGCCTGTCTTTGGGCTCGGTTCTGAAGTTCGACACGGCCCTGGACGAACCGGCATCGCTCTTGATCGGCGACGTCGAGATCGCGCGCGGCGAGTGCGGCGTCGCGCGCGGGATGATGGCATTCTCGGTCCTTCCCCCTCCACCTGAAGAAAGCGTGCTATCGACATGATCGCAGAGCGCAACGGCAACCTCGATCTCTTGCTCGGCGTCGACCTTGAAGTGACCGCCGACATCGGTACCGCGCTGATGAGCGTGCAACGCGTGCTCGCGCTCGGGCCGGGGTCGGTCGTCGAGTTCCGCCGGACCGTCGATCAGCCGATCGATTTGAAAGTCAACGGGACGGTGATCGCGCGCGGCGAGATCGTCGCGGTCGACGGGCGCTTCGGGCTGCGCATCACCGAACTCGTGGCGAACGTCGCGCCGTGATCCCGTCCGCTTCGCTGCCCGGCGGAGCGTCCTTCCCGCTCGACGTCCTGGGCGGTCTGACCCTGATCGCCATCGTGCCGTTCGTCCTCGTGATGACGACCTCGTTCGTGCGCATCATCGTCGTGCTGTCGCTCGTCCGCTCGGCGATCGGCACGCAGGCGCTGCCGCCCAACATCGTGATCACGGGCCTTGCGGTCGTGCTGACGCTCGTCGTGATGACCCCGACCCTCGAGCGCATCTCATCCGAATCGCTCGATCCCTACCAACACGGCCGGATCACGAACGAGCAGATGGTTGCGCGCAGCATCGCGCCGCTGCGCGATTTCATGCTCCGGCAGACGACCAAGACCGACTTCGACTTCTTCGAGGGCATCGCGCACCGGCCGGCCGAGGCGGCAACCGCCGCCCCCGCGACCGTACTGATCCCCGCTTTTGTCGTCGGCGAGCTGCGCCGCGGATTCTCGATCGGCTTTTCGATGTACTTGCCGTTCATCGTGATCGACTTGGTCGTCTCGGCCACGCTCATGGGCCTCGGCATGTTCATGCTCAGCCCATCGGTCGTCTCATTACCGTGCAAGCTCTACCTCTTCATCATGGTCGACGGCTGGAGCGCCATCTGCGGCACCGTCGCCTCAAGCTTCCGCTAACCCCACCTTGCGTTGTGAAATAGCGGTCAGCCTGCGCTCGTGAAATAGCGGCCAGCCTGCGCTTGTGAAATAGCGCTCAGCCCGCGTTTGTGAAATAGCGCTCAGTCCGCGTTTGTGAAATAGCGGTCAGCCTGCGCTTGTGAAATAGCGGTCAGCCCGCGCTTGTGAAATAGCGGTCAGCCTGCGCTTGTCACCGTGAGCGGAGCGCCCCTTCGCAGGCTCAGGACAGGCTCCGGCGCGCAGTCGAACGGCCAACGGGTCGTCGCCAACCCCGTCGGCGCTTCGACAAGTTCCCATGACACACGCAAACACATTGTGCGCATACTCGACGCATTACGGGCGCACAGTCGGCGCGCAAAATAGGTGCATGGACGGAGTAACGTCGTGTGCGGCCGCTATGGAGGTCGCCCAGCGCAAGCTTGAAGTCGCGGCCGACAACCTTGCTAACGCCGAGACCGACGGCTTCCACCGTCACCTCCTTGCCGCGAGCGGTACGGGCCGTCTGCGCGAGGGAGTCGCAACGGGCCACCTCCCGCTGCATCCGACCGGACGTCAATTCGATCTCGCCGTTGCCGGCGAGGGCAACTTGCGGGTCGCGCCGCTCGGCTCGTCGGGTTACGACTCGCGCCGCGCGGTCGAAATCCGGAGCGCGGCCTTCGTGCGGGCCACCGACGGCACGTTGCACGACCAGGCCGGACGCGCCTTACTCGGCGCGCACGGCCCGATACGCATCCCGCAAGACCTCGCGCCGGGCGATATCGAGATCCGCGGCGACGGCAGCTTCGTTGCGCGGGGCACGGTGCTGGGGCGGGTCGCGTTGCCGGCGAGCGGATCCCTGCGGAGCGGCTTCCTCGCCGGTTCGGACGTGAACCCGATTTCCGAAATGGTCGTGATTCTCGACGCGCAGCGACAGTTTGAAACCGCGGAAAAGGCGCTCGGCGCGATCGACAACGCGCGTCAAAAATCCGTCGACGACGTGGGGAAAATTCAATGAACAAAGCGATGTACGCAGCGGCGTCGGGGATGGGCGCCGAGCAGCAAAAGCTCGACTCGATCGCCGGCGACCTGGCCAACGCCGACGACGTTGCCTTTAAAGGCTCGGTCATGGAATTTGCCGAGCTGACCGACGGGAGCCAGGCCCTTGGGGCCGTGGCCAGCGGCTCGCACGTCCTGTTCACCCAAGGCAAACTCACGCAAGGCGGCGGGCCATTCGACCTTGCGATCGACGGAAACGGATTTTTCGTCCTGCATCGCCGCGACGGTACGACCGCATACACGCGGGACGGCCGCTTCGCCCGGGCCGCGGACGGCACGATGCGCAACGCGGACGGCGCGCGCCTTGCGGACGTCACGATTCCCAAAGATGCAGCCGGCGTTTCGGTCGATCGCAGCGGCACGATCTATGCGGATACGGACAAACAGAAGCACGCCGTGATCGGTCACGTGAAACTTGCGACCTTCGCAGCTCCCGAAGCGCTCGCGTCGCTCGGCGGGACGGTCTTCGAAGCCACCACGGCCTCGGGCGCGCCCCGCATCGATGCGCCCGGAAGCCGCGGAAGCGGCAACATCGCCTTCGGCATGCTCGAGAAATCCAACGTCTCGATCATGCAAGCGATGATGGAGATTCTCGACGCACAACGCGCGTTCGAAGCGAACGCAAAGGGGGCGCAGGCCGCCGATGAGATGCAACGGATCGCAAACAACATCAACCGCAGCTGATACCTTCGCGGCCGCGTCGACCGGCACCGCGCGCGACGAGGAGCAAGCCGTACGCGGCTTCCAGGCGTTGCTGATGTCGTCGGTCATGAAGCCGCTTGCGGAGGCGCTGGGCCCGGTGGGTTCGCTCGTCGTCGATAGCGTCGCTCGAGCCGCGATCCTCGAGCCGCGGAAGCCCCCCACGTGACGAGCAGTCTGCCCGTCGATACGCCGCCGACGGCGTACGAAGAGCTGTTGCCCCTAGCGGCGCGGCTCGCGCGCGGACTCTGGCGCGTCTATCGCGTCTGCGAGTACCAAGACGTCTATCAGGACGCGTGCCTCGGGCTCGTGCGCGCGGTTCAGACCTTCGATCCCAACCGTGGCGTTCCACTCGAGGCCTACGCTCGCCGCGTGATCGCGGGCGCGATCCTCAACGGCATCCGTGCGCGCGATCCGCTTTCCGAACACGCGCGCAAACTGCTCCGGGAAGCGGAGCGTAACCGGACGCGCATGCGTGCCGAGGGCCGCGCCGAGCCGACCTTGCGCGAACTCTCGACCCACATTTCGGGGCTTGGCGCGGCCCTCTTGATGGCCCATCGGGCAAGCACGGTCTCGCTCGATGCGCCCCTGCCGGAGGGCGAACGGCTGCCGGCCGACGTCGAAGCGGATCCGGCCCGCTTGCTGGAACATCGCGAGCGCGCCGAACGCGTGCGGCGCGCGATCGCGTCGCTCACCCAGCGGCAGCGGGCCGTCGTCGAGCTCGCGTATTACGCCGACGAAACCGTCACCTCCGTCGGCGAAAAGCTTCACATCTCGGCGCAGCGGGTCGCTCAATTGCGCGATCGCGCGCTCGTCAAAATGCGCAAGGCACTGGTTGAGGCATAAGCGATGAAGAGAACGACGCGTGCGCTGCCCGCGCCCGAGCAGCGTTCGGCCTCGGGAAGCTCCCGGGTCGACGAGACGAACCGCCCCTCGCTTCTCAACGACAAGCGAGGCAACCGGGTAGCGCTATCGGGGAACATCCCCGAATGGACCCGCGACCGCGTTTCGCTTTCGAAACGTGCCCTGGCGGTGCTTGCGAAGCTCAAGCCGTACGCGATCCGGGTTTTAACGTTTTGGGATCACCGCGTCACGACCGCGGAACTCGACGAGCTGCGGCTCGAAGTCGACGCGAGCGGATCCTACCGAACGGTATAAACGTGAGCGTCTGCCCCCGAATCTCACGGACTTTCGGGATGGCAGACGGCGGCAACGTGCGCTACATTTTCCCATAGGGACTACCCCTCTGTCCCTCGTTCTCGTTCTTTCTTTGGGTGACTCGTGAAGCGGATACTCGTGGCCGAAGACGACCAAGTAAACCGCGAGGTCGTCGTTCATTACTTGCTAACCGAAGGCTACCAAACGGTAGAGGCCCGCGACGGCGTCGCGGCGCTGCGCCAGGCGCGCGAAGGCGCGGATCTCGCGATCCTCGACCTCGGCCTGCCGGTGATCGACGGACTCAACGTGATTCGCTCGCTCCGCAGCGAACGGAACATGCTGCCGATCATCGTGTTGAGCGCGCGCGTGGACGAAGTCGATCGCGTGGTGGCTTTCGAGGCGGGTGCGGATGATTACGTCCCCAAGCCCTTCCTGCCGCGCGAGGTCGTCTGCCGCGTCCGTTCGCTGCTGCGCCGCGCGGCCCCGGAGACGCTGCGCAGCGACCGGACCAGCCGTGTCGGGCCGCTCGAGATCGACGAAGCCGCGCTCGAACTCCGCGTCCAGGGAACGCGCGTCGATTTGCGCCCGCGCGAATTTGCGCTCGTCGCGCTGCTTGCGACGCATCCCGGGGTGGCGATGCCGCGGCGCCAACTGATCGAGCACGTCTGGGGTGCGGATTACGACGGAGACGAACGCACGGTCGACGGCCACATCGCGCGGATCAGGCGACAGCTCGCTCACTACCCCGAAGTGACGTGCCGAATCGAATCGATTTACGGTTATGGTTATAAGTTCGCGCTCGCCTGAAGCGGTCGCCGCCGCATCGCTCGCCGCGCGGATCGAACGCGCCGTGACCCGGCCGGCGTACTTACTCGTCATGCACACCGACGACTTCGCGCGGATGGCGTGGCGTCACGGCCGGCGGGCAGCGCAGCTTCTGGAGCGCAAGACCTCCGCGGATCTCGCAGAGGTCGCCCGCCGGCTGCTCCTCGACGAGGACGCGTTCGTCCACGCTTCGGGAAGCGACGTGTACGTGGTCGCACTCTGCGATCCCGAGCACGCGGCGGACGATCCGCTCTGCGATCGGCGGCGTCACTTTCGGGCAGTCCTCGAACGCGCATTTCTCGATGCCGCGTGCGTCGAGATGATCTCGAGCTGGGCGGCCCTTCGAGCGGGCGCCGACGTTCCGCGCGCGATCGAGGGCGCGATCGCGCAGGGCTATCGCCAGCGCGAGCGCCGCGCCTACGCCGAACTGCTTCACGACCTTACGACGCTGGTCTCGGGGATTCGCGGCTCGCTCGCAACGGCGCTCGACGACAGCGTCGATCGGCGAACGGTCCATCGCTTCCTCGAGAGCGCGCTGACCGAGTCCGCGCGTCTCGGCCGTCTGTTACACAACTTTCTGAGCGCGGAACAGAATCTCGGCCGGCCCGCGGCAACGGATCTCGCGGTCGCGCTCGAGCGCGCGATCGGATTCGTCGAACCGCTTGCGTTCGAACGCGAGATGACGATACGGCTCCACTCCGCGTCTGCGCGCAGTGCGATCGACGCGCAACTCGACGAAGACGAGGCGACGCTTTTGTTCGCGGGCCTGCTCGAAAATGCAATCAAATACGGCCGCCCGGGCGGCATCGTCGAGGCCGATATCCGGGTCGGCACGGCGACCTGCGAAATCGCCATCGACGACGACGGCCCCGGGGTCGCCGACGCCGATCGCGAGCGAATCTTCGAATTCGGGCAGCGCGCCGGCAGCGACGTTCCCGGCTGGGGCATCGGGCTCTCGCGCGCGCGCTCGCTCCTCGAAGCTCACGGTGGTGAAATCTGCGTCGAACGTTCGCCAAGCGGCGGCGCGCGCTTTACGGTTCGCCTGCCGCGCGCGCGCAAAGACGTGCAAGGCGATATTGCACACTCGCTCGTCGCCTTTCGTGGATCACGGCTCGATGACCACAGGTGCTGAGCATCCGCGCGGCAGCCGTCGTGCTCGCGGCATTGCTATTCTGCGGATGCGCGGGGCTTACTGAGGGCAGTCGTCTTGCTTTAACGCCGGCCGGGCCGTCCGATGCGCAGGGCGTTAGCGCTTACCGGGAGACGTCAGCCACGATTTCTCGTTGTGGGGCTCCCGTTACGTACAGTATTTTCGAGCCGAACGCATACGGCAGCGATTGGTCAAAAGTCAACAACCGCATCGCGTTCAACCGCACGGCGAGCGATGGCTATTACCACATCTATACGGTGCGGCCCGACGGCACCGGCCTGCAGCAAATCGGTCTTGGGTCGCCGACGTTCCCCGGGCGCACCGTGGGGAGCCCGGCATGGACTCCGTCCGGCGCGTTTCTGGCCTTTGTTGCCGAGAAAACGACTCCGATTCCGGGCGACCTCAAAGGTGATACGTTCGCAGCGACACCCGGTTGGGGCGGCTATTCCGACTTATGGATCGCGACGGCAGATGGGTCGCACGCCTGGCAGATGACGGACCTTCCGGCCGGCAATGACGACGGTGTCCTGTTGCCGCAATTCTCGCCGAACGGCCGGCTGCTCGAATGGACGCAGAAAATGAAGGGCCCGGACGGCGGCGTCGACTGGTCTCTGAAGATCGCGAATTTCAATGTGAGCGCCGCGGGGTCACCGTATCTCACCGACATCCGAACACTCGCTCCCGGCGGCAGCGCATACCCCAATGAATTTATTGAGACCGGGGGGTTCTCGGCCAACTCCGAGGAGATGCTGTTTACGAGCGATTATCAAAATCATCTCTTCGTCGAGAATCAGATCTACGTCGTGAATCTCCTGACGGGTGCCGTCACGCGGTTAACGACGGGGGGCGCATACAACGAGCACCCACGGTTTACGCCGAGCGGCCAGATCATCTGGATGACCGACGAAAAGCAACCGCTCGGACATCCCGGCGGCGACGATTGGTGGATCATGAATGCCGACGGTTCGAACCCGCTGAAACTGAGCGAATTCAATACGCCCTCAAGCCCAAATTACTTTGGCAAGACCGTCTACGCGACCGTCGTCAACACCGACAGCTGGGGAACGAGCGGCTCCTATTTCTACGGAGACGTCGAGCTAAATCTCGTAACCTCAGAGTCCGACATCCTCCGCGTCTCCCTAACCTGTCACTGAACTCGTGTCACGATGAGCTTGTCGAAGCGCAGACGGGGTCGACGCGACGGCGGTCCTTCGACTTCGGGCCTGCGGCCCTACGCTCAGGATGACAATGTTTTCTTGTCACGCTGGGGTTGTCGAAGCGCAGACGGGATACGGCGTTGCGCACGGTGACATGGCGGTTAGGAGCCGCGGCTGCGGAGGCGTTTTATGAAAGCGGTTACTGCGGGGGGGGCGGAGATGGGGGAGGCGGGCTGGGT
>Ga0302314_10017516_pt1 | contig 12012 bp, 8 predicted proteins | sample III_Palsa_N2_3_FD_200533 | JGI IMG/M metagenome (GOLD analysis project Ga0302314, IMG submission 200533) | Peat permafrost microbial communities from Stordalen Mire near Abisko, Sweden - III_Palsa_N2_3 | ecosystem: Environmental > Terrestrial > Soil > Palsa > Peat permafrost | place: Sweden...
TCGACGACGATCCTACTCTGATCGGCAGCGTCATGGACGGGTGCCGGATCTATGCGCCGGAAGATATGGGCATGGCGGCCGAGCGATTGACGGCGGCGGAAGTCCTGCTGGCCATGCCGTCTGCCGCCCGAGCACGTCGAACCGCGATCATCGCGGCCGCGCGCGACGCCGGCGTTCGCCTGCGCACCCTGCCGGGCCTGGTCGATATCGCCCACGGCCGTGTCGACCCCACCCAATTACGCGAGCTCGAGATCGAAGATCTGCTCGGTCGCGACTGTGTAACCCCCGACACCGGCTTGATGACGCAAGCGACAGCAGGAAAGATCATTATGGTGACGGGCGCCGGAGGGTCGATCGGCAGCGAAATCTGCCGCCAACTCCTCGCTCTCAAGCCGGCGACACTCCTCCTCGTCGAGATCAGCGAGTTCGGGCTTTATGAAGTTCATCGTGAGCTGGTCGCGAAGGTGGGAGAAGGGCCCGACGCGGCACGTATCATCCCGCTTCTGAGCTCGGTGCTCGATGAAGACCGCATGGACGACATCGTCGAGACCTGGCGACCCGATACGATCTATCACGCCGCCGCCTACAAGCATGTGCCGCTCGTCGAGCATAATCCCGCGGAAGGCGTGCGGACCAATATTATCGGTACCTACACGATGGCGCGCATCGCGGCCCGCCGACGCACACCGGCCTTCGTGCTGGTCAGCACCGACAAGGCCGTCCGCCCGACCAATGTGATGGGCGCCACCAAGAGGGCGGCCGAACAAGTGTTGCAGGCACTCGACACCGTTTCATCGGCGACGCGCTTTTCAATGGTGCGCTTCGGCAACGTGCTGGGCTCCAGTGGCTCGGTCGTGCCCCTGTTCCGGCAACAGATCCGCGCCGGCGGGCCGGTCACCATCACCGACCGGCGGATGACGCGCTATTTCATGACCATGCCCGAAGCGGCAGAATTGGTGCTGCAGGCAAGGGCCATGGCGGAGGGCGGCGAGGTCTTCGTGCTCGACATGGGGACGCCCGTGCAGATCATCGAACTCGCCCGCAACATGGTCGAACTCGCCGGGTACCGGGTGCGCGACGAGCACGACCGGACTGGCGACATCGACATAATCGAGATCGGATTGCGACCGGGGGAGAAGCTCTTCGAGGAGCTGCTGATCGGCAATTCGCCCTCGCCGACACTCCATCCCCGGATCATGAAGGCGGATGAGGCCTTCATGCCGCTCGACCGGCTGCGGGAATGCCTCGAGCGACTGAGGGCTCAGCTCGATCCGCACCAGTGCGCCGAACTTATCGCCACGCTCCAGGAACTGGTGCCGGAATTCGATCATCGCGGCGGCATCGTCGATTGGCTTCACCTCAACCGGCGGCGTTCGCCCGTGCTCGTGCCGGTCCAGCAGGCCGTCTGATCGATGGCGCAGCCTCTACGCGCACTGGTCGTCGGCGCCAGCACTACGGCCGCCTTGTTGCACCTGCCGATCCTCGCCAGGCTTCGCAACGAGGGTCGGATCTGCCTCGACGAGATTTGCGACATCCAGCGTCACCGCTCGCTCGATGCCAAGGCGCAGTTCGGTTTCTCGCGCGAAAGCGGCGACGTCTACGCGGCCCTCAGGCGTCGAGACATCGATATCGTCTACCTGTTCGGCAGTGCTCAACTCCATCATGAATATGGGAAAGCGGCGCTCGAGCACGGCAAGCATCTGTTCGTCGAGAAGCCGGTCGCCCCCTCCTATGCCGACGCGCTGACGCTGGTGGAGGAGGCCGGGACGCGTGGGCTTGTCGCAGTCGGTGGTCTCAACCGGCGCTTCTATCGCTCGCTTGGCGAGATGCGCAGGCGCAATGGTGGCTGCGGATGGCGCTACGCAGAGGCGACCTTCCACAAGCCTGCACATGGTCAGCCGGTGCCGTTCGGCGCCAGGAGCTGGCTTAGCGCCAACGGCATCCACGCGCTCGACGCGCTCGTCTACATGATGGGCGGCCTGCCCGAACAGCTGAACGCCATCGCCAGTGGCTCGGGAGCGACGCCAGGCCTCTTTTCGGCCGTTATGCGCTGGGCAGATGGCGGCCAAGGCGTGTTCCTGTGCAACAACGCCGCCGGCGAACGGCGTGAGCATTATGCGTTTCACGGGATCGGCGAGACCTATCGCGCGTCCGACACCACGCTCGTCATCGAACGAGGTTCATCCGTAGAGACACGCGATATGCCGGACGTCACCGACGGCTTTGCACGCGAACACAGTGCCTTTCTCGATGCGATCGAAACCGGCGAAGACCCCGAGCACAGCCTTTCGGCGATCGCACCGTCGCTGTTTCTGGCGCAGCTTATCGAAGATGGCTTCTGCGGTCCCGTCCGACTGCCGGCCGCAGTTGCATCAAGCGCCAAACAGCGGTCAACGGCAAGGGCAGTCCTGGTCATCAATCCCACTCGCCTAAAGCATATGCTGACATCGGAGCTGATGCGGCATCCGTTGGTCACGCTCAGTGATCTGGAACGGTCGACCGAGCCGCGGTCCGACATCGCCGCCGCAATCGTCGGTCCGGGACCAGAGGCTCTCCATGAGGAGCTACTCGCAAAATTGCCTGGCCTTTCGATCGTCGGTCTGGTGGGTCTCTCGTTCGCGCGGCACGTCCCTGACGCGCTGGCGGCGCGCAATGTCGCGCTCGTGAATGCAAGCGCGGCCTATGCCGGTGGCGTGGCCGAATATGCGCTCGGCCTCGCTATCCTCGCACGCCGACGGGCGTTCGTCTCCGATCGGGCGATGCGCCGTGGAGGTTGGGGCACCGTTCTTGTGCCGACGGGACCCAAGGCGCTGCTGCTCAAGGCAGCCCGCGCCAGCCGTCCTGTCGCGACACGGTTAGGCCTAGCGCCGATTCTGCTCCGTGCGTGGCACCGAAGCGCGCCTCGGCCAGTGCCAGCGGGCGGGTCCAGCCCTTTTCGGGAACTAAGGGGCGCGATCGTGGGCCTCGTCGGGTGGGGAGCGAATGCGCGCGCCTTCAGCGACCGTCTCCTGGCGGCAGGCGCGCGCGTACTCGTCTATTCGGACTATGCAGCGCCGCACGACATCGAGCAGGCCGGCGCGCTATGTGCGTCTCTCGACGAGGTTCTCGCAGCCGACATTGTATCGCTCCACCGGGGCCTAACCGCCGCGACGCGCCACGGGCTCGGTGCGGCGGAGCTCGCCAAGCTGCGACCAGGCGCAATCTTGATCAACGTGGCGCGCGGCGCGCTGATCGAGCCACACGCGCTGCTGACGCGGCTCACACAAGGCGACATCTTCGCCTGCCTCGACACCTTCGAGGAAGAGCCTCCGAGGCGATCGCATCCGTTGCGCAAGCTGCCGAACGTGTTTTTGTCGTCGCATATTGCTGGCGGCTCCTCCGACATGGTCGCTGCTGGTGAGGCGGAGGTCATCGGCAAGATCGTCGATCACCTCGGTGGCCAGGCGATCGAAGCAGTGTCTCCCGACCGCCTTGCCACGATGACATGACGATAGCGGACGCCAACCGCGCGATCCGAGGGTTGCTGCAACGCGCGCTATGGAACAGCCGCCACGCATTGCGGCGCACATTCCGCCGCCCGATCCCCGGCCGCTTCCAACCCTATAATCATACGATGCCGGATCGTTATCCGTGGCTGTTCCGCTTCGCCCGCGAGGAACTGGCCAATACGCCTTCCCCGCGCCTCCTTTCGTTTGGCTGCTCGCGCGGTGAAGAGGTGCTGTCCCTCCAGCGCTACTTTCCTGGTGCGCTGATCAAGGGGATCGATGTCGACCCGGCCAACATCGCCGCCTGTCGGGCGCGAACCGCAGGCAAGGGCGGGTTCGCCTTTGCGACGGCGGCGACGACAGCGGAAGAACCCGCCGACCATTATGACGCGGTCTTCTGCCTCGCGGTCCTCTGCCACGGCGACCTCACGGTCACGGGTGCCAGACGGAGTGATCGTCTGCTGCGGTTCGACGATTTCGAGCGTGTCATCTCGGGGCTGGCGCGGTGCCTCAAGCCCGGCGGCCTGCTGCTGCTACACACGACCAGTTTCCGATTCTGCGACACCGTGACTGCGGCGGAGTTCACACCTCTGCTCGACGCCGAGCCCGCGCAGATGGCCCCCGACGTCCTGTTCGACCGCGACAACCGCCTCATGCCCGGCGCCCGATATTATAGCGTCGCCTTCCGCAAGCACGCATGACCTCGCAGGCGCCGCTTCACCAACGCTACCGGACGCTCGTCGAGCAGATCGAGCGTGATTTCGCCGTCGCGCTCTGGCGAAGCGGGGACATCGACCTTTGGCCGATGGCACGGATGGACCTGTTTCTCGACATGTTCAGAAGCGAGGGCGGCGATACCTCACCGGCTCGGGCATCGCTGCTGGCCAGGACCCTCGTCGGCCTTGCGACCCCCTTCACGAACCTCTGGAAAAGCCGGACCGACCTACATCATTGGCGGCCATGGCCAAAGCGGGCCTACGCCGTCATGCTGGGTGACGGCGTGTCGCTTGATCGCATCGACGGCCATTGGCAAGACCGCTACGGCGAGCCGCTCATCGCGATTCTCGAGCGCCAGGGCCTGGGCACATTCCTGATGCAAAGCGGTGGCCCGAACCGGCTGCCCTGGCGCCGGCCGACCTTCACCGCAAACACGCTTTCGGTCTGGGGCGCACTGATGGCCTCGCTCGGCGCCGAGCCCGACCTCGATCTTCCCGACTTCGAACCCGTCATGGCCTTTCTCCGGCACAGCGGCGTGGACGCACCGTCGCTCGGTCGTGCCCGCCTCGCCCGCAGGGCCAAAGTCGCCAGCGCGATCGCGGCCGTCTTCCAGCGCATCCTGCGGGTTGCCAAGCCGAAGCTCGCGTTCGTCGTCACCTATTATGCCGGCCTCGGCCATGCCTTTGCCCTGGCCTGTCGTCGCGAACATGTCCTCTGCGTCGATCTGCAGCACTGCCCGCAGGATGGCACCCACAAAGCCTATAGCTGGCGCAGCCTGCCGACACGGGGTTACTCGACAATGCCGGCGCTGTTCTGGACGTGGACGGAAGCTGATGCCCACCACATCAAAGGATGGACGAAGACGCTCGAAATGCCCTGGCACCAAGCGGTGCATGGCGGGCATACCCAGCTTGCATCCTTCCTCGACGACGCATCGCCGAACGTGCGGACATGGGACCAACGCTTCGACTCCATGAGCCGCGGTATGCCCTTCGAGCGCGAGATCCTCGTCGCGCTGCAACCGATCGGGGGGAAGCGCAAACAATGGGAAATGCTCGCCGCCGAGATCCACAAATCGCCGCCACGCTGGCGGTGGTGGATCCGCCGCCACCCTTCAGCGACACCCGCACAGGACAGCGAGTATTCGATGCTGCTGGCGCTTCGTCAGCCCAATGTCGTGGTCGCCGCGGCAGCGGACTTCCCGCTTCCGGCGCTGCTGCGGCGGATGACCGCTCTCGTATCGCTGATGTCGGGCGCCGCCGGCGAGGCCGCTGCGCTCGGCGTACCCGCTTTCTTTCTCGATCCCGAAGCCGCCGGACCCTTTTCGGGCCTGATCGAGCGCGGCGATGCTCGTCTCATCGAAATTGCCGACCTCATCGCTGTAATTGGCGAGGAAACGACCCCGGCGCATGCCAAGGCTACACGCGCGCCACCTCTAGAGGAGACGCTGCTCCGCCTTTACCGAATGGCGGACGCCTATACGAGCCTTGCGGGCACGTCTTCAGAGAATCTGCCCAGCAGCGCCTAGCTGCTCGACCAGGAAATCGATGGCCCGACGCGGATCTGTCTCCAACGTCAGCGCGACAGGTTGGGCATCGGCCAGCGCGCGCGCGGCGACCGCAGATGCTTCGCTCAGCAGGTCAAATCCAGCGTCCAGTCGGGACAGAGAGGCGATCGCCTCGTCGCGCGTGATCGCATCGAGCGAAAGTCGGTCGCCGCGGCGCAAGACGACCAGCTTCGCGCGCGTTGCGCTCCACTCGCCATTCCCCTGCCGGTGGAGGTCTATTACCGACTTCTCCTTGCCGCCCCGCAAGCGGACAGCGTGCTGGCCGGGCGGCGCGTCCTTGGCGAATACATGGATCGGCCGCGGGAAGCCCCAGATCCGGAAACCGGGCTCCAGCTGAACATAGAGCGTATCGTCGGACAAAATGCGTAGACCGCGTTCCGCCGCCGCGAGCGCCAGCGTGCTTTTGCCCGAGCCGCTCGGTCCCGCCAGCACGAGCGCGGTCCCGTTCCACATCACGCCCGAGGCGTGTACCGGCGTGCGACGGCCGGTCCTTGCAAGCAGAAAAAGCAGGAGCGTATCGACGATTTCGGCGGAGAGCGCCTCGGCGTCATCCGCCAGCCAATCCGGCACCGTGCAGCGCGCACGACCGGTCGCGGCGTCCGCTTCGCCGTCGATCCCATCACCGGCCAATATCAGCCGTGAACCTTCAACACGGATGGACGCACTTACCCTTCTGGTGGGGCTACTGCCGCGTTCAAGCCGCAGTTCGATCCCGGGTTCCGCGGCAAGTGGCTCCACCGAAATCCAATCGGCGTAGGCTGCACAGGCCGTCGTCAGAAGAGCGGGATCATCGGTGATGATGACGGTGGGTACATCGAGGAGCGTGAGATGGCGGCTCCAGCCTTTCGTCATCGGCAGCATGACGTCTGGTAGCAATCGCGCGACCGCTGCGGAAGCGCACAATCGATCGACGAGGTTCGCGCAGTGATCCTGCTCGGCCACTCGAACTACCTCGCCCATGACCCCAAGCAGCAAGCAAAGATGCGTCCCTACTCGCCGCTCTCCACCTTGCTGGCAGCCGCCCTTCTCCGCCGTGCCGGCCACCAGGTTGCGCTGTTCGACGCGACATTTGCGGACGGCGTGCCGGCCTTCGAGGCAATGCTCGATGTGACGAACCCCTCTGTTGTCGTCGTCATGGAAGATAATTTCAATTTCCTGACCAAGATGTGCACGACCGTTCGGCGCGAGAGCGCACTCGCCATGATCCGGGCGGCGGCGGCACGCGGCTGCAGGGTCGCCGCCAACGGTCCGGACGTCAGCGACGCCCCTACTCTTTATCTTTCGGCAGGCGCCGACGCGATCGTACTTGGCGAAGGCGAGATGGCGCTCCTCGACCTCGTCCAACATTGGGAGCGCGGGATCGGTGAGCTCGAATCCCTGCGTGGATTGATCCTGCCCGCAATTGGCGGAGTGCGGACAACACCGCCACGTCCTGCGCTTCAGGATCTCGACAGCTTGCCGCTGCCCGCGTGGGACCTGCTCGACGTCGCCGCTTATCGCGACGCCTGGCGACCGGCACATCAGGAGTTCTCCTGGAATATCGCGACCTCTCGCGGCTGCCCCTATTCGTGCAACTGGTGCGCGAAACCCACCTTCGGCCGCCGCTATACAGCCCGGTCACCGGAAGACGTCGCGCGTGAAATGCTTCGCCTCAAATTCGAGGTCGCGCCCGACCATCTCTGGTTCACCGACGACATATTGGGTCTGGACGTCGACTGGGTGGTCGCCTTCGCCGCCGAAGTCGTGCGCGCGGACGCCGTCATTCCCTTCACGATGCAATCACGCGTCAATCTGATGACCGAAAAGTCGGTCGCGGCCTTGGCAAAAGCCGGCGCGCGTGAGGTCTGGCTGGGCATCGAATCCGGGTCGCAGAAGATCCTCGACGCGATGGACAAAGGGACGACGGTGGACGCCGCCCGCTCCGCCACGCGCCTGCTGCAGGCCCATGGGATCAAGGCCTGCTGGTTCATCCAGCTCGGCTATCCGTCCGAAACCTGGGAAGACCTGATCTCGACGCGCGACCTGATCCGCGAGGAGGCGCCCGACGACATCGGCGTCTCGGTATCCTATCCGCTGCCCGGCACCGAGTTTTACGATCGCGTGCGGACCCAATTGGGTCGCCAGCGCAATTGGAAGGACACCGGCGATCTCGCGATGCTTTTTCAGGGCACCTATGACTCGGCGCTCTATCGCCGCGTGCGCGACGTGCTCCACGCGGAAGTCACCTCGGGGCTGCGCGACGACGCCGTCTGGGAGAGACTGGAAGAGCAGGCCGAACTCCACCGTTCTCCGCAACCCTTCCAGCTCGCGCTTCGGGCCTGACGGACCGTGTCCGAAATGCAGCCCGCAGCCTGGGCCTTCGATTCGATCGCGGAGATCTTCGACGATCGCTTCACGCCTTGGATGAGCGTCGCGGCGCAGCGCCGGCAAGTCAGGTCAGAACTGGATAGCACCTTCCCCGTCGGCTCGCGGCTGATCGAGATCGGCGGCGGCACCGGTGAAGACGCGCAGTGGCTGCTCGATCGCGGCCGACGCGTGCTGCTGACCGACGCGTCGCCGGCCATGGTGCGTGTCGCAGCCGCCAAACTGGCGGGGCATTCGGGCGCCGAGACGGCGGTTGCAGAAGCCGAAACGCTGGAGGCCTTCGCGGCCACGCGCGCCGCAGAGGGTCGGCCACCGTTCGACGGCGCCTATTCGAACTTCGCCGCGCTCAATTGCGTGGTCGACCTCGCGCCCTTCGCGCGCGGCCTGGCACAGCTATTGCGACCCGGTGGCAGCGCCATTCTTGTCGTGTTCGGAACATGTTGTCCGGGCGAGATCGTCACAGAAGGGGTCCGGCGCAGACCGGCTAATATGCTGCGTCGGTTCGCGCGCGGGGACGTCCCGGCGCGCCTCAGCGGACGCGCGTTCACCGTGCGCTACCATCGGCGCCACGCGATCGAGCGGGCGATGATGCCCTGGTTTACGCCGAATGGGCGCAAAGGGATCGGCGTCTTCGTCCCCCCCAGCGCCGCCGAACCCTGGATATCCAAGCACCCCCGGTTCCTCGATGGGCTCGAAGCGCTCGATCGGGCGTTCGGTGCACCGCTTGCGGGTTTCGGCGACCATATCCTCTATCGGTTCACGCGCAGCGAAACTGCGGCCTGATGACCGACGCGACGATCAGCCGGCTCGCCAACGACGCGTCCGAGCAAGCCGCTCTTGCCCGCTTTGCGGCGGATTATTCCAAGCATCGTGCCGCCGAAGGCCGCGGCCATGACGGCGATGAACTGCTCGCTCTGCCCTTTCTCGAGCGCGGGCCGCTTGCCCGCCAGTGGGCGGTGCGCGCGCGCAGTTTCGAGGTGTTTCGCGAGCATGTGATGCGGGTGGAAGCACGCCGGCTTGGTCGCCAACTGCGCGTGTTGGATCTCGGCGCCGGCAATGGCTGGCTCTGCTATCGCGCAGCGCTCGAGGGACATTCGGCCGTCGCGCTCGACATCCGCGACGATGCGATCGACGGCCTTGGCGCCGCCCAGCCCTTTCTGGATCGCGCGCCTGGTCGGATCGAGTGCGTCGTCGCCGGTTTCGACGCCATCCCGCTGGACCCTGCCTCCGTCGACATCGCAATCTTCAACGCGTCACTCCACTACTCGACCGACCTCGCCCGCTCGCTCACCGAAGCGGGACGTGTGGTTCGCCCAGGGGGCCGCATCGTGATCCTCGATTCTCCATTCTACGCCCGCGCACGCGATGGCGAGGCCATGGTCGCGGAGAAGCGCAAGGGTGCGAGCGCACGGTTCGGCGAGCGCGCGGAGAGCCTCCTCGCCTTGCCCTTTATCGAATTCCTCACCCGTGATCGGCTGCGCGACGCGTCTGTCGCCCTTGATCTCGACTGGAAGCGAAGGCGGGTGCGCTACCCGCTCTGGTATGAGCTGCGACCCTTGCAGGCCGCGCTCCGCCGCCAACGCACGCCGTCGCGTTTCGATCTGTGGGTGAGCGTCAAACCATGATCCTGCTCGTCAATCCGCGCGCCACGCGACCCGGCAACCGACGCTTTCCGCTGTCCCTTATGGCAGTCGGAGCGGCGCTGCCGGAGGGCACGACCTGGGAGATCGTCGACGGCAATCTTCCCGGGATCGACATGCCGGCCGTGATCGGAGCCTTGGTCGACCAGCAAGCCGAAACCGGCGATCCCGTCAAGGCGATCGCGCTAACCGTGATGCCCGGCCCGCAGTTGGTAAGCGCAGTACCGCTCTCCAAGGCGCTCAAGGCGCGCTTCCCGCATATCCCGATCATCTGGGGCGGGAATTTCGGCAGCCTCTATCCCGAGCCCGTGCTCAATTCTTCCTACGTCGACTGGATCGTGCGCGGCCAGGGCGAGCATAGCTTCCTCGAGTTGCTGGAGGCGATCGACGGAAAGCGCGATCCCAAGACGATCGCCGGGCTTGCGTTCCGCCTTCCCGACGGTTCGCACTGGAAAGCACCGGAACGGATCTGGCGGGGCCCCGATGAACTGCCGGCGCCCCCTTATCACAAGATCGACGTCGATCAGTATCTTCACCCGACCTTCCTCGGCCAACGATCCGGAGTCTATCAGGCGTCGATCGGTTGCCCCTATGGGTGCAATTTTTGCGGTGTCATCTCGGTGTTCGGCCGCAAGGAGAAGATCCAGTCACCAGCGCGTACCGCCGAACATCTTGCCTTTCTGGTGCGCGAGCATGGTATGGATTCTGTCCATTTCTACGACAATAATTTCTTCCTCAACGAAGCCCATGCGATAGAAATAGCGGAAGCGTTCCTGCCGCTCGGCATCCGCTGGTGGTGTGAAGCCCGGGTCGATGCGCTGAACCGCTTCTCGGATGATACGTGGCGGGCGCTGAAGGCTGCTGGCATGACGATGGTGTTCTGCGGCGCCGAATCCGGATCGGACGAGATCCTCGTCAAGATGAACAAGGGCACGACCACGGCTCAGATCATCGAGACGGCCCGAAAGACGCGCGAGCACGGGATCATCCCCGAATTCTCGTTCGTCTTCGGCGACCCTGATGAACCGGAACGCGAAATCGGCAACACGCTGGCCTTCATTCGCAAGCTGAAAGCGGTCAATCCGGCGATGGAGCTGATCAGCTATTTCTACACGCCGACGCCCCAGCGCAAAGGCACCTATGGTGACGTCGATGCGCTCGCCGGCACACCCGAGACGCTGGAGGAATGGATCGAGCCCGAGTGGGTCGCCTGGATGACCCATGAAAACCCGCATACGCCATGGCTGGAGCCGCGGCTCAAGGCGCTGGTCGACGATTTCGAGCTCATCTTGAAGAGTCGCTTCCCGTCCGTGCACGACAAGCGCACGCGTCGTTGGGGAAAGATACTCGGCCGGGTCGTCGCGTGGCAGCACTGGGCGCGCGAAGATTATGCCAATCCCCGCATCTTGCGCCGGATCCGGGAGATGGCGCGCATCATCCCCGATGACACGCAGGCCTATGGGCATTTGCGCCCGACCAAGAAAAAGGAAGCGCTTAGCGGCTGACCGCCCGGATCAGCTGCCAGGCACGGGTTTCGTAGATGCTCCGCGACTTCTTCCAAGTCACCTTGGGCATGTAGATATCGTGGGCAAGCTGGCGCGCGCGGTCGCGCCAGCCTGGCGACCACATGAAATGCTCGGCGAAGGACCCCCGACCGATACGCTGCGCGGTTGCAGGCTGCAGGCCAGCGGCCAGCCGCTGCACGCCGATCGGCGCCGCAGCGGCACATTGCTCGAGAACGGCCTGGGGGACGGTCCCAGGCACCAGCTTTTCACACAGATCGAGCGCGGGATAGGCGAAGCCGAGCAAATGTGTGCGTTCGCCCTCGCCCAGGAAGTCGCGCCACGACAGCCGTCCGGAGGTCAGGTCCTGGGAGATCACCATCTGCAATTCCACCAACCGCAGCAGCGTCAGGTTATGCAGACCTGCGCCGGCATGGGTGGCGAGGTGGAGAAGCAGGATCGGCTGTTCGAGAACGCCAGCCTTGGGCAGTGGTCGCCAGGGCTCGACATGGTCGAGCGGCCGAAGCGCATCGAGGCGGGCCATCGGCGCACCCCCGGCCACGACATAGTCGAGCGAATTGTGCAGGTCGATCGACCAGGGATCGTCGGCATGGACGAACATGAGCGACCGCGGATCGGTTGAGACGCCATTGGGTCGCCACGTGCTTTCGCGCGCGGCGCGGTGAACCAGCTGGAAGCCTGCATCCTGGAGGAGGTTACCGGCCGCGATGGCCTGC
>Ga0302314_10017517_pt1 | contig 12012 bp, 10 predicted proteins | sample III_Palsa_N2_3_FD_200533 | JGI IMG/M metagenome (GOLD analysis project Ga0302314, IMG submission 200533) | Peat permafrost microbial communities from Stordalen Mire near Abisko, Sweden - III_Palsa_N2_3 | ecosystem: Environmental > Terrestrial > Soil > Palsa > Peat permafrost | place: Sweden...
ACTAGCCAAAGTAAAACATTTGGCATCGTAAACAAATGACACACTGTTGAGTTCTCAAGAAACAGACACACTCATGAGTCAGTAACCGGACAGTGCCCGGCACCCGCCTCATCGGCATTAGCTTCGGATTACCGCTCTCGGACCGATCTTCCCGGCTCCCTCGCGGTATCCCCTACTTTAGCAGATCTTCAGCGCCCGTTTCACCGGGCCCATCCGCGCTACCCCGTAGGGGGTCGGCCACCGTGTCGGATCTTGTAACCCGCTCCGGCGACTCGATGAACATTAGGCGCCTCGCGCAGCCGAGTCAAATCGGCTTGCAAGAGTTCTGATATCGGCTCCGCGGGGAACCCCGCCGACACACCGTCAGCCGTCGGCGTACCCGCGAAAACGGCCCGTTCCGCACCCCGGCGTTTTGCCTCTGGGTACGGAACGGGCCGTGCGTGATGCTGTTCCCGGCTAAGGGATCGGCAGGCACGCTGCCACTACTACTCGGTCAGCTCCACCGCGCCGAGGGTCTTCTTACCGCGGCGCAGCAGCAGCCAGCGGCCGTGCAGCAGGTCGGCCTCGACGGGCACCGCCTCGACCTCCTCGACCTTGGCGTTGTTGAGGTACGCGCCGCCCTCCTGGATCGCCCGACGCGCGGCACCGCGGCTGGCCACGATGCCGGTGTCGGCCAGCAGTTCGTAGACCGGCCTCAGCTCGGCCACCTGGGTGGTCGGCAGCTCAGCCAGCGCCGCGCGGAGCGTGTGCTCGTCGAGCGCGGCGAGGTCCCCCTGGCCGAACAGAGCCTTGCTGGCCGCCTGGACCCGCTCCAGATGCTCGGCTCCGTGCACCAGTTTGGTCACGTCCTCGGCGAGCGCCCGCTGCGCCAGGCGCAGGAAGGGCTTCTCGTTCGTCGAGACCTCGAGCTCCTCGATCTCCTCCCTGCTGCGGAAGGTGAAGATCTTGAGGTATTCGATGACCTTGGCGTCCTCGGCGTTCAACCAGAACTGGTAGAACGCGTACGGCGACATCATCTCGGGGTCGAGCCAGACCGTGCCGGTCTCGGTCTTGCCGAACTTGGTGCCGTCGGCCTTGGTCACCAGCGGAGTGCCGATGACGTGTACCGAGGCCCCTTCCGCTCGGTGGATCAGGTCCGCGCCCGCGGTGAGGTTGCCCCACTGGTCGCTGCCGCCGGTCTGCAGGGTGCAGCCGTACTGCCGGTAGAGCTCCTGGAAGTCCAGGGCCTGCAGGATCTGGTACGAGAACTCGGTGTAGCTGATCCCGGCCTCGGAGTTCAGCCGCGTGGCGACCGCGTCCTTGGAGATCATCTTGCCGACCCGGAAATGCTTGCCGATGTCGCGCAGGAAATCGATCGCCGAGATCGGCGCGGTCCAGTCGAGGTTGTTGACGATCCGCGCGGCGAACTCGCCCTCGAAGTCGAGGATCGCGCCGACCTGGACGCGCAGGTTCTCCACCCAGTCGGCGACGGTCTCCTTGGAGTTCAGCGTGCGCTCGGCGTTCGGCTTCGGGTCGCCGATCAGGCCGGTCGATCCGCCGACCAGGCCCAGCGGTAAGTTCCCCGCGTCCTGGATTCGGCGCATCGTGATCAGCTGGACGAGATTGCCCATGTGCAGGCTCGGCGCGGTCGGGTCGAAGCCGCAATAGAAGGTGACCGGCCCGTCGGCGAAGGCTTTGCGCAGCGCTTCCTCATCCGTGGACAGGGCCATCAGGCCCCGCCACTTCAGTTCATCGACGATGTCGGTCACGGTCTTCACTCTTCTCTGTGAAATCTCGATCCGACCGGGCGGGCCACACGCGGCTCGCCCGGCGGGTTGCCTCTCTAGCCTACTGACCGAGCCAGGCCCGCTGCGCGGCAATAAGCGCCCGGACGTCCGCGAGCTGCTCGCGCACCCGCACCGGGGCCGTTCCGCCGCGGCCGTCGCGGGAGGCGACCGAGCCGGCGACGGTGAGCACCTGCTTGACCTCGGGGGTGAGCTTGGGGTCGATCGCGGCCAGGTCCTCGTCGGTGAGGTCGGACAGTTCGATGCCGCGGGCCTCGCAGTACTGGACCGAGGCGCCGGCCACCTCGTGCGCCACCTTGAACGGCACGCCCGTTTTGACGAGCCACTCGGCGACGTCGGTCGCGAGAGAGAAGCCCTGCGGCGCCAGCTCGGCCATCCGCTCGCCGTGGAAGGTGAGCGTCGCGATCATCCCGGTGAAGGCGGGCAGCAGGACCTCGAGGGTGTCCACGGAGTCGAACACCGGCTCCTTGTCCTCCTGCAGGTCCCGGTTGTAGGCCAGCGGCAGCGCCTTGAGCGTCGCCAGCAGCCCGGAGACGTTCCCGATCAGCCGGCCGGCCTTGCCGCGGGCGAGCTCGGCGATGTCCGGGTTCTTCTTCTGCGGCATGATCGACGAGCCGGTGGCGTATGCGTCGTGCAGCGTGGCGAAGCCGAACTCCCTGGTCGTCCACAGGATGATCTCCTCGGCGATCCGGGAGATGTGCACGCCGATCATCGCGGCGACGAAGGCGAACTCGGCCACGTAGTCGCGCGAGGCGGTGCCATCGATGGAGTTCGCGCTGCTGGAGCTGAAGCCCAGCTCGGCGGCCACGGCGCTGGGGTCGAGGCCGAGGGTCGATCCGGCCAGCGCGCCGCTGCCGTAGGGCGAGACGTCGGTGCGCCGGTCCCAGTCGTGCAGCCGGTCGACGTCCCGGCCGAGGGCGTGCACGTGGGCGAGCAGGTGGTGGGCGAGCAGCACCGGCTGCGCGTGCTGCAGGTGGGTGCGGCCCGGCATGACGACCTCGAAATGGGCCTCCGCCTGGTCGGCGAGGGCCTGCTGCAGGTCGGCGATCAGCCCGCCGATCACCCGGGCGTGCTCGCGCAGGAACATCTTGCCGAGGGTGGCGATCTGGTCGTTGCGCGAGCGTCCCGCACGCAGCCGGCCGCCGAGCTCCGGGCCGATCCGCTCGATCAGGCCGCGCTCCAGGGCGGTGTGGCAGTCCTCGTCGGCGACGGTGGGCTGGAAAGAGCCCGAGTCGACGTCCTGCTCCAGCTTGTCGAGCCCGGCGAGCATGCCCTCGAGCTCCTCGTCGGTGAGCAGCCCGGCCCGGTGCAGGGCGCGAGCGTGCGCGCGGGACCCGGCGATGTCGTACTTGGCCAGCCGCCAGTCGTAGTGCACGCTCGCGGACAGGGCGGCGAGCGCCTCGCTCGGCCCGCTGGAGAAGCGGGAGCTCCAGAGCAGATTGGTCGAGGGCTTGTCCGGATCGGTCATGGTCGGGTCCTGACTCCTTGCTGGCCGGTCGCGGCTCACGTCGCGGTCGGCGGCTTTATGTCTGCGGGTCTACGGGTCGGTCGGGATAGGTCTACTTCAGCTCGGTCCGCGAATCGCGGCCTGGCCAGTGACTTCAGGTCTACAGGTCGGTCGGGGATGGATGTGCTTCGGCTCGCGCCCCTGGCTCGGTCAGCGGCGTGCGGCTGGCCGCCTGCTTCGGCGCTGCGGGTTGATCGGGATGGGTGTGGTCTCGGCTCGTCGCAGCCTCAGTTCGCTGCGGCGGCGCTCAGCCGCTGGGCGAGGTCGGGGCCGCCGAGCGGGTCGCGGCAGATCACCAGGACCGTGTCGTCGCCCGCGATGGTGCCCATGACGCCGGCGGTCACGCCGAACCGGTCGGCGTGGTCGAGAGCCGAGGCGAGGAACTGGGCGGCGCCGGGCGGGGTGCGCAGCACGACGAGGTTCGCCGAGCCCTCCGCCGTCACCAGCAGTTCGCCGAGCAGCCGGCGCAGCCGGGTCTCGAGCTCGCTGGAGTCGGCCGCGGGCCGGGGCGAGCCGTCGCCGCCCTCGCTGCGCAGCGCGTAGATCAGCGCGCCGTCGTTGTCCCGGATGCGCATGGCGCCGAGCTCGTCCAGGTCGCGGGACAGGGTGGCCTGGGTGACCGTGAAGCCCTCGGCGCCGAGCAGTTCGGCGAGCGCGGACTGGGAGCGCACCTGGTGCTTGCCGAGCAGGTCGGCGATGCGCTGGTGGCGGGCGCGCCGGGTGTTGACGACGGTGCCGGCGGCGGCCTCGAGGGCGGAGGGCGCGCGACCTTGCTCGTTCTCGGCGGCGCCGGGCGCGCGGTGTTCCTTCGCGGCCGGAGAGGACGGGGTCGGCGGCGTCACGAGTTTCCCTGTCACAGCGTTTCCTTTCGGTAGCCGAGCAGATAGGCCAGGAGCGCCTTCTGGGCGTGCAGCCGGTTCTCCGCCTCGTCCCAGACGGCGGACTGCGGCCCGTCGATCACGGAGGCGGCGATCTCCTTGCCTCGGTACGCGGGCAGGCAGTGCAGCACTATCGCGTCCGGGGCGCCGAGGGCGAGCGCGGCCTCGTCGAGGGCGTAGGGCTCGAAGACGGAGGCCCGCTCGGACTTCTCCTCCTCCTGGCCCATCGACACCCAGGTGTCGGTGACCAGGACGTCGGCGCCCTCGACTGCGGCCTTGGCGTCGGCGGTCACCTGGACGGAGCCGCCGGTCTCCGCGGCGATCCGCGCGGCGTCGGCGAGGAACTCAGGGTTCGGCTGGTAGGCCTCGGGGGTGCCGACGCGCACGTGCATGCCGGCGGTGGCGCCGCCGAGAAGGTAGGAGTGCGCCATATTGTTGGCGCCGTCGCCGAGGTAGGTCATGGTCAGTCCGGCGAGCGCGCCCTTGCGCTCACGGACGGTCTGCAGGTCGGCGAGGATCTGGCAGGGGTGGAACTCGTCGGTCAGGGCGTTGACGACGGGAACCGCGCTGACCGCGGCCATCGCCTCGACCCGGCTCTGCGCGAAGGTCCGCCAGACGATCGCGGCCACCTGCCGGTCGAGCACCCTGGTGGTGTCCTCGATCGGCTCGCCGCGGCCGAGCTGGCTGGAGCCGGCGTCGATGACGAGCGGATACCCGCCGAGCTGGGCGATGCCGACCGAGAAGGAGACCCGGGTCCGGGTGGACGGCTTGTCGAAGAGCACTGCCACCGCGCGCGGACCGGCGAGCACCTGGTGCGCCAGCGGTTCGGCCTTGAGCAGGGCGGCGAGTTCGAGCACCTCGGCCTGCTCAACCGGGCTGAGGTCGTCGTCGCGGAGGAAGTGGCGGGTCGTCATGAGAGTGCGGACTTCCTGTTCCAGGGTGAGGCGGAGGGCCGGGGACCCGGTCGGGTGCCACGGGTAAGGCTATGCGGGCGCGGCGTGCACGTCGCGGTCCGCGGACGCGTCAGGCCGCCGCGTCCAGTGCGTGGTCGAGGAGCTTGGGCAGCGCGGCGAGGAATTCCTCGGCCTGTTCAAGCGTGAGGATCAATGGCGGGGCGAGGCGGACGGCGTCGGGGGCGACGGCGTTGACGATGTAGCCCGCGTCGAGCGCCGCGTCCGTCACCGCCGCCGAGCGGTCCTGCCTGAGCTTGATCGCGAGCAGCATTCCGACGCCGCGCACGTCCTCGACGGCCGGGTGGCCGAGGTCGAGGATGCCCTCGCGCAGCCGGGCGCCGACCTCGCGGGCCCGGGCGATCAGGCCATCGCGCTCGACGGCGTAGAGCACCGCGAGGCCCGCGGCGCAGGCGATCGGATTGCCGGCGAAGGTGGAGCCGTGCGAGCCGGGCACGAACAGGTCCTTCGCCGGGCCGAAGGCGAGGCAGGCGCCGATCGGCAGGCCGCCGCCGAGGCCCTTCGCAAGGGTGACGATGTCGGGGCGGATCCCCTCGTGCTGGAAGGCGAACCAGTCGCCGGTGCGGGCGATGCCGGTCTGCACCTCGTCGAGCACGAGCAGCGCGCCGTGCCGCGCGGTCAGCTCCCGGGCCGCGGCGAGGTAGCCGGGCGGAGCGGGCAGCACACCGCGCTCGCCCTGGATCGGCTCGACGAAGAACGCGGCGGTCTCGTCGTCGATCGCGGCCTCCAGCGCCGCGAGGTCGCCGAAGGGGACGAACTCGACCCCGCCGGGCAGCGGTTCGAAGGGTTCGCGGATCGCGGGCTTGCCGGTCAGCGCTAGGGCGCCCATGGTCCGGCCGTGGAAGCCGCCCTCGGTGGCGATCACCTTGGTGCGCCCGGTGAGCCGGGTCAGCTTGAAGGCGGCCTCGTTCGCCTCGGCGCCGGAGTTGGCGAAGTAGACCCGCGCGTCTCCCCCGGCCAGCGCGACGAGCCGTTCGGCCAGGGCGATCTGCGGGGCGGTGGCGTAGAAGTTGCCGACGTGGCCGAGCGTGGTCAACTGCGCGGTGACGGCGTTCACGATCAGCGGGTGGGCGTGGCCGAGGATGTTGACCGCGATGCCCGCGAACAGGTCGAGGTAGCGGCGGCCGTCGGCGTCCCAGAGCTGGGCGCCCTCGCCGCGGACGAACACCCGCTTCGGCGCGCCGAAGTTGTTCATCAGCACGTCGGTGTAGCGCGTGGTCCACTCGGCGGACAGGCCGCCGTGCGCGTGGAGTTCGGGCAGGCCCTCGGCGCGGGCGGCGTCGATGCCCGCCGGGCTCGCAGTCGTGTTCTGGGCGCGAACGCGTACGGGCTGCTGGGGCCCGGCTGGTGCGTTCGCGGCTGTGTTCAATGATTCGCTCGCAAGCTCGCTCATGCCGGTACCACCATCGTTCCGATTCCCTCATCCGTGAATACTTCGAGCAGCAGCGAGTGCTGGACGCGGCCGTCGAGCACGTGCGCCGCGCCGACTCCGCCGCGTACCGCGCGCAGGCAGGCCTCCATCTTGGGGACCATGCCGGAGGTCAGGCTCGGCAGCAGCTTCTCCAGCTCGTCCGCGTCGAGCTGGCTGACCACCTCGTCCGAGGCGGGCCAGTCGGCGTAGAGGCCCTCGACGTCGGTGAGCACGACCAGCTTCTCCGCCCGCAGGCCGACCGCGAGCGCGGCGGCGGCCGTGTCGGCGTTGACGTTGTAGACGCCGCCGTCCTCGGCCCGGGCCACGCTGGAGATCACCGGGATGCGCCCGTCGTCCAGCAGCGCCTCGATGACCTGCGGATCGACCGCGGTCACGTCGCCGACCCGGCCGATGTCCACCTTCTCGCCGTCGATCTCGGCGTGCCGCTGACGCGCCGTCATGCTGTTGGCGTCCTCGCCGGAAAGCCCGATCGCGAAGGCGCCGTGCTCGTTGATCAGGCCGACGATCTCCCGCTGCACCTGGCCGGTGAGCACCATCCGGACGACGTCCATCGCCTCCGGGGTGGTCACCCGCAGGCCCCCGGCGAACTCGCTGACGATGCCGGAGCGCTCGAGGGCGCGGGTGATCTGCGGTCCGCCGCCGTGCACGACCACCGGCCGCAGACCGGCGTAGCGCAGGAACACGACGTCCTGCGCGAAGGCCCGCTTGAGCGCATCGTCGATCATGGCGTTGCCGCCGAACTTCACCACGACGGTGGCGCCGTGGAACCGGGAGAGCCAGGGCAGCGCCTGGGTGAGGACATCGGCCTTGTTCAAGGCCTCGGTAGAACGGGCTGCGCCCGTCGTGGTCTTCATCACGCGGTCCGCCTCGTTTTGCGCGCATGTGGGTTCAGCACTGTGACATGGGCTGTCGCCGCCGCAGTGGTCTTCACGAGGAGTACGCCGAGTTCTCGTGCACGTATTCCTTGGTCAGATCGTTCGTCCACACGGTGACCGTCTCCGAGCCGGCGGCCAGGTCGACGACCAGGTGGACGTGACGGTCGCTCAGATCGCATAGCTCGCGGTCCTCGCCGACCCCGCCGCGGCGGCAGACCCAGACGCCGTTGATCGCGACGGACAGCTCATCCGGCTCGAACTTGGCCTTCGTGGTGCCGACCGCGGACAGCACGCGTCCCCAGTTCGGGTCCTCGCCGTAGAAGGCGCACTTGAGCAGGTTGTTGCGGGCGATCGAGCGGGCGACCTCGAGGCCGTCGGCCTCGCTCGCCGCGTTCACGACCTCGATCTCGATCTCCTTCGACGCGCCCTCGGCGTCTGCGATCAGCTGCCGGGCCAGGTCGGCGCAAACCGCCTCAACGGCCGCCGAGAACTCGCAGGGCTCAGGCACGACGCCCGAAGCACCCGAGGCCATCAGGATGACGGTGTCGTTGGTGGACATGCAGCCGTCCGAGTCGATCCGGTCGAAGGTGCGCGCGGTCGCCAAGCGGAGTGCCTTGTCGAGCTGCGATCGGGGCACGACGGCATCCGTCGTGAGCACGCAGAGCATGGTGGCCAGGCCGGGCGCGAGCATTCCGGCGCCCTTGGCCATGCCGCCGACAACGTAGCCGGGGCGGTCGACGACGGCGGTCTTGGCGTGCGTGTCGGTGGTGCGGATCGCCTCGGCGGCGTCCGCCCCGGCCTCGGCGGTGGCCGCGAGCGAGCCGACGGCCGCGGACAGGCCGCCGAGCAGCTTGTCCATCGGCAGCCGCACCCCGATCAGGCCGGTGGAGCACACGGCGACCCGGGCGGCGGACGTGTCCAGCGCCTCGGCCACGCGCTCGGCGGTGGCGTGCGTGTCCTGGAAGCCCTCGGACCCGGTGCAGGCGTTGGCGCCGCCGGAGTTGAGGATCACCGCGTCGAGCTCACCGCCCTTGACGACCTGCTCGCTCCACAGCACGGGGGCGGCCTTGACCCGGTTCGAGGTGAACACGGCGGCCGCGGTGCGCGCGGGGCCCTCGTTGACGACGAGCGCGAGGTCGGCCTGCCCCGAGGCCTTGATCCCGGCCGCGACGCCCGAGGCTCGGAAGCCGAGCGCCGCGGTGACCCCGATACCGGGGTTGGCGGCAGGGCCCGACCCCGGCGGGGTGTCGGCGGACGGGTTGCTCTGCTGGCTCACGGGGCCACTCCGATCGTGCTGAGACCGACGCTGCGGATGCTGCGGGGGAGGTTGAGCTTCACGGGGCCAGCCCGACGGTGCCGAGGCCGGCGGTCTCGGGCAGCCCGAGCGCCAGGTTCATGCACTGCACCGCGCCGCCGGCGGTGCCCTTGGCGAGGTTGTCCACCGCCCCGACGACGACGATCCGGTCGGCCGCCCTGTCGAGCGCGACCTGCAGGTGGACCGAGTTCGAGCCGAGCACGGACGCGGTCTGCGGCCACCGGCCCTCGGGCAGCAGCGTCACGAAGGGCTCATCCGCGTAAGCCTTCTCATACGCGGCGCGCAGCTCCTCGAGCGTCACGCCGGGCTCGGCCGGGGCGGAGCAGGACGCGAGGATGCCGCGGGACATGGGCACGAGCACCGGGGTGAACGAGACCTTGACCTCCTCCCCCGCCGCCTTGCCGAGGTTCTGCACGATCTCGGGCGTGTGCCGGTGCGCGCCGCCGACTCCGTAGGCCGAGGCGTTGCCCATGACCTCGGAACCGAGCAGGTTCGGCTTGAGGCTCTTGCCCGCGCCGGAGGTGCCGGTGGCGGCGGTGATGACGACGTCGGTATCGGCGAGACCCGCGGCGAGTGCCGGGTAGAGCGCGAGCGTGCTCACGGTCGGGAAGCAGCCGGGCACCGCGACCCGCTTGGTCCCGCGCAGCGCCTCGCGCGCCCCGGGCAGCTCGGGCAGTCCGTACGGCCAGGTCCCCGCGTGCGCCGAGCCGTAGAATCGCTCCCAGTCCTCGGCCCACTCCAGCCGGAAATCCGCGCCGCAGTCGATGACCAGCACGTCCGGCCCGAGTTCCTCGGCGACCGGCCCCGACTGCCCGTGCGGCAGCGCGAGGAAGACCACGTCATGCCCGGAGAGGGTCTGCTTGCTGGTCTCCGCCAGCATGCGGCCGTGCAGCGGCACCAGGTGCGGCTGGTGCTCGCCCAGCAGCGAGCCCGCGTTCCGGCCCGCCGCGAGCGTGCCCAGCTCGGCCCGCCCTTCCTGCACGGCGGGGTGCGCGAGCAGGAGCCGGAGGATCTCCCCGCCCGCGTAGCCGGTCGCCCCGGCCACCGCGATCCGAATCGTCATGGCATGAGAATACAGGAAGACGGAAGACTATGCCATCGATCTAGATCGGACGCGTCCAGCGTGTTTGTGCCGGGACACGTTGGGCGGCACTTGGCCAAGGCTGTCGGCATCGCTCGACGCCGCGACCAGGTCCTCGGGGGCGACGGGCGCTGGGTGCCGCTTGTCGTCCCTGATGCGATGTCGCCGGGCCGACGTGCCACCTCGTCCAGTTCGGCTTCCGGTCCGCCGCCGTAGATCATTCCCGTCCGGCAGGATTCCCCCATGCACCCTTTCCGCTTCCTGGCGTCGATCAACGACAACAGCCGCTTCAACGAGCTGACCGTCGTGGCCCGCAAAGCCGAAGCGGTCGGCTTCTCGACGTTCGTCCTCAATGCGAACCTGCGCCATCCGGCCGTCCTGGCCCAGGAACTCGCCACGCTCGACGCGCTCTCTGGAGGCCGGCTGGACATCGGTCTCGGTGCCGGCTGGAACAAGACCGAGCAGGACGCCATCGGCGTCCCCTTCGAGTCGGCAGGCGTCCGGATCGAGCGCCTTGCCGAGGCATCGGTCTTGGCACGCGGTCGACACCCGAGGACCCGCCGCTCCTCGATCTGCGGAACATGACGGCTGCGGCGACTGCGGAGAAGATCGGCTGGATCCGCGAGGCCGCCGGCGACCGCTTCGACGAGCTGGAAATCAACACCCTGCCCATCAGCGGCCCGGCCGTCATCACGAACTCCCCGCACGTGTTCATCGGCACCGTCAAGGATCTGACACGCAAGCGCGTGGAACTGCGCGAGCGCTTCGGCATCAGCTCGTTCCTCATCCTCGACCTGGACACGCTCGCGCCGGTAGCGGAGGAGCTCGCCGGGCATTGAAACGGCCGCCCAGGACACCGGGGGCATCGCGTCGCCGATGCCAACAAGCGTGTCAGCTCGTCGACAATGCCAAGAATCTCGGCCAGACGCGGCGGCGTAGCCGTCGCAGAGGCGGGCTCTGGCTCTCCCACCGCCTGGGCGCTGCTATTGCGGCGTCGGAACGCTTCGTCTATCACTGCGGTGGCCCTGTGGCGCGAATACCGGATGCACCCGGTCGAGGTTGAGCGCGCCGGGGCGTCGTGTTTCGTGTTTCCGGTCAACCACCCATGGTCGGTCGCCGCTTCCGATCGGTCTCGCGGCCCGCTTCCGGGGCATGCGCTCTTCCTCGCCTGGGCTGACCTTGCGAGAGGAAACACCTCATGACCACTCTGGTCACCGGAGCCTGAGGCGGTATCGGCCGCCATGTTCTCGACCAGTTGCTTGTCGCCGTCTACGCGGATGGCCGTGTCGTCGTCGATCATGTAGAGCGGGAAGTCGGCGCGGGCGGCGATGTTCTCGGCCCAGGCGTCGTCGCGCTCGGGGAAGTGCAGAAGCTTCACCCGGCGAGCCAATCACGGCCGCCGGGTGACGGCAATCTACGCCGGCTGAAGTTGACCATTCTCGACATGCCAGTGGGTTTTGAAGCCGACTTCCTCCGCGAAGTAGCTGTCGTGGCTGATCGCGACGACGGTGCCGGTGAAGGACGTAAGCGCACGCTCGATCACTTCCAGCGAGTCGAAGTCGAGGTGGTTCGTGGGCTCGTCGAGCAGCAGGATGTCCGGCTCGGCCAGCAGCACGCGCGCGAGCATCAGACGCGCCTGCTCACCGCCGCTGACCTGCGTCAGTCTCGCGTCGTCGGCGAGATGGGCCACGTCGAGACGGTGGCGTACGTCGTCCACGCGCGCTTGGGCCGTCCAGCCGTCGAGGGCTTCGAAGCGTTCGAGGAGATTGCCGTATTCGTCGAGAGCGCAACCCTCGCCCGAGGACATCCGGGTTTCCAGGGCGTGCAGCCGGAATTCGAGGGCGAAAGTCTCGGCGAGTGCGGAATGCAGGAAGCTGATGACCGTTGAATCGGGGTCGGGGACCTGTTGGGCAAAGTAGCCCAGGCGCGTCCTCGGGCCGAGTTCGACGCGTCCGTCGGTTGCGGGAGTTTGCCCGGTGAGGACCTTCAGCAGCGTGGACTTGCCGACGCCGTTGGGGCCGACGAGGGCTACCCGGCCACCGGCGTTGACGGTGAGGGTCACGCCGTCGAAGAGCGGCTCGGCGTGAAAGGCGAGACAGAGGTCAGTCGCCTTGAGGTACGAGAGGTGTGATGGGCGCGATCCGGCGGTCAAGGTGAGCTCCATGGGAT
>Ga0302314_10017518_pt1 | contig 12012 bp, 8 predicted proteins | sample III_Palsa_N2_3_FD_200533 | JGI IMG/M metagenome (GOLD analysis project Ga0302314, IMG submission 200533) | Peat permafrost microbial communities from Stordalen Mire near Abisko, Sweden - III_Palsa_N2_3 | ecosystem: Environmental > Terrestrial > Soil > Palsa > Peat permafrost | place: Sweden...
ACGTAAACCTCAAGAAACTCGCCTTCCGGCATCAGGTCGCGCGCCAGCCGGCGTTCGGAGCGGAACGGGCTGATGAACGAGACCAGCACGATCAGGCCCGCGTCGGTCATCAGCCGGGCGACTTCGGCCACCCGGCGGATGTTTTCCACCCGGTCGGCGTCGGTGAAGCCGAGGTCGCGGTTGAGACCGTGGCGCACGTTGTCGCCGTCAAGGATGTAGGTGTGGCGGCCCTCGGCCTGCAGCTTCTTCTCGACCAGGTTGGCGATGGTCGATTTGCCGGCGCCGGAGAGGCCGGTGAACCAAAGCACGGCTGGCTGCTGGCCCTTGGCCGCGGCGCGGGTCTCCTTGGAGACGTCAAGCGCCTGCCAGTGGATGTTCTGGGCGCGGCGCAGGGCGAAGCGGATCATGCCGGCGCCGACGGTGCCGTTGGTGATCCGGTCGATCAGGATGAAGCCGCCGGTGTCGTGGTTGTCGGCGTAGGCGTCGAACGCTACCGGCTGGTCGACGCTGATGTTGCAGACCGCGATCTCGTTCAGCTCCAGCTGCTTGGCGGCCAAGTGCTCGAGGGTGTTGACGTTGATCTTGTACTTCGGCTCGGTGACGGTCGCCGAGACGGTCTTGGCGCCGATCTTCATCCAATAGGGGCGGCCGGGCAGCAGCGGCTCCTCGCCCATCCAGACTATGGTGGTCTCGAACTGGTCGGCCACTTCGGCCGGCGCCGCCGCCGAGACGATCAGGTCGCCGCGCGAGCAGTCGACCTCGTCGGTGAGCGTCACGGTGACCGACTGGCCGGCGACGGCGAGGTCGAGGTCGCCGTCCTTGGTGACGATGCGGGCGATATGGCTCTCGCGGCCCGAAGGCAGGATGCGCACCCGCTCGCCGGGCCGCGCGGTCCCCGAGGCGATCTCGCCGGCGAAGCCGCGGAAGTCGAGGTTGGGCCGGTTGACCCACTGCACCGGCAGGCGCAGCGGACCGGCCTGCAGCCGGGTCTCGTCGATCTCGACAGTCTCCAGGTGCTGCATCAGCGTCGGGCCGCGATACCACTTGGTGAAGTCGCTTTGGGACGTGATGTTATCGCCGCGCAGGCCGGAGATCGGGATCGCGAAGATTTCGTTCAGGCCGATCTCGGCGGCGAAGGCGCGGTAGTCGGCGACGATGCGGTCGAACACCGACTGTTCGTAGCCGACCAGGTCCATCTTGTTCACCGCCAGCACGATGTGGCGGATGCCGATCAGGCTGACCAGGAACGAATGGCGGCGGGTCTGGGTGAGCACGCCCTTGCGCGCATCGATCAGGATCACCGCCAGGTCGGCGGTGGAGGCGCCGGTGACCATGTTGCGGGTGTACTGTTCGTGGCCGGGCGTGTCGGCGACGATGAACTTGCGCTTGTCGGTGGAGAAGAAGCGGTAGGCGACGTCGATCGTGATGCCCTGCTCGCGCTCGGCGGCGAGGCCATCGACCAGCAGGGCGAAGTCGATCTCGCCGCCTTGCGTGCCGACCTTCTTCGAGTCGGCCTCAAGCGCGGCCAGTTGGTCCTCGAAGATCATCTTCGAGTCGTAGAGCAGCCGCCCGATCAGGGTCGACTTGCCGTCGTCGACCGAGCCGCAGGTGATGAAGCGCAGCAGCGACTTACGCTGGTGGGCTTCCAGGTAGGCGTCGATGTCGGTGGCGATGAGATCGCTGACGTGGCTCATCAGAAATACCCCTCGCGCTTCTTCTTCTCCATCGAGGCGGACTGGTCGTGGTCGATCACGCGGCCCTGGCGCTCGGAGGTGGTGGCGAGCAGCATTTCCTGGATGATCTGCGGCAGCGTGTCGGCGTCGCTCTCGACTGCGCCGGTCAGCGGATAGCAGCCCTGGGTGCGGAAGCGAATCTTGCGCAGCTGCGGGGTCTCGCCGGGCAGCAGCCGCATACGCTCGTCGTCGACCATGATCAGCTGGCCATCGCGCTCGACCACCGGCCGTTCGGCGGCGAGGTAGAGCGGAACGATCGGGATGTTTTCCAGGTGGATGTATTGCCAGATGTCGAGCTCGGTCCAGTTCGAGATCGGGAACACGCGGAAGCTCTCACCCGGGCGCTTGCGGGTATTGTAGAGCTTCCACAGTTCGGGGCGCTGGTTCTTCGGGTCCCAGATATGCTGCGGGCTGCGGTGGGAAAGGATACGCTCCTTGGCGCGGCTCTTTTCCTCGTCGCGGCGCGCGCCGCCGAAGGCCGCGTCGAAGCCGTACTTGTCCAGCGCCTGCTTGAGGCCCTGGGTCTTCCACATATCGGTGTGCAGCGGGCCGTGATCGAACGGGTTGATGCCGCGCGCGATCGCCTCGGGGTTCTGGTGCACGATCAGCTCGAAGCCGAGCTCGCGCGGCATCCGCTCGCGCATCGCGTACATCTCTTTGAACTTCCAGGTGGTGTCGACGTGCAGCAGCGGAAACGGCGGCTTGGACGGATAGAACGCCTTGGCCGCCAGGTGCAGCATCACCGACGAGTCCTTGCCGATCGAGTACAGCATCACCGGCTTTTCGCACTCGGCCACCACCTCGCGCATGATGTGGATGCTTTCGGCTTCGAGCCGCTGCAGATGAGTCAGCTGCACGGGCGACAGCTGCGCCGCGTCGGCGGTGTGCGTGTCGGCGCGCAGGGTCGTGGTTGCCATGTAAGCTTGTTTCCGGCCTTGCCTGAATTGCTCCGCGGCCCGCCCCCGTCGCGGGTCGACTGGCCAGCCCTAAGCGAGGTGAGTTAGGCGAGAGGGCGGTTTTGCGCAAGATGCGGGTGCGCCGCACAGCGGGCGCCGCGGGGTTGATCGAACGCCTTCAGCGAACCGGCTTTGCCACGATGGCGCTCCGCGTTATTGGATGGGTTGGCGCAAACTTGGGCCCCGCGCCCGCCGGACAGCTCAGAGGCGCCCGAAGGTTCGACCGTAAGCGAATGCCTCCTCAGCGACCAACGCCGCTCAGTTTTACCTCAGCCAAGACCGGCGCCGAGCCGAGCAACGAGTCCGTGGCTGAGCCGGCGGGCGACGCCGCTGTCCCGACGGCGACGGAAGAGCTCGAATTGAGCCGACCGCAGACGAACCTGGCGTCCGCTCCGACCCAGCCATCGGTCCAGGCTCAGGCCCCAGGCCAACAGAGCTTCATGCGGGCGCCGTCGACGACTCGCGCATACGCCGCCCCGGCGATACTGCAGCCCGACACGGTGCTGAGCCGCATGGCCGAGCCGGCGGAGGGCTCGCGCGGCGTCTACCTGCTGGCCGGCGGCGCGAGCGCGATCTGGATCGCGGCCGTGGCGGCCTTCGCGGTCCTGTTCGGGACCGAGGGCCACGGACTCGCGTTCACGCCGCTCACCATCGCCTTCCTGGCCCTGATCGCCGTCGCCCCGACCGGGCTGATCTTCGCCTGCGCCTACGTCGTGGCCCAGGCCCGCAACCTGACCGCCGAGGCGCGCCGCTCCAAGAAGCTGACCGACGAACTGATCGGGCCGACGGCGCTGGCGGCTGTGCAGGCCGGCGCGGTGGTCGATGCGATGCAGACCCAGATCGCCACCGCCTCCGAGGTCGCCAACCAGGCCCGCGATCACCTGGCGGCACTGCGCGAGGCGCTGGCGCTGGAGACCGAGCGGCTGGCCGACGCCACCGCCCACGCCGCCCGCACCGCCGTCGGCCTGGTCGAGACCCTGACCCGCGAGCGCAGCGAACTCACCACCCTGGCGCTGACGCTGGATGCGCGCTCGGCGGCGGTCACCGATGCGATCAATCGTCAGCAGCACATGGTGACCGACGCCGCGGACTTGGCGGAGGTGATGCTGCGCGAGGCCGAGGCCGCGCTGGCCGCCCGCGCCGCCGATTTGGCCGCCGCCGCCGGCGAAGCGGTCGACGCGTCGCGTGTCGCCACCGAGGACCTGGGCCGCCAAGTCGCCCGGCTCGAAACCGCCAGCACGGGCGTCGGCGACCAGATGCGGGCGCTGGAGGACGGCCTGACCCACCAGCGCGCGGCGCTGGTCACCGTGGCCCACGCCCTCCGCGCCGAGCAGGAAGACTTCGGCGCCCTCACCGAGAGCCGCACCGCCGCGCTGGCCGAGTTCCTGTCCAACGCCCGCGTCGACGTCGCCGACCTCAACGAGGCGACCACCATCGGCGCCACCGCGCTCAGCGAGCTGATCGGCGAGGCGCGCTCGAGGTTCCGCGAGCTGGCCGACGCCGCCGGCGGCGAACGCGACGCCTTCGCCCGCGCCGCCGAGGGCACGCTCAAGGATCTCTCCGAGGCCGGGGCGCGGGAGCGGGAGCACCTGGAAACGGCGATGCGCTCGACCATCGAGGCGCTGTCCGCCGCGGCGGTCGAGGCTCGCGAGGCGGCCGATGTCCACGCCGAAGCCGCCAAGGCGCGGGTCGACCTGCTCAACGAGGCGGCGTTCACCGCCGGCCAGAAGGCCGACCAGGTGTTCGACACCCGGCTCGACCAGGCCAAGGGCATCATCGAGCAGTCGGCCCGGCTGGTCGAGGACGCCGGCAAGGAGGCCTCAAACCGCCTGGAAGCCCAGGTCGAGGCCGCCCGCGGGGCGATGCAGAGCCTCAATGCGATGATGGACGAGGTCTCCGAGCGCGCCGCGCGGCTGCCGGCGGAGACTGGAGCGCGCACCGCGGAGATCAAGCAGGCGCTGGACCAGGGCCTGGAAGACCTGCTCGCCTCCGCTCACCGCGCGGCCGAGGAGACCCAGGCGATCGACACCGCGTTCCAGGAGCGGGTCAAGCGCAACTACGAAATGCTGAGCGAGGCGGTCCAGCTGATGGGCGTGGTGGCGCAGGGCGGGCAGGGCGCCTCGGTGCTGCAACGATCCTCACCGGCCGAGCGGGCCAGAAGCCGGGTCGCGGCCGCCCTGCCGCTGCGCGCGCCGGCTGTGGCGCCGACGACCCCGCCAGCCCCGACGGCCGAGGGGTCCGCTGCGACCTCCGAAGCCGTACTTCGCGGCCGGCTGCGGCTGACACCGACCGCGACGGACGAAGAGTTCAAGGCCGCGTTCGACGCCGCCGGCGGGCAAACCCCCGCCGACGAGTCCGGATGGACCTGGAAGGAACTGCTGACGACGCTTGACGGCGCGGACGCCGCCGACGGCCCGATCGACGAGGCCAAGCTGGGCGACTTCCTGTTCGGCGAGATCGCCGCGATGGGGATCGATCCCGGCGCACTGCTACCCAAGGGCCGGATCGAAGAGATCGCCGCGGCGATCCAGACCGGCGATAGCGCTGGCGGCCGCGAGGTCGTGCGCACCCTGGCGCCGGCCGCGATCCGCCGCATCGCCCGGCGGATGCTCTCCGACGGCCCGTTCCGCACCCGCGCCCTGGCGCTGACCGGCAAGCTGGGCGAGGCGATCGTCGAAGCCTCGCAACGCGACCGCCAAGGCTTCCAGGCCGCCGCGCTTTTGGCGACCAACGCCGGCCGCGCCTTCCTGCTGCTGGACGCGGCTTCGGGGCAGGCAGGGTAGCGCTCGATCTGGGAGAGCGAGGGAGCCGCAGGCTCACTCAAGTTTGAACGCGGAGGTCGCGGAGGAGACGCGGAGATCGCGGAGGGTCAAAGCGCTTCTCAGCGTTCTCCGCGCCTCCTCTGCGGTCTCCGCGTTCAAACTTCTTGCCTGCGGCGCGCGCCGGGCTGGCGAGGATAAAGGCTAAGCCACCGTCCGGAACTTGAGCGGCATCGCCCTCGGACCGGAGATGAAGTTCGACGGCAGCCATTCGGGCGCGCCAGCCAGTTCGAAATCGTCCATCCGGGTCAGCACCTCGCGCAGCATGGCGTCGATCTCGATGCGGGCGATGTGCTGGCCGAGGCAGACGTGGGGGCCGGCGCCGAAGGCGAGGTGGCCGTCTTCCATACGGCGCGACAGGTCGAGCGTGTCGGGGCGATCGAAGTGGGCGGGATCGCGGTTGGCGGCGCCGAAGTACATCACCACCTTGTCGCCTTCGCGGACGCTGGCGCCGGCCAGTTCGGCGTCGCGCTTGGCGGTGCGGCGCATGTAGATCACCGGGCTGACCCAGCGCAGCAGCTCTTCCTGGGCCCCGGCGACACGGCCGTCGAGATCCGCTTTCAGCCAGGCCAACTGCTCCGGCTGCTCCATCAGCGCCAGCAGGCCGCCGGCCAGCAGGTTGCGGGTGGTGTCGCCGCCGGCGTCGATCAGCAACAGGAAGAACAGCAGGAATTCCGGATCGGCCAGCCGGCGGCCGTCGACCTCGCAGGCAAGCAGTTTCGAAGCCAGGTCGTCGCCCGGCCGCGCTCGCTTCTCGGCGATCAGCTTCGAGCCATACTCGAACATCTTGCCGACCGCCGCCGCCCCGGCGCCGGGCGCCTGGGCTTCGGGCGCGGTGTGGATCGCCTCGGTCAGTTTGTAGAGTTCGCGGCCGTGGTCCAGCGGCATACCCATCAGCTCGGCGATGACGTATGACGGCATCTCGCCGGCGACGTCATTCACGAAGTCGCACTCGCCCTTGTCGGCCACCGCATCGACGATCTGCTTGGCGAGGGCGCTGATGCGGTCTGCGCGCAACCGGGCCGAGGGCAGGGTGAACTCGCCGCGGATCAGCTTGCGGAAACCCGCATGCTCCGGCGGGTCCATCATCAGCATCATCTTGTACGGCCCGAAATTGCCACCGCCACCGCCCTGCGGGTCGGCGATCATGATCGTGGGCTCGCTGGAGTAGGTCTGGAAGTCGCGGTCGACGGTCCAGATGTCGTCGTAGCGGGTCACCGCCCAGTAGCCGCGTCCGCCCGGCTCCTCGTGCCAGTGCACTGGGTCATTTTCGCGCAGCCAGCGGTATTGGTCGTGCGGCTGGCCGCCGGCGAAGCTGGACGGGGAAAGCAGGTCGATGTGCATCGGGTCACGGGCCTCCGTAGAGCGCGGATGCTAGCGCCGAGGGGCGGGTCGCCGCCACCGTCACCCGGCGTCAAGCGCTGTCCGCGATTCTGAAGGAACGATGAACACGATTACCCCAAATTGCGGTTGGGACGATTTGACCAGCCGCGCGCCGCCGCCGCCTGGGCTATGGATTTGGGGACGGGAGAACACCGCTTTGCGAGGCTTGAGCAAGATAGATTTGCCGGCGCGGCTCGCCCCGGTCTTGCCGGTCTGGGTGGGCGAGCTGGTGACTGCGCTGATCTGCCTGGCGACCGCGGGCGTGCTGCGCATCGTACTCGACGCCGCGATGCCGGGCGCCGCACCTTTCGTACTGCTGTTTCCGGCGGCGCTGGTGGCGACGCTGGTCGGCGGCTGGCGCGCAGGCCTGATCACCTTGACCGTGTCCGAGCTGGTCGCCTGGTCCTACCTGATCCCGCCGCGCGGCTTTTCCTGGAAGGGCGAGGCGACACCAGCCAACCTGGCCGCGATCTTCTTTGCCGGCGCTATCGTGGTCGGCGTGGCGCAGCTGTTTCGCGCCGGCTCGCGCCAGGACGCGGACGACACCCGGACCAAGCTCGCCGAGCGCGACCTGATGCTGCGAGAGCTCGAACACCGCACCAAGAACAACCTGCAGACGGTGGCGGCGCTGATCGGGGTGCAGATGCGCCGCGCCGCCGACGAGCCGGCCAAGCAGGCGCTGCGTCAGGCGCTGAGCCGGATCGACAGCATCTCGGAGGCGCAGCGCAACCTCTATGTCGTCGGCGATGGAGCGAAATCGGTCGACATGGCGGCCTATCTGCAAGGTCTCTGCGGCAACCTGGCCGAGGCTTTGTTCCTCGGCGAGCTCGTGCGGCTGGACTGCCGCGCCGACGCCGGCAAGCTCGATCGCGACCGGGCCGTCGCGATCGGCCTGATCGTCAATGAACTGGTCACCAACGCGGCCAAGCACGCGTTCGCCGACGGCGGCGACGGCCAGATCAATGTGGTGTTCGAGCGCGAGCGGCGCGGCTACCGCCTGATCGTCGAAGACAACGGCAGGGGCTTGCCCGCCGACTTCTCCAGCCAGGCGCGGGGCTTGGGGCGGGGCCTGGTCGAGGCGTTCACCCGCCAGGTCGGCGGCTCGCTGACGGTCGGCAAGGGGCCTGGCGCGCGCTTCGAGGTCGAACTGGCGGCCTGATCGCCCTCCCGCGGCGATCGCGAGAGGGCGGAGGGGCGCTCAGCCGGGCAGCTGGTCGAAGAAGCCGGTGACGGACTTCAGGCGCTCGTTCTCGATGTGGACGAAGTCGGTGCCCTTGATCGGCGCATCGCCGCCGTCGGGACCGAGACCCCAGGAGAGCCGCAAATAGTCGCCAAAGCCGTCGGCCTTGCCGATCCGCTTGAAGCGGAAATCGGGGAAGCGGCTGTGGATGCCGGCGATCACCGCGTCCATGCCGGCCTGGCCGTCGCCCTGGGCGATGGGGTCACGGAATGTGGCGTCTTCGGCCCAGAGCTGGCCGATCAGATCGCGGCGACGGGCCTCGTCTCGCTCGTTCCAGGCTTCGATGTAGCGGTCGGCGATGATTTCGGGATCGGCCATGGCTGTCTCCTCTGGCACGGGTGCGCCTGGCGTCTCCAGGCGTCCCGATCCTCGGCCGGCGCCGTCGCAGGGTCGATTACGTGGCAGGTAACGAGATGGCGGCGCGGCGCGCACAGGCCATCGGTTGCGCCTATGCCCGACCCCGGGTCGCCACGGCGCGCGTCAATTTAAGCACGGAAGTCAGCGACTTCGCGGCCATCAGCGTCGCCGACCGCATCGCGTTGGGCGATCAGGACATCCGACGACAGGTTGCGTTCTACATCATCTGGCTCTTCGTCGGCGCCAACGTCTTCGTCATGATCGGCGTTGGCGTCGCCTACTGGCAGGACTGTGTCCAACTGTCAGAGAAGGTGATCACGCCCGCACAGCGCATCGTCGACAGCAGGGTCGTCATGGCCATGCTTGGGGCCACGACCGTTCAGCTTGGCACAGTCATCTACACGATCACCCGCGCCATTTTCCCGACGCCAGCGGCTCGAACCTAAATCCCCACCGCCGCGTTGCTGATCAGCCCTCGCATCCAGGCGATCGGCGGCTCGGCCAGGCGGTCCTTGCGGTAGAGCAGGCTGACGTTCACCGGCGCGGTCTCGTACGGCGGCTCGATCAGCGCCAAGCGGCCGCTCTGCACCGAGATCAGCGCGAGGCGGCGCGGGATCAGGGCGGCCATTTCCGAGCGGGCGACGATGGTCATGGCCGAGAAAGTGTCCGGCGCGACGACGCCCACCCGGCGGTGCAGGCCACGCTTGGCCAGTTCGCTCTCGAAGGCGCCGAGGTCCTCCCAGCTGGCGCGCAGGCTGATCGCCGGCCGCTCCATCGCCTCGCGGCGGGTCGAGACCACTACGTGCGGCACGCTGACCAGGTCTTCGAGCGTGGCAGAGCCTATCGCGCACAGGGGGTGATCGGTGCGCACCACCCACGCCAGCGCCTCGCTTATCAGCCGTTCCCGGGCGAACCGTTCAGGCGCGGAATCGAACACCGAGACGACGAAATCGACCTGGCCGCTGTCGAGCTGCTGGATCAGGTCCGGCGGGTTCTCGGCGATCTGCAGCAGCACGCCCGGCGCCTTGGCCTGCAACTCGGCCACCACAGCCGGGATCAGCACGGCGCAGGCGTAAGCGCCCGCCACCACGCTGAAGCGCTGGTCGCTGACGCCGGGATCGAAGTCGGCCGGCGTCAGGGCGCTCTGCAGCTGGGCGAGCGCGGCGTGGAGGCTGGGGCCGATCTCCAGCGCCTTGCGCGTCGGCTGCATGCCCTGGCGGTCGCGCTGGAACAGTTCGTCGCCGAGATGATATCTTAAGCGGCTGAGGGCGTGACTCACCGCCGACGGCGTCAATCCGAGCCGCGCACCGGCCCGGGTGACGCTGCGCTCTTCCAGGAGCACGTCGAATACGCGCAGCAGATTGAGATCGAGATTGGCTAAATGCATCGCATTCATCTGAACGGTGACGACATATCATTTGGATCATGCACGTCCGGCGCTTATCTGCAAGCAGACGCGATGACGAGTCGGCGCGGCGCCTGTCGCCGCGCCGACGTTTTGCGCGTTCCAGTATCTAGGTTCAGGAGATAGCCGGCGTGGCGCGCGATCAGGCGACATCGACCGACAAGGCGATCGAGGGGGAAGCGCCAGTGGCGCGCCGCGGCTTCATCAGCCGTTGGCGCTGGCCGCTGATGATCGGCGGCCCGCTGCTGATCCTGGCGATCGCCGGGTATTTCGTGCTGACCGGTGGCAAGAGCGAATCGACCGACGACTCCTACGTCCAGGCCGCACGGGTGCCGGTCAGCGCCAGCATCGGCGGCCGGGTGACCGAACTCGACGTGCACGAGAACCAACGCGTCACCAAGGGCCAGGTGCTGTTCAAGCTCGACGTGCGCGACTACGCCGCCAGCCAGGAACAAGCCGACGCCCAGCTTTCGGCGGCGCGGCTGCAGGTGCAGGCGCTCGACGCGGCCTACCAGCAGGCGCAATCGGCGGTGAAGACGGCCAGAGATACGGCCGTCTACGCCGATACCCAGGCGGCGCGGCAGAAGTCGCTGCTGCAGGTCGGCGTCTCGTCGCGCGACCAGTCCGAGACGGCGGCGCACAACGCCGACATGGCCCATCAGAACGTCACCGCGGCACAGCAGGCCCTGGCGCAGGCCTTGGCCAACCTCGGCGGCGCCAATGTCGCGGCGGATGGACATCCGCAGGTGCAGCAGGCGAAAGCCGCATTGGACCGCGCCCAATTGAACCTTTCCTACGGCACGGTGGTCGCCGCGCAGGATGGCGTCGTCACCCGGGTCGAGCAGCTGCAGGTCGGCAGCTATGTGAATCCGGCCCAGACGTTGTTCTGGCTGGTGGCCGGGGATCCCTGGGTCGAGGCGAACTTCAAGGAAGACCAGCTGGCCAAGATGCTGTCTGGCCAGCCGGCGACGATCCATGTCGATGCGTGCCCCGGTCAGGACTTCGCCGGCCACGTCGCCAGCTTCAGTCCCGGCGCGGGCCAGGCGTTCTCGCCGCTGCCGGCTCAGAACGCGACCGGCAACTGGGTCAAGGTGGTGCAGCGGCTGCCGGTGCGGATCGCGTTCAACAAGGCGCCGGCGTCGCCGGTCTGCGGCGCCGCGGGGCTCAGCGCCAATGTGACGGTGGACGTGCGTTCGGGGGCTAATCGGCGCGAGAGCGCCCAGCCCTAAGGCGCCCCATGCCGACCCCAACGGATTTCGCCAACCGGGTGCCCATCACCGTCGGCTTGATGCTGGCCACGGTGATGACCTCGCTCGACACCACCATCGCCAATGTGGCCCTGCCGCATATGGCCGGCAGTGTCTCGGCCTCGCAGGACCAGATCACCTGGGTGCTGACGAGCTACATCATCGCCGCGGCGATCATGACGCCGCTGTCGGGATGGCTGTCGGTCCGCATCGGCCGCAAGCAGATGTTTCTGATCTCCATCGCCGGCTTCACCGTGGCCTCGATGCTCTGCGGCATCGCCAACAACCTGGCCGAAATCGTGGTGTTCCGGCTGTTGCAGGGCCTGTTCGGCGCCGCGCTGATCCCGCTTTCGCAGGCCGTGGTGCTCGACATCTTCCCGCCCAGCCAAGTCGGTCAGGTGATGGCGATCTGGGGCGCCGGCGCGATCCTTGGTCCGATCCTGGGACCGGTGCTCGGTGGCTGGCTGACCGACAATCTGTCCTGGAACTGGGTCTTCTTCATCAACTTGCCGATCGGCATCCTCGCGTTCGGGGCGATCTGGTTCTTCATGTCCAAAGACAAGGGCAAGGTGGCCAGGCCGTTCGACTTCATTGGCTTCGGCGCCCTGGTCGTGTTCATCAGCGGGATGCAGCTGGTGCTCGACCGCGGCCCCACGCTCGACTGGTTCTCCTCGCCCGAGGTATGGGTGGAGGCGCTGCTCGGCGCCGCCGGGCTCTGGGTGTTCGTGGTGCAGACCCTGCTGGCGAAGAACCCATTCTTCGACCGCAAGCTGGCGCTCGACCGCAACTTCGTCACCTGCAACGTGTTCGGCTTCTTCATCGGCCTGTTCCTGTTCTCGACCATGGCGCTGATGCCGCCGGTGATGCAGGGG
>Ga0302314_10017520_pt1 | contig 12011 bp, 12 predicted proteins | sample III_Palsa_N2_3_FD_200533 | JGI IMG/M metagenome (GOLD analysis project Ga0302314, IMG submission 200533) | Peat permafrost microbial communities from Stordalen Mire near Abisko, Sweden - III_Palsa_N2_3 | ecosystem: Environmental > Terrestrial > Soil > Palsa > Peat permafrost | place: Sweden...
CCCGTTCCTGGACGCGGTGCTGTCCGGCGGCGTGGACATCGTCCAGCTGCGGGACAAGGGCCTGGAGGCCCGGCAGGAGCTGGAGTACCTGGAGGTCTTCGCCGACGCTTGCCGACGCCACGGCCGACTGCTCGCGGTCAACGACCGCGCGGACGTCGCCCACGCGGCCCGGGCCGCCCTCGGCCCCCGGCCGCAGGTGCTGCACCTGGGCCAGGACGACCTGCCGGTCCCGGCCGCCCGGGCGATCCTCGGCCCGGACGTGCTGATCGGCCGCTCCTGCCACGCCGAGTCCGAGGTGGACGCGGCACTGGTGGAGCCCGGAGTGGACTACTTCTGCACCGGCCCGGTCTGGCCGACCCCGACCAAGCCCGGCCGCCACGCCCCCGGCCTCGGCCTGGTCTCCTACGCGGCCAAGCGCAGCGCCGAGACCGACTCGGCGACGCCCCGCCCGTGGTTCGCCATCGGCGGCATCGACCAGGGCAACCTGGACCAGGTACTGGACGCCGGCGCCCGCCGAATCGTCGTCGTCCGCGCCCTCACCGCCGCCGCCGACCCGCACACCGCCGCCGCCGACCTCGCCCGCCGAGTCCGCGAACGCGACTAGACCGCTGGTGCCGCTCCCTGGGTGGGGGCGGGGACAACGCTCCCCGCCCCCACCCTTTTGCGTTCTCCGGGGCTCACGTCCTAAGGGGCGGGGTCCTACGAGGCGGCAAGTTGGAGACTGGCGGGCACGGAGCGGTAGGCGCGGTCCAAACGTCGCAGCAGGGCGTCCCGGCCGCCGCCTGAGTGATGCGGACGACGGTCCCGGCGCCGAGGGCGCCGTCCATCACTCGGCCTGCGGCGGCCGGTCGGGTAGCGGGGTTACCTGATCGGGTCGTACCGGGAACTCCTTGTATGAGCCGTGTACCGGCCGCAGGATCAGCAATCCCTGGCGGATGTCGGTGACGATCCGCTCGATCCCGTCCGGACTCTTGACGCGGTCTCCGACCTCGGGTGGGTCGCTCTCGGCCTGAGGCATCAATGTCTCCACGCGTTCACAGGGGGTTATAGGGGCAGGTTCGGCTGCGCAGCGCGGACTGCGGGACGCGCGGCGAGGAGTGCCGGTACGGCCGCCGAGTGCGACAGCCGGTCACGTCGGGGGGTATTCGGGCGGAAGGGGAGGGGGTCTCCGCGTCACTCGGGAGCATGACCGTGGCCCATGCCCTGTGGCCCTGCGGGGTGCGGTGCATCCCCCACTCCTTCGCCAGCGCCGCAACCAGGTACAACCCCCTTCCGGACTCGGCCTGTCGGGAGGCCCGGCGCGGGTGCGGGGCGCGGTCGCCCCGGCGCGGGCCGGGGCTGTCGGCCGACCGACTGCCCTCCGTCACCTCCACCAGCAGTTCGGCGGGCGTGGCGACCAACTCCACGGTGATTCCGCTCCGGCGGCCGTGCAGATAGGCGTTGGTGACCAGCTCGGAGAGCAACAGCAGGAAGGTGAAACGGAGTTCGTCGTCCACGGGCAGCTCCCACCGGCCGAGAACGTCCGCCACTTCACGGCGCAGGGCGTGTACGTCGCTGTCAGTCGAGCCGATGTGCCAACGTGCCTGGTACTGCTCGGTGTCCATGGGAACGCTTCCTTGCGGTTGGAGATGACCGGATTTTCATGATTTGCTCTTGCTGGCGGGAAATCGACTAGCATGGCTGATAGTCACTCAAGGTTCCTTTTTCGTCGGTACATTGAGCAAACCGCTTGCTGCAGATGATGGGCACCTCCTTGGGGTGTCGCACGTGGTGAAAGCGGTGAAAGGTCATCTTGAGTACGAAGGAGCAGCAGTGGCCCAGCTGCGGGTGCGCAACGGCAGACTCACCTCACTGATCACCGAGGCTGGCATGACCCACGGCGGCCTCGCACAGGCTCTTGCACGCCTGGCAGCTGAGAACGGTGCCGACGATCTGGCGTGATCGGTCGATCCCATGTCAGCAAGTGGTCCGCCGGCACCAGGCCGCACGACCCGCGCATACCGGCCCTGCTGTGCGAGGTATTCACTCGTCGGCTGGGACGTACGGTGACCGCGAGCGATTTGGGCCTGCTCCTGCACACCGACCTTGCGGTGGAAGACTTATGGAGGACGGATACGCTGGTTGCGCTTGCCGATCTCGGGAGACGCGACGTGTGTATCGAGCGCCGTCAGGCACTCGGAGCCCTGGCCTACCAGGTGGCCACCCTGGCTCTGCCCGGTCCGTCCTGGTGGACGGCCGCAGCCCGGGGCACCCCACGGCCCGCGTTCGGACGCCGGGTCGGGCAAGGGGATGTCACCGCTGTCGGCGACATGGTGAGCCTCTTCTCCCGGATGGACCAGCGCAGAGGCGGCGGCCACGGACGAACCGCCGTGGTCCAGTACCTGACCACGGAAGCGACCCCACTGCTCCACGCTCGCTTCGCCACCGAAGCGCTGCGCCGCGACATGTTCTCGGCCACCGCCGAACTCGCTTACCTGTCCGGATGGATGGCCTTCGACGCCTCCGAGCACGCCGTTGCGCAAAGGTGGTTCACCTACGCGGTCAGGCTCGCGGCGGAGGCCGACAACGCTCCGCTGGCCGGGCACATCCTGCGGGCCATGGCGCACCAGGCCAACGATCTGGGTCACCACCGGGCTGCCGAACGGGTCGCCAACGCCTCGCTGGAGGGCGACCGTTACCGCAGCGCCAGTCACCGCGAGCGCGCGCTGCTGGGTGTCGTCCACGCCCGGACGCTCGCCACCAGCGGCGACACCAAGCGCGCCGCCGAAGCGCTGGTCCGCGCCGAGGACGATCTCGCCCGCGCCAGTGCCAGTCAGGACGAGCCCCAGCGGGTGTGGTTCTTCGGGGAGGCCAGCTTGGCCCACGAGACCGCCTGTGCCCTGCGGGACAGCGGTGACCTCGGCGGAGCCCTCCGGGAGTTCCGGCACAGCGTCCGCACTCGGCAGGCGGCCTTCCCCAGGACCCATGCGGTGACCCTGGGATATCTGGGGGCCATCCAGGCCCAGCAGGGCGGCATCGAGCAGGCGTGCGCCACCTGGAGCCGGGCCCTGGACCTCATGGACGGCGTCCGTTCCGGCCGCACCGTCCAGACGGCGCGGCAGATGCGCGCCGCGCTGTCGCCCTATCGTCCCCGGGGCGTCCGTGCCGTCCACGACGTCGACGCCCGTGCCGCCGCCTACCTTGCCCACTCCGCCTGAACCGCCGACGCCACAGGAGCAGCACATGACCGACTCCCAGGTCACCGTCGAGACGATCGCCCACGTCGTCAACGGTCGGCCCGAGCCGAGCGACGACTACTGGGGCGGCATCGAGTCCGTCATCAGGCTGCGCGCTGACCTGCCCGTGGACACCCTTCGAGGTCTGGACGCCTTCTCGCACATCGAGGTCGTCTGGGCCTTCCACCGGGCCTCGCGACAGGACGTCCACCTCGGGGCCCGTAGTCCGCGCAACGACCCGCAGTGGGAGCCCAGCGGGACGTTCGTCCACCGCAACCACCGGCGGCCCAGCCAGATCGCGGTCAGCCACCCCCGGCTGCTGAGGGTCGACGGGCGGGACATCCACGTCCTGGACCTGGACGCGGTCGACGGCACGCCCGTCATCGACCTGGCCCCCTGGTTCCAGGAGTTCGGCCCCCGAGGCGAGGTCCGGCAACCGGCCTGGCCGACCGAGATGCTCGCCGACTACTGGACCAGGGCGGAGAGGTGAGGGCCGGATCGGTGGTGCGGAGCGGGCGGCTGGTGCTGCGTGAACTGACTGCCGACGACGGTGATGCGCTGCACCGGCTCTACGGGGACGAGCGGGTGACCGAGCACCTGTCGTTCACACCCCGCGACCGGGGCCAGGCGCAGGCGATCGTGGCTCGTTCCATCGACAGTGCGGCGCAGACTCCGAGGTCGGAGTACGCGTTGGCGGTGGCGCTCCGCGATGACCTGCGGATGGTCGGCTTCGCCCGCCTCGCGCTCGACCCTCACCAGCAGCGGGCGGCCACCGTCGGGTTCGCGCTCCAGCCGGACCAGTGGGGGCGCGGCCTGGGCCGGGAGACCGTTTGGCTGCTCGGCGAGCTTGCCTTCAACCGCCTTGGCCTGCACCGGATCTGGGCAGCGCGCGCTCCGCTGAACTCCGCCTCGGCGACGGTACTGACCCGCGCCGGGTTCACCGAGGAAGGGCTGATCCGCGCGCACGTCCACGTCCGCGACCAGTGGCGCGACTCCGTCGTGTACGGCCTGCTGAGCCAGGAGCAGCCCGCATCGCCGTAACAGCGCCGATCGCCTTCGGGGGAGCCCGGGGAATGGCCCCCCGACCGGCGTCAGTAGCGCCGGGCGGTGGCGGCTGCGGCCAGGCGGTGCAGGACGCGGCGGGCGGCCGGGGCCAGGATCGGGGCGTCGTCCAGCGCGGTCAGCGCCTCGTGGAGCAGGGCGGTGATCCGGGCCTCGACCCGGTCCGGGGCCCCGCTGCGGGTGATCGCCGAGCGCAGCATCGACACCTCGCGCGCGCCCAGGCCGGGCGCGCCCAGCAGTTCGTCCAGCAGCCGGGCGTCGGCGCCGCCGCAGGTGGCCAGCGCCTCGGCGACCAGCAGCGTGCGCTTGCCCTCGCGGAGGTCGTCACCGGCCGGCTTGCCGGTGACCGCCGGGTCGCCGTAGACCCCGAGCAGGTCGTCCCGGAGCTGGAACGCCTCGCCGAGCGGCAGGCCGAACGCGCCGTACGCGGCGACCAGCGCCGGATCGGCCCCGGCCAGCAGGCCGCCGATCTGCAACGGGCGCTCGATCGTGTACTTGGCGGACTTGTAGTGGATGACCGTGCGGGCCCGCTCGATCGGGTCGGCGCTGTTGGCGTCCTCGCTGTTGGCGTCCTCGCCGCAGGCGGCGGGCTCCAGCACGTCCAGGTACTGCCCGGCCATCACCTCGGTCCGCATCAGGTCGAACAGCGGCTTGGCGCGGCGCACCGCCTCCCGGTCCAGGCCGCAGTCGCCGAGCAGTTCGTCGCTCCACATCAGCAGCATGTCGCCGAGCAGCACCGCTCCGGCCTCGCCGTAGCGCGCGCCGTCGCCGCGCCAGCCCTCGGCGGCGTGCAGCGACTGGAGGCGGCGGTGCACCGAGGGCAGTCCACGGCGGGTGTCGCTGCGGTCGATCAGGTCGTCGTGGACCAGTGCCCCGGCCTGCAACAGCTCCAGCGCGGCGGCCGCCGCCACCACGCCCTCCTCGTCCGCGCCGCCGCCCGCGCCGCGCCAGCCCCAGTAGCAGAAGGCGGGGCGCAGCCGCTTGCCGCCGTCCAGCAGGAAGTCCCGCAGGGTCGCGGCGACCGGCAGCAGTCGTGGCGAGATCGACTCCAGCGTCGCCTGCCGCCGGTCCAGGAAGCCCGTCAGCGCGCCGTCGACCCGTTGCCGCAGCCGCTCGACGTCCACCGGGTTGGCGTCCACCGGATCGGCGGCGGCGGCGGCAGCGCCGGGGCCGGGCGCGTCGAGCGTGTCCAGGCCATGCGTGTCCAGGCCATGGACGGTACGGGTGAGGGGCACGGGTGATCTCCGAGCGGTACGAGGAAAACCAGCGTAACCCCCGTCCCCTTCGGCCTCGGGGACCCCTCCCCGTCAACCATCGACCAGGTGCGTATCAGCAGGTGGACGATTCTTGTCGATTCTCGTGTCAGGACGGATAACCTGCATCTATGGCTCTCGGCATCCCCAGCACCAGGACAGACCGTGCGGTCTCCATCCGTGACCTCCTGGCCGAGGGGACCCGCTCCTACTCGTTCGAGTTCATGCCGCCGCGCAGCGCCGAGGCCGAGGTCGGGCTGTGGACGGCGATCCGCCGACTGGAGTCGCTGTCGCCGACCTTCGTCTCGGTGACCTACGGCGCGGGCGGCTCCACCCGGGGCCGCACGGTCAACATCACCGGCCGGATCACCCAGGAGACCACGCTCACCCCGGTCGCCCACCTGACCGCCGTCGACCACAGTGTCGCCGAGCTGCGCAACATCCTCGGCCACTACGCCGACCAGGGCGTACGCAATGTGCTGGCGCTGCGCGGCGACCCGCCGGGGGACCCGCTGGGGGAGTGGGTCAAGCACCCGCAGGGCGTCGGCTACGCCGCCGATCTGGTGCAGCTGATCAAGGAGTCCGGCGACTTCTGCGTCGGCGTGGCGGCGTTCCCGGAGATGCACCCGCGTTCGCCCGACTGGGACACCGACATCCGGCACTTCGTCCGCAAGTGCCGGGCCGGAGCGGACTACGCGATCACCCAGATGTTCTTCGACGTGGACGCCTACCTGCGGCTGCGCGACCGGGTGGCGGCGGCCGGCTGCTCCACCCCGATCATCCCGGAGATCATGCCGATCACCACGATCCGCTCGCTGCGCCGCATCCCCTCGCTCAGCACCGCCGTCATCCCGCCGGAGCTGGCCGAGCGGATGCTCGCGGTCGAGGACGACCCGAAGGCGGTCCGGGCGATCGGTATCGACCACGCCACCGAGATGTGCCGTCGGCTGATCGCCGAGGACGCCCCTGGCCTGCACTTCATGACCATGAACTTCTCCACGGTCACCTCCGAGATCTACCAGAACCTCGGGCTGCACAGCCGCGACTGAGGCACCCCCGGGAGCCAGCCGGTACGGTGTGCGTCACGCGCCCCGCTGAGCTCTGAGGTAGGTACGCCCCATGAACATCGGACTCGCGCTGCTCTACGCGGCGTTCGCGGTGGTGGCGTTGTGGCTGCTCGGCGAGGTCCTGTTGCAGCACCGGGCCCCGGCGCAGTGGCGGGCGCTGGCGCTGCTGGGCTTCCTCGTGCTGGTGGCCGGGGTGCACCAGGGCTCGGCGCCGATCGTCGGTGGCGGCGTGCTCGCCTTCGGCGCGGGCCAGGGCCTGGTGACCCGCTCGGTCAAGCGCGGCGGCGGCCCGCACTGGTCGCTGCGCCGCGCGGACGGGGCGCTGCCCGGCCCGCTTGGCGCGCTGCCGCTGCTGGGACGGGTTTTCCCGGCGGCCGAGGTGCCGGAGGCGGCGGCCGAGACGGACCCGGCGCGCCGGGTCGGCGCGGTCGGGCCGATCGAGGAGACCGCCGAATCGGCCCTGGCGCAGCCGGAGTCGGTGGTGGAGTTCGTCGAGTCCCGGCCCTACGACGGCGAGCCGGACGAGTCGGACGCCCCGGGCGGGCTCGGCGTACCCGGCGGGCCCGGCTACGGCGGCGTCGGGGCCTACGGGGCGCAGCCGCCGCAGCAGACCGCCCAGCCGTACCCGCAGCCGTACCCGCAGGGATACGAGCCGGGGTACCAGCCGGGATACCAGCAGGAGTACGGCTACCCGTACCAGGAGCCGGTCCCGCAGGCGGCGGCGGCCGGGTACGAGGGCTGGGAGTACCAGCAGGAGTACGCCCAGGAGTACGCGCGGTACCAGCAGTCGCAGCCGCCGCAGTACCAGCAGCCGGGCGGCTACTACGGCGAGCCGGGACCCGCCGGGTACGGCTACGACCCGGCCGCCGCCCAGCCGATGCCGCAGCAGCCGCAGCAGCCGGGATACGGCCGGCAGGTCTCCTCGGACGACTACGACGCGGTCGGCTACGACCCGCAGGGCACCTACCAGTACGACTACCAGGCGCCGGGCCAGGCGCAGGCCCAGTACCAGCAGCAGCCGCCGCAGCCGGAGCAGCAGCCGTACGGCGGGTCCGAGCCCGAGCCCTGGACGTACGGCTGACGTACTACGGCGTGCCGACGAGTTCCGCCGTCACCGCCGCCGACATGCCCACCCGGGCCAGCCCGCCGCCCGGGTGGGCGCTGCCGCCGACCAGGTACAGACCGGGCAGCGGAGAGCGGTTGGCGGCGCGCAGGTAGCTGCCGCCGGCTCCGGCCAGGGCCGGGCCGGGGACCGCGCCGCCGGGCGCGCCGGTCTCCCGCTCGGTGTCGGCCGGGGTGCGCACCTCCCGCCAGAGCACCCGGTCGCGCAGCTCCGGCGCGGCCCGGACGGCCCGGGCGAGCAGCGCGTCGGCGCAGGCGTCCGCGCGGCCGGGCACGGTCCAGTCGTACCGGGCCTGGCTCGGCACGGTCGCGGTGAGCAGCGCGGCCTCGTGCCCGGCCGGTCCCAGCGTGGCGTCGTCCGGGCGCAGCAGCTGCACGGTGGGCTCGGCGCAGAGCCGGGCGGGGCCGGGCGTGGCCGGGAACAGCGCGTCCAGTTCGTCCCGGCGGTCGGCGGCGTGGACCACGGTCCGGTGCGGCGCGTCGGCCGGGCGTCCGCCGCGCAGCGCGAGCAGCACCGTCAGCCGCCCGGGGCCGTCGTCCGGCGACAGCCCTGCGAGCGGGGCGGCCAACGAGGCCGTCAGCGGGGCCTCGGCGGCGAAGGCGCGCGGGTCGGTTCCGGCGATCACCACCTCGGCGTCCAGCCGGCTGCCGTCGGCCAGCAGCACGCCTTCCACCCGTTCGGCGCCCAGCACCCGGGTCACCCGGGTGTCGAAGCGCAGGGTCACCCGCCGCTGCTCGCAGCGCCGCAGCACGGCGTCGGCCAGCGCGCGCATGCCGCCGGTGACGTACCAGACGCCGAAACTCTGCTCCATGTAGGGCAGCGCGGTCAGTGAGGCCGGGGCGCGGCGCGGGTCGAGGCCAAAGCGCAGCGCGTACTCGTCCAGCAGCGCGGTCAGCCGGGGGTCGCGCAGTTCGCGCGCGGCGACGTCGTCCAGGGTGGCGACCGGGCGGCCGAGCAGCCGCCGACGCCTGGCCGGGAGGTACGGGTCGTGGTGCAGCGGGGTGGGGTCGTCCGGCAGCGGCTCCTCCAGCAGGGGGCGCCGGGTGGCCTCCCACACGCCCCGGCCGCGCTCAAGCAGTTCACCCCAACGGGTGCCCGCGCCCGCGCCCAGCGCTTCGTCCAGCGCCTGGACGACCTTGGCCAGTGAGGCGTTGGCGAGCGCGAACCGGGAGCCGTCCGGCAGCAGGTGCAGGCTGCCGGGGTCGACCGGGCGCAGCTCCACCTCGTCCTCCAGCCGGGTGCGGCCGGTCTTCAGCATCAGGTCGCGGTAGACGGCCGGGAGGGTGAGCAGGGTGGGGCCGGTGTCGAAGCGGAAGCCGTCGCGCTGGTACTGCCCGACCATGCCGCCGTGGGTCGGTCCGGCCTCGCAGACGGTGACCCGGTGTCCGACCGTGGCCAGCCGCGCCGCCGCCGCCAGCCCGCCCATTCCTGCGCCAATGACGACGATCTGTGCCATGGGCAACGATCCTATGCGGCGGCGGCGAACGCCCCGACCTGGGGTTCAGGCGCGGGTCCGCAGCCCGTCCATGACCAGGTCCACCAGCCGGTCCGGGTCGACCTGCTTCCCGCTGCCGCAGGCCCAGGTGATGCCGCCGACCAGGGTGAGCACCTCGGTGACGGTCACGTCGTCGCGGATCTGGCCGCTCCGCTGGGCCCGGGTGACCAACTGCTCGGCGGTGCGGTGCAGCACCTTGCCGGGGCTCTCCTTCTGGCTGCCGGTGGGCAGCAGGGCCGCCGCCAGGCCCCGGAAGACGGCGACATGGGAGACCAGCCGCCGCAGCCAGACGGACAGCGCCTCGGCCGGGTCGGGGGATTCCAGCAGCGGCTCGGCCTCGGCCAGCACCGACTCCATCCACTGGTCCATCACCGCCTCCACCAGGTCCTGCCGGGTGGGGAAGTGCCGGTAGAGGGTGCCCGGGCCGACCTCGGCGCGTTTGGCGATGTCGTCCAGGGAGGCGTCCGCGCCGTTCTCGCTGAAGGACTCGGCGGCGACCGCGAGCAGCCGCTCGTAGTTGCGCCGGGCATCGGCGCGCATGGGGCGCGGGGGGCGCACGACCTCCGGGGCCGGGCGGCGCGCGTCGGCTTCGTTCATGCCTCATCCCAGGGTTGATAACCGGAGACTATCTCCGTATCGTAGTCAACGGAACCGGAGATTCTCTCCGTTTGCGTTCCCTTCCTTAAGCATGACCTCGTACGGGAGAGCCATGTCCGAGAACATCATCGCCCCTGGCGGCATCCGAACCGAAGGTGGCGGACCGGGTGAATTGGTTCGCGAGTTCGAATCACCACCGACCGCTGCCCCACCAGGCACCGCGATACCGCCCGCACCGCCGATATCCGGCCGGGCTCCGGGCCGACACCCTGGGCTGGCGCTCGCGGTGATCCTGGCCTGCCAGCTGATGGTGGTCCTGGACGCCACCGTGGTCTCCATCGCGCTGCCCGGCATCCAGCGGACCCTGCACTTCTCCACCGCGAACCTGTCCTGGGTGCAGAACAGCTACCTGCTCGCCTTCGGCGGCCTGCTGCTGCTCGGCGGCCGGGCCGGGGACATCCTCGGCCGCCGCCGACTGCTCACCGGCGGGATCGCGCTGTTCACCCTCGCCTCGCTGCTCGGCGGCCTGGCCGCCGCGCCCTGGGAGCTGCTGGCCGCCCGGGCGGTGCAGGGCGTCGGTGCGGCCGTCGCCGCCCCGAGCACGCTGTCGCTGATCGTCAGCACCTACCGGGAGGCCGGGGCGCGGGCCCGGGCGATCGGCCTGTTCTCCAGCATGTCGGCCGGCGGCGCGGCGGTCGGCATGATCCTCGGCGGGGTGCTCACCTCGTACTTCTCCTGGCGTTCGGTGATGTTCATCAACGTCCCGTTCGGCCTGGTGGTGGTGCTGCTGGCACCCCGGCTGATCGTCGAGCCGGAGCGGCACCGGCGCCGGCTGGACGTCACCGGGGCGGTCACCGCCACCCTCGGCACCGGCACCCTGGTCTACGCCTTCATCCGGGCCGCCACCTCGGGCTGGGGCGCGCCCGCCACCCTCGGCTGCTTCGCCGTCGCGGTGCTGCTGCTCGCGCTGTTCCTGCTGGTGGAGTCCCGCAGCCCGCAGCCGTTGCTGCCACTGCACCTGGTCGCCCAACGCGTACGCGGCGGCGGCTACCTGGCCATGCTGCTGACCGCCGCCACCATGTTCGGGATGTTCTTCTTCGTCACCCAGTACCTGCAACTGGTGCTCGGCTACAGCCCGCTGCGGACCGGCTTCGCGTTCCTGCCGCTGGCCGTGCTGATCTTCGCCGGGGCCCGGATCGCACCGCGCCTGGTGCCGCGCTTCGGGACCAGGTACTTCCTGACCGGTGGCCCGCTGTGCCTGCTCGCCGGGCTGCTGCTGCTCACCCGGATCGGCCCGGCCACGGCCTACGCGCCCGGCGTACTGGTCCCGATGCTGCTGTTCGGCCTGGGCGCGGGGTTCACCATGGTCCCGCTCAGCCTGACCATCCTGGCCGGCGTGCGGCCCGAGGAGTCCGGCGCGGCCTCCGGGACGCTTCAGACCATGCAGCAGGTCGGCGGGGCGCTGGGCACCGCCGTGCTGCTCACGGTGTTCAGCTCGGCCACCCGCCACCCCGCTCCCGGCGAGTCCGCCCACACGCTGTTCGCGCACGGCGTCTCCGCCGCCATGGGCGTCGGCGCAGGGCTGGTGACCGTCGCGCTGGCGGTGATCGTGACGCTGGTCCGGCCGCCGGTCGTCCGCCGTTCCGCCTCCCGCGAGCCCTGAGGCTCTCCGCGTCCTGAGGCTCCGCACGTCCTGAGGCCTCGGGCGTCTGAGCGCCCGCGAGCCCTGAGTACGGGTACCCAGGGCTACCCACGTGATCGGATGAGTAGCCGTACGGATATCCCCCCGCCTGCGGGAAGGGCAGAGTTATGGGCACCGGGAAGGACACGGGGCCGCGAGGCCCGCAGCGTCCGCCACCCGGGTGGGGTGGAGCGGTCGATGGTGCCGGACGCGTCTATGGGGGGCTCCTACGGGGGCTACGGCGCGCTGGACGGGGGCTGGAGACCGCGGCATCGCACGACTGGCCGGCACTGCACCGCCGACACGGGGCGGCGGAGCAGTTGCCCGGCCGGGGGACGACTGACAGGGGGCACCGGAGACCGGGGGGAATCCGGGGGCGGGGGAGGGCGGCGGGCCCCCCCCCCGGGGGGGGGAGCCCCGTCGGGGGCCCCCCCCCGCGATGTGCCGGCCGCACCCCCCCCCCCCCCCCGCGCGGGGGGCCCCCCCCCCCGGCCCCCCGGGGGGGGGGGGGGGGGGCC
>Ga0302314_10017521_pt1 | contig 12011 bp, 17 predicted proteins | sample III_Palsa_N2_3_FD_200533 | JGI IMG/M metagenome (GOLD analysis project Ga0302314, IMG submission 200533) | Peat permafrost microbial communities from Stordalen Mire near Abisko, Sweden - III_Palsa_N2_3 | ecosystem: Environmental > Terrestrial > Soil > Palsa > Peat permafrost | place: Sweden...
GAGGTCGACCTCGTGCTCGAGCGCGACGACGGTCAGGTTATCGCCGTCGAGATCAAGGCAGGCTCCCGGATCAGCGGCGAAGACTTCCGCGGCCTCCGCCAACTGAAAGAGCGCCTCGGCCCACGGCTGGAAAAAGCGATGATCCTGCACACCGGCGAGCACGCGTACACACACGAAGACTGGGTCACGGTCCTGCCGCTAAACCGGCTCTGGGCTTCAACGGAATCGCAGACCTAAACGATGGGATAATCCCCACCGAAACAGCGAAGGCATCCCGGTGGGCAGCTGGGTTCGTTAGTGCTCGTCGACCCGGCCGAGTACCAGCGGCGGCCCGGCGAGGCAGCCACGCCCATGCGGGACACTGCACTTCGACATCCGCGGCGACGGCCTGGTCACGTTCCTGGTCTACCCGCCCGATGACCTCGTGCTCGTCCTGAGAATCCACTGGCTCGGCGAGTGACCGCCCGGCGCCTGGCCTAACAAGAGGATCCAGGCTTGGTGCGGTGACTCGAATGCGACAACGACTCTCAACGAACTTCTCAGGTGCTTGACGCACATGTGGTCCAGCGGTGTTGGACCACTGAGCCGGTAGGCAAGTGCCCGGCACCACGGGCGGCCAGGTCGTCCAAGAATTCGCTGAATGACTTCGATTGCCTGCGGTCCAGCCTGTCTATCTGCTGTTTCGCGCGAGGCGTGGCCACGACTTCGGTAGGCACGCCCCGGACTTTAGCGGCGGCTTCCGGCGGCTTCCGGGGGTAGCGGGCGGAGCACGCGCCCTTCGCCCCGGCGCATCTGCGCGATGCTTTCCTGGAGGTCGTCACGCTCCAGCAGCGCCGCGTCGGCGAGGCGGCGCCACACCTCGCCGAGCAGGTCCCGGTCTTTGCCGAGAGACCGCAGCTCGCGGATGATGTGGCTGATGGCGTGCACGCTCCGGACGTCCAGCAGGAGACGGGGAGCCCGCTGGGCGACGGTGAGCACGCCGTCGGCGGCCCACGCCCGCACCGTCCTCTCGCTGAGGCCGAGCAGCCGGGCGGCGATGACAGGCCGGATGGTCCCCTCTTCGGCGAGCGCGGCATTCGACACCGCCAGGAGCTTCGCCCGGCGCTCGTCGTCGCCGGCGAGGGTCCCGGCCACCTCCTCGACAGCCTCGACGCGCTCGAACAGGCTGCGGACGCGCTTCTCCTCGACCGCGATGGTCATGGCAGTCCCTCTCGGCAGGCTCACTTCCGAGTATGAGGCATTTTCTCTGAACCCGCCAGTCGCTCCGACCCTGGCAGTGCGTTACCGGGTCGGCCCGCGCGGGCGTCGCGGGCCGGGCTGTGTGCTGGGCGGGAGCTGGGCAGGGCTGCGTGCTTTCTGAGCTGCGGCGGCCAGCACCGCGCTGATTTCGACAGGAAAGTCGTGGTCGGCCCGGTGGTCGGCCGTCCGGGCCGTGGCGCGCTGCGCCGTCGGCGTGATCCGGGTGCCGGTTGCGGCAAGCAGGCGCTCGGCGGCGTGGCGGGCGGCGGCCTGGGCCGTGTGCCGTTGTGCCGCACGCAGGTCAGCGATGGTCTCTGCGAGCGCGGCGAGGCGCGTGACCAGCGTGATCTGCGCGAGGGCAGGGTCGCCGCTGGCAGCCGCGGCGGTGGACAGCAGCCGGGCTGCGCGGCGCAGGCTGTTCCCGGCTGGGGTGGCGCGCGGGATGCGCCCATACGGGGCGCGGGCGGCGCGGTCGTAGGAATCGGCGGCCTGGCGCAGCACCGGCTGCGCAGCGCGGACGCGGCGGCATGCAGGGTGTCGGCGGCGGCCCAGGCGGCGTCCGCGGCCGCGGCGGGGTCGGTGGCGGCGAGGTGGCGGATCTGATCGGAGGCGCTGGCGGCGGCGCGGGCGGCGTACTCCCAGATCGCGTTCCGCTCGGCCGGGTGAACGGCTCGCCGGGCGTGGCGCGGGCGGGTTCCCAGCGGCAGCGGAGCTTGGGCAGTGTCAGGTCGGGCGCGAGTTTCCCGCCGCCGAACCACACGGGCGTGCCCGCGCGGGTCCGGGGCGGCACGGACCGCGCAATGCCAGACGGGGCGGCCGAAGCCCCGCGGCCCGAGCGCGGCGTGCGGCTGCTGGAGCAGCCCGTTGAGCCGGCGGAAGTCGCGGTGACCGCCGGGGAGCAGCGGCGGTTCCAGTTCGGCGGGGTGCCGCCATCCGGCGATGAGGTGCGGATCGGTGTGCTCCTCCCGCCGCCGGGGCCGAAGAGATAGTAGATCAGCCCGCTGACCCGCTCCCCGCGCGGATCGCTGATCTTCCCGATCACCGGAGCAGCTTCCGGATCTGTTCCGCCGCGGCGTCGAGCCGTTCCGCGCGGCGGATGCTCTCCGCCGCGTATGGGAGAAGGTCGCCGGAACGCTGGCCGGTGGCGTTCAGCTTCGCCACCGCCTGGTCGAGATTCACACCGATGCGCCGGATCAGCCCGGCGGCGCCGACGAACTCCCGGAGCGCCTCGCGGAGCGAGGATGGCCGAACTTAAGGGGAACCGCGTTACGCTTTGCATACATCGTGTTCCCCAGAGGGAGGTGCCAGTGATGGCGGGGTCGGGCGATGAGATAGCGGCGCGGGCAGGAGGCCGCGGTCATCTGCGGGCCTCGCACGCCGACCGTGAGCAGGTGGTCGGCACCCTCAAGGCCGCGTTCGTGCAAGGGCGGCTGACCAAGGACGAGCTTGACCTGCGGGTGGGCCAGGCGCTGGCGTCGAGGACGTATGCGGAGCTGACCGCCCTCACCGCCGATCTCCCTGCCGGGCTGGCTACAGCGAAGCCGCTGGCGCCCGCCCGGGCACGGGGCGGGCAGCCAGTTCTGCGGCCCGGCCTCGTGATCGCGGTGCCGACGGTGCTGTATGCGGGCGTGTGGGTGTACGCGATGTTCTTCCCCAAGGGGGCCGATGGCCCCTCGAAACAAATGCTGGTCTCCTGCTGCGGGCTTGTCTACTTGATCATTGTGGTCACTTGCGTGGGGCTGATAGTCGCCTTGCGGCGTGAGCGTTCCGGCGGGCAGTCACCGCGGCGGCCAGCAGCGGGCGCGGGCGGTCAGGCATCCCAGCGGCTGCCATCGCCCGATCCGGGCAGGCAGCTTCCCCCGGCCGGTCACGGCCATCAGCACACCGCTGAAGCTGCGCCAAGGCGTTTTCTTCGCATGGGTCTTGCCGACTGCCGGTAAGGCCGCTGGCAGGCTCGTCGTGCCCGCTGCGTGCCCGACCGGGTGAGTCCTGGCGGCGACTCAGGGTCACTCGCGGCCAGGCGCGCCAAGATGCCGCAGATCAGCATCTCAGCACGTAGGCTGCGGATCGCAGATGAGACTTCCCAAGCTGACAGTCTGCGTAACCCGCTACGTGCCCGCCACGTGCCCGATAGGGCGGTCGCCAGCGGTCAGTCGCGGTCGCTCACGGTGTAACCCGAAGAGGGCGTGACCTGGGCAGCCGCATGTCAGGCGGCTGCGGTCACTACCTTTGCAAGCAGGGGGTCAGCGGTTCGAGCCCGCTTAGCTCCACCAGGCAAAACACCTGCCGCCAAGATCGACAAGTAGCGATTGACACCCAGGGTTGACACCCATTGGCCACTATTCACGGTGCTGTCAGCCCGTCATCTCGCAGTGCCTTGCTGATCTTCGTGAGCGCGTCATGCTGCGCCTGGCGGTCCTCATGGGTGTAAATCTCCTGCGTTACGGCCGCATCAAGGCCGCCTGCGGCGCCCTCCGGGTCGGCTCCGCCGAGCCTTGACCCGGCCGCCGCTCCCCAGGGATTTGCGCCTGCGAGGACGACGGGCAGGACCAGGTGCTCAGTGAGTACATCCGCTTGCCGTCCGCGAAATTAGTAGCTCCGAGGTCCGTCCGCGCAGGCGATTCGTTCGTACGTGTCAGCGCCTAAAGGCCAAGGCCGTGTAGTTAAGGGCTGAGGGAGATCGTCAAGATGTTGATGCTGATCGTGGCTTTGTAGGTGCGCCGGTCGACTCGCAGGCTCTTGTAGGCGTAGCGGGATAGCGGTCGCTTGACGGCCCGGGGGCTGACGCGGAGCCGGCGGGCGGGCATGAGGTTGTCCAGGACGTGGCGGCCGATGGTGCCGGCGAGGTCGATGGTTTCCTCTGCGATCACGCCGGCGGCCTGGATGACCTGGTCGCGGGCGGCCTGGAGGGCGACGCTGAAGCTGGCCCGGTCGGGGTCCGTGCCGGGGATGGTGCCGGCGGCGTCGGTGATCGCGATCCTGATCGCCTGGCAGGCGGTCAGCAGGGCGTAGATCTCCTGGGTGATGCCGGGCAGGGTGCGGGCCCGCAGGACACGGCGGCCCAGCATGGTCTTTTTGATCTCGAAGTAGGCGGTCTCGATCTCCCAGCGCTGGTGGTAGAGGGTGACCAGCTCGCCGGCGGGGTGCTGGTGGTGGTCCAGCAGGGTGGTCGCCAGCCGGTAGGTCCCGGTCTGGGTGCCGGCCGTGGCGATGGTGATCTGGCACTCGATGATCCGGACCTTGACCCCGCCCAGGACCGAGAGGAAGGAGCCATCGGGCAGGCGGCGCAGGACCGGGGGCTTGCGGCTGGCGCTCAGCCGGGCCAGGAAGCCTGCGCCGGTTCCGGTGACGGCGGCCAGCAGGGCATTGCCGGACAGGCCCCGGTCCAGGAGCACGATCATGCCCTGGTGCAGTGAGCGCAGCAGCCCGGTGACGTAGGTGCTCTCCCCGGCTGCGGTGGGGCCGAAGACCGCGTCGATGATGGCCCGGGTGCCGCACGCCACCAGGGCCGCCAGCCGGATCTGCGGGTAGCCGGCGGCGGAGTACTGGTTGTCCTGCCTGCCCAGGCGCGCACGGTGACCTGACGTGTCCGGGACGTCCAGCACGGTGCCGTCGATGGCGCAGACCAGCAGCCCGTGCCATCAGGATCCGCTTGTCCGCGGCGCGGCGGCTGGCCCGCGCAGCAGATCGAATAAGGCCTGCAGCGGCGCGGGGCCCAGCCGTGTGCGGGCCTGCCACAATGCCGCGGCCGTGACCTTTGCCACGCCCAGGCCATCCAGTGCGCCGGTGAGCTTGCGCCAGACGGCCGGGTAGCCGATCGGCTCGAATAACGCGGCGGCCAGCAGCAGGTACACCACCACACGGGCCGGGAGCTTACGCACCCGCCGCTGAAGGGACCCGCAGCCGGCCAGCACCGCATCGACCATCTCGAACGGAACGATGCGGGTGAGCTCTCCCAGATGACCGGGCGCGAACACGCCACCAGCCACCACGATCCGGCGGGTAATGACAGACTGAGCCAACAGCGGAGCCCCCTCGGGAAACCGGCGCGTCTTGGCGGACACGTCGTTCCTACCGGGGCTTCGCTGCTGCTGTCTGCCGATCTACCCGATCACCTGCCATCCCCTTGCAACCAGGGACGATGTCTTAACTACACGGCCTTGCCCTAAAGGCCAGCGAGGCGGCGCCAGGCCGGTCAACACGATAGATGTAATGCAGCGCATCATCAATCGGGTTGTCGGGCGACATCGGGCCTTCAGCGACCCGCTTCAAGCCAGCCTTCTCCAGCGCACGCCAGGAGGCCACATTGGCGGCCACCACGGCGACAAGCACCGCAGGCGCATCAGAATACGAGTTCCAGGTGTCCTCAACGGCCGCAGCGATCATCCGGGATCCGAGACCGCGACCGCGCAGCGCTGGGTCCGCGATGAGGTAGTCAAGCTCGATGGCGCCGACTGGCACCTCGATAACTGCAGAGAATTTCGTGAGATCCTGGGGGTAGTCGCAAATAGCCGAGCGCTGCAGCAGGCCGATTGGCCGGCCGTCGAGGAGAACGAGGAGGTCTTCCCCCGGCTCCTCGCCTCGCGTACTCGCGCCGAAGTCGCGCTCGACCGCCTCAAGGGTTGTCTCATGATTCCACCACCGGGCGACCTGGGGCTCTCGCAACCACTCGGCCAGCATGGGAAGGTCCCCGGCAATCAACGGCCGCCACGACAAGAAACCATCGCTAATCCTCTCCACCGTCACAGCGTAGATCCCGGAAGGGAATCGTCCTACGCGATGGTCTGGCACGAGCACAAGGCCCGGACAAATGGTGATCCGGAACATGCGCGGAACGACCTCCGCCGCCATTCGTGCAGTCGGCGCAGGTCAGCGCCAAGGTTCGTGCGATCACGCGGACGGCCTTGCCCCCTCTGCCAGTGGAATTGCGGCCGTGGGCCCGCTGGCCCTGGCCGGCCGTCCCAGCGCAGATGGCTCATGGTGCCGATGAGCTTCAAGTGGCTGCCGGGGCGCCGAAGGCGCTCAAGCCCCTGACGTTCAAAAGCCACGCCATTGAGGATGCCACCAGGCCCGGCTCCCTGCCCGGGCAGGAGGTTTCTGCCATCGCGGGCTCCGTGTCGAATGGGGTCGTTGAGCGTGGCGCAGCATGGCGGTGTCTTCGTCCTCACGGTAGGCCGACCCTGAGTGTGCCTGCGGCGAGCTGGCGTCGCTGCGCGACGAGGTCGCTGGCCTGCGCGGGGAGTCGTCCGTGCAGATCTACCGCAGCCCCAGTCGGGTCTTCCCGTCGAGCAGCTCGCGGGCGATTTCGAGGTGTCCGGAGTGGGCGGCCGTCTCCTCGATGAGATGGAGGACGATCTCGCGCACGCTCCGCGGCTCGTAAGTGTCCGCTGTGCTGTGCCGCCCGCGTGGTGCCGACCCGAGCGCCGTTGTGGCCAGCATCTCGTCGGTCTGCCGAGTCTGGTCCCGGTAGTAGGCGAGGACTTTGGACGAGGGCCAGTCGATGACGAACGGCGCGTACGGGTCGTACGGCTCGTCGTCGTCCTCGTCGAAGGGGTGCCCGGGGTCGTGAGCGAGGATCACGTCGCACGTCCAGTGGCGCTCGGCCCCCCCGAGGTGCGCGACGAGCCCTGCCGGAGTCCAGCCTGACGGCACCACCGAGGTATGCCAGTGCCCCTCCGAGAGGCCGTCCACGATCGAGCGTACCGAGGCGCGCTGGTACTCGAGCGCCTCAAGGAGCGCAGGCCGATCCGGCTCATCGAAACTCGGTGTCATCGCGCAATGATTGCACCGACCCGAGGGTCCAACAATCCCTCGGCCAGCAACGTCAACCGGAGGGTCTGCCGTCATCAGGGTGAGACCGCCCACTCAATTGGGTCCGGAGAGCGGCTCCGCCCGCCCGTATCGATCAGGGCGGGCGTCGTGTGGAGAGATCCGCTCGCCGCTCGGCACGCAGATCGACACGGCTCAAAACTGACGCGGCCACCGTGAGCTGGACGATGGAATCCGAGAAGACGGCTGTGCGCTGTGCCCGGCCTGCGTGAAGCCCTGCGGCCTGAAGAACGCGCTGGAAGCCGGGCGCCAGAGCAGCCACACCGCGGCGAGGCCGACTAGCCAGGTCAGCGCGGGGATGATCGGGCCGAACACCATCGGGACGAACTCGACTTGGATCACCGGCGTCTTGAAGGCGCCGGTCAGGTCCAGTGTCGCCACGCCGAACAGCACCGTGGACAGGCTGCGCGCCCAATTCCGGCCCTGGCCGTTCTCCCGCGCCATCCACAGCCACACGGCGATCGGGACCAGGCCGGTGGCTATCACCAGCGTGATGCCCGAGTCCAGGTGACTGACCTGGGCCGCGGTGAGGCGGTGCCCGAGCACTGCGTGGTAGGCGTTGATGTCGCCGATGACGGCCAGCAAGATGATCAGGTTGACGGTGCTGACGGCGGCGCCGGCGTACATGAGCCGGACGGCTGCCCGGACGGTGCGCGCCGACCGTGGCACGCTGGGGCACAGGCGCATCCGCAGGCCGCTGCTGATCAGGTCCGCGGACTCGGCCCGGCCGGGCCGGCGCTGGCCGTCCGGGGCGCAGGCCATCAGCACCGCGAGGATCTCCTGCCCGTTCTCCCGGCGGAACGCCCGGGGATAGCACGCCAGCAACCGCCGGTACCACTGCTCGAGGTGAGCCTGGTGAGTCATGTCGCCAAACCTCCGGCCAGCTTCAGCCGCGTCAGCGCGGCGCTGGCATGAGCCTGCAGCCGGGCCGCCTCGGCGCCGAGCCGGCTGGCACCCGCGGGCGTGAGCCGGTAGTACCGGCGGAGCCGCCCGTCCACGATCTCTTCCCGGTCCACCCCGATCAGCTCGTCCGCGCGGAGGCGGTCCAGGGCGGTGTACAGGGTCCCGGGGCGCAGCCGGAGCAGGCCGCCGGAGATCTCCTGGACGTCGGTGATGATCCCGTACCCGTGCTGGCTGCCGCTGGCCAGCGCGGTGAGGATCATGAAGGTCGCCTCCTGCATCGCACGTGTACTCATGCAAACGTTATATACCGTTGAACGAGCGATAGCAAGTCCGCCATCCGGCCTGCCCTCGCGCCGGCCCGGACAACCTGGCCGAGCTTGGCTGGCAGGCTGTGTCGGCCGCGACGGTCTGGGGCCAATCTCGCTCGGCCCGCCAGAGGCAGTTCGTCATGGCGGGCGCTCCGCTGGCGGTCCGGCCGCCGGGTCGGGTGCCACCCGGCATGGCCAATGCGAGCGGCAGTGACCACATAGACAGAAGTTCCGGCTGTCCGCTAGGTTACGGCCAGCCGGACGGGAGGCCGTGATGCTGCCGGGTACCCTGCGAGCGGGCCCTCTGCCCCGGCCTCGCCGGTTCTGGCGTGGTGCTGTGTGGCTGCTTCTGCTGGCCGTCGTTCTCCTGTTCATCCTGCAGGTTGGCTTGAATCCGTGGGTACTACACATCGGCGGCACCTTCACGCCAACGATGAGCTGGAGCGGATACGGCACCGTGAAGGGCAGCAACGGGGGCAGGTACGTGCTTTACGCCGAATTCCGGGCTGGCTACCTGCTAGCGGCCGAGGAGACCCGGGGGAGCGCTTGCAGCGGCTTTGGCTGCGACAATCTGCGCGGGACCGCGAGACTCTGCACGCTCAGCGGAACGACGGAGACCTTCGCGCTGACCGGTGCCGTGCACTCGTGGCTGCGAACCGAGGGGGCGCGCACGGATCTCAGCATCACCGGCGGAAGTCCGAAGCCGCTGCCGGACGGCTGGCAGGTCGCGCTGCGCGGCACCTGGCATGGCCCGGCTCTGACCATGGCATCGCAGGACAATTCCTTTACCCGGGCCTTTGCCCCGCGCGGCGCGATCAGGACCGTGACGAGCACCGCTAACCGTGGCACCGCGACGGTCACGCTGCGGCCAGGCAGTGCCAGCGCATTCGGCCGGGCTTGCCGCAGCCTGGCTGCCGGCGGCTAACCAGGCTCGCGATCGGCGGATCGCGCCAGCGTCGGCGCTGAGCGAGGAGGGCGGGGAATAGTAGTTGCCCTCGATGGAGCTTGCGTTTCCAATGTCAACTCCGCGCTGGCTGTGCGACTTCCCGGCCTGCGGCTCAGCATTCACATGAAACTCACGCGCAAGTCACACTGGATGCTGATGATGCCGTGGTCGGATGCTGGCAAGGCGATAAAGGCGGGACAATGCCTGAGGTGACGGAGGCGCCCGGTGACCGCGGCGGGCCGGTGATCTTCCTGACCGCCAGGGACACCCGGGCCGATGCGGTCACCGGCCTCACGCTCGGCGGCGCGCCGATGACGGGCATGAAGAGCTACCCTGCTGCCATGACTGACTCGACGGTGCGGGCATTCCCGGAGCATGTCCGGGAAGCCAGGCGACGGTGGAGCGATCTGAGCCCGCGCACCCGCAGGATACTCATCGTCACTGCGGCCGCCGAAGGCTGCCTCAAGGTGGCGGCGCTCATCGACATCAAGCGCCGGCCGGCAAGCCAGATCCGGGGCTCCAAGTGGATATGGGCCGCCGTCGTGACAGTGGTCAACTCCCTCGGGGGAGTGCCGCTGGCATATTTCGCCTTCGGGCGGCGGCGGGAGCATGAGGCCCGGCCTGGCTGACAAACCTGGCCGCCAGTTACGGCAAGCCTGGCAGCCCGTGAGTGCCGTTCCCGGATCAGGACGGCGAGGATCAGGCCGGTCGCGTCCCGAGCCTGCCGGACCTGGCCATGGCTGCCGCGAAGTAAGCGACCGCCAGCGCGCCGGCCGCCAGCTCGAGGAAATACGCCAGGGGCGGGCCGTTTTCCAGGTTCATAACGCGGGTGACCGGCTCGAGGAGCAACCCGCCTGCCGCGACGACGGCGCTTACTGGCCATCGCCGCGTCCGCCATCGCTGGCCGAGCAGGCCGCATACCGGCCCGGTAATGACGGCCGCCAGTAGCAGCCGGGCATCACCGTGAGCCACGGTCACGAAGCCGCGGGAAAACTGGCTGAGCGGTACGCCCTCAACAGGGCTCACCGTCATCGTCCAGTAGCCTGCCAGGGCGGCCAGGGTCACCGTGAGCCCGACGGCTCCCCCGGCGCGCCCCCGGATCTGGGTGCAGCCGAAGCAGAACGGAAGCAGCAGCCAGGGTGCGGACATCAGGCTGACCGCGGTCGCGATCGGAAGGTACAGGCTTCCCGCGTACTGGTCGGCGGCCCCGAGTACCGCACCGGCAACCACAACCAGCATGATCATCCTGAGCCGGAGACGGCCTGAGGACCGCGCCGGCGGCCGGTCAGGGTCAGGCTCTGCCGCTTCCTGGTGCATAACTGCTCATCATGACACCAGCCCCCGGGTCCCGCTACGGCCCTGCGCAGCTGCCCTGCCCGGAACCACCGTGGCTCTCACTCCGGAGCGGCGTGCCAGATCCGCTGCGGCCGGCTCACCGCCGGGACCTGACCACCAGGTCGAGCGGCCGGCCGGCCCGGCCGGCCCCGGCCGTCACCAGCCGGGCATGCTCCAGCCGGACCGCTGACAGGGCGGCGCTCTCGACGGGCACCGGGACAGCCACGGCGGCCGGGCGGCCGATGGCCCGCCGGGACGGGCCGGAAGCGTGACTCCTGGCGTCCGGGCGCTTGATCACCAGCCAGAGCGGGATCAGTGACATTGCTAGGAAGATCACCGTGGCGAGCGGGATGTTCAGCCAGAACCAGTTCATTGTCAGCCTCCGCGTGGTCGCTTCTCGCATCTCCCTGAAGCGTGCACGGCGAACTTCTGCGTTTCTTCTGAGCACCCTAGCCAGCCGCCATGAGGTCCGGCGACCAGCGGCATCCGGGCTAGCCGGCCGCCTGGCCAGAGCCGGCTGCCTGGCCGGAGCCGGCCGCCCGGCGAAGCCAGGACTGTGGCTGGCCGGATTCCCCGGCCATCGCCTGCCAGGTCCACCCGGCGGCCCTGCGCTGCGCAACGTAGTCGGCAACGCTGTCGAAGCCCAGGCCCGCCGCGACCGCCGCGGCGCGCTGGCCAGCCGAGTGCCGCTTGGTGGCGTGCGTCACCCTGGACAGCTCGTGGCGGCGCAGCGCGGTCTCGACGGCGTGGTGTGACAGGCCTACCTCGGCGGCGATGGCATTGACGGTCCGATGCTGCACGACATGCCGTTCCTGCAGATAGGCAGTCACGTCCGCGAAGCCCAGCCTGCTCAGCGCCGGCAGCCACCTGGCGTCCCATCTGCCGGGGCGGCCGTGCCGGGCCGCCGCGGCCGCCGCCGGGTCGACGCGGCCGAGGTGGCGTGACAGCCAGTCCTTGTGCAGTCCGGCCTCGCGGCTGATCACGGTAAGGCTGGCGCCCGCGGCGGCCCGCGCGGCGACGAGGGAGCCGATATCCGGGTAGCCCTGCCGCTGGGCCGCCGCCGCGGCGATCCGGGCGAGATTCCGGTCGGCACGCTCCCGGTTCGCCTGGGTGACGACGGCGGGGGAAACAGCCGCCAGCGCCGCCACGGCCTTCCTGCGGCGCTGTTCCGGGATGCCGCGGCCCCTGGCGGCTGCGGCGGCGTCGCGGGTCAGGTGCCCGGCGCGGGCACGCGCCCTGCCCGCCGCGCTGCCCTCGCGGATCGCCGGCTCGAAGATCAGCCGGGCCGCCAGCGCGGCGGCCCGCAGCTTGCGGGTCTCCGGTCCCTCCAGGGACTGGCCGCGCTCCAGGCCGAAGGCCTCGCAGTAGGCCTCCTTGGTCCAGCCGTGCGCCCTCAGGTGCGCCGTGACCGAGCGGAGCCACCGGCCGCACAGATGGCAGGCGATCCGCGA
>Ga0302314_10017526_pt1 | contig 12009 bp, 8 predicted proteins | sample III_Palsa_N2_3_FD_200533 | JGI IMG/M metagenome (GOLD analysis project Ga0302314, IMG submission 200533) | Peat permafrost microbial communities from Stordalen Mire near Abisko, Sweden - III_Palsa_N2_3 | ecosystem: Environmental > Terrestrial > Soil > Palsa > Peat permafrost | place: Sweden...
CGCGCCGCGGATCATCACCATCAAGATCCCGGTGGACAAGATCGGCGAGGTCATCGGCCCGAAGGGCAAGATGATCAACACGATCCAGGAGGACACCGGCGCCGACATCACGATCGAGGACGACGGAACCATCTACATCGGCGCGACCACGGGCGCGGCGGCCGAGCAGGCGCGGGCGACGATCAACCAGATCGCCAACCCGACGATGCCCGAGGTCGGCGAGCGCTTCCTGGGCACGGTCGTGAAGACCACCGCCTTCGGCGCCTTCGTCTCGCTGATGCCGGGCAAGGACGGCCTGCTGCACATCTCGCAGCTGCGCAAGATCGCCGGCGGCAAGCGGGTCGAGAACGTCGACGACGTGGTCAAGGTCGGCGACAAGGTCCAGGTCGAGATCTCCGAGATCGACCAGCGCGGCAAGCTCTCGCTGGCCCCAGTGGTCGCCGAGGGCGAGGGCGACGCTGCGCCGCAGGCGTGACAGCCCGTCCGTAGCGTCGAGGAAAGGCCCCAGGTGAGTGACTCCGTCGAAATGACCTCCGCTTCCGCTTACACGGAACCGGGGGGCGAGACCCAGGGCGGCACGTCCGCTGGCGGAGAACTGCTGCTTGAAGGGGAGGACGGTTCCGGCGTCGGTGTGGATATTCACAGTGTCGGACCGTCCTTCCCCGCTGAGCTGTTGCTTGAGGAGCAGGACGGATCCGGCGCCGTACGTCGTACGGTCCTGCCCGGGGGCATCCGAGTGGTGACCGAGGCGATGCCGCTGGTGCGCTCGGTCTCCCTCGGGATCTGGGTGGGCGTCGGCTCCCGCGACGAATCCGCGGAACTGGCCGGTGCCAGCCACTACCTCGAGCACCTGCTGTTCAAGGGCACCGCGCGGCGTAGCGCGCTGGACATCTCGGCCTCGATCGAGGCGGTCGGCGGAGACATCAACGCCTTCACGACCAAGGAGTACACCTGCTACTACGCGCGGGTGCTCGACGCCGACCTGCCGCTGGCCGCGGACGTACTGACCGACGTGGTCTCCGCGGCGCTGCTGCGCGAGGCCGACGTCGAGTCCGAGCGCGAGGTCATCCTCGAAGAGATCGCGATGACCGAGGACGATCCGGGCGACCTGGTGCACGAGGAGTTCTCCCTCGCCATGTGGGGCGACACCCCGCTCGGCCGGCCCATTGCGGGCTCGGTCGAGTCGGTGACCGCGCTGACGAGGGATCAGATCACCGAGCACTACCGGCGGCACTACACCGGCCCCAACCTGGTCGTGGCGGCAGCCGGGAATCTGCGGCACGAGCAGGTCGTCGAGCTCGTCCAGCGCGGCTTCGAGCGCGCCGCGGACAGCTCCGCGCACCTGTCGCTGGACACCGCGCTGAGCCCGCGTACCTCGCGCGCCGAGCAGGACGCCGCGGCCGGACCGGCCCCGCTGATACTGGCCCCGGCCACCCGCCTGCTGGGCAAGCAGACCGAACAGGCGCACCTGGTCCTCGGCACGCCCGGCGTACGCAGGCTGGACGACCGGCGCTGGGCCCTCGGCGTGCTCGCCGCGGTGCTCGGCGGAGGCATGTCCTCCCGGCTGTTCCAGGAGATCAGGGAGAAGCGCGGCCTGGCGTACTCCGTGTACAGCTTCGCCACCCAGTTCACCGACTCGGGGGCGTTCGGCGTGTACGCGGGCTGCCAGCCGAAGAAGCTGCGCGAGGTGCTGAGCCTGTGCCGCGCCGAGATCGAGCGCGCGGCTGCCCACGGCATCAGCAATCAGGAGCTGGCGCTGGGCATCGGCCAGCTGCGCGGCGGCACGGTGCTGGGCCTGGAGGACACCGGATCGCGGATGAGCCGCATCGGCAAGAGCGAGCTCGTCTACGGCCAGCACCTGTCGGTGGACGCCGTGCTGGAGCGGATCGGCGCGGTGACTTTGGACGAGGTGCAGAGCGTGGCCACGGAGCTGCTGGCCACCGCCCCGGCGACGGCCGTCGTCGGACCGTACGAGAATGTCGAGGATTTTTCGTGAGTGTCGTCAAGGTCGCCGTGTTCGGAGCCGCCGGACGGATGGGTCGTCAGGTGTGCGACGCGGTGGAGGCCGCGGACGGTCTCGAGGTCGTCGCCCGGATCGACGTCGGGCAGGACCCGAAGCTGGCCGTCGAGGCGGGCGCCGAGGTGGCGGTGGACTTCACCAACCCGGAGGCCACGCTCGGCAACATCGAGTTCTGCGTGGCCAACGGCATCAACGCGGTCGTCGGCACCAGCGGCTTCGGCCCCGACAAGGTCGCCAGGGTGGAAGAACTCCTCACTGGGAATTCTGGCGTCGGCATCCTCATCGCCCCCAACTTCTCCCTGGGCGCCGTCTTCATGATGAAGTTCGCCGCCCAGGCCTCGGCGTTCTTCGAGTCGGTGGAGATCGTCGAGCTGCACCACCCGAACAAGCTGGACGCCCCGAGCGGCACGGCCCTGCGCACCGCGCAGCTGATCGCCGAGGCGCGCAAGGCGGCGGGTGTGGGCCAGTCCCCGGACGCGACCGCCGAGGACGCCGACCACCACCGCGGCGGCAAGGTGGACGACGTGACGATCCACTCGGTCAGGCTGCGGGGCCTGATCGCCCACCAGGAAGTCCTCCTCGGCGGGGTAGGCGAGACCCTGACGATCCGCCACGACTCGCTGGACCGCGCGTCGTTCATGCCGGGCGTGCTGCTCGGCGTGCGCGAGGTGGCCAAGCACCCGGGCCTGACCATCGGCCTAGAGCACTACCTGAGTCTCTGACCGAACGCGGCGTCCCGTACCGTAGTCGTTGGAACCGATTAAGTAGCACTAGCCGCCGCCGGAGTCTGGACAGATCACCATGCGTGCCCGTACCGCCGCCTTCCTGCTAGGCGCCGTCCTCGTGTTCTACCTGGTCGGCTGCCTCTGGCGCGGAGTCCTAGCCCTGCAGACCGCCTTCCGCGACGGCTCGGCGACGGCCGGGGCATTGGGCGCCGCGGTGCTCGCGTTCGGCGTCATCGGCACCTGGTTCCTCTGGCGCGAGATCCAGTTCGGCTTTGCCACCGAGCGCCTGGCGAAGCAGTTGGACGACGACGAGACCCCGGGCGGCGGCCTGCGCTACGAGGAGATCGACGACCTCCCCCGTTCCCCCGGCGGCCGAGTGGACCGCGCCGCCGCCGACGAACTGTTCGCCAAGCGCAAGGCCGAGACCGAGGCGTCCCCCGAGGACTGGCGCTGCTGGTACCGCCTGGCCGCCGCGTACCACGCCGCCAAGGACTCCTCCCGTGCTCGGGCGGCCATGCGCCACGCCGTGAAGCTGGCGCCTCCCGCAAAGGCCTGAGCCCGGGGCCCGCACCCGCTTGACGGCTTGCGATTGGTGGTCGGCCTTCCTACGTTCCGGCACTGCGCTCCGCTTCGTGCCGGTCCTCGTACGGCATCGCTGGCGCTGGTGGTTGCGTTTCGTGGTGCGTGGCCCTACGTCCCTCCGGTCCTCGGGCGGTGGGCCTTCGGCCTTCGCTTCGCGGCCGTCCTCGTCGCTGCGCTCCTCGGATGGCCGCTGCGCTTCGGCCTGCGGCAACGGCGCGCGTGGCCTGCGCTGTTCTCACCCCGCGTTGGCGACGAGAGGAGCGCACGTCGACGCGCGGTTACTCATCCTCGCGATACGGCGGCCACTCATCCGTGGAGATGGCGAAGCCGAAGGGCTCGGGCAACTTCACCGGAGTGCCGTACTTCCCGCTGCTGTGGACCTGGTAACCGGGCCAGTCACCGTCGAGCGTGTAGACCGTCCACGAGCCCTGCTCCTGGTCGACCAGCAGGTAGCACGGAATGCCCGCCTTGGCGTACTGCTTCGGCTTGATCACATGGTCATTCTTGACCGTGTCCGGTGACTTCGGCGACGTGACCTCGACGACCATCGCCAGGTTCTCTCGAAACTCGCGATTGTTCTGGCTGCCGGGGTAGGCGATGGCGATGTCCGGAACGAAGAACTTCTGCGGATCATCGGTCCGGTTGAGCTGAAAGTCGCCTGCGCGCATCTTCCAGTGGACGGGCGTTTCCCTGCTGAACCAGGCCTGCTTGACCACGTCGACGATGAGATCGACGATCTCACCGTGAGTGAATCCCGGGGTGGCCATGACGGTCAGAGTCCAGTCGTCGATGTACTCGACGCGCTGGTATTCTAGGAGGTCGTCGGCGATATCGCGCAGGGTGCGGTGCGCGGGCGCGGGGTCGTGCGCTGCGAGTTCGGACACCGGACTGGCCTCCTTGAGTGCATCACATACTGATTTGAGTATCGCATGCGGCGATGCTCCAGGCACCCAACGCGCCTGATCAAGCCCGCAGAGGTTGGTTCACCCGATCAAGTGACAATCCGTCATTCGAATGTATGTACAATGACGTCTGGCGCGCTAGGGGCGCGCCAGACGTCGTTCGCCGGGAGACCGCTCCGTGGATCAGACCTCGATGATCACCGGCAGGATCATCGGCCGCCGGCGGAAGGCGTCGTTGACCCACTTGCCGACGATGCGTCGGATGATCTGCTGCAGCTGGTACGCGTCGCCGACGCCCTCGGCCGCCGCGTTCGCGAGGGCCTCCTCGATCTTCGGGATCACGGCGCCGAGCTGGTCGTCGTCGATGCCGGCGCCGCGCGACTGGACCTGCAACGGCCCGGTGATCTTGCCGGTGTCGGAGTCGACCACGGCGAAGACCGAGATGAAGCCCTCCTCGCCGAGGATCCGGCGGTCCTTGAGTGAGGCCTCGGTGATGTCGCCGACGGACGCGCCGTCCACGTACACGTACCCGCACGGCACCTTGCCGACGATCCTGGCCACGCCGTCCGCGAGGTCCACGGCGACGCCGTCCTCGGCCAGCACGGTCCGCTCCCGCGGCACGCCGGTGAGCACCGCGAGATCGGCGTTGGCGCGCAGGTGGCGCCACTCGCCGTGCACCGGCATCACGTTCTTCGGCTTGGCCAGGTTGTAGAAGTACAGCAGCTCGCCCGCCGACGCGTGGCCGGAGACGTGCACCTTGGCGTTGCCCTTGTGCACCACGTTGGCACCCCAGCGGACCAGGCCGTTGATGACGCGGTACACGGAGGACTCGTTGCCCGGGATCAGCGAGGAGGCCATGACCACGGTGTCGTTCTCGACGATCCGGATCTGGTGGTCGCGGCTGGCCATCCGGGACAGCGCGGCCATCGGCTCGCCCTGCGACCCGGTGCACACCAGTACGACCTGCTCCGGCGGCAGGTCCTCGATCAGCTTGGCGTCGATCACCAGGCCGTCCGGCACCTTGAGGTAGCCCAGGTCCCGCGCGATGCCCATGTTGCGCACCATCGAGCGGCCGACGAAGGCGACCTTCCGCTTGTACTTGACCGCGCAGTCGAGCACCTGCTGGATCCGGTGCACGTGGCTGGCGAACGAGGCGACGATCAGCCGGCGCTGCGCGGTGGCGAAGGCGCGGTCGAGGGCGGGCATGATCTCCCGCTCGCTCGCCACGAAGCCGGGCACCTCGGCGTTGGTGGAGTCCACCAGCACCAGGTCGAGCCCGGACTCGCCGAGCCGGGAGACGCCGGCCAGGTCGGTCAGCCGTCCGTCCAGCGGCAGCTGGTCCATCTTGAAGTCGCCGGTGTGCAGCACGGTCCCGGCGGGGGTGGTGATCACCACGGCCAGCGCGTCCGGGATCGAGTGGTTGACCGCCAGGAAGGAGCAGTCGAACGGGCCGATCCGCTCGGTCTGCCCCTCCTTCACCTCGAGGGTGTACGGCCGGATCCGGTGTTCGGCGAGCTTGGCCTCGATCAGCGCGAGGGTCAGCTGCGAGCCGATCAGCGGGATGTCCGGGCGCTCCTTGAGCAGGTAGGGGACGGCGCCGATGTGGTCCTCGTGGCCGTGCGTGAGCACCACGGCGACCACGTCGTCGTAGCGGTCCCTGATCGAGGTGAAGTCGGGCAGGATCAGGTCCACGCCGGGCTGCTCGGGCTCGGGGAACAGCACCCCGCAGTCCACGATCAGCAGCTTGCCGCCGAACTCGAAGACGGTCATGTTCCGGCCGATCTCGCCGAGACCGCCGAGCGGGGTGACCCGCAGGGCGCCTTCGGCCAGCGGTGGCGGGGTCCCCAACTCGGGGTGCGGATGGCTCATCAGGCGGCTCCTCGTGTTTCCTTGCGTCGCATTTCGATGCGATATGTCCATTGATCGGTCCTGTGCTGCTGCGCGACGACCCCGGTCTCGCCGGGTATGTCGCCGTTCTTATTCGCTTGTTGTTCGGTTGTCCGGCGCTGGGCCGTAAGCGTGTGATCCGGGGGAGAAGCGGATGGGTGGCGGACGGTGGCGGGTCAGATGGCGATGCCGGCGGCGGCGAGGTCCGCGCGCAGCGTGGCGGTGCCCGCCTCGTCCAGATCGACCTGCGGCAGACGCACCGGCCCGGCCGGTCGGCCGAGGGCGCGCAGGGCCGCCTTGATGGTGATTACCCCCTGGGTGCGGAACACACCCGTGTACACCGGCAGGAGCATCCGGTGGATGTCCCGCGCCTTGGCCGCGTCTCCCGCGAAGTAGGCGTCGTAGAGGGAGATCAGCTCGGCGCTGACCAGGTGCGAGACCACGGACATGCAGCCGACGGAGCCGATCGCGGCGAGCGGCAGGTTCAGCATGTCCTCGCCGCTGTAGTAGGCCAGGTCGGTCTCGGCCATCACCCGGCTGGAGGCACCGAGGTCGCCCTTGGCGTCCTTGACCGCGACGATCCGCGGGTGCTCGGCGAGCCGGAGCAGGGTCTCGGTCTCGATCGGGATGCCGCTGCGGCCCGGGATGTCGTAGAGCACGACCGGCAGCTCGGTGGCGTCGGCCACGGCGGTGAAGTGGCGGACGACGCCCTCCTGCGGCGGCTTGTTGTAGTACGGCGTGACGGCGAGCAGGGCGTGGGCGCCGAGCGTCGCCATAGCCTTGGCCTGGGACGCGGTGTGCGCGGTGTCGTAGCCGCCGACCCCGGCGATGATCGTGGCGCGGTCGCCGACCGCCTCGAGCACGGCCTCGATCAGCGCGGCCTTCTCGGCGTCGGTGGTGGTCGGCGCCTCCCCGGTGGTGCCGCTGATCACCAGCCCGGAGTTCCCCGCCTCCACCAGCTCATTGGCCAGCCGCTGCGCGCCGTCGAGGTCAAGACCGCCGTCGGCGGTGAACGGGGTGACCATTGCGGTGAGGACGCGGCCGAAGGGCGCGGAGCTGGAAGAAATGGAGGCCATGGGATAAAGCTACCGGACGGCCGCATCGCCGCGACACCTTAGCGGGTTGAACGCGGCTTGTCTGCGGCCGGGCACGGCGCTTTTTGGCCGGACTCCCGCCGTACCGAGTTCAGGATGGCCACGGTGTCTCGGCACGGCGCTCTTTGACCGGACTCCCGCCGTACCGAGTTCAGGATGGCCACGGTGTCTCGGCACGGCGCTTTTTGGCCGGACTCCCGCCGTACCGAGTTCGGGGGGTCTCGGCACGGCGGGGTCCTGTCTCCACTACCGATCGAGGCGTCGCCCGGTCACGCCCGACGCGCGCAGTTCATCCGATGGAGTGGAGGTCGGGCGATCTGATGAACCGATCTCAGGGCGCCACTCGCCCGTTGCGGTTCCAGGCGGCGTGGGTGAGCGGCATCGTCGCGGCGAAGTGCTCCTCCATCCGCTCGGCCACCATCTCGATCTCGCGCTGCGGGAACGACGGGAAGGTCGAGTCCTCGCGCTTGGTGCGCAGCGAGAGGAAGTTCATCAGGGCCCTGGCGTTGCACGTCGCGTACATCGACGAGTAGATCGACACCGGCAGCACGCCGCGCGCCACCTCGCGCGCCACCCCGGCCTCGAGCATCTCCAGGTAGCCGCGGTACGCCTCGGTGCACACCCGCCGCGTCGTCGTCTCGACCAGTTCGTGCTGCTCCGGCGTGCCGTCCACGAACACGTAGCGGCCCGGCTTGCCCTCCTGGACCAGCTTGCGCTCCGCGCCCGGCACGTAGAAGACCGGCTCCAGCCTGCGGTAACGGCCGCTCTCCTCGTTGTAGCTGAAGGTGCGGTGCCGCATGAACTCGCGGAAGACGAAGATCGGCGCTGAGACGTAGAAGGTGAACTGGTTGTGCTCGAAGGGCGAGCCGTGCCGGTCCCGCATCAGATAGTTGATCAGCCCGGCGGAGCGCTCGGCGTCCCCGCCGACGTCCTCCAGCGACTTCTCCCCGGCGGTCGAGACCCGGGCGGCGAACAGCACGTCGGCGTCGTTCGCGCTCGACTTGACCAGCTCCACGGTCACGTCGGAGCGGAAGCGGACCTCCTGCGCGTCCGCGTCCTCCCGCGGCGCCACCGGCTGGGTCGTCCCGTCGGTCATCAGCATCATCCGGCTGCCCCTCGTCGTCTTTTTCACTCGCCTCATGACGAGCCCTTGACGAGGATGAGACTAATACGCCGCACCGACAGGGTCGGTGCGGCGTATCGGGCGGAGCGGGGCTGACGCCTGGTCAGGAGCCGCTCGAGCTGCCGCCGGTGAGGGAGGCGGCGCTCAGGCCCGAGGTCGTCAGGTTGGCCGAGCTCATCAGGGACAGCACGTCGGTCAGGTTGGCCGCCACGATGCCGTTCGGGTAGAGCCCGATCGCCGTGGTCGCCGCGACCTCGTGCGAGACCTTCGACGCGACCAGCGCGGCCTCGACCTCCACCCGGCTCTGGCCGATCGTCTGCGCCTCGGCCAGGCCCGCCTGGAACGCGGCGATCGTGTTCGGGTCCTTCTGCACGGTGCTGCTCAGCGCGAAGTAACCGGCGATCGGCATGTCATCCGCGTTGCCGGAGTCGAGGTTGGCCAGTTCGGTGACATCGCCGGTCTCGATCGCCTCGGTCAGATACGGCTCGCTCAGCACGGCTGCGCTGACCGAGCCGGAGGCCAGCGCGCTGATCATCGTCTTCGCCGTGGTCGGGCCGTCCTGGTTGTTGGACGTCGCATCGACCTTCTCCGCGGTCAGGCTGAGCGGGGTCTGCTCGGAGATCTCCCAGTTGGCGAGGGCCAGGTACTCGGGGCTGTCCAGGTCGGGCACGTCCACGCTCAGGGTGCCGTCGGCGATCTGGGCGGCCACTCCGCCGGTGCCACTCAGCTGGTCGTTCTGCAGCGAGGAACCGGTGGAGGCGACCAGGGCGATGGTGTCCTCGCCCGCGTCATAGCCCTCGCCGACCACCTGCACGCTGGTGGCCACCGTGGACGTGGCCACGTTGAGGAACTCCGAGTAGTCGCCGAAGGCCACGTCGATTTGGCCCTTCTGCAGCGCCGCCTCGGCCGCGCTGTCCGTCGCGAAGGGCTCGATGGTCACCGTGAGGCCGTTGTGGCTGAAGTCACCCTGCTGGACCCCGACCTGGAAGGTCGCCGCGCCGATGCCGGAGACGACGCCCACGGTCAGGTTCGGCTTCTCCACGGAGCCGCTGCCTGAACTGCACGCGCTCGCCGTGGCCACGAGGGCCAGCGCGCCGCCTGCGGCGCCCAGGGTGCGGCGCCAGCCGCGCTCAGGCCGGGCGTGCCGAAGGGGCCACGGCGCTCGGGACTGGGTCATGGAGGACCTCTCGGGTTCTGACACGGGTCGGTCGGTCTGGCGGCGCAATGCTAATCCACTTCCGGGTGACCATGAATACGCGCCCCGGATACGACGGCGTCGCGGTTTCGAAACGATGCGCGGACGGTACAGAAGATACGACCGGTGAAGAATGGCCCCGAGTGAATGTCTTCAGGGGCCGCTTACACAAAGTCGCGCTTTGACGACTATCCGTGATTGCGCGAACGTTCCTGGTCCGCAGGGCGGTCCGGGTTAGCGGAAGTCTTCCACCGGGTGTCGGCAATTCGCTAGGCGTGTCGGTGAAAACTCGGCAAAGTCGTCCGGTTTGCCCCCATATATCCGTTCCGTTCTCAAGCTGATTCCGAATTGTGTCACCCCCGTCTTGGCTCAGGTGGTGAGACTGTGCTGGAATTCGTTTCCTGAACGGACCGGCGAGCCCTGCGCTCGAACGGTCGAGCTACCCGCCGCACCACGACGCACCAGCGCGAGCCGAGCCCGGGCCGCCGACGCGTCGCAGGACACGGCCCAGAATCTGGTGAGGGCAAGTGCAGACACGACCCGTGACCCCGCGCCGCGAGTCCGCTTCGAGCGGCGCGCGGAGCACCGGTGTCAACACGGCCGCGTCGGAGCGGCGACGCGGTGCTGTGCGTCCACCGGGTCTGAACCCGCCCGCGCCCGGCGCGCCGGGCGGCTCCGAACGGCCGGGCCGCTTCTCCATCCGCTCCTGGCGGGTGCGCAACCGGCTGTTCCTGCTGGTGTGCTTCCCGCTGGTGATCGCGATCGGCGTGGCCGCCACCCAGGTCAACACCCTGTACCAGGACCGCACGCACTACGAGAACGTCAAGTTCCAGGCCGCCACGGTGGCCAACGTGGAGAACCTGCTGCTCGACCTGCAGGACGAGCGGCAGGCCGCCGCCCTCTGCCTCGCCGACGCCGCCGGCGGTCCGTGCACCAATAACACCGGGACCGCCGCGAACCCCGCCCCCCAGGACTACCAGGGGCTGACCTTCGCCGAGAACAGCACCCAGACCGAGCTCAAGGCGCTCACCTCCTCGGCCCAGGCCGTGGCCACCGGCGGCTCCTACGCCAGCGGCCTGCGCGACGCCGTGGACGAGGCGATCGGCCGCACCAACGACCTCGTCTACATCGAGAAGGTCGTGACCACCGCCTCGGCGCCCTACACGACCACGTACACCGCCTACAGCGACGTGATCAACGACGTCCTCGGAGTCGTGAACAACGCCGCCTCCAGCGCCTCGGACGTCTCGCTGACGCAGGACCAGGAAGCGCTCACCGCGATCAACCAGACGATCGAGGCCGAGGCCGAGGCCGCGGTGATCACCGGTCAGGTGATCCGCGACAACGGCCCGCTCACCCCCTCGCTCGTGCAGAGCGCGCAGGCCCAGACGCTGCAGGACGCCCTCGCCGAGTACACGAACGCCACGAACAGCTTCGAGGCGGTGGCCACGCCCGCGCTGGTGCAGTCCTTCGAGGCCACGGTCTCCGGACCCGAGGTGGCGGGCGCCGCGGCGGGCAACACGGCGGCGCTGAACGTGCTCCAGTCGTCCAACACCACCAGCGCGGCCCAGGCGAACCAGCAGAACCTGACCAGCGCCGTGGCCGACGACGACCTGGCCAGCACCCTCGGCGACCTGCGCGAGGTGCAGGCGGCCACGATCGGGCAGATGCAGAACGACGCGCAGACCCTGCTCGACAGCGCCGACAACGACCTGTACCTGAACATCGGCGTGATCATCTTCGCGCTGCTGCTCTCCTTCGTCGGCACCGTCTTCGTCGCCCGCTCGCTGACCGGCCCGCTGAGCCTGCTGCGCGCCGCGGCCCTGGACATCGCCTCCACCCGACTGCCCGAGATGGTCCGCCGGCTGCGCGACGCCGACGCCGCGACCGCCGACGCCAACAGCCGGGTCGAACCGATCCCGATCACCTCCTCCGACGAGATCGGCGAGGTGGCGCGGTCCTTCGACGAGGTCCACCAGCAGGCCGTGCGACTGGCCTCCGAGCAGGCGATGCTGCGGGCGAACGTCAACTCGATGTTCGTCAACCTCTCCCGCCGCTCGCAGTCGCTGGTCCAGCGCCAGCTGCGGCTGATCGACGAGCTGGAGAACTCCGAGCAGGACCCGGACCAGCTGGCGAACCTGTTCAAGCTGGACCACCTCGCGACCCGTATGCGCCGCAACGGTGAGAACCTGCTGGTCCTCGCGGGCGAGGAGCCGGGCCGCAAGTGGAGCCAGGCGGTCCGCCTGCTCGACGTGCTGCGCGCCGGCGCCTCCGAGGTGGAGCAGTACGAGCGGGTCCAGCTGCAGGGCCTGCCGGACACCAACGTCGTCGGCCGCGTCGTCAACGACCTCGTCCACCTGGTCGCCGAGCTGCTGGAGAACGCGACCTCGTTCTCCGCGCCGGAGACCCGGGTGACGGTGACCGCGAACACGCTCAACACCGGCGGGGTGATGCTGGAGATCGAGGACTCCGGCATCGGCA
>Ga0302314_10017528_pt1 | contig 12007 bp, 14 predicted proteins | sample III_Palsa_N2_3_FD_200533 | JGI IMG/M metagenome (GOLD analysis project Ga0302314, IMG submission 200533) | Peat permafrost microbial communities from Stordalen Mire near Abisko, Sweden - III_Palsa_N2_3 | ecosystem: Environmental > Terrestrial > Soil > Palsa > Peat permafrost | place: Sweden...
GGGAAGTGCGAGGGACCGCTGTACCAGAAGAACTCGCCGAAGAAGTCCAGCGGGAAGATCTACAGCTACTACCACTGCCCCAGTGGCAGCGGAAGGGGCCGGAAGAACTGCGGCACGTCGCAGCCGGCGGGAACACTGGAAGCCCTTCTCGAAGAGACGTTCATTGCGCAGGTCGGAGGAAAACCTGTGCCGATCAGGAGATTCATCCCAGGTGAGGACCACTCCGATGACCTTGAACAGGTGAGACGGGCGATCAAGGGCCTGCGGGAGGAGAAGGACGAGGGCCTGATCGTCGGCCGCGAGGACGAAGCGGAATGGAAGGAACGAATGCGAGCGCTGATCGCTCGCAGGACCGATTTGGAAGAGCTTCCCCGGAGACCGGCCCAGTGGATCTTCGAGGACTCGGACGAGACCTATGCGGAGGCTTGGCACTCCCGGGACTCGGACGGCCGACGCAAGTTGCTGCTGGACGGCGGGATTCGCCTGGTGGTCGAGCCGGGGACGACTCTGGTCGCCAAGGTTCACGTACCCGATGACCTGGCAGCGCGACTCACGAGGTTAGCGGCACGTGAGGAAGCTGGAGAGAGGTAGCGGTGCCTCGGTTGATGCTGCTGCAGGGAGCGATCAGTCTGGCCACTGTACTGCCTTCACGCCTGGAGCAGGGCCACCGGCAGATGCCGCCGGACCACCTTGATGGACCCAGGATCCCTCGCGGGGTCGCTGATCCACCGGTGGGCCTGTTCGAGGAACCATTCGACTGCCCAGATGCGGTGCCATCCCAGTGCCCAGTGCTCCGGGGGTAGGTCACCACGGTGTGCCTTGGCGTCGTTTGGGCCGCCTGCGACGATGTAGGCGGCGATGAGTGCGCGCAGGCGCTGCGGGTCGGGCGGGTTCGCCTTGGCGAGTCCTTGCCAGGCGGCGAGGTCGAGTAGGCCGGGGCCGGTGAAGGCGTGGGCGAAGTCCAGCAGCCGCCAGCCCCGTTCGCTGATGTGCAGGCTGGAGGGGTGGAACTCGGAGTGCACCCAGCCGAACGGTGCCAGCCCGGCACCCGTTGCGCGCGTCGGCGCGGCCTGCGGTAGGGCGTGCAGGTGGCTGGTGAGGTCGTCAGTGCCCTCCGACCAGCGGCCGGTGGCCCGCAGGCGCTGGAGGTGGACCAGAGCTTTGCTGGGCAGGGTCGCCAAGGCGTCCTCGTCCAGTACCGGAAGCGATGGTGGGGGAGCGACGGAGTGCAGATGGGCGGCTGCTGTGGCGGCTTCGCTGTCTGTGGCCTCGCGCTGTGGGTCGCCGAGGTCTTCGAGCACCATCACCAGCAGGCCGCTGCGACGTGCCGCGCCGAGCACGCGCGGCACTGGCACTCCCTCTTCGGCAGCGGCCCGCAGGATCTGATCCTCGTGGGCGAACGGCTCGCGTGCGTACTTGAGGATCGCTGTGGTGCTGTCGGGGAAGGTCAGTCGCTCGACACCGGACATCGACCAGACCCGGATCGGAAGGCGGTCCGGCACTGGCCGTCCGGCGGCGCTGGTGACCTCGTGCAGGAGTGCGGCGATTAGTGTGGGGTCCATAGGAGGGCTCGATCAGTGTTGTCACCGGGTCAGTGGGTGGTGGCGTCGGTGGTTGAGCCAGGCCGTGGCAGAGGCGGCCATCTGACGCTTCCATGCGCACGCGGGATCCTGGGTCTGGACCTCCTGCCAGTGGCGGTCGTTGGCCTCGGCGAAGGCCAGCAGAAGGCTGGGATCGGCTGCGCTGAATGCCGGCAACCGACGTGCCCACTGTTCGGCCTGCTGGGGGGTGTGTCCGGCGTCGATCAGGCGCACGGCCCAAACGGCGGGGTCGGCCCAGGCCGGGCCCCTGGTGGGCCAGGCCCAGTCGATGAGGTGGGCGGTGCGGTCGATCAGCACGTTGTGCGGGGCCATGTCGGTGTGCAGGAGGGTTGTCCCCGGTGAACAGTTCCGGTGAGTCGCTGTAGGCGGCGTATCGCCGGGTGAAGCTCAGCAGCGGGATGTCCGGGCACGGTGTTGCGGCGAGTTCACTCAGTGCGTCAACGACCAGGGGCAGGTCAGGGCTGCCGGGCGAGAAGTCGGCGACGGGGCCGTTGATGACCTCGAAGCCGAGCAGGTCCCAGCCCCCTGCCTGCAGGTGCCACAGCAGTCGGGGACCGGACTTGGGCAGGTAGGGGTTGACGGCGGCTTCGCGCAGTTGGGTCTTGACCTGGCGGTGGTCGGAGGGGATCCCCTTGATGAAGACCTCGCCCGAGGTGGTGAGGGCCTTCACCGCGATGGCGGAGTTGGCTCCGGTGGACACGTCGGCGGAGGTCAGGAAGGGGCCGGTGTGCTCCTGGACGGCGGTGCGGGCGGTGGTCGGCAGTTGGTGCCAGGCGAGGCGGGTCATCGACACGGCAGAACTCTCCAGACAGGCGGTGCGGTGGTGCCCCGGCCGGTCCAGGCCGGGGCACCGGGCTTGCTAGTACGGCTGCGAGTCGCTTGACGAGCAGGAGCACATGGCGACTTCGAGGAGTTCGTCGAGGTCGCCGACGTACACGATCTCCTCGTCTTCCAGGGGTCGCTCGGTGAGCGTAAGGGCTACGTGTACCGGCATGGGTTCACCTCCCTCCGTGTTGGCAGTAGGTGTTGAGCGGGGCCTTCGCCTCCTGGTAGAGCTTGGCCAGCGGCCGGCAGGTGTAGCAGGTGCCGGACAGCGCGCAGCCGGAGCATCCGCCGGTGCGAAGCTGGAGGGAGTCGGCGACGTCGCCGAGCTGCCGCAGGCCGTCGAGGCCCTGTGTGATGAGGTCGAACTGGGGGTCGCGGCCGACTTTGCAGATCGACGCCTTGCCCCAGGGGTCGGCGTGGAAGAACGTGTGCCCAGCGCTGCAACCCTTGAAGGGTGTACGCGGCATGACATAGTCGGCGGCTTGGGTGCCCATCCGCTCGCCGCCCTCGATGGTCGGGCTCATGGTGGTGAAGGCGTGGTGCGGGAAGCCGTAGCGGTCGGCCAGGGCCTGCATCTGGGGGATCTCGGACGCGTTGCGCTCGGAGACCACGATGTTCAGCTTGATCGGCAGGCCCGCGTCCCGGGAGGCTTCCAGGCCCTTGATGAATCGCGCGAACGCGCCCCGGTTGCGGGTCATGCCGTCGTAGGAGGCGGCGGTGGCGCCGTAGAGGCTGACGGCGATCAGGTAGGGGCGGTGGCGGGCGAACACCTCCTGGAGGCGGGGCTTGGAGAGCTGGCTGCCGTTGCTCGCGATCGACAGCATCAGCCCCAGCTCGCTCGCGTACTGGTAGGCGGCGGGGAAGTCGCGGTCGATCAGCGGCTCGCCGCCGGTGATCTGGAACCACAGGGCCCCGGAATCCCGCACGACGTGCAGCATCCTGACCTTGTCGTCCCAGCCCAGCCCCTCGAAGTTCTTCAGGCCGAGGTAGCAGTGCTCGCAGTCGTAGTCACAGCCCTTGTTGATCTCCCAGGTCGCCCGGCCGTAGCCCAGCTCGGAGGGCTGGCGGACGAGGACCGTCCCGTCCAGCCGCCGCCCATCCAGGGCCACACCCCAGGCGGTACGGGCCGCGTCGGCCAGCCAGCTGGGAACCTCGCTCTGCGGCGGCGCGGTCAGGAGTTCCCGGTACCGGCCGGCCCCGAGCTTCAGGCCCTGGTGTTTCCCGGGGCGGACGACAACATGGCCGCTCAGAAACGGAGAGGCGATCAACTCGTGCATGGACACTCCCTTGATTCAGAGGGCTTCGCTGAGGCGTAGCCGGCTTGCGGTGCGGGCCAGTTGTTCGGCGATGAGCTGCAGTTCGGTAGCGGCCTGACCGTCGATGCTGCCTGCGAGGTCGAAGGTGTCGGCCGCGAGCCGCGAAACGCGGAGCGAGGGGATCTCCTCGTGGATCGAGCCGACGCGGATCGTGGGGATGTTCGGGGTCGGGGTCACCACTGGTCTCCAGCTGTGCGGCCCATGGCCAGTTCAACCAGGAGCGTGGTGTCCCCCGTCTCCCAGGCGCCGTCCATGAGTGCACCGGTGACGGCGGCGAACTGCTCGCGGGCGGTCTGGCCGAAGGCGGGATGGTTGGGCACGCCGGTGTCCTCGGCTATCTCGTACAGCACCGAGACCGCCCAGTTGGCGCGGCGCGCGACGGTCCCGAAGTACGGGCCGAGGGTGTGCATCTCGGTGTCGGGGATCTCGTCCTTCATCTGGTTTCTCCTTCCACGGCCGTGGTGACTCGGTCTGCGCAGCGCTCGATGGCTTGCGGGTGGCGTCCGGTCACGCGACCGGGGTGCAGCCGGGCCCACACGACTTTGCCGATCGGCAGTACGGTCACGCCCCAGCTGGTGGAGAGGCTTTCGATCACGGCGATGCCGCGTCCGTGCACCTGGTCGGCGGAGTCGCTGAAGCGGTGCGGCAGCGACCGTGAGCAGTCGCGGACTGCGATCCGCACCGTGCGGTCGTGCTCCAGGTCACGGTCAGTCCGAGCCGGGTGCCACCGGTGTGGGTCGCGGCGTTGGCGATCAGCTCGCTGACCACCACCCCGGCGTCGTCCACAAGCGCGTCGATCCCCCAGTGCGCCAGGTGTGCAGCGACGATCCTTCGGGCCGCGCCGGCCGACTGTGGAAGGCACGCCAGGGTGATTTCGCCGTTCTCACCGATGAGGATCGCGGAATCCGCAACAGCTGCCGGCATGACGGCCTCCCTCCTGCTCTAGACTGGAACACCGAAAGCGCCGAGCGCCACCAGGCCGCAGCTGCGGCTTCTGACTGAGCGGACGGCAGGGACCGCAGACGGTTCAACGGCTTTCGGCCACTACCAGTAGAACGACGGTCGTCCTGGAAGAGGAGGAAAGACGGGCTCCGTCCGGCATGTCGGCGACCGGAAATTTCCGGTGCCAATCCGCTGAACACAGCGGCCAGGCAGGGCTAGGAGCTTGTCTCAGTAACGGGCAACCCGGCTGCGTCTCGTGATCTTTCGTGCGGGATGATCCCGGTATGCGTGGCGAGGATGGGCTGTTCGAGGTCGAGCCGGTCGAGGTTAAGCGGACGCCGGGTCGTGCGGCAGCGGTGGACAAGACGTTCCGGGCGTTCGACCCGCATCAGGTCCTGCTGCTGCCGCCTTCTCTGGACGACTGGTTGCCCGAGGGTCACCTCGCCCGGTTCGTCGCGGACCTGGTCGACGAGGTGCTCGACCTCTCTCCGGTCCTGGCCGACTACACCGAGAAGCGGGGCTACCCGCCCTACGACCCGAGGCTGATGTGCGCCTGCTGGTCTACGGCTACACCACCGGCGTCCGCTCCTCGCGGGCGATCGAGCGCAAGTGTGCCGACGACGTCGCGTTCCGGTTCCTGGCCGCCGACCAGGCCCCGGACTTCCGCTCGATCGCCCGCTTCCGCCGCCGCCACCTTCACGCCCTGGCCGACCTGTTCACCCAGTCCCTGCACCTCGCCACCAAGCTCGGCATGGTCAAGATGGGCCGCGTCGCACTGGACGGCACCAAGCTCGAAGCGAACGCCTCCAAGCACAAGGCGATGAGCTACGGCCGCCTCGTCGACAAGGAAGAGCAGGTCGAGGCCGAGACCGCCCACCTGGAGGCCACGGCCGCGGCCCTGCTCGCCGACGCCGAGGCCACTGACGAAGCCGAGGACGCCACCTTCGGCCTCGACGGCAAGTACACCGACCTGCCCGCCGAACTGGACCGGCGCGAGAAGCGCCTCGCCAGGCTGCAGGCCGCCCGTGCCCAGATCGAGGCCGAAGCCGCCGACAAGGCCCGCGCCCACACCGAGGGCAAGGAACGCCGCCGCCGGCAGCGCGCCCACGCCGGTGACGAGCAGGCCGTCACCGACGCGGGCGAGAAAGCGGCCGCCAAGGCCCGGCCGAAGCCGAAGGCCCAGGCGAACTTCACCGACCCTGACTCGCGGATCATGAAGAACGGCAAAGGCGCGTTCATCCAGGCCTACAACGCCCAGGCCGTCGTGGACGAGGCCCACCAGGTCATCACCGCCGCCGACGTGACCTGCAATGCCTCCGACGCGCTGAACTACACCACGATGCTCGACCAGTCCCACCAGAACACCGGAATCCATCCCAAGCAGGCCCTGGTCGACGCCGGATACTGCTCCGAGACCAACCTCGAAGCTGCGAGGGACCGCCAACTCGCCTGCGGCACCGACACGTTCATGGCCACCGGCCGACTCGCCCACGGCGAACAGGTCCGGCCCGCACCACGCGGACGCATCCCCAAGGACGCGACGTTGAAGCAGCGCATGGCCCGCAAACTGCGCACCAAGCCCGGACGGAAGGCATACAGCCGCCGCAAGGCCATCGTCGAACCCGTCTTCGGACAGATCATGACCTGCCAGAACGGCCGCCAGCTCCTCCTGCGCGGCGAGGACGGCGCCCGCGGCGAGTGGCGCCTGCTCGCCGCCTGCCACAACCTCCGCAAGATCTTCCGCCACGCCGGGACAGCAGGGATCGCCGCCCTGGCCGGCTGACCCAGCCGGGCTCCCCGGCCACATCACGAGCCCCGCCCGCCCCCCACCCCGGCGGGCAGACCCCCGCCAGAGCCCCACACAGACCCCGACAGGGCCGCCACGACCGATCCGCCGGTCACGGGAGCGGGGAGCAGCTTGCTCGTTACTGACCCACACTCCTAGCTTGAGGTGCCTTGAGGTGCTAAGTGCTGTCCGGTCGATCAGGTCGGGGCTGGTTGATGCGCTGGCCGTATCCGGTTGGGGCGGTGGGTCGTTGGCACTTGTATGACTGGTCGGGGTGATCTGTCGGAGGCTGAGTGGCGTGTCCTGGAGCCGCTTTTGCCGGTGGACAACGGGCGGCACGGGCGGTGGCGTGATCACCGGCAGGTGATCAACGGCATTCTGCACCGGGTGCGGACGGGGGTGCAGTGGCGCGACCTGCCGGAGCGCTACGGCCCGTGGAAGACGGTCTACGAGCGGCATCGGCGCTGGTCGGCGGACGGGACCTGGGAGCGGTTGCTCCAGAGCGTGCAGGCGGGCGCGGATGCGGCCGGGCAGATCGACTGGGACGTGGCGGTCGACTCGACCTCGATCCGTGCCCACCAGCACGCGGCCGGCGCCCGCAAGACCCCTCCGCCCGCCGCGTCAAAGGGGGCACGCGCGAGTGCACACCAGAGCGAGAGGCTGCGCGTCCGCCTGGCGGAGGTGGTGCGCGAGGTGAGGCTCTCGGCCGCTCGCGCGGCGGCTTCACCACCAAGATCCACCTGAGCGCCGACGGCCGCTGCCGGATCCTGTCCCTGCTGCTGACACCGGGCCACTATGCCGACTGCACCCAGTTTGAGGCGGTGCTGGAACGCATCCGCGTGCCACGGCAGGGCCCGGGCCGCCCGCGCACCAAACCGGACAGCGTCAGCGCGGACCGTGCCTACAGCAACCGGCGAACCCGCCGTTACCTGCGCCGACGGCGTATTCGGCACGTCATCCCGGAGAAGCGGGACCAGGCCGCGAACCGCCTACGACGAGGCCGGGCAGGCGGACGCCCACCCGGCTTCGACAAGGACCGCTACAAGAAACGCAACACCGTCGAGCGCGCCATCAACAAGATCAAGAACTACCGGGCCGTCGCCACCAGATACGACAAACGCGCCTACGTCCACCTGGGCACCGTCACCCTCGCCGCCACCCTCATCTGGCTCCGCACCTGATCGACCGGACAGGACTTAGTGCCCTTCGGGGCGTGGGGGTTCAAGTCCCCCCTCGCGCACACGAGGGTCGTTGATGAGACGGCCTGGGTAGCTTTTTACGAGTCAGGCCCCTGATCTTGATCAGGGGCCTGACTCCGTTTCTGTCGCGTTTCTGCCGCGCCCTGGGCTCTGCTGGAGCCGGCGCGGGGCGGGCGGTGTGCGACTGGGCCGTGGCGGGTGCGGGGCCGGTGGCCTGCGGGGGAGGGGGCGGGGCGGGGGCGTTCAACTGTGCCCGTGGGGAGGAGCGATTGCCTGGCTAGGATCCGGGCCAATGCGGCGGGCGCGGTGCCCGACTGCTGGTGTTCCCGGGTTGGTGTCGCGTAGTCGCCACGGGCCTTCGCCGTGCTCATGGCGGGCGGTCCCGTGGCGGCCACAGTGGGCGGCTTCGCACGGGATGTGTCCGTAGGGGAGTTGACGATGGCTGTTGGCCGGGTTATCCGATTCGATGGCATGCGCGGGTACGGGTTCATTGCTCCGGAGAGCGGTGGGGAGGATGTGTTCCTCCACGTGAACGACCTGCTCATTCCGGAGGCGACCCTGCGGTCGGGCCTGGCGGTGGAGTTCCAGGTCGAGGACGGCGACCGCGGGCCCAAGGCGTCGAGCGTCCGGCTCGCGGAGCAGGCGGTGGGCCCGCAGGCGGTTGCCCGGTCGGCTGAGGTGTCGGCCGCTGCCGCGGTCAAGCTGCCGGTCCAGGCGGCGTCGCAGGGCGACCCGTCCGGCGTGGCCGGGAGCGAGACGCTGTGCGACGTCCTCAGCGCGACCGAGTACACCACCGAGGTCACCGAAATCCTGCTGTCCTCCGCACCTGAGTTGACCGCACATCAGATCACTTCCCTGCGAAGGCAGTTGCTGCCGCTCGGGAAGCGGCACGGCTGGGTCGAGGACTGACCCGACGGGCGGACGCACCCGACGGGCGGACGCAACTGCCCGCGCCATGCCGGAAGAGCTGGGCGCACCCTGAGCTGGGACCCGGAGACGGGAACCGGTACGCGCAAGATCAGACGGAAACTGGAACGGCAGAGCCCGAAAGGTGACGATCATGGATATTCATGGCACCCCGAATGTTTACCTCAGCGGCGGGCAGTCTCCGTACATCGACGAGGACGACCGCCTGCGCCACGTGCCGGACCCCTACCAGGGTGTGCTCAAAGTGCTGTGCGGAAACCGGTACGAGCACTTCAAGTCCGACGCCGAGACCACGGTCGTCGACGACCGCGAGCTGCACGTCTTCTCCTGGACCCACAGCACGTACCTGGCCGAGTGAGGCGGGCGGGCCGATCCTCGTCCGACCCGTAGGCAGCAGCGCATGGTCCCGCACGGCTACCCCGTGCGGGGCCATGCGCGTTTCCCGGCCGGGGCGCCACACAACGGAGAGGCCAACTGCGGCCATTCCGCCGCCTGCTTTCCTGTGGCAGATCAACTGCGTCCTTCCGTAAGCGGCGCGTCTCTGTGATGCTCCGTCGGATGACACCCGATTCCATAACGGTGCCGCGTCTCCTGGCCCTGAGCGACATGCACGTGGGATACCAGGAGAACCGCGACATCATCGAAGAGCTGCGGCCCGAGAACGAGGGCGACTGGCTGATCGTGGCCGGCGACGTCGCGGAACTCTACGCCGATATCGAATGGGCCCTGGGCGTACTTTCCGACAGGTTCGCGAAAGTGATCTGGGTGCCCGGGAACCACGAACTGTGGACGCATTCGCAGGAAGCCGTCCCCTGGCGCGGCGAGGAGCGCTACCGCCGCCTGGTCGAGCTGTGCCGCCGCCTCGGTGTCCTCACTCCCGAGGACCCCTACCCGGTGTGGGAGGGGCCCGGCGGCCCGGTCACCGTGGCCCCCTTGTTCCTGCTGTACGACTACTCCTTCCGTCCCGCCGGCGCCCGCACCAAGGAAGAGGCGCTGGCGATCGCCCACGAGTCCGGCATCGTCTGCACCGACGAGTCCTTCCTGCACCCGGACCCGTACGACAGCCGGGAGGCGTGGTGCTGGGACCGGGTCAGGTACTCCGAAGAGCGGCTTGAGGCACGCGACCCCGCCATCCCGACGGTCCTGATCAACCACTGGCCGCTGGTACGCGAATCCACCCGCATCCTGCGCTACCCGCAGTTCGCGCAGTGGTGCGGCACCGACCGCACCATCGGGTGGCACACCAGGTTCGACGCCGTCGCGGTCGTCTACGGCCATCTGCACATCCCCCGCACCACCTGGTACGACGGGGTGCGGTTCGAGGAAGTATCAGTCGGCTACCCCCGGGAATGGCGCCACCGCACCAAGCGGCCCAGCATTCCCGACCATCCGGCCATTCCCCGCCAAATCCTGCCCGCGCCCACTGTTCCCGCGCCGAGCACCACCGGTGTGTTCAGGTGACCGCCGCCGCACGCCCGTTGACGTGCAGTCGGTGTTCGGCCAACTGCCGCGACCGGGCAGTTGCACAGCCGCAGCGCCATTAGCTGCGTATTCCGTCGGCCCATGCGGACCCGGAAGCCGAATCGGTTGCAGCCGCCGAGGTGCCGACGTTAGCGTTCGATCGCCCGGTGGACCCGTCGTAGACGGTGCCGCCGAAAAGAAGGAAATTCCGGGAATAACCACTTGCACTCTCGATCGAACTGACGTCGGCGTTCCGGGGAGCGAATTACTGACCGCTTCCCGTAGGGCGGTTGCTTTTCCTCCCGCTCGGCTCCAGCTCTCTCGCGCGACGACCACAACCCTCTTCGGAAAACCCGTGAAACGGGCCCAGGCCCGTCCCGTACCAGGGAAATGGCGATGACACATGGCTGATGAAGACAAGCTCCGCGACTACCTCAAGCTTGTCACCGCCAACCTGCGCCAGAGCCGGCAGCGGCTGCGCGAGGTCGAGGAACAGAACCAGGAGCCCATCGCCATCGTCGGCATGGGCTGCCGGTTCCCAGGTGACGTGCGGAGCCCCGAGGACCTGTGGCAGCTGATCGCGGACGGCACCGACGCCATCTCCGGCCTGCCCACCGACCGTGGCTGGGACCTGGAGAACCTGTACCACCCGGACCCTGACCACCCGGGCACCTCGTACTCCCGCCACGGCGGGTTCATCCACGACGTCGCCGACTTCGACGCCGGCTTCTTCGAGGTCAGCCCGCGTGAGGCACTGGCCATGGACCCCCAGCAGCGCATGCTCCTGGAGGTGTCCTGGGAGGCCCTGGAGCGCGGCGGCATCGACCCGGCGGGCCTGCGTGGCTCGGCCACGGGCGTGTTCGTCGGCGCGTTCTCCTCCGGCTACGGGACCGACGTGCCCGTCGAAGCCGAAGGCGCGGAGGGACACCTGGTGACCGGCACCGCCAACAGCGTACTGTCCGGCCGGGTCGCCTTCAGCCTCGGCCTGGAGGGCCCGGCAGTGACCGTGGACACCGCGTGCTCCTCGACGCTGGTGGCCCTGCACCTGGCCTGTCGCGAACTGCGCGCCGGAGAGTGCTCGTTGGCCCTGGCCGGGGGCGTCACCGTGCTCTCGGGCCCCTCCGTCTTCATCGGCTTCTCCCGTCAGCGCGGCATGTCCGCCGACGGCCGCTGCAAGTCCTTCGGCGCCACGGCCGACGGCTCCGGATGGTCCGAGGGCGCCGGTGTGCTGGTGCTGGAGCGCCTGTCGGACGCCCGCCGCAACGGCCACCAGGTACTCGCGGTGGTGCGCGGCAGCGCGGTCAACCAGGACGGCGCCTCCAACGGTCTGACGGCGCCGAACGGTCCGTCTCAGCAGCGGGTGATCCGTGCCGCGCTGGCCAATGCCCGGCTGACCACGGCCGACATCGACATGATCGAGGCGCACGGCTCGGGCACGTCCCTGGGCGACCCGATCGAGGCGCAGGCGCTGATCGCCACCTACGGCCAGGACCGTCCCGAGGACCGGCCGGTGTGGCTGGGCTCGGTGAAGTCCAACATCGGCCACCCGCAGGCCGCCGCCGGCGCCGCCGGAATGATCAAGACCGTGATGGCGCTGCGCCACCAGGTCCTGCCGCAGACCCTGCACGCCCAGGACCCTTCACCCCACGTGGACTGGTCGGCGGGTGCGGTGCGGTTGCTCAACGAGTCGGTCGCGTGGGAGTCGGGCGACGGTCCGCGCCGCGCGGGTGTCTCGGCGTTCGGGATCGGCGGCACCAACGCCCACATCATCGTGGAGGAGGCGCCTTCCGCCGAGGATGCGGCTGAGGACACGGACACAGACGCGGACGCGGATGCGGCAGCCGCTGAAGCTCGGCCGTTGGTGTCGGGTGTGGTGCCGTGGGTGGTGTCGGCGCGGTCCGAGGCGGGTGTGGCGGCGCAGGCGGCGCGGTTGGGCGCGTTGGTGGGTGC
>Ga0302314_10017532_pt1 | contig 12006 bp, 8 predicted proteins | sample III_Palsa_N2_3_FD_200533 | JGI IMG/M metagenome (GOLD analysis project Ga0302314, IMG submission 200533) | Peat permafrost microbial communities from Stordalen Mire near Abisko, Sweden - III_Palsa_N2_3 | ecosystem: Environmental > Terrestrial > Soil > Palsa > Peat permafrost | place: Sweden...
CCCTCCCGATGAGAAGGAAGGGCTCCTGGCCTGAACCGGGCCCCTCACCCCCTCACCTCGCGACCCGCGGATGTTCTAGAATTGCCGCTGGACCGCAGGCGCTGGCGCAGGCGCTGGCGCAGGCGCTGGCGCCGCGCTGGCCGGCGGCAGGTGATCCAGCAGCTGCGTCAGGTCATCCAGGCCGGTCAGGCCGGTCGTGTGGCATTGGCGCTGCGCGGTCTTCAGCCGCAGGTTCAGCTGCTTAGCGTTCTGCCCATCGCCCGGCTGCTCGTCGAGCCAGGCCGCGAGCTCGGTGCTGGCCGCGGGCTGGGCCACCGCCGGGGCCAGGATCAGCGCTGCCAGGCAGCGGTCGTGCACATGCAGGACGTTGAGTTCGGGTTCCATGCGGTAGCGGATCTGCCCGATCCAGCGCACCAGCTCTTTGATCACCGCCGGATCGGTCTCGCCCATCAGGGCCATGGTCATGCCATCGACCCACTCCGGCGTGCCGTTATAGCCCGTCACCGCCGCCCGCCGGATAGAGGGGTCCGGATCATGCTGCATGACCAGCATGAGCAGGGCCTCGGAGGCCGGGAAGTGGCCGTCCAGGGAGGGGCCCGTCGCCTGCAGATCACGGGTCAGCATGCTCAGACCCGCGAGCGCGGCCCGGCGCACTTCGGGACTGGTATCATGCAGCGCGGCCTGGCCGAGGGGTCGGACGGCCTCGTCCTGGCGCGAGAGGCCGATGGCGTACGCCGCGGTGGCGCGCCGCGCATCGCTGAGGGTCTGGTCCGTGACCTGCGGACCCAGGATGCGCAGGGCGTCCTGCGCGCCGGTCTCTCCCAGCACGGTGGCGGCGACGATGCGCCAGGCGCTCAGGACCGGGTCGGCGTCGGGTTGGAGCAGGGCTGCACCCAGGACCTGCGGGGCGTTGGCCTGGGCGGCGAGCACGATGGGCAGGTAGCTGTCCGGCTGCAGCGGCTCCTGCCAGCCGGGCGGGTGGATGGCGTGGTAGGCCAGCTCCTCGGCCAGCGCGCCGTCCTGGCGCAGCAGCCTCAGCAGCGCCGGCGCCAGCCGCGCATCCGTAACCCCGACCAGGCCATGCAGCACATCGGCGCGCACCCGCGGCTGGGCCAGCAGGGCCAGGACCTCTAAGACCCCGCGCTGCGGATCGCCCTGGCACAGCGACCAGCACAAGTCGATGATCTCCGGATCATCCTCCTGCCAGTGCTCGAGCGTCGGCCCCGTCAGCTTCAGGCCCAAGGCGGTGCGGATCAGCGCCACGTCCTCGCGGTGGCCGTGGGTCGCCAGCAGCCGGGCCGCGCTGAAGCGCGGCGCATACGCCTCCCGGTCCGTAAGCAGGCGTTCCAGGACGTGCTGCGCTGCGGGATCAGCGATGCGGGACAGCGCGGTGATCGCCGCGACACGCTCGCGCACGAAGCTGTAGCACTCGCCCGCCGGCTGGGGTCCGGCGCTGAGCGTGGGCAGGTACATGTGGTTGACCCACAGGGCATGTGCGATGTGCCAGCCGCCGTCGGAGGCGGCGATGCGCTCCAAGGCCGGGACGGCGCGCGCATCGCCGCTCCAGCCGAGCGCCTCGATCAGCACCTCGCGGTCGGAATTGCGCACCGCCGGCGCGATCCTGCCGAGCTGCGCGAGCAGCTCGGGCACCTGCGCGGTGAGGCGCAGGTAGCCGCAGGTCATGATCACGGAACTGTTCCAGGCGACCCCCTGCGCGGTCATCCGTGCCAGCCGCGCCTGTACCGCCTGCAGCACCTCCTGGTCATCATCCAACACCTGCAGGGGCACGCCCCCCTCGTCCAGCAGGTGGGGGACTGAGCCCAGCACGGCGAAGAGCGCATCGAGCGCGCCCTGGTCGGTGAGCGGCGCGCGGCACCAGGCCAGGACCTGGCGGCGCAGCTCATCCAGGGGACGGTCCCAGGCTGCGTACCACGGCGGGACGTACGGCCCGTGCCGGCGGTAGATGCTCAGATGGCCGTGGGCCAGGCGCCACGACCGGGTCGGCGCGGTGCAGGCATCCAGCACATCGCGTACCCGCGCCTGGGTGAGGCTCATGCTCAGCGGGGTCTCGGACGGGGTGCTGTAGTACGCATAGGAGTCGAACGCCGTCTGGCCGGCCAGCGCGGCGGTGATCGCCTGGAGGCTTTCGCCCAGGGTATTGCGGCGCAGCGTGACCGAGATCCGCTGCTCGAGCAGGGCGCGATCCGGATCCACCACGGGCGGGGCGGGGACGACGACGGGCGGAGGTGGCGGAGCGATGGCCGCCGGCGCGGCGGATGGTTGCACGGCCGGCACGGCGCTCGGCCACGCCCAGTGCAGCGCCAGCGTCAGCGTCAGGATCGCCACCAGGCTGATCACGCCGGTGCCGTGCCAGGCCTGCCACGCGTGCCGGGAGGCCTGGGGACCACGCGCCACCGCCCGGGCCAGCCGCTGCGGATCGGCGCCGCCCGGCAGGACTCCCTGCCCACCCTGCAGGCCCGCCAGCAGGGCGGCGCTGCGCGCCGGATCGAGGGCCGCGAGCCGGCGGTCGGCGCGCAGCCGCGCCAGACCGCGCTCGCAGCGCTTGCGCACCGCGGCCGGGGTCAGCCCGAGCACGGCCGCGATCGCATCGGAGGTCATGCCCTCGACGTAGGCGAGGATGACAGGCTGGGCATAGGCCGCCGGCAGCTGGGCCAGGGCCTGGCGCAGGCGGCCGTGCAGCTCGTCGTCGGCGGACGCCGTGGCCGCTGCCGGCGCCGGCGGCGGTGGCGGCGCCGCCTGCTCGTGCTGCACACGGCGGCGTGCACGGCGCAGCTGCTCGCGGCAGCAGTTGGCGGTGATGCTCACCAGCCAGGCCTGCACCGCGCCACCGCGCCACTGGTGCGCGCTGCGCATCGCCAGGATCAGCGCCTGCTGCACCGCGTCGTCGGCATCCGCATCATTGCCGCACAGGCCCACGGCCAGGCGCCACAGCGTGTCGGCGTGCCGGGCATAGAGGCTGCCCAGCGCCACGCGATCGCCCGCGTCGCGCCAGCGCGTCAGCAGGGCCGCGTCCTCGGTATCCGGCAGGGGCGAGTTACTCATGATGCTGGCTGTCGGCATGGTAGGGCGCTTCCTGGTCTGCACAGGAGATGCCGGTCGCTGCGGCGCTGTGACATGCCGAAGCCTGGATCCAGCCCTGCGCGCCGTGCCCATGGCCCGGGGGATGGCCGTTTGACCACCGCCGCCTCGCCACATGGACCACTGGCCGCAGGGGCCCGCTGCCTGGGTCACGCCGCCATGGCGCGCGCGATCATCGCCGCGATGGGCCGCAGGAGTTCAGCCTCCCAGACCGGCCGGCGCGGGCAGTCCGGGTGCGGCTCCAGCGGCGTCCCGCCCAGGGACAGGAAGACCGCGGCACTGTGCTTGTAGGCCGGCACCGGATCGCGGAAGGCGACCATGCCCAGGGCCTGGAGCGCGTCATTGAGCGCATAGAAGCGCGGATCGCCCTCCAGCCACCAGCGGTCGCGCAGCGCGAAGGCTTCGGGATGGAAGGTCGACAGCCCGAGCAGGTAGTCGGAGCCCCACATCACCAGATCGATGGCGAGATCGTTGCCGGTGTACATGCGAAACCCGGGACGCCGCCGCGCGATGAGCTCCAGGCGGTCGAGCTCCTGCAGGCGGTCGAGCGACGAGTGCTTGGCCCCGACCAGCTGCGGGATGTCGAGCAGCCGCTCCCAGGTCGGCAGGTCATAGATCCGCCCGAAGGGCGCGAACAGCGGCGACAGTTCAAAGGCCAGGGCCCTGGGGACATCGGCCAGGATGCGGCGGTACAGCGCCGGGACATCGACCCCCGGGGCGGCGAAGAGCGGGCTTTGGAAGACAATCGGGATCGCCCCGACCTCCAAGATGTCGCGCAGTGCGCTGTGGTAGGCGTGCAGGAGGTCGTCCCCGGCGCCGAAGGGCAGCGCACCGGCCACCAGGGCCCGATCGGGGCCCAGCACGCGACGCGCCCGCCGCAGGGCCTCGCGCCGCTGGGCTGGGCTCAGCTGCGGACCGAAGCCGGTGTCCATGTTGATCGCCGGATCGAGACCGGCTATGGCGCAGCGCAGCAGGTGCCCCTCCCAGACCTCCCAGTCCGGCTGTTCAGCGCGAAACGGCAGGAGCACCGCGGTGATGCCATGGATGCGACGGCGCGTCGTGATGCGCTCCAGCAACGCCGGGATGGTGATGGTCATGCGGGTGTCCTCGGAGTCATGGCGGAGCCGGGTGGGCAGAGTGGGGCTTTGGGATACCTGGTGGCAGCAGCGCCATCGACCGGGCTAGCAGTGCGCATGATAGGCCCGCACCACCTGTCCCAGCCAGACCTCCTGGTCGAGCGCCCAGCGCTCGCTTGAGAAGATCTCGACCTCGTTCCAGCCGCTGAAGCCGGCCGACTCCATGCACGCGCGGATGCGCGGCAGGTCGATGCAGCCCTCGCCCATCAGGCCACGGTCGGTGAGCAGGTGACGGGTCTCCACCCGCCAGTCGCACAGATGGAAGGCGAACAGCCGCCCGGCGGCGCCGAGCAGCGCGATCTCCGTCTCGAGCGCCGGATCCCACCAGCAGTGGTAGACGTCGACCACCACCCCGACCTGGGGACTGCCCAGCGCATCGCACAGCGCCCGCGCCTGGCCCAGGGTGTTCACCGCCGAGCGGTCGGCGGCATACATCGGATGCAGAGGCTCGATGCCGAGGCGGATGCCCAGGGCGCGGGCATGGGGCAGGATCGCCTGGATGCCATCGGCGATCTGCCGCCGTGAGGCGCTCAGCGGCTGTCCCGGCACCGCTCCGCACACCAGCACCACCAGCGGTGCGCCAAGCTCCGCGGCCTCGTCGAGCGCGCGGCGGTTGTCATCAAGCGCGAGCTGACGTTCCCCGGGATCACGGGCCGGGAAGAAGCCGCCGCGGCACAGCGAGACCACCTGCAAACCCGAATCGCGCAGCCGGCGCGCCGACTCCGCCACACCCTGCGGCATGAGCGCGTCGCGCCATACGGTGATGCCCTGGACCCCGGCGGTGCGGTAGCCGCTGATGGCCCGCGCCAGCGGCCACGGCCTGGTGGTCGCGGTATGGACGCAGAGGCGGCTGGTATCCGGGATGGGCATGAGGGTGGCGATGGTGGAGGTGGAGGTGGAGGTGGAGGTGGAGGTGGAGGTGGAGGTGGAGGTGGAGGTGGAGGTGGAGGTGGAGGTGGGAGGCGGTCACGTCACAGCCGAGGGCGGTCGGAAGGGGCGACAGCGTGCGCGGACGGGTTCAGGCGCTCACAGCGCCGGCACGTCCACCCAGCGCCGCTCCTTCCAGCTCTGCATGCCGAGTTCAGCCAGCTGCACGCCCTTGATCCCCTCGCGCAAGGTCCAGGGGAAGGGCGTGCCATCGACCACGTGCCGCAGGAAGAGTTCCCACTGCACCTTGAAGGCGTTGTCGTAGGTGGTGGTCGCGGGCACTTCCGTCCAGCCGGCGCGAAAGTCGATCGGACTGTCGATGTCCGGGTTCCACACCGGCTTGGGGGTGGCTGACATGTGCTGCACCCAGCAGCTGCGCAGGCCCGCCACCGCCGAGCCCTGGCTGCCGTCGACCTGCACGCTGAGCAGGTCATCGCGCCGGACCCGCACCGACCAGGAGGAGTTGAAGTGGCAGATGACACCATTGGCGCAGCGGAAGGTCGCATAGGCGCTGTCCTCGGCGCTGACCCGGTAGGGCCTGCCCTGCTCGTCGACGCGCTTTGGCACATGGATCGCGCCCAGACAGGAGACCGCGACCACCGGACTGACCAGGTTGTCGATCACATAGCGCCAATGGCAGAGCATGTCGCTGATGATGCCGCCGCCGTCCTCCGCACGGTAGTTCCACGACGGCCGCTGCGCCGGCTGGTCGGCGACCTGGCCGGTGAAGACCCAGTAGCCGAACTCGCCGCGCAGCGAGAGGATGTCGCCGAAGAAGCCCTGGCTTTTGAGCATGGCGAGCTTGCGCAGACCCGGCAGCCAGAGCTTGTCCTGGACGACACCGTTGCGCAGCCCGGCGCGCTCGCACAGCTCGGCCAGGCGCCGCGCCTCGGACGTCGAGATCGCGGTCGGCTTCTCGCAGTAGATCGCCTTGCCGGCGGCCACCGCCTGCGCGACGAAGCCGGCCCGCGCGGTGGTGGTCGAGGAGTCGAAGAAGATGCGGTTATGCGGATCGCCAAGCGCCACGTCGAGATCGGTCGTCCAACGCAGGTTGCCATGCGCACGCGCCAGCTGCTCGAGCTTGCGCGCATCGCGTCCGGTGAGGATCGGCTCGGGGATCAGCATGCCGCCGTCGGCGGTGCGCACGCCGCCCTGCTTGGCGATGGCCAGGATCGAGCGCACCAGGTGCTGGTTGGTGCCCATCCTCCCGGTGACGCCGTTCATGATGATGCCGATGGTGCTCATAGGGTCTTTCCCGTGGGGCGCTGGCGCTGGGTGGGAGCCGGCGATGGACTCAGGCCGCGGATCCCGTGGCACCGCGCGGCGACATGGGAGCGGTCGCGGGCTGCGCAGGAGGCTATATATCATATATGATCCGTCAATACCGGATCACTTCCAGCCACGACCGGGCGTCACGCCGGGGTGACGCGCAGCACGGCCTCCCCCTGCGGCGGGAGCATGCCGGACAGGGTCAGCCGCCACAGGCCCTGAGGCCAGGAGCGGGCCAGTACCGGCTCCGCGCCGAGATCGACGGCCGCGATGACCCCGGCCATGCCGGGTGCGCTCAGGCGCAATCCGCCGCACAGCCACTCGCCATCCACGCCGGCGGCCTGGGGCGCGCTGGCCAGGTGCAGCGGCAGGACGTAGTGGCGAGCACCTGTGATGCGGTCGCGGATCATGATCTCCGGCGCCGCGAGCCCGCGTGCGAGGGTGATGTGGCGCCGCAGCGCAAGGCCCGGGAGCGGATAGGCCGCCGAGCAATCGAGATCCAGCTGCACCAGCCCGGGCTGCAGGCTGCAGCCGAGCACCCGTGCCACGCGCTCGCTCCCGGGCGCCTGCTCGACCCCGTCGAGGATCGGCACGGCGTGGCCGGAGCCCCGCGTCCACCACAGCTCATAGCGCGTGCCGCTGAAGGTCTGGGCGGTGTATTCGCCCCGCCCGACGTCGACCAGCACCGGCCTGCCTCGATGGTGGATCACGACCTGGCCGAGATCGTTGTGGTTGTGGTGCTCATCGTTGTGCCCGCCCTTGGCGGCCAGGGTCAGGACGCCGGCATGCGCGACCAGCACCTGCAGGTCGGGAAACCAGGCGTCGGCGAGGACCTCGCCCACGGATGGGCCGGGCGCCTGGCGGTCGACCCACCACAGACGGCGCATGGTCGCATTGAACACCAGGCCAGAACCCGACGCGCGCTCGGGCGCCTCGGACTCCAGGCGGCCAGCGGCCCAGGCCGCGAGCTGGGGGTCCCCGGTGCGCTGCGCCAGGCGCCAGGCCAGGCTCACCACGCAGTCCGGGCGCGGCAGGCTGTCGGCGAAGGCCGGGTACCAGCCATCGCCGATATGGCAGCGCGCGGGGTAGCGCAGGATGTTGCGCAGCTTGGCATCGCTCCATACCGCGTCGATCAGGCCGCCGCTGCGCTGCGCGACCTCCTCCAGCAGCCGGCCCAGGGCCGCACCAGCAACGCTCCAGTACATCACGCCCTCATCGCAGCCGCCATCCGCGCCATAGCTGTCCATGAAGCGGTCGCAGTGCGTCATCATCGACTGGACCAGGGTGCCCCAGGCCGCGGGATTGTCCGCCAGCACCCAGGAGGCGGCGCCGATGCAGGAGATCGCGCACCATGGCACCCAGTTGTGGCTCATGCGGTACCAGCTCGGCTGCCAGCCATCCAGCAGGGGCGTGATGATGCGCCGCAGGATCTCGCCGCGCACGCGGCGGCGGATCGCCGGATGGACGCCATCGATGGCCTCGCCGAGCAGTTCGCAGATCTCGGATAGGATCAGCGCGCTCTGGCAGGCGAACAGATCCAGGCTCTCGATCCGGTCCTCGTCGGGCAGTGCTCGTTGCTGGTCCTGCGGGCCATCATGCCGGGCGTGCGCCGGCAGGCACCAGCTGCGCTCATCGCAGATCAGCCACAGGCCGTCGGCCAGCGCCGTCAGCCAGGAGTCCTGGCGGTCATGCAGCCAGGCCAGCGCCAGCAGCTCGATGCGGTGGCGGCGCGCGAAATAGGGCGTCTCGTAGCGTTCGCGATTGCCGGTGCGGCTGTAGTCCAGGTACAGCGAGGCGGGCAGCTGCGGCCACGGCTGGGTGGTGAGGATGCGCGCAGCCTCGGCTGCGCGCTGCAGGCGCTCCCGCGCCGCCGGGACGCGTGCGAGCATCTCCCAGGCGGCGGTATCGCGCGCGCGGGGAAAGCTCGGCGCGCCATGACGTGCGAAGGCTTCGGCATAGTCCTGGGCGGTGGCGAGGGCGGTCAGCATGGTGGGGTGGGATCCTCGGTGATGGGATGGAGCTGGGTCGGTCGCGGACCGTGACCTGGCCGCTCGGCCCGGATCACGGCAGCGCACGACCGCTGCAGGACGGTGACTGGCCTCACGCCATGGTCGGCAGCATCGCCAGGGTGACCGCATGCGTCAGCGGCTCGCCTGCCAGCAGGCGCGCGCACTCGTCGACCATGCTGTCGGCCATGCGCTGCAGCTCATTGCCGGCCGAGCCGGCGATGTGCGGTGTCAGCAGGACGTTGTCCAGGTCGTAGAGCGCACTTGCCCGTGGTGGCGGTTCGGGCCAGGTCACATCGAGCACCGCCTGCAGGTCGGGCCGCTCGCGCAGCACCGTGATCAGCTCATCCTCGCGCACCAGCGCGCCGCGCGCGGTGTTGATGAAGGTCGACCACGGCCGCATCTGGCGCAGCAGCGCGCCGGTGATCATGCCTTGCGTGGCCGGGATCCAGGGCGCATGCAGCGAGACGACGTCGGCGCGGCGCATCAGCTCATCGAGGGCGACCCGCTCGATGCCGTCGGCGGCGCCAGCCGCGGGGTCATGGGCGATGACCCGCAGGGCGAAGGGCCGGCACAGCTCGGCGACGCGCCGGCCGATGGCGCCCAGGCCGATCACCCCGACGGTCGCGCCATAGGCGCCGGTGGTCGCGGGCGGACGGATGAGATCGTGGTAACCGCGTCCGGCGCGCACCGCGCGCGCCCAGTGGAGGGTCTGCTTGAGCGCCAGCAGGATGTGCGCCAGGGTGTGCTCGGCGACCGGGACGGCGTTCGCCTGCCAGGCCGAGCTGACCTGGACGCCGTGCTCCAGCAGCGGGATGGCGAAGCCCTTGACCGAGCCGGCGGCATAGAGGACCGCGCGCAGGCGCGGCAGGAGGCGCAGCTGCGCAGCACTCAGCAGCGGCATGCCCCAGGTCGAGAACACCACCTCGACCCCGGCCAGCGCCGCGGCGTGCTCGGCAAGCTCCTCGGCGCGCAGCACCCGCCCGCAGGTCGGCAGCAATCCCGCGATGCGCTCGCGGCGATCAGCGTAGACCCGATCGATCGCTGCGGGCTCCTGGCAGAGGAAGAGGGCGCGATCACTGCTGGGTGGCATGAGTGGACTCGCTGATCATGGTCCGCAGCCAGGCGGTATCGGCGGCGATGCGCGCCGGGCCCAGCTCGAGGCCGGTGAAGTTCTCCAGCGACAGCCAGCCCTGGTAGCCGGCATCACGCAGGATCCGCAGGCATGCCGGCCAGCGCATGCTGCCCTGGCCGAGCGCCACCACGCGCGACTGCTGACCGTTCCATCCGGGACCCGCGCTGAAGGCGACATCCTTGACGTGGACATGCGCCAGGTACGGACCGAGCAGCTCGACCGCCAGGGCCAGCGGCTCATTGCCCACCACCGCGGTATTGGCGATGTCGAGGATCACCCCCACGGCATCCGGATCCAGGCCTTCAAGCAGGCGCAGTGCAGCGCTGGCCGAACCCGCCAGCGAGTCGTCATGCAGCTCGAGCACGAAGCGCACCGGCGTCCCGGCGGCAAGCCGAGCCAGCGCGCGCCAGGCGCTGCGCGCCGTGTCGAGCTGCTGACGGATTTGTCCGGGCACGGGCGCCGGCCCCCACAGGCGCACCAGACGCGCCCCGAGGATGAGCGCGGCCCCGGCCAGAGCCTGCGCCTCGACCAGATCCGTCGGCAGCGTCCAGCTGCTTAGCAGCGGACAGCGTAGGCCATGCGCACGCAAGACCGTGGCGGCGGCGTGCGCGGCAGCGGCCAGGTCGGCGCGCGCGAGCACCGTCGCATTGTTGCTCCAGCAGTCGCATGGCCGGGCCGGGTCGAAGGCCTGGTCGCGCACCATGAGTTCGAGCCCATCGAGCCCGAGGCCGGCGCAGCGCGGTGCCAGCTCGGGCAAGGCCAGCCACGGCGCGGTGACCGTGGCCAGGGCCAGCGCAGAGGTCATGCGGGCGCCTGGTAGCGCCGCGCCGCGGCGCGGTTGTGGGCGGCGATCACCGCCTCAAGTGCCGGAAGGTCGCGATGCCGCAGCGCGGCGAGCATCGCGCGATGCTCCTTCTGGGCCCGCGCGTGATTGGGAACGGCCGCAGCGCGCAGGCGCGTGCGGTACAGCCGCACCCAGTCGGTGGCCACGCGGGTGAAGGCGGCGGTGATGCGCGGCATGCGCGCCGCCGTGCACATCGCCAGGTGGAAGCGGCTGTTGAGGTTCTCCCAGCGGTCGCCCGACTCCTGGTCCATCTCCTGCACCAGCCGCGCCAGGCCGTCCAGATCCTCGTCCGTGGCCCTGGACAGCGCATGGCGGGCGGCGGCGAGTTCAAGGCACTCCAGCAGGGTGAAGATCTCAGTCGCTGCCGAGTCGTCGAAGCCGGTCACCACCGGTCCGACGTGGGTGCGCATCTCGACCAGCCCCTCGGAAAGCAGCTGATGCATGGCTTCGCGCACCGGGATGATCGAGACCTGGAGCCGTCGCGCGATCTCATCGATCACCAGGCGCTCGCCGGGCAGCAGACGGCCATCGAGGATGGCATCGCGCAGCAGCTGGTGCACCATGGCCTGCTTGGTGCCGAAGGGCACCACCGGTGCGGTCAGCCACTCCAGGGTGCTCATGGATGACCTGCCGGCAGCATTCGTATATCGTATATGATTTGTTTCGGCATGCAAGATCCGGACTGCGGGACGCACGGATGGGAGCCAGAGCGAACATCCGTCGCAGTCATGTCGCTCGTCGCGGGCAACGAGCACCGCGGACACCTCAGCCGATGCGCCGGCAATGATCCGACTCTATTACCCGTCGGAGCGGGGCGCGGGCGGATCGGAACGGTCCGACGGGCGGATCGGCGCGACCGGATGGATTTCCCGGATCGTCCTGGTGTGAATCTGGAAATGGGTCTGTGGGGGGTTGGCGCCCGGTTGTGCACGGCGCGCAGTGACATTAAGGCCGATCGACGTGTACCTGCCGGGAGTGCCTTTTTTGCCGAACGGGACGGTGAACACGATGCGGGAGCCGCCGGGTTTCCAGAGCACGTAGGGAACCAGGACCAGGAGCACGACACCGACGAGTACAAAGAAACCGTGTTCCAGCACGAAGACCTGATGGGAAAGACCCAGCCAGTGCACGATGGGGTTGCGGGCCAAGCTGTGTCGACTCTGGAATGTGGAATGGCCTATCCACAGAAAGCCTATGCCGCAGAGGAGGAGCCAAGATGCCAGCTTGATACGGTTTACCAAAGGTGGTGCCCCGTTCGTAGCCGACGCACTGGCGGAACCCTGGTCAGATGGGGTCTCAAGAAGCGGCATGTGGCGGGATACTATTGCATACCACTGCACACATTCAATGCTCAGGACGCTGATGCCCTGCGTCCGCTGCAGCCTCCATGCGCTGACCCTGGTGGTACGTGGCACCGACCGTGCCTCGATGGCGACTGACGTGCGGTCAGAAGCCCTGACGACCGGTCCGAGGGGAGGCGATCGCAAGCGCAGGGAGCACGCAGACCACGACTCCACGGGCATCGCCGACGGACCAGCCGCACCCCACCTCGGTGCCTGATCAGCCCAGGCGCGTGCGGCTTGCGATTCC
>Ga0302314_10017533_pt1 | contig 12006 bp, 10 predicted proteins | sample III_Palsa_N2_3_FD_200533 | JGI IMG/M metagenome (GOLD analysis project Ga0302314, IMG submission 200533) | Peat permafrost microbial communities from Stordalen Mire near Abisko, Sweden - III_Palsa_N2_3 | ecosystem: Environmental > Terrestrial > Soil > Palsa > Peat permafrost | place: Sweden...
CGAAGTGTGCGAGTAAATATGCTCCGGAGAAGAAGACTTCTACTCCTGCGGCAGCGGCTGTAGCTTTGCCTGCTGGGCGGTAAAGAGCTAAGACGCGGTAAAGAGCTAAGACAAAGACATGTCCTGCCGGACAGGCCCGCTGCGCGCGGGGCGACCACTTCGTGGTGTGTGATCCGCTTCGCGGTGATGCTCCCGATGGTCGCAGAGGAATTCTGTGCCGACCAACGGGAGGACTACACGAAGTCCAATACCTGTCACGAAGTGACCGCTGCCCGCTCAGGGCGCTTTTTTATTTGGCTCCGAGAGCTTGCAGGTAGCGGTAGTAGAAGTCGACGCCGCGATCGTAGGATTCGATGGAGACACGTTCGTCGCGGCCATGGGCGCGCATGTCGTCGGTATCGATGGCTACGCCGCTGATGCCGTAGCTGGGGATGTTGTGGGCCATCGTGTAGATCGAGTCCGAGGCGCCGACCTCCATCTGCGGGAGGATGGGCAGGCCGGGATACATGCTCTCGACGACCTTGTGGAGTGGGTCGAAGATGTCGGCGCGGAGAGGTGGGGGCGCGGGGGAGACGCGGTCGGTGCCCTGGGCGTAGAGGGTTCCGGCGTCGTCTTTATATTGGACGGTGATGGCGGGATCGTTGAAGACTTTGACGAGGGTGAGGCGGGTCTCTTCCTGGGTGTGGCCGGGGAGGATGCGGCAGTTAACGTTCGACTGGGCGAACTGCGGGAGGGCGTTTGGGGCCTGGCCGGCGGAGAGCATCGTCGCAACGCAGGTCGTGCGAAGGACGGAGTTGTAACGGGGGATTTCGGAGAGGCGGGAGACGGCGGTGGGGTCGGGCTGAGAGCCGGGGGTGGTCTTCGAGATGGTGAGCATGTCGGCGGCGATCTGGTCGTGATGCTCGGCCTTTTCGAGGAAGGCCATCTCGGCGAAGTAGGCGCGGGTGACCTCGTTGAGCTCGGTGGGGAAGGTGAAGGATTCGAGGCGGCTGAGGGCGTCGGTGACGTGGTAGATGGCGTTGTCGCGGGTGGGGAGCGAGCTGTGGCCGCCGGGATTCTTGGCGGTGAGCTCGTAGTCGCCGTAGAGCTTTTCGGTGGCTTCGACGACCATGACGAGGGGCTTGGCGTGCTCGGAGTCGATGCCGCCGGAGTCGGGGTTGATGGCGACCTCGCCGTCGACGAGCTCGGGACGGTGGGTGAGGAGCCAGTCGACGCCGTTCGATTTGCCGCCCTCTTCGTCGGCAGTGAGGGCGAGGATGATGTCGCGGCTGGGGACCCAGCCCTGGCGCTTGAGGCGGATGAAGTCGGTGACCATGATGGCGTCGGCGTCCTTCATATCCTGGGTGCCGCGGCCGTAGAAGAAGCCGTCGCGCTCGACGAGCTGGAAGGGGTTGGTGGCCCATTCGGCTTGCGGGGCTTCGACGACGTCGAGGTGGCCGATGATGAGGATGGGCTTTTTGTTCGAGCCAGAGGCGGCGCGGTAGCGGGCGACGAGGTTCATCTTGCGATCGTTGGGACCGGCGATGACGAGGTCGGACGCGGGAAAGCCTGCGTCGAGGAGGCGCTTGCGCATGGCTTCGGAGGCGGCGGTGACGCTGCCGATGGAGTCTGTGGTGTTGATCTCGATAAGCTGCTTGAAGATCTCGTGCGAGAGCTGGCGCGTGGCGGGATCGAGCGCGGGGGCCTGGGCGGCGAGCGAAGGGACGAGCGTGGCGGCGGCGAGGCCGAGGGCGAGCAGAGAGGTTGAGCGGAGACTATTCAAGGGATTCCTTTTCTTTCTTGGGTCTTCTACTTCGCTACGACTTCCCTGCTGCATGCTGCTCGGCCAACACGGATGGCTGTCCGCTCGGGTGGAACGCGGGCGCGTATGGGATTGCAGGCTCTATACTCGCATGGTACCTATGCTGGTCGACGAACTTCAATCCGGAGCGGTGGGCGTGGCGGCGAGCGAGGCCGTGGTGCGGCTGCGCGGCGTGTCCAAGGTGTATGGGAGCTTTGCCGCGCTGAAGAATGTCTCGGTGGAGTTTGCGCCGGGTAGTTCGACGATGATTCTGGGTGAGAATGGCGCGGGTAAGTCGACTATGCTACGGATGATTGCGGGGTTGATCGCGCCGTCGTATGGGACGGTTGAAGTGCTGGGCGCGGCGGCGGGTGAGGATGAGCGGCAACGCAGCCGGATCGCGTATATGAGCCATGCGCCGATGCTGTATGACGAGATGTCGGCGATGGAGAATCTGAAGTATTTTGGGAGCCTGGATTGCACCGGGGCGTGCTCCTGCGTGGGCAGCCCGGAGATGGCGCTGCGCGCGGTGGGGCTGGATCCGAAGCTGAAGCGGCCGGTGGGGCAGTACTCGCAGGGGATGCGGCAGCGGACGGCGCTGGCGCGGGCGCTGCAGAGCGACCCGGAGTTGCTGCTGCTCGATGAGCCATTTTCGAATCTGGATGTGGCTTCGGCGGAGCATATGGTCGAGCTGCTGGCGGACTTTCGGACGTGGCCGGTGACGGGCGGCGGGAAGCGGACGATCCTGTTGACGACGCATCAGGCGCATCTGGGCAAGCCGATTGCCGATGAGACTCTGACCATGCGGGATGGACGGATTGTCGGCCGTGTGGCGCGGGAGAAAGACGCTGGCCAGGGAGTGACGGAGTGAGCGGCAAGGCTGGTTCGCATGCAGCGACCAAGACGAATGCGGCGCGGCAGCTTGACTCGCTGGGCATTGCTTATGAGCGGCGGCCGTATGAGGTTGATCTCGACGATCTGACGGCGATTTCAGTTGCGAAGAAGATTGGAATGCCTGCGGAGCAGGTCTTCAAGACGCTGCTGGCGGAGTTGCACGGCGGCGAGCATGTCTTTGCGGTGATTCCGGGCGATGCGGAGCTGGATCTGAAGAAGCTGGCGCATGCTGCTGGAGCGAAGAAGGCGGAGCTGGCGCCGCTGAAAGAGGTTGAGCCGCTGACTGGGTATATTCGGGGCGGCGTCACGGTGATGGCGGCGAAGAAGGCGTTTCGCGCGTTTGCGGATGAGACGATCGAGCTGTTTGAGACGATCTCGGTCTCGGCGGGGCAGCGTGGGCTGCAGCTCATTCTCGCTCCGGCGGATTATCTGCGAGCGTCGGAAGCGGAGTTGTCGGATCTGACGAAAGATTTTCAGCCTGCAACGGCGACCGGGTGGCCGCACGCATGAACTTTGTACGGCACGTCCTGACTCACCTGAAGAAAGACCTGCGGCTGGAGTGGAGATCGCGCGACTCGATCAACGGGATGCTGTTCTTTTCGCTTCTGGTGGTGGTGGTGTTCTCGCTGGCATTCGATCCGACCGGCAATCCCGCGACGACGCGGCAGATCTCGGGTGGGATTCTGTGGATCGCGCTGCTGTTTGCCTCGGTCACGGCGCTGAATCAGTCGTGGACGCGCGAGGTGCGGAACTCTGTGCTGGACGCGCAGCGGATGGCGCCGGCCCCGGCTTCCGCGCTGTTTCTCGGCAAGGCTATTGCCAACCTGCTGTTTGTGACGCTGGTGGAGGTGGTGCTTGGGCCGCTGTTCGCTATCTTTTACAACCTGCACGCGTTAGGAAATGCATGGCTGCTGGCAGCCGTGTTGCCGCTGGGGACCTGGGCGCTGGTCGTGAATGGGACGTTCTTCGCCGCCCTGAGCCTGCGGACGAAGAATCGCGAGCTACTGCTGCCATTGGTGTTGTTTCCGATCTCGGTTCCGGCGCTGCTGGCGATGGTGAATGCGACGACTGGCATCCTGACGGGCGAGCTCGATCCGATCCAGATCAACCTGTGGATACGGCTGCTGGGCGGGTACGATATTGTTTTCACCACCGTCTGCCTTCTTCTTTTCGAAACGGTGTTGCACGCGGAATAGATCGCTCCAATCGTTCATCCTATGGATGAGGCAGGTTACGCGGAGGTAGAATAAGCGCACGTGACGCGTCCTGATCCATCCCGGCCCGAAGTATGGACTTCATCCCGCACGAGCGGTTCCTTTCCGGGGATGCTGCTTCTGGGTGTGGTGTGGGCGATTGCGACGCTGGTGGTTCTGGCGATCTCGTTTCGGCAGGCGATCTTCCTCGTGCCCGCTGAGGCGACGATGGGGAACCTGCAGCGCATCTTCTACTGGCATGTGACCAACGCGACGCTGGGGCTGATCTTTCCGTACGTGAACTGCGTGGCTTCGATGGCCTACCTCTACTGGCGGCGGCGCGATCCACTCAAGGCGCTTACTGCGGATGCGTGGGCGCTAGCCTCGGCTGAGGTTTCGATCGTCTTCGTCACGATCGGACTGCTGACAGGGATGCTGTGGGGCAAGCCGTCGTGGGGCATCTGGTGGACATGGGATGCGCGCCTGACTACTTACCTGCTGCTTTGGCTGCTGTATGTGAGCTATCTGATCACGCGGCGGTTCTCTTCGACCGGCCAGGGACATACGCTGGCGGCGGTGCTTTCTGTGTTTGCGGCGATCGACGTGCCGATTACTTATATGTCGATCAGTTGGTGGAGGACGCAGCATCCTTCGCCGGTGCTGCGGGGCGATGGCAAGCTGGACGCAGTCTTCTGGCCTGCGATTCTTTGGAGCTTTGCAGGCTGGGCGATGTGGGGCGTGCTGATCCTGGTGGCGCGCTATGCGCTCGAACGCAAGCGACAGAGGGCGGAGCAGGAAGCGACGCTCGAAGCCATTGAGGCTTCGCTGGAGCTGACGCAATGACCTGGCATACGTTCTTTGGGGCGTTCAACAACTATCATCTGTGGTATCTGCCGACGGCGTACTTCACCGTTGCGACGGTGCAGCTCGGCTATCTGGCGTGGGTTGGGATGCAATGGCTGCGCGTTCCGCGCAAGCCGGAGTATCCACTGGGGCGCGACGGCTTGCGGTGAAGATCAGCCATCGCTAGACTCGCTGAAGTGCCTTCCCTGTTCGAACTTCGACTCTTTTCTCGCCGCACACTAGTTGCGGCTGCGTCTGTGCTGCCGTTTACGGCGGTTGGCTGTCACCATAGCGGCTTTCCGGATACGCCCGCGGGCTATCGGGAGTTCGCGTACGTTAGCAACTCGCGGGCGAATACGGTCAGCGTGCTCGACCTGGTGTACATGCGGCCGGACCATACCTTGCAGGTCGGGATCGATCCGGCGGGGATGGCGGTCAACCCGGTCAAGAACGAGGTGTACGTCGTCAATACCGGCTCGGCGAATGGGTCGGTGTCGGTGATCGACGCGGAGCGCAATGCGGTTGTGGCGACGATCGGTGTGCATCGTCAGCCGTACGCGATCAGCGTGGATGCGGCGGGCAAGCGTGCGTATGTGGCGAATGCGGGCTCGAACTCGGTGAGCGTGATCGATCTCGAGAGCCGTCGCGAGATCGCGGTGGTTGGGACGGGCGAGAAGCCGGGGCTGGCACGCATCTCGAACGATATGCGGACGCTGGTGGTCACGAATTTTGGCAGCGGAAGCGTCTCAGTCTTTGGAGTGGATGCGCCTCCGAGCGAGCCATCCTCTGGGCGTAGAACGATGGAACAGCCGCTGCATCTGCGAGCGGCGTTTCCGGGCTGCCCTGGGGCGACCGATGCGGTGATTCTGCCGGATTCCTCGAAGGCCTTTGTGGCCTGCTCGAGCGGCCACCAGGTGATGGCGATCAATCTTGCCGCGGCGGCAGACTCGTGGGCTGCGAAGCAGAATCCTTCGCTGACGACTGATCATCTGCTGGCGTTGCTGGATGTGGGCCAGACGCCGGTGCATCTCGCGATGAAGCCGGATGGCGGCGAGGTGTTCTGCTCGAACTTCGCTTCGGACAGCGTCTCGGAGATTTCGACGACGACCAATGAGGTCGGCGGAACGTACACGATCGGGAACAAGCCGGTGCATGGCGTGGTGAGCGCGGATAACAGCACGCTGTGGGTTTCGAACTTCGGGGCTGACTCGCTGAGCCTGTACAGCATTGAGGATGGCAAGCTCGAGACCAGTATACGGACGGGGTCTGCGCCGGATGCGCTGGCTTTCTCGGCGGACGAGCATCTTCTGCTGGTGGCCGATGCGCACTCGGGCGATGTGAGTGTGATTCGCACGCAGGCTAAGCAGGGGCCGGCGCTGTTTACGATTTTGCCGGCGGGTGCTGGGCCGAGTGCGATTGTGGTCAAGGCGATCTCGGTAAAACACTAAAAAAAGCGCCCTGCGCGGGCGGCGACCACTTCGTGGTGTGTATACCGCTTCGCGTAGTCCGACCGATGGTCGGCACAATCTTTCGGGAGCGAAGCCGCGAAGCGGATCACATGTCACGAAGTGACCGCCCTCCGCGCAGGAGCCCCCTCCAGCAGGACATGGTTTAGGTTTGGCGTGCGAGGACGAGTGTGATGTCGTCCGGCTGTTCATCCGCGCCGATCCAGGCGTCGAGCGCCTGCATTACCTGGCTGGAGATAACGTGCAGCGGTTCGTCACGGTAGCGGGCGACGACTTCCATCAGCCGCTCTTCGCCGAAGTCGCCAAAGTCGTTCTCGGGCTCGGTGACGCCGTCCGAGTAGGCGACGAGAATGTCGCCAGGCTGCATCTGGAAGCGGTCTTCGTCGTACTGCATGCCGTCCATCAGGCCGACGACCGTGCCGCCGCGATCGAGTCGCCGGATCTTGCCGTCGCGGCTGAGGACCAGCGGAGGAAGTTGACCGGCATTCGAGTAGGTCAGCACCGAGGATTGCGCGTCGTAGTGAGCGAGAAACAGCGTTGCGTACTTCTCGGGCTGGGTCGAGCGATAGAGATGCCGGTTGAGCAGGGAGAGGATGCGGCCTGGCGATTCGAAGGCCTCGCCACGGTCATCGCCGGTGGCCTCGCGGCTGGCCGTCAGTCCGGCGAGGGTGGAGTCGGAGTAGAGCAGTTCCTCAGTTGCGAAGCGGTAGGCACGCACGGCAGAGTGCAGCGTGGCCATCAGGAGCGCTGCTGAGATTCCCTTGCCGCTGATGTCGCCCAGGGCGATGCCGACCCCGGTTTCGACGCGTGATGGATGGCCATCGTTCGAATCTTTGTGGAAGACGAGGAAGTCGTAGTAGTCGCCGCTGACTGAACGGGCTGGGCGGCAGACGCCGTGTAGCTGCAGGTTGGCCAGATCGCAGTCGGCGCTGGGGAAGAGGTTGGCTTGAACCTCCTGGGCGATCGAGAGTTCGCTCTGCAGACGCTCCTTCTCCTTCTGCTCTTCGAGCAGCCGTTGGATGGAGCCGGTCATCTCGTTGAATGAGCGGCCAAGTTCGGAGAGCTGGTCGTTGCCGCGCACGCGGATGCGATGGCTGAAGTCTCCCTGATCGATGCTCTCGGTTGCGGCGTAGAGATCGGAGACCGATGAGGTGATGGAGTGGCTGACCCGCAGCGCGAGATAGAGGGCGAGCGCTTCGATGCAGGCGAAGAAGAAGAACAGCAGTACCAGGGCGAAGAGCCATGCGGTCGTGTAGGTGCCACCCAGCGAGCCGCCAAAGAGTTGGCGCGAGAGTAGAGAGGGACGGGTGTCGACCTCGATGGGGCTGTCGGCGCGCTGGCCGGTCTCCCAGTCGATAATGTGCAGCGAGGAGGGGAAGCGCACCTCGATATCGACGACGTTTGTGGAAGACGGCACGATGCCGCTCGAGATATTCTTCGGCGCGTCGCCGGGCTTCTGGTCGGTGCGGTAGGGCGTTAGCGAGGTACGGCCAAGGCCGCTGGCGATGATCGAGACCAGCCGCTCGTCGAGAAGGACGCTGCTTTCGAGGGTCACGCGATAGTGCCGGTTCCTGTCCGCAGCGGCTTCGAGAACCTGCTGGTTGATCGCCACGAGAAAGAGCTGCCCGTCATCGAGGACGAGGCCGGTGAAGTGGCTGGCGCTCAGCTCCGTGGCCCAGGCTGGAAGGCCCAGCGGGGCTGCCGTCTGATGGGACTTCGTGGGAGTCTTATCGGGCGCCGATGTTGAATGCACGCTCTCCGGCTGGACTGGCTGATCGATCAGCACCGGTGCGCCGTCGAGGAAGACCGAGGTCTGGCGGTGCAGATGGTTGCGGGCCGTATCGATCAGCACCGGACCTTGGCCCTTTGCCTCCGGGTCTTCGCCCTCGGGGAACAACGTGCGGGGATCGAGTCGGTCGGGGATGCCGTGCTCGGTTAGGGCCAGCATCATCTGGGACAGGCGATGAGCGTTGCCGATGCTCATCTGGTTGACCTCCGCCTGGATGCGGGAGTCGGCGAGATGGATGGCGAACTGTCCGGCGGCCAGGTAGGAGACGAAGAAGACCAGCGTTCCGAAGAGGATGATCGGGGCGAGTCCGAACAGGAGGTAGGTGAGGATCAGGCGGCTGCGTAGACTCCACAGCACGCGGTAGTGAATGAAGCGGAGCAGCAGCGGGAGCGAGATGGCGAGCAGCGCGACGGCATCAGCGACCTGCAGCACCAGGAAGAGATTCCGCCATCCGTGTGAGAGCCCCGGGGCGAAGCGCAGCAGCCAGAAGAAGAAGAAGCCGAAGATCAGCCAGATGGACGCGCCAGCGACCCCGCGCGGCAAGGGCGATCGCAGCGAGCCGTCGCTGAGTTTCTTGAGTCTCTGGAGTAGTGCGGAGATCGTCGGCATGGTGTCTTAGGATTTCACCTGCGAGGCGTTGCCCACGGCGCCTTCCAGTTCTGCCTCGCGGGCCAGATGCAGCGTATAGCGGGTTGCGGAGAAGTGCGCACCGGCGAGGAGCAGCAGGCCGGAGAGGAAGGCCCACATCATCAACCCGACCGAGATGTAGAACGGACCATAGACGGCCTGAAAGTCGAGGAGCGGCAGCGCGAGGATGTAAAGGTGCTTGGCTACCTCCCAGCACAGGCCGATGATTACGGCGGTCGGCAGGACCGCACGGGCGGGAACTTTGCGGTTGGGCAGAACCCAGTAGATCAGGAAGAAGAGCAGGATGCTTGAGAGGCCGCCGACGATCTTAAGGAACGAAGACGTCATGAAGGCGAAGAAGACGTTATCGGTGTGACCGAAGAAGAGGAAGGCGATGACCGATTTCTGCCCGGCGCTGAAGGCGACCGAGATCATCGACAGGGCGCCGACGCAGAAGGCCAGGCCCAGCGAGACCAGTTGATTGTGCACGTAGGATCGGTTTTTCGTGACGCCCCAGACGTGGTTGAGTGCGACTTCCAGCGGAAGAAAGACGCCGGTGGAGGTAACGAAGAGCATTACGAGCGAAAAGAGCTGCGTGCCCTGGCGCGGGTGGGCCAGGATCTGCATGTTGCGGATGATGAAGTCCTGCCCGACCGGCAGAAAGCTGCGCATCATGTCGCCGACCACCGACTCCATGGCGCTGGAGTGGAAGACGCGGCGGCACAGCGTCAACAGCAGCACGATGAACGGGAAGAGCGAAAGAATGACGTTGGCCGCGACGCTGAAAGCGTAGGTATGGACCTCGGTCCGGCCCATGTAGCGGGCCAGTTCCACGACTTGGCCGCCGATGCCGGATGGCACGGTCGGGCGCAGGGTCGAGATTGGCGTCGGCTCGGGCTCGATCACGGTGCCTGCAGCCAGGCGGTCGCGCTGCTCGTCCGAATCGGTTGTTTTGAGAGGCAGGATCGAAGGCATTTTTATCGTTGAGTTTACGGACAAGTGCGGGGACTGACGAGGACATCCGCTGTAGCAGCGGCGTTCCGTCAGTTGGATTCTCCCACCAATGCTACTCGATGCTAGCAGAGAGGCATACCTGTATTGCCGGGCGCTCTCACCAGCCTCAACAGGGATCTACCACACCCTCAGCAGGCTCGCACCCCGGTGCGGCGATTGCGACCGGCACGGTGGCCGCACGAAGGCGCTCGATTGCCCATCGGGCTGCCTCGGCAAGGACCGGATCGTCTCCTGCGGACCAGGCCTCCAACCGGGGGAGAAATTCGGTTTCTCCGCTGTTGCCCATCGCGATCGCCACGTTGCGCTGCAACCGCTTGCGCCCGGTACGTTCGAGCGGCGAGCCTTTGAAGAGGCGCTTGAATGCCGCATTGTCCAGCTCCGCCAGGCTGGCCAGAGACGGATTAGCCAGTTCCAGGCGCGGCAGCATTCCAACCGTCACGGCGAGCGGCGAGCGGCGATTCCAGGGGCAGACATCCTGGCAGATATCGCAGCCGAAGACCTGCCGCCCCATGCCTGCGCGTAGTTCTTCGGCGATGCTTCCCTTCTTCTCGATGGTCAGGTAGGCGATGCAGCGCGAGGCGTCCATCTCGCGGGGCGCGACCAGCGCGTCCGTGGGGCAGGCGTCGATGCACCGGGTGCAGCTTCCGCAGCGATCCGGTGCGAGGACCAAGCCACCGCCAGCCGCCTCGGCCTCGCTGATAGGCAGCGAAGTCACGATCGCGCCCAGCAGCAGCCAGGAGCCGAGGCGCTGGTTGATCACGCAGGTATTCTTGCCGATCCAGCCAATCCCGGCGCGGGCCGCGAACGCCCGCTCGACGAGCGGGCCGGTGTCGACATAGCAGCGCGTCTCGCAGGATACTTTCTCCTGCAATCGCGCTTCGACAAGCCGTAATCGTGTAAGCAACTCGTCGTGATAGTCGCTCGGGAGAAGCTCAGGTGAAGCGGCTGGAACAGAAAGTTGATTGTCTATTTCGGCGCTCGTCGGAGAGTTTGGAGAAGCGCTGCGGCCGCTCCAGGCATAACGGCCGATCCAGCCCGAGGTCGGGGACGCCGGATCGAGCGAACCCGGCCCGCCAGAGTTGTAGTTGAGCGCACAAAGGATTACCGACCGTGCCCACGGCATCGCGACGCGCAGATCAGTACGCAGCAGAGCGCCGGAGGCATCGCGACGCTTGAGGTACTCCATCTCCCCTGCCCTGCCGGCCTCGACCCAGGCCGCGAACCGCTCTCCGTCCAGGCTGGCTGCTCCTCCGGGGACGAACTCAACGTCCGCAACAGAGGCCAGATGGAATCCTGCAGCCAAGGCCGTTGCGCGAGCGAAGTCTTCGAGTTCGGAGGTCCAGCTGAAAGGAGGATGCATAAACCCTCCTTTCAGGGTAACGCCGTTAGAAAAGAAGCTCGCCCGAGGTACGAAGTCTCTTGAGCAACAAGACGGCGCCCGGGTTCGAAAGATGATCCGTATCGGTCATCATCGGCATGGTCTGAAGGTCGTCGGCAAAGACCCTGCAGGTTCCACTGCCGCACTGGGTCTGCCAGAGCGAGGCATAGGGCACGCCCCACTCGCTGGCGCGCGCCTTTGAACGCTGGTCGAGCTCCCCAAACCCCTCCTTCTGGTGACGGGCAGCGATGCCATCGTCTTTCGACTCGGCTTCCTGCGCCAGGACCAGCGGCAGATCCAGATCGTACTCCTGCACAGGTCCCACCAGAATTACCGGGACATGCCGCTGCTGAAACCACTTGACGGTGCCTTCGAGCGCATCGATCCCGGGATCGCCCGGCTTTGGACCCCATCTCGAGGTCAGGATGACCCCGGCGAGAGGTTCGACGGTTGCGTGGCCGGTTGCCTCGGAAGCTGTGTGGCGGTCGTAGTGTTTGTAGTAGTCAAAGATGAAATGGCGCAGTTTGCCGCAGTCCGTGTTGTCCCAAGTGCCGAGCGCCGGGGGGCATCCACTGGTGGTCGCCTGCATGAAGTTAACCTCCGGATAGGCGGACTTCAGGCCGTACCAGAGATACGCTGCGTGGCTGTCGCCAAAAACCAGATAGTTCTTCTTGCCCGGCACCGGAGCCAGGCACTTCTGGGGTTGAAACTGCGCGAACGTCCAGCCGGAGGTGATGAAGCAGGTCCCGATCTGCGCCTGCTGTGGAAGATCAACGTACGTGGCCAGAGACAAGGCACGTTCGGAGTAGCGCCCGGGAAAGCCGTGCGCCGTTACGATTAGCACTCCGGCGCAGCAGAGGGTCGCGGCGGCCGCTCCAGCCGCCACGAACAGCCTGGGACGCGTGAACCGGACGCTCTTCGAACGGAAGGGCTGCTCAACCCAACGCCACGAAAGATACGCACACGCGATGGAGAGGGCCAAAAGAAGCAGCGTCGACTGCATTCCCCTACCGCTAATACCG
>Ga0302314_10017534_pt1 | contig 12006 bp, 9 predicted proteins | sample III_Palsa_N2_3_FD_200533 | JGI IMG/M metagenome (GOLD analysis project Ga0302314, IMG submission 200533) | Peat permafrost microbial communities from Stordalen Mire near Abisko, Sweden - III_Palsa_N2_3 | ecosystem: Environmental > Terrestrial > Soil > Palsa > Peat permafrost | place: Sweden...
AGGTGCGGGCTCTGGGTATGGGGCCGGCGGAGGCGGCGCGGATCGCATCGTTGGCTCTTGAAATGGCGCTGAAGGCTTCGCATGATCCGGCTGGGCAATGGGTTCTCTCACCGCATCCGCTTGGCGGCAGCGAGGTACGCTGGACGGGCGTGATGGGCGGAGCCATCCGCACTGTGCAGGTGGATCGTGTGTTTCGCGCGGGCCTTACGCCGCAGACTGCGGGCGATGATGCATGGTGGATCGTCGATTACAAGACGCATGCGGAACCGAAAGATGCGGCGGGCGGGCTGGTGCAGTTGCGGGCGCTGTTCGCGGCGCAGCTAGAGGCGTATGCGCAGGTGCTGCGGAGTCTGCATGGGGCGGACGCGGTGATTCGGGCGGGGCTTTATTACCCGCGCATGCTGGCGCTGGACTGGTGGGAGATTTAGGCGGCGAGTACGGCGCGGGCCTGGAGGCCGGCGCTACGGTAGGAACTGCCGCTACTTTGCAGCGGGCGGAACGTCGAGGCCGATTGAGCGCATCAACTCCAGGGCGTTGCTGGTCTGGACTACGCCGGGCTTGAGGGTGTAGTCGAAGATCAGCGCGCCGTCGGCGTAGCGGTCCTCGAAGTGGCGGTTGACGGCGCGGCCGGGTATGGACTCAGCAATGTGGGTCAACGCGAGGTCATGGGTGCTGACCATGCCAATGGCGTTGCGATCGACGAGGCTGCGGACGATGAACTCGCTGCCGGCCAGGCGGTCGTGCGAGTTGGTGCCGGAGAGCAGCTCGTCGAGCAGAAATAGCACCGGCACTTCGCCTTCCGCAAGGTCGGAGATGAGCTTGACGCGGTGAATCTCCGCGTAGAAGCGGGAGACGCCGCCGGAGAGCGAGTCGAGGACGCAGATGGAAGCGGCCACGGTGAGCGGGGAGAGGCGCAGACGCGCAGCCCGCACCGGGGCGCCAGCCTGGGCAAGCACAGCGTTCACGCCGACGCTGCGGATGAAGGTGCTTTTGCCGGCCATGTTGGGGCCGCTGAGGATGAGCAACTGCAGGCCTTCGCCGAGCTTGAAGTCGTTGCGGATGGCTTGGCCGGCGGGAAGCAGCGGATGGGCCATGGCTTCGGCGTCGAAGAGTGGCGTGGGCCGGGCTGCGCTGGACGGTACAAACTCCGGCAGCGCGTCGGCGGGATGCTCGAAGGCATAGCCGGCCAGCGCGGTGAGGGCTTCCAATTCGCCGACGGCTTTGAGCCAGCCGCGGATGGAGGGGCCGAACTCCTGCTGCCAGCGCTCGGCAGCGAAGACAAGCTGCGCGCTGACGAACAGGACCACATCAATGAGGCGAAAGCCGGGGTTGTGGCGGGAGTTTTCGTAGTCGACGATGAAGGCCAGCTTGCGGATGGCCTGGGAGGGCGCAATGCCTTCGCGGCGCACGGCTGCTTGCAGGGCCTGCAACTTGGGGGCGTGGAGCGTTTCGTTTTCCAGAAGCGCAAGGACACCGGCGAGGACGGCGAGATCGTCGGTGGCTTTTTCCAGGGCATCGGCGGCTTCGTCGAGGCGGCGATAGAGTTGGTGCGACCAGGCGAGGTTGAGGACAGTGACCGCGGCAGCTACATCGGCCAGGCCCCAGACGCCCCACGCCACCAGGCTGAGCACGAATAGGATCGACAACGTTCGTGTAATGACGCGGGTGGAGAGTGCGCCGAAGATGGGCTTGCGCTCGCCCCAGGCGGCCAGTGCCTGCGGGTGCACGCCGAGGCGGACCGACTCGCCAAGAGAAAAGATCCGGGCGCGGAAGCCGACGCGGGATTCGAGCTCGCGGACGGCCTGCTGGCGGGCGAGCACTTCTTCGACGGGCGCGGGAGCAAGCAGCCAGGCGGCGAGGGTCTCTTCGCCGGCGCGAGTGCGGGCGGTGCAGAGCAGCTCAAAGAGCGAGCCGGCGCCGAAGAGGTCGAGGTCGCGGGCATAGGGGTGGGCGGGATCGAGGAAGCGTTCGCCGGTTTCGCCGGTTCCCTTCCAGCGGTCTTCGATGCGGGCGATGCCACGGTTGAAAAAGTTGATGGCGCGGGAGCGGAAGCGCAGGCGGCGGATGTGTTTTTCCTGGAGGACGCCGAGGACGAGGAAGATGCCGATGGGGACGGTGATGAATTCGAGGATGTGCTGGTAGTGAATCGCGAGGAAAACGTAGAGGATGGTGAGAGCGGCTACGGCTAGCTTGGCGTAGCCGAGGAGGCGCTCGCGGCGCTGCTCGGCGGACTGGGTGGTGGTGAGGGTGGCGAGACGGCGGGCGTAGACTTCGGCGGGAGATTCGCCGGCGCCGACCTTTGCTTCAGTTGACTCGGTAGTGTCCATCGCGCTGGTCGCCTCAATCAAGACTATAGCGGGTCGCCGAAAGCATGAGGCCTGGCAAGGTGAAAGTATCCAGAAAGGAGTCCTTCGGCTCCGTTCTGCCCCGAGCGGAGATTCAGCTATCGTGGACATCCAGGAACTACCCGAATATTGCCTTAGTCCCGTTCATGATGTCACTCGATCTAAGTGCCGGGGTGGCGGGGACTGAACCTCTGCGTGTGCGGAGGTATCACTGAAAGAAGAACCGCATATGGAGCTTTCATCGCAATCAAGTCTCCGTGAAAGGCCCACTTCAGCCGGAGAGATGGATTGTTGGCGGTTGGAACTCATCGCTATTTTAATTAACTAAGTGATAAATGGGGCAGGTTACTCTCGACGCTGTTTATGTCTGACCATAACAATTAGCTTGACTTTTTTATGGTCAAGATCCATCATCCCTCGGCAAACTGAACAATCAGAAGAGAGGTTCTATGACATTTCTTCGTCACAACCAGTCACCCCGGCTTGGCAAACCTGAGATTTCCATCGTTGGGCTTGCATTGGTCCTTGCCTGCTTACTGCAAAACACTCCTACACATGCTCAGGCGAGTATTAGCCGCGAAGAAGCGGTCATTCAAATGACCTACGCTAAACTCGACTACCTCTCACAACTGGACGTGGTGAGCAAGGCGGCCCTTAGAGCCTACTTACCGGGGGGGCAGGTCGATAGAGATGAAATAGATAAAGAATTGAAAGACGCCAAGATCGACATAACTCTAAGCGACTTCAGAACAGGCCCATTGAGTGAAATTGAAAAGAAAAGGTGGGTGAACCTCGTCACATTCCCGCAGCCACCTGCAGAAATTCTTGACGTGAAAATCCTTGGTCATGAGTTCACGGACGCAGACCTTCCGAAGGCTTCCTGGCAAACCGTAGTCACTCAATGGAGACCCGCTGAACAAGTGAATCAGACTGCTTTGGATCAGGAACTCGGTTGGACAGTGGAACAGGTCTTGAAAATGCAACCCGGACAACCGCTTGGGAACATTGTATACAGCCGGTATGTCTCTTATTCAGTAGAGCTCAATGCCAAGGGAAAAACCTGTTCCTACAAAGCGATGTTCCTCTTCGGAACGAATTCACAGGGCGAGGAAAAGGCGGCATTCGAAGACTCATTCATGGCACTCAACGGTCTAAGCCGAGACAGTTCCCAGGAGCCAAGCCCGAACGGGCTTCTGCAGTCGCACCTTAGGGACGTTCCTGTGCTGGCCGAGTGGCTGACAAAACACTCTGTCTCCGGTGCGAGCTGTTCAACCGCGGGCACCGGCCAGCTTTGTTGTGTAGGCTCACGCTGCGGCATTCCTGATGTTGATATGCGGCGGGATCTTATGACTCCACTGACGGGCGGCTGGAATGCTCCTGTCAGTCCTGAAGCCACGCCCAAGAAAAAACAACCGCCTCCTGCACTCTAGGCAGCGAATCGCGAAACAGTCGCCAGCAACTTACGTAAGTATGTGGGAAGGAAGCAATATAAATAAAACCTCAAGAATCATCCGCCAGCTTGTCTCCTATAGCTGTGTCTTAGGATCGACAATGTGCATTGCGCAGCCGGGATGCGGCGTATTTAGCAATTCGGCCTCACCGGTCTTCCCGCAGATCTTCATTAACGCGAATGGTCATGACGCCGGCGTCACATCGGGGCATGGGCTGATTGGTCAGGGCTCAAAGTCATGCACTTACTATGGGAATTCCGGTTCTCCCTGCAATGTGGAATGCCTGGATAACTGGGCGAGTACGGATCTACCTTCGAAAACTCAAACACCATCAGCAACCCGCTCTACAAACACATTACGAATTGGAATAACATCTCAGGGACCGCTTCCGCTACACCAGGAGGAGCTATCACCTGCGGGGCTACCGTCGCTGTCACCACAGTTGAGTGCTTACTGGTGAATCCAAGCTGCAGCTCCTCGATATCCACCGGAGCCTCTGCGAATGGGATATCTGCTTCGATAACGTTCCCTGGGAACTCTATCTTTTCGAGTTCAAATATCGACACGAACAATTGGCCGGGACGCACAGCGAAATTGATTCGCTGTTCGAGACTGGCCACCAGGTCAAATGCCCTTCCGCCTGGATTCTCGCCAATTGTGGAGTTCCGTCCCATCGGTCTGCCGTCCTGCGGCAGATTTTGTGCTAATTCGTGCTATGAGTGCACTTTTCTCGCCTATCTTGCCCATTGAAGAGTCAATAGCGTTTTCAACGACGGTTAACTCCATCACCTTCAGGAGTAATTGCGTTCACCCCAGCGCGTGCGGATCAGGGGCGGTCTTGAGGGACTTGTGGTGGCGGACGTCGGTGCCTTCTACCCAGAAGATCACATCCTCGGCGATGTTGGTGGCGTGGTCGGCTACGCGCTCCAGATTGCGGCAGATCATGAGGGCGTTCAGTGCCTGCGGGGCGATGTGGCTTTCTTCGGCCATGACTTTGGTGAGCGACTTGTAAGCGGCGCGGTTCATGGAGTCGACGGCGTCGTCCATGGTGAGGACGCTGCGGGCCATGCCGCCATCGGCCTCGATGAACGACTGCAGGCTCTTGCGCACCATGTCGGCGGCCAGCGAAGCCATGCGGGGAATGTCGACGGGAAGATCGACGACGGCCATCTGATCCATGTTGCGCACGCGGTCGCTGATGCTCTTGGCTGCGTCGCCTACGCGCTCCAGGTCGGCGTTGATCTTGATCACGCTGAGGATGAAGCGCAGGTCGATGGCCATGGGCTGTTCCATGGCCAGCAGGTCAAGCGCGGCCTGGTCGATGTCGCGCTCCAGGCGGTTGATGGCAATCTCGCTGCGGCTGACCAGGTCACAGATAGAAAGGTCGCGCACGCGGTACGCTTCGATGGCGCGCTGAATCGACTGCTCGGCCAGGCCCGCCATCACCAGCAGGTTCTGCTTCAAGTCGTCGAGGCTTTGTTGAAACCGTATGCGCGTCATCCGAACCTGCCCGTGATGTAATCTTCCGTGCGCTTGTCGCTGGGGTTGGTGAAGATCTTGTGGGTGGAGTCGAACTCGACCATACGGCCGTTGAGAAAGAAGCCGGTCTTCTCCGCGACGCGGGCGGCCTGCTGCATATTGTGGGTCACGATCACGATGGTGTACTGCGACTTCAACTGGAAGATCAGGTCTTCGATCTTCGATGTTGAGACGGGATCGAGCGCGGATGCGGGCTCGTCCATCAGCAGCACTTCAGGGTCGACGGCGAGGGCGCGCGCAATGCAGAGGCGCTGCTGCTGTCCGCCGGAGAGACTGGCGCCGGATTTTTTTCTTAGATCGTCTTTGACCTCGTCCCAAAGGGCAGAGTCTTTGAGCGAGCGCTCCACAATTTCGTCGAGCACGCGCCGGTTGCTATAACCGTTGAGCTTGAGTCCGGCGGCGACGTTGTCATAAATCGACATGGTTGGAAACGGATTGGGGCGCTGGAAGACCATGCCCACGCGGCGGCGAATCTCGACCGGCTTGGCGTCGGCGTAAATGTCCAGGTCGCCGATGCGCACCGTTCCGGTAACGCGGGCAATGGGGTTGGTCTCATGCATGCGGTTGAGGCAGCGCACGAAGGTGCTCTTGCCGCAGCCGGACGGGCCGATGAGAGCCGTGGCGTGATTGGCGGGGATATTCAGATTGATGTCCTGCAGCGTGTGATTGGCCCCATACCACGCGTTCAGGGTTGATACCTCGATGCCGACACCCACTTAACTTGCTCCCTTCAGCACGCCGCGGCCGGCCACATAACGCACCAGCGAAACCGCAGCCACAATCAACACGACCAGGACCAGCGCCGCGGCCCAGGCCTGGCGATGCTGATCGTCATAAGGCGAAATCGCATAGCGATAAATTTCCAGCGGCAGGGCGGAGATGGGCTGGTTGAGGGCCACGCTCCAGTTGGAGTTGCCGAAGGCGGTAAAGATGAGGGGCGCCGTCTCGCCGGCCACGCGGGCAAAGGCCAGCATGCAGCCGGTGATGATGCCGGGCGAGGCTGTTTTCACGGTAATCGACAAGACGGACCGCCAGTTGGGAACGCCGAGGGCGAGCGCTGCCTCGCGCACCGAGTGCGGGACCATGAGCAGCATCTCTTCAGTGGTGCGGGTGACGGTGGGGATCATCATGATGCCCAGCGCGACGCCGCCGGAGATGGCCGAGAACGGCATCCGCGGCGTGACGATGAGGCCGTAGACGGCCATGCCCATCACGATGGAGGGGACGCCGTTGAGCACGTCGGCGGTGAAGCGGACCGCGTTGGCGAGCTTGGTGCCGCGGCCGAATTCGGCCAGGAAGATGCCGCCGCCGATGCCAATCGGAACGCCGATGAGACTAGCCAGCGCCAGCAGGACGCCGGAGCCGACGATGGCGTTGGCCATGCCGCCGCCAATTTCGCCCTCGGGCTTGGGGAGCTTGGTGAAGAAGGCGAGATTCAGCGAGCTGGCGCCCTTGTAGATGAGGTAGACAAAGATGGCAATCAACGGCGCGACCACCAGCACGGTGGACAGAATGGCAAGGCCGGTAGCCAGGCCATCGGTGCCCTCCCGTATACGCGCTCGGAGTTTGCTGCCGGATTGTAGTTTGGCTCTCATTCGTCGCTGTACACCAGTCCCTGAGTCCCTAGTCCCTTAGTCCCTGCCCTTAGTGCACTTGCGCGGGCGCTCCGCGGGTTACAGCCCAGACCAGAAGACGCGCCAGGGCGTTGACGATGATGGTGACGATGAACAGCGCCAGGCCAATCTCGGTAAGGGCGCTGAGATGCAGGTCGCTGGAGGCTTCGGCGTATTCATTGGCGATGACGGAGGCCATGGAGGCGCCGTTGGCCAGCAGCGAGCGGGTGATCTGCGGGGTGTTGCCGATGACCATGGTGACGGCCATCGTTTCACCTAAAGCCCGGCCCAGGCCGAGGATGACGGCGCCGACGATGCCGATGCGGGCATTGCGCAGAACGCCCATGCGGATCATCTCCCATCGCGTAGCGCCGAGGGCGAGGACGGCTTCCCTTTGCGACCCTGGGACGGCGTTCATCACCTCCCGAGTGAGCGAGGAGATGATGGGCAGAATCATGATGGCCAGGATGACGCCGGCGGCGACGAAGCCGAGGCCGGTGGGGTTGTCGTCGCCGAAGAACCCGGTCCAGCCGAACAGTCTGATCAGCACCGGGTTGACATGCTCACGGAGAATCGGCACCAGCACGAACATGGCCCATAAGCCATAGATGACGCTGGGGATGGCCGCCAGCAATTCGGTGATGAAGGCGAGCGGACCGCGCAGCCAGCGGGGGCACATTTCGGTGAGGAAGACGGCCACGCCGATGGCCAGCGGAACCGCCAGCAGCAGCGAAAGGAACGACGAAACCAGGGTGCCGAAGACGAACGGCAGGGCGCTGAAATGGCCGTTGACCGGGTCCCAGTACATGGGCAGATGGGTGTCGGGGTCGGTGAATTTCGAGAAGAAGAAGCGCAGGCCGAAATTTGCCCAGGACAGGTGGGAGCCGCGCACCAGGACGGAAACAATCAGAACCACGATGCCGAAGATGGTGAAGGCGCAGAAGACCATGAGCCAGTGGAAGCCGCGGTCTGCCAGAGCCGAGTTGCCGCGCGAGAGCAGGAAGCCGCGGATGGCCGAAGTCTCAGCAACGGCCAGGCTTGCGGGCTTCTGGCGCGCGCCCTGACCCGGCGTTGGATTCGGACCGGCGGGGGAATTGGGCTCGGGCTGGGTCACAGATTGCGAGATGCGGATCTCTGGCACGTTGGCGGTCACCTCTGACAGGCTACCGGGCCAATATGAATAGAAGGTTACAACACTGCTAAATCAAGCGCATACAGGGCGAAACTGTCGTACCCATGGTGGTTCCCATCGGGGTAATCGCGGCGTGTCTGGGGGATGTTCTAAGCTGGTTTCTGTTGTTGGGAAGGCTGGATTGATGCGTCGACTGATTTTGACCCTGGTTTTCGGATGTCTTACGAGTGTCTTACACGGCCAGACTGACGGCCAAATCGCTGCTCAACCCGATCCGGACGTGCGCGATTGGCATGCTGGGTGGATTACGCACCCCACTGCGCCGCTGCGCGAGCCGCTGGTGCTGCACTTTCGCCGCACGTTCACTCTGATGGCCAAGCCGGCCAGCTACGTGGTCCGCGTCAGCGCGGATAACCGCTTCATTCTGTACGTGAATGGAGCCCGCGTGGGCGATGGACCGGCGCGCGGCGACCTGGCCCACTGGCGGTATGAGAAGTTCGACCTGGCGCCACTACTGAAGCCGGGCGAAAACCTGATCACGGCAACGGTGTGGAACTGGGGCGTGCTGGCGCCCGTGGCGCAGTTTACGGACCGGACGGCGTTTCTGCTGGAGAGCGAAACGACCGGGCCGGGCGACATCAGCACAGGCAAAAAAGGAACTGAGTGGCTGGTTGAAGTCGAACCGGGGCACACCGCGCTGGGCCGCAACACAGTCACGTTCAAGGACTACATGGCGGCGGGACCGGGCGAGCAGATTGACGCGGCAAAGTACGACTGGGACTGGCAGTCGCCCGTGGCAAAGGGCGATGCGTGGGTTCCGGCTGTCTCGCCGATGCGGGATGCGATTTACGCGGGTGTGAGCCAGGGGCATTCGGCGGATGAGGTGGGCGACAACCCGTGGGGGCTGCTGCAGGATGAGCTTCCGCATATGGAGTACGCGACGACGAGCGCCGGCGAGACTGTCCGTTCATCGACTCCGGGGATCACCCTGATGCCTTCGAATGCGACAGAGGTTCCGGCCAACGCGCACATTCACATTCTCCTCGACCGCAAGACGCTCACTACGGCCTACCCGCAGCTGACAGTCTCCGGCGGTAAAGGCTCAAAGATCGTTCTCACTTATGCCGAAGCACTTTACGACAAGGATCTGCACAAGGGCGATCGCGATGAGGTCGGCGACCGCAAAGCCCTCGGTCTTACCGACAGCTTTCTGCCCGACGGTGCGCACCACCGCACCTTCGAGCCGCTGTGGTGGCGGACATGGCGCTATCTGGACCTCGACATCACCACGGGCGACGAACCGCTGACGCTCGATTCGCTGACCGCGCGCTTTACCGCCTATCCCTTCGAGGAACGGGCAAGCTTTACCGCGCCCGATCCCGACCTCGCCAAGATCTGGGAGATCAGCTGGCGGACGGCGCGGCTGGACGCGCACGAGACCTACATGGATACGCCCTACTGGGAGCAGTTGCAGTATGTGGGCGACACGCGCATTCAGGCGTTGATCTCCTACACCGTCGGCGGCGACGACCGGCTGGCGCGCCAGGCGCTGCGCGCGTTTGATGATTCGCGCACTCCGGAAGGAATAACGCGCAGCCGCTATCCGAGCAACCTGCCGCAGGCCATCCCCACGTTCTCGCTGATCTATATCGACATGCTGCACGATTACTGGATGTATAGGCCGGACGCGGACGGGTTGGCGCGCACGTTGACACCGGGAACGCGGACGGTGCTTGACTGGTTCGCCAACTACGAGGAACCGGACGGTCTGCTGCACGAGGTGCCGTATTGGAGCTTTATCGACTGGGTGCAGGAGGGGCAGGAGACTCCGACTTACGACAAGAAGGATGAATCGTGCATGACTACGCTCGAATACCTGGGCGCGCTCAACGATGCAGCCGACCTGGAGAAGCCGCTCGGCGACGCGACGCTGGCGTCTCGCTATCTGGCTCGCGCGACGCACGTGCGCACAGGCCTCTACAACAAGTGCTGGTCGGCTTCGCGGGGACTGCTGGCCGACACGCCGGACCAGAAGATCTTCAGCCAGCAGGCCAATATTCTGGGCGTGCTGTACGACGTGATTCCGAAAGACCAGCAGCAGACGGTGCTGCGCAAGCTGGTAGCTATTCAACCGGGAACGACGCCCGACGGAGTGCTGTCGGCCTCGTACTATTTCCGCTTTTACCTGGCGCGCGCGCTGGATCATGCCGGCATGGCCGACGAGTACCTGGACTCCATCGGCCCGTGGCGAAAGCTATTGCCGCTGCACTTCAGCACATGGCCGGAGGTGCCGGGCAACACGCGCTCGGACTCGCACGCGTGGAGCGCGCACCCGATCTATGACTTCCTCACGCTGGTTGCGGGCATTGAGCCGGCCAGCCCTGGGTTTGCGACAGTGCGGATCGCACCGCACCTGGGCCCGCTGCGGTCGCTGAAGGCGACCTATCCGCATCCTCAGGGGGAGATCAAGGTTGAGTACCAGTACACCGGCGCGCAAGACCCGCAGGTGAAGGGTGGGACCTCATTTCGCGCCGACATTATGTTGCCGGGAACGCTTGCGGGGACCTTTGAGTTCAACGGGCAAAGCTGGCCGCTCAAGGCAGGGCATAATCAGATTGATGTGCCGATGAGATGAGATTGCGGGCTCAGCCTGCTGGTTGCGACAGGAAGGATCGGCGCGATTTCGCGTACGTACCACGCCGCTTGATCGGCTTGAGGAAGAGGTCGAGAACGCTATCCGGAATCACAAAGAGCAGCCCGCAGGGGCTGAAGCCCCGCATTGACTCCATCGACATTTTGCCGGGGATAAAATCCCCGGCCTACCGCCCGCTTGAGTCTTTCAGTAACCTGTAAAGCTGTGCCATTTGAAAGCCGCGACGGACTAGGTTCGGCTCCACGGCACCGCGGGCCTGGTTTCGATGCGCTTGGCCACCACACTGACTTTGGCGGGCGTTAGTTCCGGGCCATCCCAGCCTTCCTTTGCGGCTTCAATGCGTATCTCGCCGGGGCGGCCTGTGGACTGCACGATAACCTGCGCGAGGCCGTTGAAGAGCGAGCGCTTCGGCTCCTTGTCGCTCTGCTGGCAGTTGGGGTCGCCGTTGCCGACGCCGATGAGCTTGCCCTCGCCCGCAACGGTGAAGCCGATCAGGTTGTCGGCCGTGGGGCAGGCGCGGCCTTCCTTGTCGAGCGCTTCAACCTTCAGGATGACAAGATCCTCGCCGTCGGCATTGATCTCCGTACGATCCGGCGTGAGGCGGATGGCGACGGTGGGGCCGGTGGTTTCGCGCTTCTCCGTGAGCACCACCTTGCCATCCCTTGACGCGCGGGCTTCAATGAAGCCGGGCTCGTACTTCACCTTCCACTCCACGTGGCCCAGATGCGGAACCTTCTGCGCTCCGAGGCTCTGGCCGTTGACGAAGAGCTCAACCTCGTCGAGATTCGAATAGACCCAGACAGGGATTATGTCGCCTTCCCTGCCCTCGAAGTTCCAGTGCGGAAACAGGTGCAGCGAAGGTTCCTTGCCCCACCACGCCTTGTAGTAATAGAAGGTGTCCTTGGGGAATCCGCACATGTCCACAATGCCGAACTGCGAGTTGATGGAGGGCCAGCCGTAGGGCGTGGGCTCGCCGCGGTAGTCGAAGCCGGTCCACGCAAAGCCGCCTGCTTCCCAGTCGCGGGTGCCGTAGAACTTCCACCACTCCTCGGCCGTCTCGCCCCACGGAACGACGCCGTCATAATCGTTGACCAGGTTACGCAGCTTATCGGTGGCGTAAGCGCCGCGCGTGGAGATAGCGCTCGAAGTCTCCGAACCGTAGATGGGCCGCTTGGGGTGCTCCTTGTGATAGCCGTCGGGGCGATTGAGGCCATAGTTGAAGCCGATGATGTCAAACGCGTCGGAGACGCCCTTCTCGTTGTCGCCATTCACG
>Ga0302314_10017537_pt1 | contig 12004 bp, 10 predicted proteins | sample III_Palsa_N2_3_FD_200533 | JGI IMG/M metagenome (GOLD analysis project Ga0302314, IMG submission 200533) | Peat permafrost microbial communities from Stordalen Mire near Abisko, Sweden - III_Palsa_N2_3 | ecosystem: Environmental > Terrestrial > Soil > Palsa > Peat permafrost | place: Sweden...
GCGCGGGACCTGCCGGTGCACACCGGCCTGGTGCTGACCTCCGAGCGCGGCAAGGCGCTGGGCCGGGTGACCCCGGACGGCAGGGTGCGGGTGGTCCGCGGCGACCGGGAGGTCTTCGGCCTCCGCGGGCGCAGCGCCGAGCAGCGGATCGCGCTGGATCTGCTGCTCGACCCGGACATCGGCATCATCTCGATGGGCGGCCGGGCCGGCACCGGCAAGTCCGCGCTGGCGCTCTGTGCGGGCCTGGAGTCCGTGCTGGAGCGGCGGCAGCACCGCAAGGTGATGGTCTTCCGTCCGCTGTACGCGGTCGGCGGCCAGGAGCTGGGCTACCTGCCCGGCTCCGAGGCGGACAAGATGGGGCCCTGGGCGCAGGCGGTCTTCGACACCCTCTCGTCGGTGACCACCCCGGACGTGATCGAGGAGATCCTGGCCCGGGGGATGCTGGAGGTCCTGCCGCTCACCCACATCCGCGGCCGCTCGCTGCACGACGCCTTCGTGATCGTGGACGAGGCCCAGTCGCTGGAACGCAACGTCCTGCTGACGGTGCTGTCCCGGATCGGCCAGGGCTCCCGGGTCGTGCTCACCCACGACGTGGCGCAGCGCGACAACCTGCGGGTGGGGCGCTACGACGGGGTGGTCGCGGTGGTGGAGAAGCTGAAGGGGCATCCGCTGTTCGCGCACATCACCCTGACGCGCTCGGAGCGTTCCGCGATCGCGGCCCTGGTGACCGAGATGCTGGAGGACATTCCGGGCTGACGCCGGGTTCACTGCACTGCCGGTCCTGGTTCGGCCTGGACCGGCAGTGTCGTCCCCGGCGCCGGGAGGCTTTTGTCCGGATCAATCCGACTGAAACCACCTCAGAAGTCGCAGCGGCGACGGTGGGAGTCGGGCAAAGTGGCCCGATCGTAACCACTCTGGCGGTGTTTCAGTAGGGCAATCGCACATCTTTGGCGCCTGTACGGCATGTGAGCTTCGCCACGCAACTGAGAATTGCGCCGACGCGTCTTGGTCGGGCATGGTGTGGTTTCTGTCAGGCCCCGCGTACGGCGTGATTGGGCACCCCCAGGGGTGGACGTGTCATCGAGAGATGGCAGTGTGTGCGAGTTGCTACAACTGAACACGGCTTGTCTGCCGTACGCCGCCCGAGATCGACCAGCGTCCCGTTCCCACCGGGGCGTACGGGCCCGCGTCTCCCGTGACCAGTGCAGGGGGAGGCCAGCGTCAGGGGCAGGGTTCGACCGTGCGGTCACCACACGGGCGACGCTGGAAGGAAACCGTGTGAACCGGATCTCGGTTCGGGGTGTGGCCGTGGCCTCCGCCACCGCCGTCACTGCCGTCGGAGCCGTGGTCGGTGTTGCCCATGGCAGCACGCAGCCGGCCGCTCAGACCACCGACATCGCAGGCAGCACTCTTCTTGCCGACATCCCCTCGGGTGTCCAGGCGCAGACGATCAGCGACAACATCGCGCGACAGGCCGATGCGCAGCAGGCGGATGCCACCGCCGCGGCGCAGAAGGTAGCCGCCGAGTCCGCGCGTCTCGCCGCCGCCCACACCGCTCTGGCGAAGGCCGACGCGGAGAAGGCGGCTGCGGCTGCCAAGGCCGCTGCGGCTCAGGCCGCCGCCCAGAAGGCCGCCGCCGCCGAGGCGAGCCTGCAGCAGACCTACGCGCCCGGTTCGATCCAGGCCATGGCCGAGTCGATCATAGGCAACGCCACCCAGTTCTCCTGCTTCAGCAACATCGTCACCCACGAGAGCGGCTGGGACTACACCGCGACCAACCCCTCCTCCGGGGCGTACGGTCTGGTCCAGGCACTGCCCGGATCGAAGATGGCCTCGGCCGGCGCCGACTGGCGGACCAACCCCGCCACGCAGATACGGTGGGGTGTCAGCTACATGGACAACCGCTACGGCAGCCCGTGCGGCGCCTGGGCCTACTGGCAGGTCAACCGGTCCTACTAGGGCCCGACCGCAGCAGCGGCAGCCCCGAAGCGTGTGGAAGCCCCCGATCCCTGTCCGATCGGGGGCTTCCTTATTTCTCCCACGGAACGACCGCTGTGTGCGGGGCGGTCGCACCCGGTGTCGTCCCCAGGGTCGGCGAGGGCTAAACCCATTTCGGTCACAAAGACCGGATAATCAGACGATCCGGGCGATATTCCGGCGCCCCGGAGGGTGACCCGTCCCGTTCCGCTCCTTCCCAGCAGGTACCGTTCCAGGAGGCAGATCCACGGCGGGGCGAAGGGGCGGGGTAGCGATGTCCGGCGAGGAGCGCGCGAGCGAGGGGCGCGGGAGCATGGTGGCCTGGGGTGCGGCCGCCGCACGGAAGCTCTCCGAGCGCCTGGAGCGACGGCGGCGCCGGACCGAGCAGGAGATCCACCTCGCCGAGCACCGCAACGATCCGCCGCCGCTGCCCGTGCCGGCCCCGGCCGCCGCCGACGGCGGCCCGTCCTATCCGGCCCTGCCGACCAGCCCCACCGAGGCCGTGCCCTGGAGCCTGAAGGTCGCCGCCGAGGTGGTCTGGCGGCTGCTGGTCGTCGGCGTCGGCCTCTACGTCCTCTTCCTGGTGGTGCAGACCCTTCACATCGTGGCGCTGGCCTTCATCGCCGCGCTGCTGATCAGCGCACTGCTGCAGCCGACGGTGTCCCGGCTCACCGCCCTGGGGCTGCCCCGGGCGCTGGCCGCCGCGCTGACGTTCATCGGCGGCCTGGCCGGGATCGGCCTGGTCGGCTGGTTCGTCGGCTGGCAGGTCAACACCCACCTCAGCGAGGTGACCGACAAGGTCCAGACCGGCATCTCGCAGATCCACGGCTGGCTCACCCACGGCCCGATGCACCTGACCGACACTCAGATCAACGAGTTCGTCAAGCAGCTGCAGAACGCGGTCGGCACCAACAGCGACCAGATCACCTCCTTCGGCTTCTCCACCGTCGGCGTGGTGATCGAGATCCTCACCGGGGTCTTCCTGGCCGCCTTCTGCACCTTCTTCCTGATCTACGACGGCGAGCGGATCTGGGGCTGGATCCTGCGGCTGTTCCCGCCCGGCGCCCGGATGGCGATGGCCGGGGCCGGCCCCCGGGCCTGGTCGACGCTGAGCGCCTACGTGCGCGGCACCGTGCTGGTGGCCTTCATCGACTCGGTCTCCATCGGCATCGGCATCTACCTGCTCGGGGTGCCGCTGGCGCCGCCGATCTCGGTGCTGATCTTCCTCGGCGCCTTCGTGCCGCTGGTCGGCGCGCTGGTCACCGGGACCATCGCGGTGCTGATCGCGCTGGTGACCAAGAGCGTCTTCACGGCGGCGATGGTGCTGGTGGTGCTGCTGGCGGTGCAGCAGATCGAGGGCCACCTGCTGCAGCCGCTGATCCTCGGCCGCGCGGTCCGGGTCCACCCGATCGCGGTGGTGCTGTCGGTGACCATCGGATCCATCGTGGCCGGCATCGGCGGCGCGGTCGTGGCGGTGCCGCTGGTGGCGGTGACCAACACCACCGTCGGCTACCTCAGGGCCAGGCAGCGGGCCGGCGAGAACGTCCGGGCCGCGCTGATCGCCGCGCAGACGACGTCCGGCTCCCCGGGTACGGCGGAGGCCCCGCCCGCCGAGGGCTGAGCTCGCGGCGGGCGGGGCCTCCGGTGGTACCGGGCGCGGGTGTTTCGGGTGGGGCGAGGCGGCGGCGGGTCAGCCGATCCGGCTCTCGGCCTCCAGCGTCACGCCCACGGCCTGCAGCACGGCGGCGATCCGGATCGCGGCCTGGACGGTCTCCCGCTCCACGCCGGCCTTGCGCAGCACCTGCTCGTGCGAGTCCAGGCACTGGCCGCAGCCGTTGATCGCCGAGACCGCGAGGCACCAGAGCTCGTAGTCGACCTTGTCCACGCCCGGGTTGCCGATGACGTTCATCCGCAGACCGGCCCGCAGCGTCCCGTACTCCTTGTCGGAGAGCAGGTGCAGGGTGCGGTAGTAGACGTTGTTCATCGCCATGATGGCGGCGGCGGACTTGGCGGCGGTGTAGGCCTCCGCGCTCAGTTCGGCCTTGGCCTGGGGCTCCAGCTCGGCCAGCAGCCGCTCGCTGCGCGAGGCTATCGCGCAGGCCAGCACCGTGCCCCAGAGCTGCTGGGCCGGCAGGTCGGAGTTGCCGATGACCGAGCCCAGGTTCAGCTTCAGGTCCTTGGCGTACTCCGGGAGCGCGGCCTTCAGTTCGTCGAGAGCCATTGGGTCACTCGCCCGCGAGCAGGGCGACCGGGTCCAGCGTGGTCTCGCCCTTGGTCCAGTTGCAGGGGCACAGCTCGTCGGTCTGCAGCGCGTCGAGGACCCGGAGGACCTCCTTGGGGTTGCGGCCGACGGAACCGGCGGTCACCATCACGAACTGGATCTCGTTGTTGGGGTCCACGATGAAGACGGCGCGCTGGGCGGTGCCGTCCTCGCCCTCGACGCCGCAGTCCCGCATCAGCTCGTGCTTGACGTCGGCGAGCATCGGGAAGGGCAGGTCGCGGAGGTCCTTGTGGTCCTTGCGCCAGGCGTGGTGCACGTACTCGGAGTCGCCGGAGACGCCCAGGACCTGCGCGTCGCGGTCCGCGAACTCCTCGTTGAGCTTGCCGAAGGCGGCGATCTCGGTCGGACAGACGAAGGTGAAGTCCATCGGCCAGAAGAAGACGATCTTCCACTTGCCCTCGTAGGACTTGTGGTCGACACGGGCGAAGGCCTTGTCCGCGTCGAGGTCGACGCAGGCGTTCAGGTCGTACGCGGGGAACTTGTCACCGATGGTGAGCACGTTCGCTCCTCCTTGGCTCTGAGTGAGGGTTTTTGTCCGTCTTGCAGCGGGTTCTCCGGCTCGGCGGACCGTCCCACGGTGACACATCGCATACTGATCAGTGAAATAGCTACACTTGGATCCATTGATCGGAGGCACCTATCAGCAAGCTGCGCACCCCCACGATTTCCCAGCTCAGAGCGTTCGTCGCGGTCGTCGAGCACCGGCACTTCCGCGATGCCGCCGCCGCCATCGGCATGAGCCAGCCGGCCCTGTCCGGGGCCGTGGCCGCGCTGGAGGAGAATCTGGACGCCCAGCTCGTCGAGCGGACCACCCGGAAGGTCATCATCACCCCGCTGGGCGAGCGCGTCGCCGTCCACGCGCGCGGGGTGCTGTCCGAGCTGCACGCCCTCGGCGACGAGGTCGAGGCCTCCCGCCGGCCCTTCACCGGTCCGCTGCACCTCGGCGTGATCCCCACCGTCGCCCCCTACCTGCTGCCGGTCGTGCTCACCCTGGCCCGCGACCACTACCCGGAGCTCGACCTCCACGTCCACGAGGAGCGCACCCCGCAGCTGCTCGACGGCCTCGGCTCCGGCCGGCTCGACCTGCTGCTGCTCGCCCACCCCAGCGTCCCCGGCATGGTCGACATCCCGCTCTACGACGAGGACTTCGTCCTGGTCACCCCGCCCGACCACGCCCTGGCCCAGCGCCGCGACGTGCCCCGCGACGTCCTGCTGGACCTCGACGTGCTGCTGCTGGAGGAGGGCCACTGCCTCCGCGACCAGGCGCTCGACCTCTGCCGCGAGGTCGGCGCCGAACCCGGCGCGACCCGCGCCGCCGGGCTGTCCACCCTGGTCCAACTGGTGGCCGGCGGCCTCGGGGTGACGCTGCTCCCGGCCACCGCGGTGGACGTCGAGACCGGCCGCTCCGAGCGGCTGGCCACCACCCGCTTCGCCGCCCCGGCCCCCGGCCGCCGGATCGGCCTCACCCACCGCCCCGGCTCCGCCCGCACCCCCGAGTACCACCGGCTGGCGGCCTCCCTGCGCGAGGCGCTGCGCCCGCTGCCGGTGCGGATCGTTGGATAGAGTCGAAGCCGTCCGCTGCTGAGGGAGGGGCCACCCCGTGTACATCTCCAGGCTTGAGATCTCCGGCGTCAAGGGCTTCTCCGGCAGCCGCAGCGTGGACCTCGACCTGGTCCGCCCCGACGGCTCCCACGCCGGCTGGACCGTTCTCGCCGGTCGCAACGCCTCCGGCAAGACCAGCCTGCTGCGAGCGGTGGTGGTCGGGCTCGGACTGCACGACCCGGACGACCTGTCCGCGTGGCCGGTGACGGAGGACGCGTTCATCAGGATCACCCTGAGCGCGCAGAATCCGGAGGAGCTGTTCTGGCTCAGGGACGGTGACGACAGCGAGGACCCGCTTCCCGACGACGAATCCGCGGCCTTTCTGGCGGGACCGGCGACCGCACAGGTCACCAGTACCTGGGTGAGGACGCGCGGGCGCGAGGGGGAGGCCCCGTCCCGACCCCGTCGGCTCCTGCGCAGCACCCGGATCACCGGCGGGGACGGTCTGCTCTCCTACGAGGTCGACAGCGACGTGCTGGAGTACACCGATCTGGGCTGCCTGATCGCGGTGGGCGCCTACCGACGACTCGGTCGGGAGGTGGGGCGGGGCACGGGATTCCGGCTGCCGGCGGTCGCCAGCCTGTTCGACGAGGAGGTGAGCCTCAGTGAGGGCGTGTTCTGGCTGGTCGACATGCACCACCGCAGCCTCACCGGCGACGAGGCGGCGGGTGCACTGCTGACCGTCGTACTGGCGCTGCTCCAGGACGGGCTGCTCCCGGACGGGCACGAGGTGCGCAAGGTCGACGCCGACGGACTCCGGATCGCCAGGGACGGGCAGGAGTTCACCCTCTACGAGATGAGCGACGGCTACCGCTCGGCGGTGGCCCTGGTCCTCCACGTCCTCTGGTCCCTGGCGACCCAGGGGCCGGGCGCGGGCGTCGACCTGGTGACCGAGGGCGGACGGCCGCTGGTGGCGACCCCCGGCATCGTGCTGATCGACGAGGTGGACGCCCACCTCCACGTCACCTGGCAGCAGCGGATCGGCTACTGGCTGAAGGCGCACTTCCCCGACGTCCAGTTCCTGGTCACCACCCACAGCCCGTACATCTGCCAGGCCGCCGACCCGGGCGGCCTGATCCGGCTCGGCGCGCCCGGCGACAGCACCCCGCCCGCCGTGGTGGACCAGGAGCTGTACCAGCGGATCGTCTACGGCAGCGGCGACGACGCCATCCTCTCCGACCTGTTCGGTCTGGAGAGCCCGTACTCCGCAGCGGCGGAGCAGGCCCGCCGGAGGGTCGGCGACCTGGAGGGCAGGGTGCTGAGCGGCGACGCCTCGGAGTCGGAGCTCGCCGAGTACGAGGAGTTGAGCAACAGGCTCAACAGCTCGCTCAGCGCGCGGGTGATCGAGGTCTCCGCCCGACTGGCGCCTCACCGGTGATCCCGCTGGACCGGCCCGCGCTGGAGCCCGGACTGGAGCGACAACTCGCCCGGCGCACCGACACGCTGGCCCGGCGTGGGGCCACCCTGGACCGGGCCCGCCGAGCCTGGTCGGACTCGTCCTCCTTACGGCGGCAGCTGCGCGAGGTCCTGGACCGGATGGCTCCCGGCGTGCAGCGGTGCATGTACTGCGGCGACAGCCACGGGGCGTCCATCGACCACTTCGAGCCGCTGGCCCGCAATCCGCTCGGTGCCTTCGCCTGGGTGAACCACCTGCTCGCCTGCACGCACTGCAACAGCAACCACAAGCGGGACCGCTTCCCGGTCGACGAGGCAGGCCACTGCCTGCTGGTCGACCCCGCACGGGAGGACCCGGTGCTCCACCTCCAACTGGTGCTGCGCACGGGTGAGTACCGGGCACGGACCGCCAAGGGGCAGGCGACCATCGAGGTCTTCGGCCTCGGCCGGAAGGCGCTGGTCGACGGTAGGGCCGCCGCCTTCGTCCGCTGCCGGTCCATGCTGCGGGACATCCGCCGGCAGCTCGACGAGGGTGGGCAGGAGGAGGCGGAGCAGGTGGCCGACGCCCTCGGCGTCCAGCCGTTCGCCGACGTCCTGCACGCCATGCAGGCACTGCGGGAGCAGCCCGGGGCGGCTCTCGTCATCGGCGCACCCGAGGTCGAGAGCCTGTACTGGTTGGCCCGCCGCCGGAGCTAGGGTGCGGTGGTATGAGCAACCTTGAGACCGCCCCGCAGGCGCGGGTCTGCGGCGGACGTGACGACGTGTCGGCCCGGCCGGTCCACGAACTGCTGACGGGCAAGCAGGTGCCGCTGGGCGAGAGCACCGTGGTCCGGCGGCTGCTGCCGAACCTGGGCCGGCGGATGGTCGGGGCCTGGTGCTTCGTCGACCACTACGGCCCGGACGACATCGTGGACGAGCCGGGGATGCAGGTCGCCCCGCACCCGCACACCGGGCTGCAGACCGTCAGCTGGCTGCACGACGGCGAGGTGACCCACCGCGACAGCGTCGGCAGCCTGGCCACCGTCCGGCCGCGCGAGCTGGGGATCATGACGGCGGGCCGCGCCATCGCGCACTCCGAGGAGTCGCCGCGCGGCCACGGGCCGGTGCTCCACGGCGCGCAGCTCTGGGTCGCGCTCCCGGACCGGCACCGGCACACCGAGCCGCACTTCGAGCACCACCCGCAGCTGCCCGAGGTCGCCGCGCCCGGCCTCCGGGCCACCGTCATCCTGGGCGAGCTGGACGGCTCCCGCTCGCCCGGCGCCGTGTACTCGCCGCTGGTCGGCGCCGACCTGACGCTCGCCGCGGGCGCCGCCGCCCGGCTGCCGCTGGAGCGCGACTTCGAGTACGCGGTGCTGTCCATGTCAGGATCGGTCGACGTCGACGGGGTCCGGGTCGAACCCGGCGCGCTGCTCTACCTCGGCTGCGGCCGGACCGAGCTGCCGCTGCGGGCCGACGCGGACAGCAGCCTGCTGCTGCTCGGCGGCGAGCCCTTCGAGGAGAAGATCGTCATGTGGTGGAACTTCGTCGCCCGCAGCGGCGAGGAGATCGCCGAGGCCCGCGCGGCCTGGAACGACGCCCCGGCGGACCGTTTCGGCGAGGTCCACGGCTATGACGGCGCCCGGCTGCTCGCCCCGGCCCTGCCCCCGGTCCCGCTGAAGCCGCGCGGCCGTACCCGCTGAGCGCGCGGCTGAGCGGCCGGTTCGGCGCCCGGCTCAGCGCCCGGTGAGTTCGACCTCGACCTCGACCGCAGCTGCGACCGTGACCGGGGTCGGGGTCGGGGTCGCCGCCGCGGCCCAGCGGTCGGCCAGGCGGTAGCCGTAGCCGCCCAGGGCCACCAACGCCGCGAGGAGGGACCAGAAGACGGCGGCGTGGTGCTGGATCAGCGAGCCGACCAGCACCGGGCCGAGGGTCGCCGACACCGCCCAGGTGAGGTTGAAGAGCGACAGGTAGCGGCCGCGCGCCTCGGTCGGGGCCGCGGTCGCGGAGATCGCGGTGGTGGCCGGGCCGGCCATCATCTGCCCGGCGGTGAAGAACAGCACGGCCGCGAAGACCGCGACCACGGTGCCGGCGCCCCTCCCGCTCGCGCCCAGCCCCAGCAGTGCGATGGACCCGAGCATCAGCAGCGAGGCCCAGGAGACCACCCGGGTCCGGGAGAACGCGACCAGCCGTGCGGTCAGCACCGACTGCGTCGAGACGATGACCACGGCGTTGACGGCGAGCGCCGTCGACGGCAGCCAGGTCGGCAGGTGGTCCACCTCGACCAGGTAGACCGGCAGCACGATCGTCGGTATCAGCCAGGCGAAGGCGAACGCGGCCTGCGCGCCCATCAGGGTCAGCAGCGCGCGGTCCCGGAGCAGGGTCCGCCAGCCGGCCGGCCGGGCGGCCTGCGTCCCGTCCGGCGGTGTCGCATCCGGCGGCGTCCCGTCCGGCGGGGCGGCGGCGGGCGGCCGACGTCCGCCCGCCGCCCTCGCCGAGGCCGGGGCGAGCAGCAGGACGGCGGCGACCACGCTGGTGGCTGCGTTCACCGCGACGATGAACACGGCGGCGCCGGACCAGCCGCTGCCCAGCAGCAGTCCGCCGGCGGCTCCGCCGATGCCCACGCTGGCGTTCATCCCGGCGGTGGTGAAGGCGTACCAGCGGTCCAGCTCGGCGCCCTCGGCGATGTCGGCGACCAGGGCCGGCCAGGAGGCGAAGTACAGGCGCTCGGCGCAGAGCACCAGGAACATGCTCCCCACCAGCGTGGGCAGCGAGTCCACCAGCAGGTAGCAGAGGAAGCCCGCAGCGGCGAGCAGGTTGTTGGCGATCAGCGAGGTCCGCGAACCCCAGCGGTCGACGATGCTGCCGGCCACCGGCGCGACCGGGAGCGACAGCAGCGTGGCGACACTGCTGCCCAGGCCGATCTCGGCCACGCCGAGACGCGTGGTCAGCACGAAGAACAGGAACGAGAGCGGGACGAACATCCCGACGCCGAAGGAGTCCAGCAGGGTTGCCGAGACGATGCGGCCGTGCCCGGCCAGGTCCGGTACGCCCAGCCGCAGCCGCCAGCGGGCGGCCCCGGAGAGCTCGGGCCCGGGTGCCATCACAGACTCTCCTGGTCCAGGTCGGCGACGGCCGCCTCGGCGCTCCGCAGCGGCCACCAGTACTCCAGGCCGATGTTGTCCGGCTTCAGCAACCGGCCGTGCACCTGCCGGTCGAGCTCGTCGACCTGGGTGGCGTGCGCCCGGACGGACGCCTCCTTGACGGCGACCGCCTCCGCTCCCAGTCGGCTCCCCACCGGTGCGTGCTGCGGGGCGGCCGCCCGGGGGAAGACCTCCTCGGACCAGGCGGTGAGGGCGCTCGGGTCCGCGTTGGTCCAGTCGTAGCTCGCATGGGTGCCGGCCGCGCGCCGGGCGTTGCCCATCTGGAAGAGCTGGTAGGGGTATTCGGCGTAGAGCACCAGCCCCGGCCGCACCCCCTCCCGGGCGAGTTCCGCGCACGCGGCGAGGCCGGTGTCGCGGACCAGGACGTGGTCGGGGTGGACCAGCAGCCCGGCCGGCAGCCAGACCTCGGCGGCCGCGCGGATCCTGGTCCGCATCGCCGGCAGCAGCTCCTGCGGCACGACTCCGGGGCGGTACTGGCCGTCCAGGAAGGGCCACTGCTCCAGCGCGACCCCGGTTCCGGCGAAGGAGCGGACATCCTCGTCGAGGCGCTCCAGCGCCAGTTCCCGGGAGCTCCCGACGCCGAGCCGCCGGTCCCAGTCGGTCAGCAGACCGGCGTCCTCGGGCACTCCGGCGAAGACCGTGACGACGTCCGTGCCGGGGCCCAGCGCGCCGTGGCAGGAGAGCACGGCGTCGTCGGCGTGCGGGGAGAAGACGAGTCGTCGGGTCATGATTCCTCCAGCTCGGTGGGGACGCCCTGCCAGATCTCCGAGGCCGGCGGCAGTGCGGCCAGCCGGTCCCGGCCGATCGCCGCCGGGGGCCCGTGCCGGCGCCGTCGGGTCCGACCGGCCTCGACCGCCGACGCGGCCAGCTCCGTCAGCGGGCCGACCTGTTCCAGCGCCCACCGGTACTCCCGGCCGAGGCTGTTGGAGCCGCCGAGCACCAGGCTGCGCAGGCAGGCCCGCACGGCCTGCTGGGATCCGGCCGGGACCGAGGGGGCCGCGTGCACGCCCATCAGGTAGGCCGCGTACCAGAGTTCCTCGGTCAGCCAGCGCGACTCGCCGGGCAGGCCGGGAGCGCGCCGGGCGTGCTCCCAGCCCGCCGCCGCGTCCGCCAGCAGACCGGTCTCCCGCAGGTAGCCGCGGCTGGACAGGCGCCGCGGACCGTCCGGGTGGGCGAGCACCGCATGGCCCCGGCCGCGCAGGACGTGGACCAGCGGGTCCGCCCGGTACGGCGCGGGCCCGGTCGCGGTCGCCTCCGGGCCGGGGCCGGGACCACGGCCGGGCGCCAGGTCGTCGGCGAAGCAGGCCGAGTGCCGGGGGCCGTAGCTGTCGTTGCCGATCAGGCTCTCGTCGCCGACGTGTTCCACCAGGTGCGGTACGGAGATCAGCACCCGCCGGCCGCGGGCAGCCAGTTCGCGTTCGAGGACGACGTCGTCCGGGGTCAGCTCCGCGCTGTCCTCGGGGACCGCGGCCAGCAGCGCCCGCACGTCCGCGCGGGGGAGCAGCAGCGCCAGGGCCGGTACCCACTCGCCGGTGACGGCGACGGCCCAGGAGGCGCCCGCCAGCGCGGCGGCGCGCGTGGCTGCGCCGTTCCACGAGTTCCAGTTGGC
>Ga0302314_10017538_pt1 | contig 12003 bp, 9 predicted proteins | sample III_Palsa_N2_3_FD_200533 | JGI IMG/M metagenome (GOLD analysis project Ga0302314, IMG submission 200533) | Peat permafrost microbial communities from Stordalen Mire near Abisko, Sweden - III_Palsa_N2_3 | ecosystem: Environmental > Terrestrial > Soil > Palsa > Peat permafrost | place: Sweden...
GGCCGTGGGGCGGCGTGCCGCGTTATCGGAGTGCTTCTTGATGCGGGGTTGGGTGCCGGAGACCCGTAACGGGCCTAGCTCCTACTCCGCGTTCCAGGGCAGGGACGCGCTCGTCCAGTGGGTCAGGGTGTCAAGGTCGGCCTCGGTGCTGATGTGGCGGGGCGGGGTCATGAAGCTCGCGTACGGCTTCAGCCGGAGCACGACCCGGTCTTCCTTGACCGCCATCTTGGTGGCGTGCTCGCGGGCGGACGCGTCGAGCTCGCGGCCGGCCATCAACTCGAGGACCCCTACCAGCACGTCAACGACCGCATCGAGGTCGTCGTTGACGGTGGCCTCGATCGTCGCCTCGCAGAAGAGGGTGATGTAGGTCGGCGGCCACTTCTCGTCCAGCACGCAGAGCGACACCTTGGGGTTGCGCTGCACGGCCTTGGCCTTGCCGCGCGCCAGCATGGTCGAGATCAGGAGGTCGTCGCCGTCCATGATGTAGTACAGGACCGTCATGGCGGGCCCGTCGTCTTTGCGGCCGTATCCGAAGATCGCCGTCCGGTGCTCGCGGACGAACTTCCGGCGCGCGGCGGGAGACATCTGGCCTTCTTGGTCCGTGGTCATGCGATCTCCTTCTCTGCCGGTAAGGGCCGCCAGGTCCCTACCGGACGGGCGGGACGGGCAGGACCGGCCTAGGCCGAAAGCTAGGCCCGCCCGCAGCCCGAGTCAACGTGATCGGGGCCACTAGCCGCGATTCCCGTCGGCTACGCCATCGACAGGACAGTGGGCTTGGGAGAGTCGGCCGGGACCGTTCGAGATGATTGGTTTGATCTGACGGACCATGCGAGGCTTGTTGTTATCACATATAGTTGCTAACTTGCTCTGATGGCCTACCTCGAAGCGCACGATCACGCCGACATCTACGTTCCGCACTCGTTCGACGAGCACATCGTCGATGTGGGCGAGGTCAGGCTCAACTACGCCGTGGCCGGCGACGCCAGCCTGCCCGCGCTGCTGCTGATCCCCGCGCAGAGCGAGTCGTGGTGGGGCTACGAGGACGCGATGCCGCTGCTGGCCGAGCACTTCCAGGTCTTCGCGGTCGACCTGCGCGGTCAGGGCCGCTCGACCTGGGCTCCCGGCCGGTACACGCTCGACACCTTCGGCGGCGACCTGGTCCGGTTCATCGACCTGGTGATCGGACGACCGGTCATCGTGTCCGGGCTCTCCTCCGGCGGCACCATCGCCGCGTGGCTGTCCGCTTTCGCCAAACCCGGTCAGGTCACGGGCGCCGTGTGGGAGGACCCGCCGTTGTTCGCCTCCGAGGCGAACCCCGCGGTCGGGCAGTCGATCCGGCAGGGCATCGGCCCGATGTTCGCGCTGTGGAACACCTACCTCGGTGACCAGTGGTCGGTCGGCGACTGGGACGGGCTGCAGCGGGCGATCCCGCGGACCCTGCCGATGTCCATGCTGCGGGGTTTCGCCGCCATGTTCCCGCCGCTGGAAGTCGAGCAGGCACCGGGAGCGCCGCAGAACCTCAAGGAGTACGACCCCGAGTGGGGAAAGGCGTTCGTGTCGGGCATCGCCACCGCGGCCTGCGACCACGCCAACATGATCTCCAACGTGAAGGTGCCGGTCCTGCTCACCCACCACTTCCACCAGGTCGACGAGACGACCGGCACGCTGGTCGGCGCGATGTCCGATCTGCAGGCCCGCCGGGCCGGCGAACTCGTCACCGGCGCCGGGCAGGACTTCACGTTCCGCTCCTTTCCCGACATGCCGCACGCGATGCACCGGTACCAGCCGGCGCTCTACACCGACACCGTCGTCGAGTGGGCGGCGAAGCTCGGCCTGCTCGGGTAATTCAGCCGGTGCCCGTGGCGGGCAGGCCGGCATCCGCGGCGGTAGCTCACCGCGATCGAGACTCGATCAGGTCGTGGATTTGCTGGGTCACGGGATCGTGCCAGCGAGTGGCGAAGAAGATGCGCAGCCAGGCGGCGGCGTCGGCTTGGAAGAGCTCGTCGCGGATGGACGGGTCGGCGCCGCGCTCCAGGAGCAGGCGGATTACCTCAAGCCGGGCGTACGGGATCGCCCAGTGCAGGCCGGTCCGCCCGAGGTAGGGCGCGACGTCGGGGCTGACGCCACGGTCGAGGAACCAGCGCACGACCTCGGTCCGGCCGTGCTGGCAGGCGTGCACGAACGCCTCGGCGATGATCTCCTCCGAATCGTCGCTCGCCGGGATCGGGGGCGGAAAGCCGGGAAGTATGTCGGCCGGGCTGGGGCGCGAGGCCGCGGCGTCCGGCCGCAGCCTGCCGCCGGCGCCGAAACAGGCCCGCACCAGATCCAGCCGGCCGCACGCGGCATACGTCCAGAGCGCCCGCGGGACGATCCCGTGCTCGGCGAGCAGGTCGACGACCTTCGTGTTGTCGTTGTAGATGGCCTTCTCCAGCGGGGTGACGCCCCCGGTCCGGGCGCCCGGGTCGGCGCCGGCGCCGAGCAGCAGCCGGACATACTCCACCCGGTTGGAGGCGGCGGCCTCGGTCAGCGGGAGGTCCAGGTTGGTGGCCTGCCCGATCAGGACCTCGACCGCGGCCCGCGGCACGCCGAGCTCCTCGCCGAGCTGGGAACCGGGCAGCGCCTCGGGGTGGGCGAGCATCCGCAGCAGGGTGTTGGCCTGCTCGGCGGTCAGCCCGGCCAACCGGCCGATGTCGCCTGCCAGCAGGGCCTCGGCCTGCGGGCGCAGCCGCCGCTGCCGCTCCTGGCGTTCTTCGAGATCGCGCACGGATTTCTCGGTGAACGACATGAGCTCCCGCCAGGTCGGGAAGCCGAGCTCGCGGGCGATGATCAGCCGCGCGTCGGCAAGCTCGGCGGTGCCGGGGTCGGCGGCGGCGGCGTGCCTGGGCACATAGGCCCGCAGTCGTTGCAGCGCGCCCGGGGCGTTGCGGTGCAGGTCGGTGAGCAGGGTTTCGGCCAACGAGGCGTAGTGGCCCGGCCGGAAAGAGGCTGGTCGTATCCGGTGCGCTGAAGTTGCTGCTCGAGGTGGGAAAATCCCTGCCCGCGGACTGGCAGCGCCCTCGCACGCTCCCTCCACAGTAGTGACCGGCTCTGCCCGGAGCAACGGTCAGCAGGCGCTATTGCCCGGCCGACGGCAGGGCGCGGATCAGCCGCGCATGGTCGGCATGCCAGGCTCGCCGCTTCCACTCCGGTTCGTCGAACTGCGCGCCAGCCGCTTGCCTGGAGGCTGACAGCAGTCCCGGCAGCAGCGGCTGGGCCAGGTCGACGTGGTAGGCGCGGCCGTCCCTGAGCCGGGTGAGCGACAGGCCTTCCGGCCGCGCGCCCACGCCCACGGCCGACAGGTACACGTCGTCCACGGCGTCGCTGACCGCCGCCCAACCGCCGGCGAACCGCCACACCCGCGCGGCCACCGTCACCGCGTCCACCGTCCATCGAACCGCCGGCCACCGGGCGTGCTGGCCGGCCGCCAGCACGGCGCGCTCCGTCAGCAGCGGGAGAAAGCCGTCAGGCCGGGGCACCGACTGCACCGGGAGCGTCAGGTTGATCAACCTGTGGGCCGCGTCGAACGCCACATCCTGCCCCGGCGGCTGCCCCGACCGGGCTGCCTGAGCGTCGGTCGGCGGCCCGGAGTAGGTGTTCACCATGATCAGCGACTGGCCGTTCACGGTCTGGTGGCCCAGCGCCACCCACCGGGGCGGATCGCCGATCTCGTCGCCGAACAGGTCCAGCCACCGCGCCCCCGGCCACGACGCGTCCAGCCCGTAGACCGGGAAGGCCACCGGCGGCGATGATGATGATGATGGCAGCCACCCAGAACCAGGAAAGTTTCGCGGATCGCGCGGTCCTCGCACGGACCCAGGGTAGGGCACGCTCATCCCGGCGATCAGCGGCCGGCGACCATCGGCCGGCGACCATCGGCCGGCGGCCATCGGCCGGCTGGCTGGCCGGAATTCACGCCCGCCTGGAGGCTGGTCAGATGGGCGAAGATCGGATAGAGCATTCATAGGGTCCTGAATCCGCGGGCCGCGCATTGCGCGCAAGCGCGTCGTGACACGTCCAAAGGAGGACGAGCGTGACCGATGTACAGACGACCACGGTGGCCAGCGGGTTCAAGTTCCTCGAGGCGCCGCGCTGGCGGCAGGACCGGATCTGGTTCTCCGACTTCTACCGCCGCCAGGTCTTCTCGGCTCGCGAGGACGGCTCCGACCTGCGCACCGAGGCCGACGTGCCGCAGCAGCCGGCCGGCCTCGGGTGGCTGCCGGACGGACGCCTGCTGGTGGTGTCGATGCGGGATCGCAAGGTCCTGCGCCGCGAGGCCGACGGAACGCTGGTCGTGCACGCCGATCTGAGCGGCCACGCGACCGGGCACGCGAACGACATGGTGCTCGACGGCGCGGGCCGCGCGTACGTCGGCAACTTCGGGTTCGATCTGATGAGCGGCACGCCACTGGAAACGGCGTCGCTGTGCCGGGTGGACCCCGACGGCACCGTCACCGAGGCAGCCGACGACATGTGGTTCCCGAACGGGAGCGTGATCACGCCGGACGGCGTGCTCATCGTGAACGAGACGTTCGGCAACCGGTGCACCGCGTTCGACCTGACCGAGGACGGGCGGCTGGCGAACCGTCGGGTGTGGGCGGAGTTCGGGCCGCTGCCGACCGAGCGCGCGATGGACGCCGTCTTCGGCCAGATCAAGGTCGCGGCCGACGGCGGGTGCCTCGACGCTGAGGGGGCGCTGTGGATCGCCGACGCGGCCGGCGGGCGGCTGCTCCGGGTCAAGGAGGGCGGCGAGATAACCGACGAGCTGCATCCCGGCACCCCGGTGTTCGCCTGCGCGCTCGGCGGCGCCGACGGGCGCACCCTCTACGCCTGCGCCGCCCCTGACTTCTTCGAGGCCGCGCGGCAGGCCGCCGACGAGGCGGCGCTCATCGCGATCCGAGTGGCCGTCCCCGGGGCCTGAGCCCCGGGGTCTGCGCCGACCGGTCGGCCTTCGCCGGCCGGCCCGCGGGCACCGTCGGCGGCGGGATCAGCGGCGCCGCCAGGAGGTCCTCGGGCCGGGCGCGCGGCCGGGCGCGCGGCCGAGCTCGAGGCCGAGCCGGGAGACGTCGATGACGGTGCCGGTCGCGATCGACTCGTTCGCCGCGAGGCCGATCGCGACGCTGGCGAGGCCGTCGGCGTAGTCGGCCCGCTGGCCGAGCGGGTCGGCCGGGGCCTCTCGCCCGAACAGCGACTCAAGCAGGGGCTCGTCGCCGCCGGCGTGCGCCCCGGCCGCTTCCGGGATCGGCACCGCGCGGGCCGGCTCCCAGTGCCGCTGGACCAGCAGCCGCTCGCACACGGGCCGGAGGTCGCCGGCGTCAGCGCCGCCCCGGCCGACGCGGATGGTGGTGCCGGCGTCGGCGCCGAGGGAGACCATCGGATCGACCGCCGGGCGGCCCGACACGCTGCCGTCCGCGACCGACCGGACGTGCCCGCGCTCGACCACCTCAAGCTCGGCCCGGCCCGCGTCGCCGTTCACGCTGACCCGGTAGCCCTCCCACGGCGAATGGGCGTTGAGCGAGTAGGTCAGCAGGGCGCCCGACCGGTAGCCAACGAGCACCGCGAGGTTGTCCTCGATGCTGATGCCCGGGCTGAACACGTCCCGGTCGCGGATGTAGCCGTCCTCCGCTTCGGCCTCCAGGTACAGCCGGCGCAGCGCGGGGGCCGCCTGCAGGTCGAGCGCGAACGGGTCGGCGGCCATGCCCGGCGCCCCGAACGAGCGGCCCTGGCGCTCCTCGAGGCCGCGCTCGCGGGCGCTGGCGGGGCCGTAGAACCGCAGCGCCCCGCGCGCGTAGACGGTGTCGGGGATGTCGCCGATCCACCAGTTGACCAGGTCGAAATGGTGGCTCGACTTATGCACGAGCAGCCCGCCGGACGCGGTCTTCTCCCGGTGCCAGCGGCGGAAGTAGTCGGCCCCGTGCACGGTGTCAAGGACCCACTCGAAGTGCACCGACGTGACCTTGCCGATGATCCCGTCGGCGATCACCCGCCTGAGCACGCTGTTGCGCGGCGAGTAACGGTAGTTGAACGTCACCCGGAGGGTGCCCGCCGACGTCCTGGCCGCGTCCGCCAGCGTCCGGGCGCCGTCGGCCGACGTCGCCACCGGCTTCTCCAGGATGACGTCGCAGCCGGCCCGCAGCGCCTGGGCCGCGTACCGCGGATGGGTGTGATCGGGCGAGGTCACGAGGACGGCGTCCGGCCGTTCTGTGTCCAGCAGCCGGCCGAAGTCGTCCGGGCCGTACTGCGCGGGCGACGTGCGGCCGGCGGCGGTGAGGAGATCGTCGTAGTAGTTCATCCGCGCCCGGTTGGTGTCGCACCAGGCCACGATCGCCGCGTCGGCCGCGTACCGGCCGGCCAGGGCGCGGATGTAAAGCCCGGCCCGGGCGCCGGTGCCGACGACGGCGTAGCGGCGCGCGCTCACTGCGCGCCGAGCCGGATGAGGCAGGCGGACGGGACGCGCGGGAGCTGCACCGACAGGGCGCTCGCGTCGGCGTCCCAGGCGACCGCGGCCCGGGCCGGGCCCACCGGGTACAGCACCTCAGCGGTCACCGGCCGGCCGCGAAGGTGCGGCACGGGCAGGGTGATATCGGGCTGCGTCCCGGTTCCGGCCTCTCCTTCGAGCGGGCCGCGGTGCCATACGGTCAGGTAGCTGGCGTGCGGGGCGCGCAGGCCGAGGGCGATCCAGGGATCGGTCCAGCGCGGCAGTCCGAGCGGCCAGAACGGCAGCGCGCTGGCCAGGCTGCCGCGGAGGTCCTTGTGCACCCGCACGGCCTCCGCCACCAGCGCGCGCTGCTGGCTGCTCATGTGGTCCAGGTGACCGGACAGGTAGATGCGGCCGAGCATCGCGCCGCAGAGCGTGAACGCGATCTCGTCGTCGGTGTACGACGGCTGGGGGTAGGCCCAGCTGGCGGCCTGCTCGGGGGCGATGGCGGCCGGGGCGGCGGCCGCGATCGGCGGGTAGCGGAGCGGGTCCTGCTGGTCGCTGGTGGACTGCAGCTGAAGCCGGGACAGCAGCGCGTAGTCGATGCGCATCCCGCCTGAGCTGCAGTTCTCGAGTACCAGGGCCGGGTGCCGGTCGAGGACGGCGTCCAGCCAGTCGAGCTGCGCGCGGTTGGCCTCGAGCAGCCCCGCGCCCGGGCTCAGCCCGCCGGTGTTGGGGCCCGGCGCTATCTCGATGTTGTAGTCCAGCTTGAGATAGCCGACGCCGAGGTCGCCGACCACGAAGTCCACCACCTCGTCGAGGTGCTTCACCGCGGCCGGGTGCCGGAGGTCGAGGTGGTGCCGGCCGTGCTCGGTGACCAGCCTGCCGTCCCGCTGGAAGAACGCCTCGGGCGGCAGCTGCGTGACGACCGGGCTGTTCACGCCGACTACCTCGGGTTCGAGCCACAGGCCGGGAACCATGCCGGCCGACCTGATGTGGTCGAGCACTTCGCCGATGCCGTTGGGGAACCGGGTGGCGGACGGCTTCCACGCGCCGACCGTGTCCCACCAGCTCTCGTCGAGGTCGGCGTACCAGCCGGAATCAATGCAGAAGTACTCGGCGCCGACCTCGGCCGCCGCGTCGATCAGCGGCAGCAGCCGCTGCGTGGTGGGGTTGCCCATGAGCGTGTTCATGTAGTCGTTGAAGATCACCGGCAGGCGGCGGCTGTCCTGGTGCGGGCGGCGGATCGCGCGCCGGACCGCGGTCAGGGCGGCGACCGCCCCCTCGAACCCGTCCGCGCTGACGGCGACGGCCGCGGGCACGGTCGTGAACGCGCCGCCCGGCGGCAGCGTCACGTGCCACGCGTGCTCGGTGTCGGCCGGGCCGAGCAGCGCCACGTAGGCGCCGCTGGCCGACCCCGGCGGCGCGTGCCTGCCGTGCGGGCCGGGGCCGGCCGCCCGATACCGGTGCGTGCACTCCCCCGTTTGCCAGTGCCAGCCGCCGTTGTGCTCGATCTGCCAGGCCCACGCGTGGCCGCTGCGCCGGCTGACGACGGCGCCCATCGGCAGGTAGACCCCCGACGACCAGGTGCCGGCGCTGGTCAGGCCGAATCGGCCGCGCGGGTCGGCCCCGTGGACCTGCCGGTTCAGGTCGGGCAGCGCATCGCGCAGACCTCGGCGCTGCCATCGTCCCTCGGCCAGCCAGTCGTTCTCGGCCCACAGCAGGTCGAGGTCATCGAGGGCGTCGGGGGCAGCCCCGACCGCTCCGGGCGCACTCGACAGGCCGCCGCACAGGAACGACGTCACCGACTCGACCGTCACCGGCGCGGGGCCGGCGTTGGTCAGCCGGACCCAGCAGCGCAGCGCGCCCTGGCCGGCCAGCACGCGGTAGAACACCTCCGCCCGCAGTCCGCTGACCGGGTCGGCTAGGTCTACTCGCAGCTCGCGCCAGCCGCCGGGGAGATCGGCGCGGTCGTGACCGAGGTAGCGGAACCGTCCGCCGGCCTCCGATTCGCAGTAGCGGTCGCCGGACCAGGCCTTTCCCTCGCCCGCCAGGACCACGTCGAGCAGCGGCAGCGCCGCGTCGGCCGCCGGTGGTCCGGTGGAGAGGCCGACCGCCGGTGGCTCGCCGACGTCGCGGGCGGCTAGCCGGACAATCCTCGCCATCCCGTCCGGGCCCACCTCGATCCGCAGGTCCAGGGCCGCGTCCAGTACGCCGATCAGTGGTTCAGCTGCGCTCGCCAAGCGAGCCTCCTCGTTGCCCTGTCCGGGTCATCCGCATATCACGAGGGTTAAATCGTGACGGCAGCGCCCTTGACGATCAAATTGTGAGCGGTCACAATCCTTCCATGGATGTGAGCGCTCACACAAGTCCACCCGAACTGTGAGCCACGGCAGCAGAGCACGAAGAAACGGACAGCAGAGCACGAAGAAACGGAGCGACTTGTGACCGATAACATCCCGAGCAGACGCCGGGCAAGAAGCTGGACGACGCCCGCGGCGCTGCTCGCGACCAGCGCCGTGCTCACCCTCGCGGCCTGCGGCGGCCCGGCCGCCTCGTCGCCGTCTTCGACGTCGACCGGCAGCAGCACCGGATCGACGTCCGGGGTCGCGAACATCACCTGGCAGACCATGTGGTCGGGCAACACCCTGACCCTGCTGAACCAGATGGTCACCGAGTTCAACAAGACCCATCCCAACATTCACGTGACCGAGTCCAACATCCCCAGCGCCACCGGGGACGCCAAGCTGCTGTCCGAGATCGCGGCGGGCGACCCGCCGGACGTGTTCACCGAGTGGAACCCGGTGCTCGGCGAGTACGCCGCCGACGGCACGATCACGGCCATGACCCCGTACCTGACCGGGACCTACACCGGGCTAGAGAAGTGGGAGTACCCGATCGCACTGCAGGGCGGCGAGTACAAGGGGACGCTGTACGCACTGCCGATGTCGATGAACTCCTGGGCGCTGTATTACAACAAGTCCATGCTGAAGGCGGCGGGCATCTCCTCGCCGCCCACGACGCTGGCCCAGCTCTACGCCGACCAGGCCAAGGAGTGGAAGATCTCCGGCAGCAAGCTCGAGCAGATCGGCTTCGACCCGGACGCCGGGGACAACGCGGGCTTCGAGTACTACGGAAGCTTCTTCGGCGCGGTCAACTGCTTCGGCTCGGGCGGGAAGTACAGCTTCGAGACCTGCCCGAGCGCGCTGACCGAGGCGAACTTCCTCGCGCAGTACGACAGCTACCCGCTCTCGGACGTCGAGGCCATGCAGGCTGCCTACGGGGCGGTCGCCGGCGGCGATGACGACCCGTTCGTCGCGGGCAAGATGGGCTTCGACATGGACGGGCCCTGGGAGGGCGCCCAGAACATCCCGGTGACCAACCCGAGCATGAACAGCAACTTCGGCGTGATCGCGTTCCCTGGCACCGTGGGGCAGCCCAGCACGTTCGGGCAGGGCAACTACAACATCATCCCCAAGGGCGCCTCGAACCCGCAGGCCGCGTTCACGTTCGCCGCGTGGCTGGCCGGATACGACAACGCGACCTTCACCTCGCAGATCGATCCCAAGGGCGGCTGGATGCCCGCGTCGCCGACGATCGTCCAGCAGCCGGCTTATCAGACATGGCTCAAGGCCAACCCGTGGCTGAACGTGTTCGTGGACCAGATGTCGAGCTCAGCGTCGGCGGCGCCATCCCTCACCGCGACGGAATCGGAGTTCGAGACCGCCGAGGCGACCGCGACCGAAGATATCGCCGAGCACAGCAAGACACCGCAGCAGGCGCTGGTCTACATCGATCAGCAGGCCAATAGCGCCGCGGCCGGCTGATCGATGTCGCTAATTTAACGGCAGAAGCACGTGACGAACGAGGTAGAGGTAGGCATGCAGATGACAACCCGCGCGGCCATTCCGGCCTTCCGGTCCCCCGGGGCGCGCCGGCTATGGCTCGGGCTGCTGTTCGTGAGCCCTTGGATCATCGGGTTCTGCGGATTCTACCTCTACCCGTTCTTCGCGACCTTGTATTACAGCTTCACAAGTTTCACCGGCATCGGGAATCCCACCTTTACCGGCCTGGCGAACTTTGACGCCCTTATCCACGACGCCACGTTCCGGACCGCGCTCTTCAACACGTTCTATTACACGGTCATCGAGGTGCCGTTCTCGACGATCGGGGCGCTCGGCCTGGCCATGCTGCTGAACATGAACGTGCGCGGGCAGGCGTTCTACCGGACGCTGTTCTACATCCCGTCGATCGTGCCGGTGGTGGCGTCTTCGCTGATCTTCGTCTGGATTTTCCAGCCGTCGTTCGGCGTCGTGAACGCGCTGCTGGCCGACGTCCACATCAACGGCCCGGCCTGGTTCTTCTCGATCACCTGGTCCAAGCCGACGTTCATCCTGCTCGGCCTGTGGGGCATGGGCCAGCCGATGGTCATCTACCTGGCCGCGCTGCAGGGGGTGCCGAAGGAGATGTACGAGGTCGCCGCGCTGGAGGGGGCAGGGCCGTGGCAGCGGCTGCGCTACGTGACGCTCCCGATGATCAGCCCGATCATCCTGTTCAACGTCATCTTGTCGCTGGTGCTCTCCATTCAGTATTTCACCCAGGCCCAGGTGATCGAGACCCCGCCCGGCAGCCCGGGCAACTCAACGATGTTCTACGTGACCTATTACTATCAGCAGGCATTCCAGTACCTACATCTCGGATATGCCTCAGCGATGGCGTTCCTGCTATTCGTCCTGGTCCTCATCGTCACCGTCGTATTGCTTAAAACGTCGTCGAGGTGGGTCTATTATGAGAACGAAGAGCGGTGACTGAGCTGATGCGAAGCGCACCGCCTCAGCCCGCGATATCAGTTCCGCCCGCGCCGCCGACGCCCAGCGCACCCGGCTGGCGCGGAAGCCTGCGCAAGAGATTGCGCAAACTCGGTTCCAGCGCGTCCAAGCACCTCGTGCTGATCGTCCTCAGCTGCGTTTTCGGGCTGCCGCTGATCTGGATGATCAGCACCTCGTTCAAGACCGCCGGGCAGGCGCTTCAGCTGCCGGTCGTCTGGTGGCCGCACCCGTTCCTGTGGTCCAACTACCCGCAGCTGTTCGCGGCGCTGCCCATCTGGCGGTTCTTCCTGAACACGTTCGTCTACGCGGCCGTGACGATCGTGGGCGTGCTGATATCGAGCAGCCTGGTTGCCTACGGCTTCTCCCGGCTCAAGTGGCCGGGCCGGGACGCCCTGTTCTACGTGATGCTGATGACGATGATCCTGCCGTTCATCTGCACGCTGATCCCGCTGTTCGTCATGTACAAGCGATTCGGCTGGATCGGCGGCTACCTTCCGCTTGAGGTGCCGACGTTCTTCGGCAGCTCGGTGTTCAGCACGTTCCTGCTGCGCCAGTTCTTCATGACGATCCCGCAGTCGCTGTCGGAGGCGGCCCGCATCGACGGCGCGAGCGAGTTCTTCATCTACAGCCGGATCATCCTGCCGCTGGCCAAGCCCGCCCTGGCGACCGTCATCCTGTTACAGTTCATCTACTGCTGGAACGACTACCTGGGGCCGCTGA
>Ga0302314_10017539_pt1 | contig 12003 bp, 7 predicted proteins | sample III_Palsa_N2_3_FD_200533 | JGI IMG/M metagenome (GOLD analysis project Ga0302314, IMG submission 200533) | Peat permafrost microbial communities from Stordalen Mire near Abisko, Sweden - III_Palsa_N2_3 | ecosystem: Environmental > Terrestrial > Soil > Palsa > Peat permafrost | place: Sweden...
CACGGTCATGCTAGCCGCACCTCACTGCCCGCTACCCACGCCACCGGCGATCCGTGTCTGGAACACGGCGCTCTGGTGACCCAGCCGGTACCCATAGCAACGCCGAGTGACACTATCCGGTTCCCGAATGGGACGGCCACCACCCCTGCGAGTGGTTACAGCTCCGGTCGGTGTTCCGCGAGGGCCGGGGATACCAGCGGGTTTCGGACACATGCCCGCCCCGGGCCCGCGCCAACCCGGGCCGGGGCCCGGGAACGCGGTCCCGGCGGATCGGGCGACGGATACGCGCCCGCGGGCCCCCGGGCTGGACGCTTGTCCGCACGGGCCCCGCCTCCGGGGCCGCTAGCCCCGCCGGGCCCGCAGCCAGTGGTCCATCACCCCGAGCAGGTAGTTGGTGTCCACCGGCTTGGTGACGTGGTCGGAGGCCCCCGCGGCCAGGCTCTTCTCCTTGTCGCCCTTCATCGCCTTGGCGGTCAGCGCAATGATCGGCAGCCCGGCGAACTGCGGCATCCGGCGGATCGCCTCGGTGGTGGCGTAGCCGTCCATCTCCGGCATCATGATGTCCATCAGCACCACCGACACGTCCTCGTGCTGCTCCAGCACTTCGATGCCCTCGCGGCCGTTCTCCGCGTACAGCACGCTCAGGCCGTACTGCTCCAGGACGCTGGTGAGCGCGAAGACGTTGCGGATGTCGTCGTCGACGATCAGCACCTTCTCGCCCTCGAAGTGCCCGCCGAAGGCGGACCCGTCACCCGCCGTGGACTCGTCCGCCGAGTCGAGACCGCCGAACGGGCCGTTGCCGGTGCCGTTGCCCGTGCCGTTGCCGTTGCCGTTGGTCAGGCCGTCGTAGAGGCCGTCCGCGCCGCCGTCCGAGCCGCGGCTCTGGAGCGGAGCCGGCACCGCGTAGTTCACCGGCGGCCGGGGCACCGCCGCCAGCACCGCGGCCTCGCGGCGGCGCTCCTGGGCCGCCTCCCGGACCTCGTCCGCCCAGGCCTGCGCGGGATTGGCCGGGAGCGCGGCCAGGGCGTCCGCGCCGGAGTCCAGCGGCAGGTAGAGCGTGAAGGTACTGCCGCGCTCCAACTCGCTCTCGGCGTCGATCTCGCCGCCGAGCAGCCGGGCGATCTCCCGGCTGATCGACAGGCCCAGGCCGGTGCCGCCGTACTTGCGGCTGGTGGTGCCGTCCGCCTGCTTGAACGCCTCGAAGATCTCCCGCAGCTTGTTCTGCGGGATGCCGATGCCGGTGTCGGTCACCGAGAAGGCGATCAGCGGCTGGTCCGGGTCGCTGATCGCGCCGCTCTCCAGCAGCTGTTCGCTGATGTGCTGCGGGACCACGTGCTCGTGCCCGCTGCTCCCGGCGGGTTGGATCAGCAGCTCCACCGCCCCGGCGTCGGTGAACTTCACCGCGTTGGACAGCAGGTTGCGCAGCACCTGCTGGAGCCGCTGCTCGTCGGTGTGCAGGGTGACCGGGAGATCGGGCGAGACCCCGACCGCGAAGTCGAGCCCCTTGTCCGCGGTGAGCGGACGGAAGGTCGCCTCGACGTAGTCGACCAGCTGGACCAGCGCGATCCGGGCCGGGCGGACGTCCATCTTCCCGGCCTCGACCTTGGACAGGTCCAGGATGTCGTTGATCAGCTGGAGCAGGTCCGAGCCGGCCCCGTGGATGGTCTCGGAGAACTCCACCTGCTTGGGGCTGAGGTTGCCCTCGGGGTTGTCGGAGAGCAGCTTGGCCAGAATCAGCAGCGAGTTGAGCGGGGTGCGCAGCTCGTGCGACATGTTCGCCAGGAACTCCGACTTGTAGCGCGAGGAGAGCGCGAGCTGCTCGGCGCGCTCCTCCAGCACCTGCCGGGCCTCCTCGATCTCCGAGTTCTTGATCTCGATGTCGCGGTTCTGGGTGGCCAGCAGCTCGGCCTTCTCCTCAAGTTCGGCGTTGGAGCGCTGCAACTCCTCCTGCCGGGCCTCCAGTTCGGCCGAGCGCATGGACAGCTCCGCGGTCAGCCGCTGGGACTCCAGCAGCAGGCCCTCGGTCTTGGTGTTGACCGAGATGGTGTTGACGGTGACCCCGATCATCTCCGCGATCTGGTCCAGGAAGTCCAGGCTGACCTTGGTGAAGGCGTTGAAGGAGGCCAGTTCGATGATCCCCAGCAACCGGCCCTCGAACAGCACCGGCATCACGATCACGTTGACCGGCGCGGCCTCGCCGAGGCCGGAGGCGATCTTCAGGTATCCGGGCGGCGCCGAGGTGAGCAGGATCGGCCGCTTCTCCACCGCGGCCTGGCCGATCAGCGACTCGCCGGGGCGGAAGGTGGTCGGCATGGCCCGCCGCTGGTAGCCGTAGGAGCCGATCAGCCGCAGGATCAGGTCGCCGTCGTCCTCCCCCTCCGGGGCCAGGTCCGGCGGCCTGGTCCCGGGCTGGGCCAGGAAGAACGCGCCGTGCTGGGCCGAGACCACCGGGGTCAGCTCGCTCATGATCAGCGCGGCGACGGCCTCCAGGTCCCGGCGGCCCTGCATCAGCCCGGAGATCCGGGCCAGGTTGGTCTTGAGCCAGTCCTGCTCTTGGTTGGTGCGCGTGGTCTCGCGCAGGTTGGCGATCATCTGGTTGATGTTGTCCTTGAGCTCGTCGAGCTCCCCGGACGCGTCCACGTCGATCCGCAGCGACAGGTCGCCCCGGGTCACCGCCGTGGCCACCTGGGCGATCGCGCGCACCTGCCGGGTCAGGTTCCCGGCCAGCTCGTTCACCGACTCGGTCAGGTCCTGCCAGGTCCCGGCCACTCCGGGGACCCGGGCCTGACCGCCCAGGCGGCCGTCGGTGCCGACCTCCCGGGCCACCCGGGTGACCTCGTCGGCGAACGCCGAGAGCTGGTCGACCATGGTGTTGATGGTCGTCTTCAGCTCCAGGATCTCGCCGCGCGCGTCGACGTCGATCTTCTTGGACAGGTCGCCCTTGGCCACCGCCGTGGTCACCTGGGCGATGTTGCGCACCTGCCCGGTCAGGTTGTTGGCCATGTGGTTGACGTTGTCGGTCAGGTCCTTCCAGATCCCGGCCACCCCGGCCACCCGGGCCTGGCCGCCCAGCGTCCCGTCCGTGCCCACCTCGCGGGCCACCCGGGTCACCTCGTCCGCGAACGCCGAGAGCTGGTCGACCATGGTGTTCAGGGTGTCGGCCAGCGCCGCGACCTCGCCCTGGGCCTCGATGGTGATCTTCTTGGACAGGTCTCCGCCCGCCACCGCCGTCGCCACCTGGGCGATGTTGCGGACCTGGAAGGTCAGGTTGGACGCCATGAAGTTGACGTTCTCGGCGAGGTCCCGCCAGATCCCGGAGACGCCCTTGACCCGGGCCTGGCCGCCGAGGATGCCCTCGGTGCCCACCTCGCGGGCCACCCGGGTCACCTCGTCCGCGAACACCGACAGCTGGTCCACCATCGTGTTGACGGTCGTGACCAGCTCCAGGATCTCGCCCCGGGCGTCCACGGTGATCTTCTTGGACAGGTCGCCGCGGGCCACCGCCGTGGTCACCTCGGCGATGTTGCGGACCTGGCCGGTGAGGTTGTTGGCCATGAAGTTGACGTTGTCGGTGAGGTCCTTCCAGGTACCGGAGACGCCCGGCACGGCGGCCTGGCCGCCCAGCGTGCCCTCGGTGCCGACCTCGCGGGCCACCCGGGTGACCTCGTCGGCGAAGCCCGACAGCTGGTCCACCATGGTGTTCAGAGTGGTCTTCAGCTCCAAGATCTCGCCGCGGGCGTCCACCGTGATCTTCTGCGACAGGTCACCGCGCGCCACCGCGGTCGCCACCTGCGCGATGTTGCGGACCTGGCCGGTCAGGTTGCCGGCCATGAAGTTGACGTTGTCGGTCAGGTTCCGCCACACCCCGGCCGCGCCGGGCACCATCGCCTGGCCGCCGAGGATGCCGTCGGTGCCGACCTCGCGGGCCACCCGGGTCACCTGGTCGGCGAAGCCGGACAGCTGGTCGACCATGGTGTTGATGGTGTTCTTCAGCTCCAGGATCTCGCCTCGCGCGTCCACCTCGATGGTCTGCGACAGGTCTCCGCGGGCCACCGCCGTGGTCACCTGGGCGATGCTGCGCACCTGGTCGGTGAGGTTCGTCGCCATCAGGTTGACGTTGTCGGTGAGGTCCTTCCAGGTACCGGCCACGCCGGGCACGGTCGCCTGGCCGCCCAGCCGGCCCTCGGTACCGACCTCGCGGGCCACCCGGGTCACCTCGGAGGCGAAGCCCGACAGCTGGTCCACCATGGTGTTCACGGTGTTCTTGAGTTCCAGCATCTCGCCGGCGACATGCACGGTGACCTTGCGGGAGAGATCGCCCTTGGCGACCGCGGTGGTGACCCAGGCGATGTCGCGGACTTGCGCGGTCAGCTGCCCGGCCATCATGTTGACCGAGTCGGTCAGGTCCTTCCAGCTGCCGGACACCCCGCGTACCCGGGCCTGGCCGCCGAGCTTGCCCTCGGTGCCGACCTCGATCGCCACCCGGGTCACCTCGTCGGTGAACTCCGACAGCGAGTCGACCAGGCCGTTGACCGTGCGCCCGACCTTCAGGAACTCGCCGCGCAGCGGGTGCGAACCGCCGTCCGGGCCGACCGCCCGCAGCTCCATCCGCTGTTGCAGGTCACCCTCGGCGATCGAGCCGAGCACTCGGCCGACCTCGGCCATCGGCCGGGCCAGATCGTCGATCAGGGCGTTGCAGTTGTCGATCGCCGCGCCCCACGCGCCCTCCCCCGCGCCCACCTCCAGCCGCTCCAGCAGTCGGCCCTCGCGGCCCACCACCCGTCGTACCCGGGCGAGTTCTCCGGTGAGGTGTTGGTTGCGCTCAGCGATCTCGTTGAAGACCGCGGCGATCTCGGCCATCACCGAATCGCCGGGAACGGTCAACCGCCGCCGGAAGTTCCCGTCCCGCATCGCCGTCAGCGCGGACAGCAGCTTCCGCAGATCCGCCGCGTCCGCGCCCCGGTTGTGACGGCCTGTGCCGCCACGAACCGCTACTGCCGCTGTCGCCCTGCTCGAATCCACCGGGGTCCCTCCAGAGTTGCGGACCGGCTGTCGACAAACAATCTATCCACCCTACGTGGTTGCGGGAGGGGTGGCGCGGGGTATCGCCTTGCCGATCGGGCACGAGGACTCCGCCGCGGAAAGTAACCTGACGGGGTCACGCCCGTTGTCACCGACACAGCAGCAGACGCGGCAGCAGACGCGGCAGAAGCAGGCTCAGCAGAACCGACACAGCAGAAGAGGAGTCGCCTCGTGGTAACCGCGCGGGCAACCGCCACGTTCGAGCCGGTCGGCCGCTCCGTGGCGTCCGCGCGCGGCTTCGTCCGGGACACCCTCCAGGGCTGGGGGTTCTCCGAGGTCGTGGACGACGCCGTGGTCCTCGCCAGCGAGCTGGTCACCAATGCCGTGGTGCACGCCGGGACCGCCGCCGAGGTGCTCTGCCTGCGGCACGAGCACTCGGTCCGGGTCGAGGTCGCCGACCGCTACCCCAAGCGCGCGCTGCCGGTGTTCGACGGCGCGTTGTACGAGGACCCGCTGTACGAGGGCGACTGCGGCGCGGACGGCAGGCCCTTCGGCGGATGCGAACCCGCGCACGCGGACCTGGAGCGCGAGGGAGGGCGCGGGCTGCTGCTGTGCGCCGCCCTGGCGTCCCGCTGGGGCGTCGACTACACGTCCACCCGCAAGCGGGTCTGGTTCCAGCTCGACCTGCCGGCCCGCGCCGCGGGCACCCGCTTCGCCGGACCGGTGACTCCGGACGAACTGCTGCCCGCCGCCGACCCGGCGGTCCGGGTCGCGGTGATCCAGGTCGACGCCGAGGGACGGGTGGGCTCCTGGAACTCTGACGCCGAGATCCTTTTCACACTCCCGGCGACCAAGACCGTCGGCCAGCCGCTCGGCGCGTACGCGGCCTGGCCGCAGACACCCGGCACCGGCCTCGGGTTGGACGAGGCGCTGCGGCTGTCCCGCTGGGAGGGCAGCTACGGGCTGCGCTGCGGCGACGGCCGGGTGATGCCGGTCTACGGCGCACACCTGCGGGTCAGGGACTCCGAGGGCGTGCCCTCCACCGTCTGCCTGCTGGTCCGCGAGCACGAACGCGCGGTGCTTCAGTCGCCGTTCCGCGGCAGCCAGCACAACGACCAGACCGGCAGCGACAACCACAACACCGACCTGCACGGCTTCGCCCGCTCCTTCGACGCCTTCATCGGCTCGCCCGCCCCGGACGACCTCGACGGGCTGCTCCAGCGCACCGTGGAACGCGCCCGCGACATGCTCGACGGCGACGCCGCCTACTTGCTGCTGGCCACCGACGACGAGACCGAGCTGGAGGTCCGGGCCAGCTGCGGCCTGCCGTCCGGACGCCAGCGCTTCGCCCGGGTCCCGGTCGAGGCGAGCAGCGGACGCTACGGCTCGGCCCGGCTGCCGACCGTCCACGACGACCTCAGCGTCCAGCCCGGGACCGTCCCGCTGCTCACCGGGACCGGGCTGCGATCGGTGGTCACCGTGCCGCTGAAGGTCGAGGGCCGGCTCACCGGGTCCCTCGGCGTCGCCTCGCAGGCCGCCGACCAGTACCGCAACGAGGACGCGCTACGGCTCCAGTTCGCCGCCGACCGGATCGCCCTGGCGGTGGAGAGCGCCCGGCTGACCGAGCTGGAGCGGCTGCGCCGGGGCTCGCTGTCGTTCCTGGTGGAGGCGTCCGACCTGCTCGCGGGCACGCTGGAGCGGGACCAGACGCTGGCGCTGATGGCGCAGATGACCGTGCCCACGCTGGCCTCCTGGTGCGCCGTCTACACCAGCACCGACCAGTCCGCGCCCGAACTCGCCTTCGTGCTGCACGAGGACGAGGAGCAGATCGACGGGCTGCGCGCGCTGCTGACCCGGATTCCGCCGCCGGAACCGCTGAACCTGCCGGGCGCGCGCAACTGGCGCGAGCCGGCGCTGGCGGCACACGAGAGCGCCATGCGGGTCTCCCTGCGCAACACCCTTGCCCGCGAGGACGGCGGCCGTCCGGCGGGGAGCGGGGGCTCGGGCTCGGGTTCCAGCCCGGTGCCGGGACCCGCCGCCGCCATGGCTGCCGCGGCGGCGGTCGGCGGCGAGACCGTGGTGCTGCCGCTGGTCGCCCGCAACCGGGTCATCGGCATGCTCACCCTGGGCAAGGCCGCCGACGAGAAGTTCCGCCGCGAGATCCTGGAACTGGCCGAGGACCTGTCCCGCCGGGCCGCCCTGGCCCTGGACAACGCCCGGCTCTACTCGGAGCGCACCGCCATCAGCCGGGCGCTGCAACGCAGCCTGCTGCCACCGGAGATGCCACGCATCCCCTGCCTGGAGGTGGAGGTGATCTACCGCGCGGCCGGCGAGGGCAACGAGGTGGGCGGCGACTTCTACGACGTCTTCCCGATCCGGGCCGGCAGTTACGGCTTCGCCATCGGCGACGTCTGCGGCACCGGCCCCGAGGCCGCGGCCGTCACCGGCCTGGCCCGGCACTCGCTGCGGCTGCTCGCCCGCGAGGGACTGTCCGCACCCGAGGTACTGCAACGGCTCAACGCGGCCATCCTCGACGAGGGCGAGCGCAGCCGTTTCCTGACGCTGCTGTACGGCGAGTTGACGCCGCATGAGGACGGAACAGTGGAGATCCGCTCGGTCTGCGCCGGGCACCCGCTGCCGCTGCGCCTGCGCCCGGACGGCACGGTCACCGCCGCCGCCGAGCCGCAGCCGCTGCTGGGCGTGATCAAGGACCTCGAACTGACCGAGGAGAGCTTCACCCTGGACCCCGGCGACGTGCTGCTGTGCGTCACCGACGGGGTGACCGAGCGCCGCGAGGGCAGCCGGATGCTCGGTGACGACGGCCTCGCCGAGGTGCTGGCCGGCTGCACCGGGCTCACCGCGGGCGCGGTCGCCGCCCGCGTGCTGCGCGCGGTGGAGCGCTTCGCACCGGAGCCCGCCTCGGACGACATGGCGATCCTGGCCCTGCGCGTGCCGATGCCGAACCGGCCGCCGCTGCCTGCGGGTTGACGGTTCGCGGTTGACGGTTGACGGTTGCTTACCCCGCTCTGGCCCGGTGCCCGCCGGGCCGTCACGGACAGTCCCGGCCGGGCCGGGCCGACGGGCGTCCCCGCACGCGCGGTCGAGCTGTCGCCGGCGCCATGACCACCCGGTCTGCACTGATGAGCATTCAGATCGATCGATAAATCCTTGATTACGAAAGGTTGCCGACCAATCACTGTCGGGTACTGAACATATCGCCGTGGCCGGGCTGTTCGCCTGGTAGAGCGCCACCTCGGCCCTGGCCGGTGGCAGCTGGGGACGGCTGACCCTGCCGGTCCGCTGACTGGAGCCGCCGACGCGTAATCTGACGCCGACTGGTGCACCGACCAGATCAGCCGGCGTCAGACCGTCGGGACCGTCACCTCGTCCAACTGCTCCGCCGGGACCGGTCCGGGCCGGGACAGCCGCCGGCGCCGCGCGGCCTGCCCGGCGCCCCACTGCATCAGGTAGCTGAGCAGCAGCAGCGTCACCGCCGCCACGCAGTCCAGCCAGTAGTGGTTGGCCGTGACCAGCACCACGGTCACGGTGATCAGCGGGTGCAGCAGGATCAGCCAACGCCAGCGACTCCGGCTCACCTTGATCACCGCCACCGCCACCAGCACGCACCAGGCCACGTGTACCGAGGGCATGGCTGAGTACGAGTCCGCCTGTAGGCCGTCGACCGTCGTCCCGTACACCGACTGCCCGTACTGCACGGCGGTGTCGACCATCCCCGCCCCCGGCAGCAGCCGCGGCGGGGCCACCGGTATCAACTGCACCGCCAACGACATCGCGGTGACCAGCACCAGTGTGGTCCTGGCCCAGGGATAGGACTCGCGGTGCCGCAGGAACAGCCAGACCAGCACCGCGATCATCACGCCGAAGTGCATCACCGCGTAGTAGTAGTTGGCCCCCTGCACCAGCACGTGGTGCGGCAGGAACCAGCGTTGGAGCGCGGCCTCACTGGGGAAGCCGAGTCTTCGCTCGGTCCGCCAGATCCACTGCCCGCGGGCGATGGCGTCGCCGGTGCCCATCACCGACAGCTGACCCGCGAACTGCCACACCGCGAACAGCGCCACCACCGTCGCGGCCTCGCGCAGGACCAGCCCGGCAGCGGTCCGACCGGTGCGTCGGACGACCACCGATCCCGCGTACACGGCAACGCTCAGGGCCCCGGCGGACTGCCAGGACAGCGTGAGATTCTGCACGGCAGACCACCTCTCTCCGCATCCGGTGCACCGTTGGGCACACCGTAACGTCAGGTACTGACAGCGGACACTCCAGGGCCGCCTTCGGATGACGGCCCCGGGAGGTTCCGCAGCGGATGCCGGATCAGCAGGCTGGCCTCCACCTCGACCTGCTCCAGCGCCGCGTAGGTGTGCTCCCGGTCGCAGACCCAGGAGGCGTGCTCCCCGGTCCGCACCACCAGCGGCGCGGAGACCAACCCGATCAGGGCGGTACCCCGGAACACCGTCAGGTACTCAACCACCCCGGCGCCGTGCGCGGGGGACGTCTGGGCCACGCCGGGCCGGATCCGCAGCCGGTACAGCTCGGTACTCACCCCGCCGTCCACGAACGCCTCCAACAGCGTCGCGGTGACCGCGTCGCCCCGCACCACCGTGGGCGTCCGTTCCGGTCCCGCTCCCGGCGGAGTCAGCAACGCCGCGAGCGGTACGTCGAGCTGTCCGGCGATCGCGTAGAGGGTCCCGGCCGTCGGGTTGCGGGTTCCCGACTCCAGACCCGAGAGCGTGGCCTTGCCGATCCCTGCGCGACGAGCCAACTCGGAGAGGCTGAGCCCGCGTTCACCCCGCAGGCGGCGAATGCGCCGCCCCGTCTCCGCAGCCGAGCCGCCCGACCATTCCGTACCCATGGCGATGAGTATCCCCCAGCCGCTATCGTTCCATAAACGGAACGCACAGACGGAACGCATGGACGGAACACCTGGATGGAACGCCCGACCGCAGGGGGACACATGACGACCAGCGCACCCGCCACGCCCACCGACCTGCCCCCACCCCCGGCGACACCACGCAGCCAACCAATGACCGCCGGACTGGTCACCGCACTCGTCGGCTTCAGCAGCTCCTTCGCGCTGGTACTGACCGGGCTCCGAGCCGTCGGGGCCAGTCCACGCCAGGCCGTCTCCGGCCTGATGCTGCTCTGCCTGGCCATGGGCGGCCTCGCCATCTGGTTCAGCCTGCGCCACCGGCAGCCGATCAGCATCGCCTGGTCCACCGCCGGGGCCGCCCTGCTCGTCAACGCGGGACGGCAGAGCGGCGGCTACCGCTACGCGGTCGGCGCGTTCCTGGTCGCCGGACTGCTGATCGCCCTCACCGGCCTGTGGTCGCGTCTCGGCCGCTGGATCTCGGCGATACCCACGCCCCTTGCCACCGCGCTGCTCGCCGGCGTGCTGCTGCCGCTCTGCCTGGCCCCGGTCCGGGCCGCCGACCAGCTCCCTGCCCTCGCCCTGCCGACCATCGCCGCCTGGGCCCTGCTCACCCGCTTCGCCCGCCGCTGGGCCACCCCCGGCGCCCTGCTCACCGCCATCGCCGCGCTGCTGGTCCAGCACACCCTGCGGCTCGGCCACACCGGCGGGCTGATCGCCGCGCCGACCCTCACCGCACCCGCATTTGGCCTGTCCGCCACGATCAGCATCGCGCTGCCGCTGTACGTGATCACCATGGCCTCCCAGAACATCCCCGGCACCGCCGTGCTGACCCACTTCGGCTACCAACCCCGTACCCGCCCGATCCTCGTCGGCACCGGCCTGGCCACGGCGCTGGCCGCGTCCGGCGGCGCCTACATGCTCAACCTCGCCGCGATCACCGCCGCCCTGTCCGCCGGACCCGACGCCCACCCCGACCGCTCGCGCCGCTGGATCGCCTCGGTCACCGCCGGCACGGTCTACCTGGTCCTGGGGCTGGCTTCGGGACTGTCGGCCGCGCTGCTCAGCGCCGCCCCGCCGCTTCTGGTCGAGGCTGCGGCCGGGCTCGCCCTGCTCGGCACCCTGGGCTCGGCGCTCTCCGCCGCCCTCGCCGCCGAGCGGGGCCGCGAGGCAGCGGTCATCACCTTCGTGGTCTGCGCCTCCGGCGTCACCGCCTTCGGCATCGGCGCACCCGTATGGGCACTGATCGCCGGACTCTGCGCCTACACCCTGCTACCGCAGCCCCAGCCCCGACTTCCCCGGCAGCCAGCCAGCCAACCCGATTCGGACCGCTAGAGGTCGTCAAGGTCGTCGGGAAGCAGTCGGAACGCGTGCTGCCCGGTCAGGGGAGCGATCGCCCGGAAGTCCCGGCGGTCCAGAGTCAGGACGGTCTCCGTCTCATACTGCTCAGCGAGGACGATGTTCACAGCGTCGGTGAGGTCGAGCCTCAGCGCCGCATAGCGATCTTGGACTATACGTGCCTTGCCAAGAGTGGCAGCAGTGAGTTCGGGGACTGCGACTCGGCCTGTGCGCTCCTGCGCCAACAGCCAGTCGTTGACCCCGAGCGCGGCCTGACGACCGACGTTCCGCGTCGTGATGTGCTCGATTTCCAAGAACACCAGCGGTGAGACGACAGTGAGCGCAGCACTCCGCAAGGCAGTGCGGACAGCTTTGTGCTCGGGGTCACTGATGTTGAGCGCGGACACCAGCCCAGAGGTGTCACCAATGACGATCACTCGGGTTCCGTCGAGCGATCGCCTACAACTTGGTGGATCTCCTCAGCGGTCACCGGATGCCCGAAGTCCAAACTCGGGATCTCCCACTCCTCATCCCAACGGCGTGTGCGCAGCGCAGCGATGTGGAAGGCCCGACGGAAGTACTCCGACTCAGGGCGGCCCTCACGCGCAGCCGCTTCCTTTACTAGCGCAAGATCCTCTTCGTCAACCATGACGGTCGTCTTCTTGAGTGCCATATGGTTATGGTACCCCCACCCTAACCCTTGTCCGATGAGTCCGGAAATGCCTGTAGGCCCCCTGACGCGTGGTCAGGGGGCCTAC
>Ga0302314_10017542_pt1 | contig 12000 bp, 6 predicted proteins | sample III_Palsa_N2_3_FD_200533 | JGI IMG/M metagenome (GOLD analysis project Ga0302314, IMG submission 200533) | Peat permafrost microbial communities from Stordalen Mire near Abisko, Sweden - III_Palsa_N2_3 | ecosystem: Environmental > Terrestrial > Soil > Palsa > Peat permafrost | place: Sweden...
CAGGCTTGCGGTGGTGCCATCGGGATGATGGATGGTGGCGTTGATCCGCATCCGGGGCTTGAGATCGCCCGACAGGCCGGGAATGTCGATGATCTCGCGGCCGGTGAGATTGTAATCCTTGCGGCTTTTGCCGGCCTCGAAACAGAAAGGCGCCACCCCCATGCCGATCAGGTTGGAGCGGTGGATACGCTCGAAGCTTTCGGTGATCACGGCGCGCACACCCTGCAGCGCCGGGCCTTTGGCCGCCCAATCGCGCGAGGAGCCGGTGCCATATTCCTTGCCGCCGATCACCACCGTGCCATGGCCGTCCGCCTTGTAGGCTTGCGCGGCGTCGAAGATGGACATGGTTTCGCCCTGCCCGTTCGGATCCTGGTAATAGACGGTGTTGCCGCCTTCCGCGCCGCCCATCATTTCGTTGCGGATGCGGATATTGGCGAAGGTGCCGCGTTCCATCAGCTCGAAATTGCCGCGGCGCGAACCGTAGGAATTGAAATCCTTCTGCGACACCTGATGCTCGGACAGATAGACGCCGCCCGGCGCGGTCGGCTTGATGTTGCCGGCCGGCGAGATGTGGTCGGTGGTGATCGAGTCACCAAACACCGCCAGGACGCGCGCGCCGGCGATCTCTTCCACCGGCTTGGGCTTGAGTGTCATGCCGTTGAAGAAGGGCGGGTTCTTCACATAAGTCGAGGTCGGATCCCACTGATAGGTCTGGCCCTTGACCAGCTTGACCTTGCGCCAGTTGGCATCGCCCTTGAAGACATCGCCATAGCGCTTCTTGAAGCTGGCTGGCTTGACCGCCTTGGCGACGGCCGCGGAGATTTCCTTGGGCGAAGGCCAGATGTCTTTCAGATAGACCGGCTCGTTCTTCTTGTCATAGCCGACCGGCTCGCGGGTCAGGTCGATGTTGATCGAACCGGCCAGCGCATAAGCCACTACCAGCATGGGCGAGGCCAGATAGTTGGCGCGCACCTGCGGATGGACCCGGCCCTCGAAGTTGCGGTTGCCGGAAATCACTGCTGCCGCCACCAGATCGGCCTCGGTCACCGCCTTGGCCACGGCTTCCGGCAGGGGCCCGGAATTGCCGATGCAGGTGGTACAGCCGTAACCGGCGAGCGTGAAGCCCAGCTTGTCCAGCGGCTTGTCCAAACCCGCCTTGGCCAGATAATCGGTGACGACCTGAGAGCCCGGCGCCAGAGACGTCTTGACCCAGGGCCGCACTTTCAAGCCACGCGCGACCGCCTTCTGCGCCACCAGGCCCGCACCGATCATCACGGAAGGGTTGGAGGTGTTGGTGCAGGAGGTGATGGCGGCGATGACGACATCGCCATGACCGATGGTGGTCTTGCTGCCTTCCAGGGTGGCGCGCTTGTTGGCGGTATCTTCCTTCTTCCAGGTCTTGATCAGATGTTCGGCAAAGTTGCCGGCGATGCCCGACAGGGCGACGCGGTCCTGCGGCCGCATCGGACCCGCCATCGAGGGCTCGACCGTGTCCATGTCCAGCGACAGCGTGTCGGTGAAGACGGGATCTTCCGACTTGGCGGTGCGCCACAACCCTTGCGCCTTGGCATATTTCTCGACCAGCGCCACACGGGCGGGCTTGCGTGCGGTGTTCTTGAGGAAGCGCACGGTCTCCGTATCGATGGGGAAGAAGCCGCAGGTCGCGCCATATTCCGGCGCCATGTTGGCGATGGTGGCGCGGTCTTCCAGCGACAGTTCGTCCAGGCCGGGGCCGTAATATTCCACGAACTTGCCCACCACGCCCTTCTTGCGCAGCATCTGGGTGACGGTCAGCACCAGGTCGGTGGCGGTGACGCCTTCCTTGAGCTTGCCGGTCAACTTGAAGCCGATGACTTCGGGGATCAGCATGGAGATGGGCTGTCCCAGCATGGCGGCTTCCGCCTCGATGCCGCCCACGCCCCAGCCCAGCACGGCTAGGCCATTGATCATGGTGGTGTGGCTGTCGGTGCCCACCACGCTGTCGGGGAAGGCGTATTCCACGGCCTTCTTGGTCTTGGCGTCCTTGCCTTTGCGGGTCCACACCGTCTCGGCCAGATATTCCAGATTGACCTGGTGGCAGATGCCGGTGCCTGGCGGCACCACGCGGAAATTGGCGAACGCCTGCTGGCCCCAGCGCAGGAACTGATAGCGCTCCTGATTGCGTTCATATTCGATCACCACATTCTTCTTGAAGGAATCCTTCTGGCCGAAATTGTCGATCATCACGCTGTGATCGATGACCAGGTCCACTTCCGCCAGCGGATTGATCTTCTCGGGATTGCCGCCCAGGTTCTTCATGGCGTCGCGCATGGCGGCGAGGTCCACCACTGCCGGCACGCCGGTCAGATCCTGCATCAGGACGCGCGCGGGCCGGAAAGCGATCTCGCGGTCGGATGTGCGCTTGCCCAGCCAATCCACCACCGCCTTGATGTCGTCCTTGGTGACGGTCTGGCCGTCTTCATAGCGCAGCAGGTTTTCCAGCAGCACCCGCATCGAATAGGGGAGCTTGGAGACGCCCTTCAGCCCGTTCTTCTCGGCCGCCGTGAGGCTGAAATAGACATAGCTCTTGGTGCCGACCTTGAGCGTCTTGCGGCTTTTGAAACTGTCCAGACTTTGCGTCACGAATGTCCCCCTTTGCCAGAAACGTTAATGAGGACTCGTAGTCATAATCCGGGCCAAAAGGAAGGCGGGATGCGCCTCGCGGGCTTAAATTTGCCCCAAAGGGGTGCCATCTTTCCGGGCAAAGAGGGGGTTGGTGGTTTCCGCCAGCCAAGGCGGACAAACCGCCGAGAGAAACGTCGCGTGAGACATTTGATTTTCGTTCTGGCCCTGTCGCTGGCAGCCGCACCGGCTGCCTTGGCGCAGCCTGACGGCGGCCCCGGCACGCCGCCGGGCATGGCCTCCAGGCTCGCGGCCGAGCGGGTCAGCGCGGTTCAGCCGGGGCTCTACAGCGCCGGCGAGCATGACAGCTTCACCCTGGAGCCTTATGGCGCGAACAAGTATCTGCTGCGTTTCTCCGGCAATCCGGAAAACTTTGTCCTGACCATGGAGCGCGGTTCGCTGGGCGCCAAGGCGCTCAAATATGACACCGGGGCGACAGCCTTGCGGGTGTCGGTATGGGGCGGGATGACGCTTTACACCCAGGACGCGCCGCAAGGCTTGCCCGCCACCTTCCAGAGCGATGCCCCTGCGCCGGCCCCGCTGGCGATCTCGGCCAATGAGCTGACCACCGCCTTTGGCGACGAGGCCAGCCACCTGGTCTATGTCGAGAATATCGCGCTCAAATTCTCCGCCGACCCTGCCGTGGTGTCGGCCGATGCCGAGACGCGGGGCCGCGCCTTTGACGCCCTGACCAATGCCGCCACCGGGATCGAGCGCTTCATCGCCGCCCAGCCCTCGGCGCGACAGACCCTTGCCCATCGCGTCAACAGCGTGAAGGTGGCCGAAGGCGGCAAGCCCACCATCGCCATTTCCGGCCAGACCCTGCTGATCAGCTTCGTGCCCGGCGAAGGCCATGAAGGCCATGCCTCGTCGCTGGCGATCCAGATGGAGCTCAGCAAGTTGTTGGCGATCTCGCCCCGCGACGTAGCGACGAAGTAATCAACCCACAAAATGTCATGGCCGACTCGAAGGCCGACCATGACATCGTTTTCGTTATTTGCTCATCACCGTGATGCGGCCAACGCTGGTGTCGCCGGCGATCAGATTGTCGTGTGTGTCGAACACCCAGTAGCTCGCCTCGGTGAACTGGCCGGTGCCGATGCCCATGCCATTGCCCACCGCGCCCACGACCTTGCCGTCATGGGTGAGCTTGAGGAATTGGCCGTCCTGGCCCGACGCCATCCAGGGATTGCCTTCGCGGTCGAAGTTGAGCGCGCAGACCAGGTTCTTCATCTGCAAGGTCTTCACGAAGCGTCCGTCGCCGGTATAGACCACGATGCGATATTGCTCGCGGTCGCCGATCCAGACATCGCCGCTCTTGGGATCGATCGCCAGGCCATGGGTGGAGTCGAACTTGCCCTGGCCCACTTCATTGCCGAACCATTGGCCGACGAACTTGCCGTCGGCGGTCAGGTGCAGGATGCGCGCCACGCCTTCCTGGTTGGTGGGATCGGGGCTGTCGACATCGTTGGGGCTTTCATTGGCATGGCCTTCGGCGATGTAGAGGTCGCCGTTCGGCGCGAAGGCCACCATCACCGGCTGCCACAACAGATGCTGGTTCTTGGCTTCCACCCAGTCACCGCGCTGGCCCTTGATGCCGAGGGTCATCAGCAGCTTGCCGTCGGGCGACAGTTTCATCACCGTGGCCTGGCCATTGTCGGTGATCCAGACATTGTCGTTTTTGTCCACGGCCATGCCATGGGCCTTGTCCTGATGGCCGATGACGCTTTCGGGCACTTCCAGCACCAGCTTGTGATCGGGTGCGAATTTCATCAGCTGGACCACGCCGGCCGGGCTGCGCTTGAAGGCCCACAGATAACCCTTGGAATCCAGCGCCACCGACGGCAGGCCGCCGATGCCCTTGGGCACCACATAGGGATAGGAGAATTTGTAGCCCATGGTCTGGTCCCATTCGACGCGGGCCAGCGCACTGCGGGCAAAGCCGCCCTTGCGGCCGCACACCGGCGAATGGCTGCATTGCGGGCCTGAATCGCCGCCCGGTACGCGCGGAGCCCCGCCCATCATGGCGCGGCGTTCCTCACGCGGGATCACATGCACAGTGCCGTCCGCATCCACCAGGGTGAAGCCGGTGGGATCGGGGAAGGACGGACCCAGGTGCCAGGCGGGCGTGCCGTCATGGGCGGGCTGGGACTGGATGGCCAGCCGGTCGGCCTGGCTGAAGGCGGCCGTGGTCATGGCGCCAAGCGCGAGCGTGGCGAGCGCGAAATACCGTTTGTTCATGAAAGGTCCCTGACAGCGATTGTGGCGGGACCATGCGCGGGCCCGAGCCGCGGCGTCAATCGAAACCGCCAGGTGTGCGGCGCAATAATCTTCGCAAATCCTGTTACGGCTCGAAGCCGGGAGCAGCGGCCAGGCGAGCGCAGCGAGCCGTCGGCCGTGCGACCCAAAATTTAAGGGACGAAGTCCTCAGACGCCATTTCGAAGTGATTGAATTCGAAGCCCGGAGCCACCGTGCAGCCGACCAGCGTATAGTCGCCAAGGCTGCGGGCGGCCTGCCAGGCACCTGCCGGCACCACGATCTGCGGCGCCTGTGCGGCGTCTATGTCGGAGCCCAAAATATAGGCCTGTTTGCCGATGCACAGTTCCAGCGGCGCGCCGCGATAGAAGTGCCAGACTTCGGCCGCGTCCACCCGATGCCAGCGCGATTCCTCGCCGGCCCTGAGCAGGAAATAGATGGCGGTGGAATAGGCGCGGCCCGGATTGCCGTCTCTAAATGTCTCGCGGAAATGGCCGCCTTCGGGATGGGGCTTGAGGTCGAGAAGTTCGATCAACCTGTCAGCTTCGCAAGCCATGATGCGATCAGGCCGCGGGCTCGAGCTTGGACGGCCTGCGCGCCGCGATCGCTTCCATGCCGGCGGCGAGGCTTCTGGCGTCGTCCAGCGCATTGTGGCTGCGCCCGACGAATGGCACGCCGAGCGCCGGACCGATCTCGCAGGAATGACGCCCGCGCGGGTCCAGGCCCTGCACCGCGAACCAGCCGCGCAGGTCGTAGAACAGCGGCAAGGCTTTGGCGTCGCGGATGCCATAAAGGCGCAGATTTTCTTCCAGCACCTTTTCGTCCCGGCCAAAGGCGGCGATGGGACAATCGCCGGCAAAGGCGAGAAAGCGGTCATAAGCGGTGCGGAAATCCACGCCCCGGGCGGCGATCTGATCGCCGGTGATGCCGGTGAGATTTTCGAAATAGGGCGACAGCGCCGGATTGAATCGCGGCCTGATCAGCACATCGAATTCCGCCTGGACCGTGAAGCTGTCGGCGTCGAGCCTGACCGCGCCGATCTGCACCACTTCGCGGAATTCCCCCGGCGCCAGCCAGGACCGCGCCATGGAGCATTCCCAGGCGGTGTATTCCAAGTCGAAGACAGTGAGCGACGGCATGCGTATGCCCCGGTTGTCCCACGCTGCAGGAATCATATCCCGCTCCCCATTAATACATTGTTAAGCATGTAAGTCTTAACGCTGAGCGTCATTGATATTCGTCAATCGCGGATTTTTTTCAGGAACGAGGCGTCAAGATGGCCCTCACCGAGTTCCACTCTCCGGCTCCGGCTTTTGATCCTGCGCGCGCGGCAAAAAATTTCCGTGACAGCCGCCCACCCCAGGATGCGCTCGGCCGCCTGGCCGTGCTGCACCGGGAAGGGGCGCGCAATCTGCAGCTGTTGCAATTCCTGGCCCGTTCGCCCGTTGCCTGTGTCCTGCTCATGTTGATCGGCGCGCTGGCGCTTCTGTGGGCAGGCTTCAGCGGCGGCGGCACCCTCAAGGCCGATTTTGCCTGGGCGGCGCTGGTTCTTCTCGGTGTCATCGCCATGACCCGCAATTTCATCCGCGGCTATGCCCGTTCGCTCAGGCGTGTGCCGCTGGAAGAAGCCGCCGCCGACCTGCGCACACTTCTTCTATATCTGGGCGTGGCCTGGGGCACCGGCGCTTTCCTGGTGATGCCCGGCCTGCCCGCCCCTGCCCTGGTGTTTTCTTTCGCAGTCGCACCCAGCCTGGCACTGGCGCCGGTGTTGCGCGACCCCAAAGGCGTTCTGGCCTTTGTCGCGCCCGCGACCTTGGCGACGGCAGCGGCGACCCTGCTGGGCGCCTGGCCACTGGATATCTGGGTTGCCGCCGCCATCATGGGACTGGGGGGCTTCATTATCACATGGTCCATGTTGCGCCGCGCCATGGGCGGCGATCTGCTGCCGGAACTCGCCGCGCGCTGACGGATAGCGGCAGGCCGTCGCCTTGCCGCTATAATCCTTTGATGCGCTGCCGGCCGACCCTGCTTCACCCGCGCGAGGACATTCCATGACCGTCATGACCGCCATCCGCTCCGCAGAAACCGAAGCCGCGCGCGAGGCTGAGAAACGCGTGCGCGAAGCCCGTGCGCTGTTGCCCCAGGACGATCATCTCGCCGCTTTCTTCGATGCGCTTTATGCGAGCGCAGTGCCCGACGACATATTGCGTGCCCGCCCCGACCAGCTCACCCAACTCGCCATGGCGCTGCATACACAAGCCCTGCAGCGCCCCAGAGGCGAAACCCATGTCGCCGCCCTGGAGCTGGGTCATGAGACGGTGCTAGTGGCGGTCAACGAAGACCGGCCCTTCCTGTTTGATTCCGCGCTGGCCGCGGCGCTGGCCGGCGGGGCGCGCATCCGCGCCGCCTTCCATCCCATCATGGATATGGCCACCCCAGATCAACAGAGCGTGCGCACCAGCATCATCGCGCTGGTCTGCGATCTTATCAGTGAAGACGCCAGCGAGAGGCTGGTGGAGTCGCTGCGCCAGACCTTTGCGCAAGGCGCACTGGCGGTGCGTGACTGGCAGCCGATGCTGGTCAGGCTCAAGGCGGCGCGCGACGATCTGGAGCGTCATCCGCCCAAGACGGACATTACAGAGGATCTCGCCTTCCTCGATTGGCTGGGCGACAACCACTTCACCTTTCTGGGCGCGCGCGATTATGTGCTGAGCCGCAATGACGCCAATGGCGTGCTGGAGCCGGTGAAGGCCAGCGGCCTTGGCGTGCTCTCCGACGAAGGCGCGCGCGTGATCCACGGCGGCCGCAGCGGCGAGCGCGGCGGCCTGACCCAGGAGGTGCGCGCTTTCCTGGATACGCCCGATCCTTTGATCGTGACCAAAAGCGCGGCCAGAAGCCTGGTGCATCGCCGCGCCCATATGGACTATATCGGTATCAAGACTTTCGATCCCAAGGGCGCCTTTGTCGGCGAACGCCGCTTTGTCGGCCTGTTTACCTCCAACGCCTATAGCGCGCTGGCCCGCGCCATTCCGCTGCTGCGCCGCAAGATCGAAGCGGTGATGGCGCATTCCGGCCTTTCGCCGCTCAGCCATGACGGCAAGGCGCTGACCCATATTCTGGACACCTTCCCGCGCGACGAGCTGTTTCAGGTTTCGGCCGACGAGCTTTACGAGATTTCGACCGGCATCCTGCACATGGGCGGCCTGCCCCGGCTGAAACTGTTTTTGCGCTTCGACCGCTTCGACCGTTTTGTCTCCGCCCTGCTCCTGGCGCCGCGCGACCATATCAACGCCAAACTGCGCACCGACATCCATGCCCTGCTGGCCAAGGCCTTCAACGGCCGCACTTCGGCCTTCGATGCGGCGGTGGATGACAGCGCGCTGGTCAGGCTGCACTACATCATCGGCCGCAACGAGGGCCCGTTGCCACGCGTGGATGTGCGCGAATTGGAACGGGAGATCGCCCGGCTGGTCACCACCTGGGACGACGGGCTGACGGATGCGATGTGCGCCAGCCTCGGGCGCAGCGAAGGCTTTACCCGGCTTGGCAGCCTGGCCCCCCACTTCGCGCCGGCCTATCGCGACAATTTTCCCGCCCATGACGGCGCCCGCGATCTGGGCGTGCTGGAAGACCTTGCCGCGTCCAAAGACGATCTGAAACTGCGCGCCCATGTCTGGCGCAAGCAAGGCGAAGCGGCGCCGGCGCTGCGGCTGAAACTCTATGTGCTGGGCGACGTGTTGCCGCTGTCGGCATCGCTGCCGGTGTTCGAAAATCTGGGCCTGAAGGTGATCGCGGAGGATTCCTATCCCGTGTCCTTCACCATCGATGGCGGCTGGCGCCAGGACGCCGCCATTCTGGACTTCGCCATGGAGCGGGCCGATGGCCTGGCGGTCAATCTGGACGATATCCGTGGCCCCCTGGAAGACGCCTTCCATGCCGTGCTGCGGGACGATGCGGAAAGCGACGGCTTCAACCGGCTGGTGATGGGCGCGGGCCTTGCATGGCGCGATGTCACCATCCTGCGCGCGGCGGCCAAATTCCTGCGCCAGGCCGCGATGACCTTCAGCGCCGCCTATATGCAGCAAGCGCTGGCGAAAAATCCCGATCTGGCCGGCCTGCTGGTGGCGCTGTTTTACGCGCGCAACGATCCCCACGCCCAGGGCGATCGCGCCGGCGCCATCCTGGAAATCGAAAAGCGCATCGAGGCGGCCTTGAAAGAGGTGCCGTCGCTGGACGACGATCGCATCATCCGCCGCTTCAAGAATGTGATGGATGCGATCCTGCGCACCAATTTCTTCCAGAAGGGTGCTGATGGCGCACAGCGTCCCGCCCTGGCGATCAAATTCGATTCCGCCAAGCTTGACGAACTGCCCGCGCCGCGCCCTTGGCGCGAAATCTTCGTCTATGCGCCCGAGGTCGAAGGCGTGCATCTGCGCTTTGGCCGCATCGCCCGCGGCGGCCTGCGCTGGAGCGACCGGCGCGAGGATTTCCGCACCGAGATCCTGGGCCTGGTCAAGGCGCAGCAGGTCAAGAATGCGGTGATCGTGCCGGTGGGCGCCAAGGGCGGCTTCTTCCCCAAGCAGATGCCGGTGGCTCCCACCCGCGAGCAGTTCATGCAAACCGGCACCGCCGCCTACAAGACCTTCGTCAATGCGCTCTTGGATGTGACCGACAATCTGGACAGAAATGGCCAGATCGTGCCGCCCGCCGATGTGCTGCGGCCCGACGGCGATGATCCCTATCTGGTGGTGGCGGCCGACAAGGGCACGGCGACGTTCTCGGACATCGCCAACGGTATCGCACTGGAGCGCGGCTTCTGGCTGGGCGACGCCTTCGCCTCCGGCGGCAGCGTCGGTTATGACCACAAGAAAATGGGCATCACCGCCCGCGGCGCCTGGGAAGCGGTGAAGCGCCACTTCCGCGAACTGGGTACCGATATTCAATCCACCGAATTTACCGTGGTGGGCGTGGGCGACATGTCGGGCGATGTGTTCGGCAATGGCATGCTGCTGTCGCGCCACATCCGCCTGGTGGCAGCCTTCGACCATCGCCACATCTTCCTGGACCCCAATGCCGAGGCGGCCACCGGCTTTGCCGAGCGCGAACGGCTGTTCGCCCTGCCCCGCTCCAGCTGGGACGATTACAACAAGGCCCTGATCGGTGCAGGCGGCGGCGTCTTCCCGCGCACCCTCAAGGAAATCCCGCTCTCGCCAGAAGTAAAATCCCTGATCGGAGGCACGGCCGACAGTATGTCGCCGGCGGCGCTGATCACCGCCCTGCTCAAGGCGCAGGCTGATCTGTTGTGGTTCGGCGGCATCGGCACCTATATCAAGGCGGCCTCGCAATCCAATCTGGATGTGGGCGACCGCGCCAATGATGCGGTGCGCATCGATGGCGCCGAAGTGCGCGCCAAGGTGGTGGGCGAAGGCGCCAATCTGGGCGCCACACAGCTGGGACGCATCGAATATGCGAGGCAAGGCGGGCGCATCGACACCGACGCGGTGGACAATTCCGCCGGCGTGGACACGTCCGACCATGAGGTGAATCTCAAGATCCTGTTGGGCGGGCCGGTGATGCGCGGCGAGCTCAGCGAAGACAAGCGCAACGCGCTCCTCGCCTCCATGACCGACGATGTCGCGGCCCATGTGCTGGCCGACAATTACAATCAGACCCTCGCTTTGTCGGTGGCGGAGATGCGGGCCTCGCGCGACCACGACGCCCATGCCCGCCTGATCCGCGATCTGGAAGCGCGCGGCAAGCTGGACCGGGCGGTGGAATATTTGCCGACCGACACCCAGCTCAAGGCCCTGGCCAAGGACGGCAAGGGCCTGACACGGCCGGAGCTTTGCGTGCTGCTGGCTTATGCCAAGCTGGACCTGGATGCGGAGGTGTTGGCTAGCCCCCTGCCCGACGATCCCACTTTTATCGCGCTTCTGACCGGCTATTTCCCGCCCGCCGCGGTCTCAGCCTTTCCCGATGAGCCGGAACGCCATCGCCTGAAGCGCGAGATCATCTCCACCGTTCTGATCAACGCCATCGTCAACCTGGCCGGGCCGGTGTTTGGCTTGCGCACCCGCGAAGTGTCGGGGCTCAGCGGTGCGCAGGTCGCGCGCGGTTTTGTGCTCAGCGACGGCGCCTTTGGCCTGTCGGCGCTCAAGACCCGCATTGATGCGCTGGACCTGAAAGTGGAGGCCGCCATCCAGACCCGGCTTTATGGCGACATCGCCGACCAGTTCCGCCGCGCCGCGCGTTGGTTCCTGGCGCATGTGCCGCTGGATGCGCCCATCGCCGACACGGTGGCGCAATATCGCGCCGGGGTGGAGGCGCTGCGCCAAGGCTACAGCCTGACCGCCGATGACAATACGCGCATCGCCGAACTGGTGAAGGCCGGCGTGCCGGAGGATCTGGGCCGCGACATGATGCTGCTGTCGCCGCTGGCGATGGCCCTGGACGTGGCGCTGCTGGCGCATGACACCGGCAAGGACACCGCGAAAGTGGCGCCGCTTTATTTCGGCCTGGGCGAGAAATTGGGGCTGGACCGGCTGCGCAACCTGGCGGGCAGCTACCAGCCGCCGGAGCATTGGGACCGGCTGGCGCTGCGGCGGCTGCTGGACGATCTATCCCAGTCGCAGCGCGGCATCGCCAGGAAGCTTCTGGCCAATGGCACCAGCGTCGAGGAATGGGCCGGTTCGCAAGGCGACGCGCTGGAACGGACCCTGGGCTTCCTGAATACCCTGGAAGCCAGCGGCGAGATCAGCGTCGCCAAACTGATGCTGGCTTCAAGCCAGATCCAGAATCTGAGCTAGTGCCGGTGGCGGCCGCCGGAGCTCTGGCTCTGCGCCGGGGCGCCGCTGTCACCATCGGCCGGCGCAGTGTCGGCTTCGAGCTGGGTCAAGATGCCGTTCTTGTTGCGGTCCAGCTGCGCAAACAGCGTGTGCATGGGCGCGGCGAATTCGTCGAAATCGACAAAGCCGCTGCCTTTCCAGTCGAACAACAGCGTGGCGGCGGGGTCGGCCTGGGACCGGCGGTCGTTTTCCACCGCGATTTCCGAGCCGTTGAGCGCACCGTCGTGATCGCGGTCC
>Ga0302314_10017543_pt1 | contig 12000 bp, 13 predicted proteins | sample III_Palsa_N2_3_FD_200533 | JGI IMG/M metagenome (GOLD analysis project Ga0302314, IMG submission 200533) | Peat permafrost microbial communities from Stordalen Mire near Abisko, Sweden - III_Palsa_N2_3 | ecosystem: Environmental > Terrestrial > Soil > Palsa > Peat permafrost | place: Sweden...
CAGGCGGGCGTGGCCGACGGGTCCACCGGGACCAACGGAGATAGACTATACCTTGGACGCGTAATCCTGATCACATGCGGCTTGCTGGGTGGGGCGTAGGATTCGGGTAGAGAGTTTCTGGAGGCATGATGGATCTGCAGACTGTACTTCCGCTGGCGGTGTTGGTGATTGGCTGCATTGCGTATGTTTTCTGGCCGCAGGAGCGGGTCGTGGCGCCGGTGGAGAAGACGCGGCTGGACTATCTGCGGGAGCGCAAAGGCGTGGTGTATGACAACCTGCGCGATTTGAACTTTGAGTTTCGGGCAGGCAAGTTTCCTGAGGAAGATTACGCGCGGCAGCGTGGGGATCTGGAAGCCGAGGCCGCGAAGGTCGTCACCGAGATGGAGACGCTGGGCGGGTAGCGGCGTCAAAGATTCCACTGGCGGCGATATTTTGCCAGAGATGTTTGAGCGCGAACGTGCGGGTAATCACAATTGAGCGTGGGCATCTGAAGTATCCTTGAGCTGTGCACGCATATAACCGTATTTTCCGCAGCCTTTCCGCCCTTGTGATGTTGGTTTCTGTCGCCACCTTATTGCCGGCCGCCGCGGCGCTGGCGGCTACGATCACCGGTACTGTGACGAATCGCACAAACGATCGGCCAGCGGCCGGGGATGTTGTGACCCTGATGCAGCAGGGGATGACCGAGGTGGCGCACGCCACTGCCGATGCCAAGGGACAGTTTTCGCTGGAGGCTCCGGCGGGCGGACCGTACCTGTTGCGGGTGACGCACGATGGCGCAGCCTACTATGAGGCGGCGACAGCCGGGCAGCCTGTGAATGTGGATGTGTATAGCGCGGGCGCGCACGTGGCGGGCGTAACGACCGAGGTGCTGATGCTGCGGGCGCAGACTGATCCCAGCAGCTCGGTGCTGAACGTGACCGAGGACTTCGTGGTGAAGAACGCTTCGAAGCCGGCGATGACCCAGTTCTCGAAGGCGCCGTTCAATCTTTACCTGCCGGCGGGCGCGGTGGTGGAGGCGACAGCGGCGAAGGGGCCGAACGGGATGCCGACAGCCGAAGAACTTACGCCGCAGGCGGAGAAGGGGCTGTACAGCGTGATGTTCCCGATCAAGCCGGGCGAGACGCAGATTGAGATTGCGTATCACATCCCGTACACGGGAAGTCTCAAGGTAAATCTGAAGATGGCTGGGCAGACGGACATGTTTGCCGTGAGCCTGCCCAAGAGCATGAAGTTCGATCCGACGGATGGGAAGTTTATTCCGGCGACGGGGGACGCGGCGGCCGTGACGTATCTGCAGCGCGATTTGAAGCCGGGACAGGCGGTGGCCTTCGCGATCGAAGGATCTGGGCAGCTGCCGCGGGACACGCAGGGTTCGGACCAGAGCGGCCAAGGACAGCCGGGTGCGGCGGGTGGCGGCGATGGCAGCGCGGGAGCGGCGGTGGACAATGCTCCAGGTAAGGGGCTGGGGAATCCGCTGGATCCGAATGGAACGCGCGAGCCGGTCTCGACCAAATATAAGTGGTGGATCCTTGGCGGGCTTGGGTTACTGCTGGTGGCGGCGGCTGGCGTTCTGTTGAGGAAGCCGGTGGTGGCGCCGGTGGTTGGCGCTGCAGCTTCGCAGGATGTTGTGCGGCCTCTAGGAAGCGCAGCAGCGAGTTCCCTGCCGGTAGTCGCGCATACGGCTGCGGGGCAACAGGCGCAGTTGCTGCAGGTGCTGAAGGAGGAGCTGTTCGGGCTTGAGACAGACAGGCTGCAAGGGCATGTGAGCGAGGCGGAGTATGCGCAGGCCAAGGCGGCGATTGAGCTGATTCTGCGACGTGCGCTGCAGCGTGGAGCGGTGACGTCCGCAACCTCAACGGTATAATCGGTCGACATCGATGAGGACCCATGACCACTGTTTTTCGTAGCCTTCGACTGATCGCGCTGGCCGTCTGGGTAGGTGGCCTGGTCTTCTTCGGGTTCGTGGCATCGGTAGCCTTTTCGACGTTGCCGGACACGCATAGTGCCGGGTTGGTGGTGCGGGGGTCGCTGATCGCGCTGCACCATATCGGGCTGATCGCGGGGATTGTCTACCTGCTTCTGACCCTGGCATTACTGGCGACGCAGCGCGACTCGCATCCGGTGCGCGGAGCAGAGTTGGTGCTGGTGATCGCGATGCTGGTGCTGACAAGCTACTCGCAGTTTTCGGTGATCCGGCGCATGGAGAATGACCGGATGTCGCTGGGCGGCGATGTGACCAAGGCGCCCGCGGACGCACCCGCGCTGGTCAACTTCAACCATTTGCATAAAGTGTCGGAGAGAGTGGAAGGCACGGTGCTGATCCTTGGTCTGATCCTGCTGGGATTGGCGCCGGTGCATGGGCGCGAGGACTTCGACCGATTTGGTTGAGAGGCCTGGGTGGAACGGGCGGAAGAATCCAACGGCCGCCTTTCTGTTCTATCCTGTTCACCAAGGATCCTCTACCGGGCGGCGCGTTTTGCTTCCCGGAATCCTGGCTCACGAATCTTGGCTCCCGGAATCTTGGCTCCCGGAATCAAGGAGGGAGCCCGTCCCGAATTCCACGCGCCATTGTTTGCGATAATGACCGTGACAACAAGAGCCGCTGCGAACGCACTCGCGGCTCGACCGCCTGATTTGCAACTCGCCCTTCCGGGCATTCCTGGCCTGACCTAACTCCCAATGCAGGACATGACCTATGCAGCTATGGACCGACTACGAAGGCGTCACCATTGACGGCGCTTTCCGTTTGCAAAAGCTTCTGATGCCCGAGGGCCGCAGCGCGTTTTACTCCACCGCCGGCCCCAACGGCGAGCCAACGGTGGTGCGCCTCATTGAGTGTCACTTCGATGAGGAGGAGATTCTTGCCCGTTGGCGTTGCGTGGATGCGTTGAGCCATCCGAACTTCCTCAGGTTCGAACGCTTCGGCCAGACCGAACTCGATGGCCGGCCGGTCCTCTATGCAGTCTTCGAGAAAGTGGATAGGAATCTGGCCGAGGTTCTTGACCAGGGCCATCTGGATGTCAAGGATGTGGCGCAGCTGGCATCGAGCCTCGTAGCAGCGCTCGACGAACTGCACACCCACGGTTTCATTCACGAGCACCTCGAGCCGCGCAATATCTTTGCCGTCAGCGGCGTGGTCCGGCTGCGTGGCGACTGCATCCGCGAAGCGCCGGAGGGAGAGGAAGGCCGCGCCTTGAAGCAGCGCGACGTGCACAACCTGGCAACCGTGCTCCTGCAGGGGCTTACGCAAAGGGACTCGATCGCGGGCATCTCCGATTCCGCCCTGCCTGCGCCATTCGGCCAGATCATCCGCAAGGGGCTCGATGGCACGTGGGGCCTGGACGATATCAGGGCCGCTCTCGGACGCCAGTTTGGTGCGAATCAACAACCAGCGCCCGAAGCCGTGCATGCGGCTCCGGCAATGGCTGCCGCGGCCGAGCAGAAAGTTGCCAGCGTTGCCGCCAAGCCTTCTGGGCGCCCGCAAGCGCAACCGGCTCTCCCTCTGCGTGAGCAGCCGCGAAAGGGATTTGCCGGCGCAACGTCCCGCAAAGGTGCCTGGAGCCGTAGAGACTCTTCGAACGACCCCGAGGACTTCAACCCGCGCGACCGTTGGATCGGCACTGGCGTTGCTGCTCTGCTCGTGCTGTTTTGCACATGGATCGTTGTGCACGCATGGAACGAGCATCAACACGAAGCCGCGCAGGCTGCTGCTGTTTCGCAGCCAGCTATTCAAGCAACAGCGAATCCGGTCGTAGCCAAGCCTGCGCCCCAGGCCGCCGCCGCGAGTCTTCCGAGCGCGACCCTTCCCGCATCGGCTGGGCCCCACGCAGGTTGGCGCGTGATCACCTTCACCTACAATCGCAGGACGGACGCGGAGAAGAAGGTCTCTGACCTCGCACATTCCCATCCGGAACTGCAGCCGGTGGTCTTTACCCCCAGCGGGCATGCTCCGTTCCTGGTTTCCATCGGCGGGCTCATGGACCGCGATGCGGCCTATGCCCTGGCCCACCGCTCTCGTTCCCTTGGTTTACCGCACGACCTGTACGCTCAGAATTACAGCCATTAATTCGCTGAGACGTCCGGTGAGGCTACAGATCCAGTGTGACCATGGCGCTATCGGAGACCTTGGCCCACTCGGCGTCTTCCTTGCCGTAGACATCGTGCCACCGCCACCACTTGTAGCGCGGGCCCTTGGGATAACTCTCGGGCGAGTCTTCCCAATCTTCCTGACGACCTAATGGCGTTACATCCAGGAAGCTCCAGAGCGTGCCCATGTTTTCGTCGCCGCGGTTGTTGACGTAATAGGTGCGGAAGATTTTGTCGTTCTCGTCGCGGAAGAAGACGTTGTGGCCATGCCAGAGGTCTACGCTGAAGTCTTTGTCCCAGTCGTCGGTGATGGTGTACCAGGGAATTTTCTCCCAGCCCATGCGCTGTTTCAGCCTGGCGAGATTTTCCTGCGAACCGCGGGAGGCGTAGGCGAGCGTGGTATCGCGCGCATGCAGGTGGGAGAGATTCGAAACCTGGTCGGCGCCGAGCGAGCAACCGACGCAGGCGTGGTCGGGCCAGCCGTACACGTTTGAATCGTAGAAGGCGCGATAGAGCACGAGCTGGCGGCGGCCTTCGAAGAGATCGAGCAGCGACACCTTGCCTGTCGGACCTTCGAAGACGTACTCCTTCTCGACTGCGAGCCATGGCATGCGACGACGTGCTGCTGCCATCGCATCGCGCGTGCGGGTGAGCTCCTTCTCTTTGACGAGCAGCTCTTCCCAGGACTTTTGCCACTCGTCCGCCGACACGACGGGAGGCTTCTTCATCGCTGCGATCTGCTCGTTGGTTGGCTTGCCGTTTGAATTATTGCCGGGATTGCTGTCCGTCATGACTTCCTCCTTGTTCTTCCTGTTTCCTGGTCTTGAGTTTTGTGACGGCGAGCGCAGAGACGCCGGTCGCCGATACTATGCCTGCGGCAATCCATAATCCGGTTCCAATGCAGAAGGGACACATAGCTATTGCCTCTCCCGCCGCGCAGCGGCTGTGCGGATGCGTTCGATCATTTGGGTCCAGCCTTCGTCGGCACGGCGCTCGTTTTCGGTCATCCAGCCCATTGCGCGATGCGCGAAGCGCATGCGGGTAACGCCGTTCTCTTCGGTGAGGCGGTATTGGAGGTTCGAAACGGCGGGCAGCGACATGAAGAGCGGGCCGCAGATCTCGAGCAGGGACGGCGCCTTGATGGCCTGCACCGTACCCCAGAAGTGGCCGGTGTTGTTGCCGAGGTCGCGATACCAGCGACCGCCGGGCCAGGCTTCGAGCACCATCGGCATGGGCTTTTCAGGCGTCGAGTTCAGCGGGCCCATTTGTTCCAGGATCGTCTCGAAGACGATGTCGATGGGTGCGGCGATCTCTTCTTCCTTGATGATCTCGAAGGCCTGCACTACACCTTCCTTTACGATGGCTGCCATTAGTCCTCCTTTTTGTTTGGTACGTCGTCGTCGAGGCGAATCATGCGTTCGAGGGCCTTACGCTCGGCGCGTTGCTTGATCTGGTCGACCTGGTGCGTCCAGTAGCGTTCAAAGACCTTCACCCAGTCGTGGACCGGTTTGAGGCCCTGAGGGTTGAGGCGGTACATGCGGTGCTGTCCACGCTTGACCACGGTCACTACACCGACCTTGCGCAGTGCAATGAGATGCTTCGAGACCGCAGGCTGGGCCATCTTCATACGCAGGACGATCTGGTTGACGGCGTGGTCCTGGCCGTCCGAGAGCACGGCGATGACCTCGCGGCGGCGGGGCTCGGCGATGGCGGTGAAGACGTCCGCGGGATGGGAACTACGCGTCATGGGTACTATATATATTCCTTATTAGGAATATGTCAAGCCGTAATTTGAGATTTCTCGAATGGGATTTGGCGTCCGGTTGATGAGGGCTGGCGGTGGGCGGTTTTCCTGATTAGGCTATTTGTGTCAGTGGAGGGATACTGTGCCGGAGCAAGTCGACAAGCTTGAGGATGACGGGTTCGGCGGGCGGCAGCCGACCAGCCATGAGCGGATGACGGGAAGGCCCTGGGACGCCTCGTATCGCGACGGTGCGCCGTGGGATATAGGCCGGCCGCAGGCAGCGTTTGTGCGGGTGGCGGGCAACGGCGGATTTACTGGAGCGGTGCTGGATGCGGGTTGCGGGAGCGGTGAACATGCTCTTCTCGCGGCGTCGCTGGGGCTGCCCGTTTTAGGCGTGGATGTGGCGGAGACGGCGCTGGCGATGGCCCGACAGAAGGCTGCCGAGCGTGGGCTTGAGGCCGAGTTTGCGGTGGCGGATGCACTGCACCTGGACCGATTGGAGCGCAGCTTCGAAACGGTGCTGGACTGCGGATTATTCCACACCTTCGACGCGGAGGAGCGCTCGGGGTATGTGGCCAGCCTGGCGTCGATGACGAAGCCTGGTGGAACGCTGTATGTGTTGTGCTTCAGTGACGTGGGTCCGGATGTTGGCCCGCATCCTGTCCGCGAGGAAGACGTGCGGGCGGCGTTCAGCCCTGCCAGCGGGTGGGAGATTGCGTCCTTGGAGCCGGACTGGATTGAGACGAGGTTCGGCCACAAGGGATTAGCGGCGTGGTTCGTAACGGTTCGGCGGGTCTAGCGCAATCCCTGCCCGGAGATTGTTGGGTTAAACACAAAGGGCCGCCGGGGGGTGCCAGCGGACCCTTTGCTTTCAAATCGCGCCTCCTATCAAGGGATGCGACCGGTGGGGGGTCGTCCCGACCAGAGGCGCTAAATAATTATGACATAAACCTGTGGCACGGGAACTGTGGATGGAGAAATTTTGCAGGGGCTTTCGGTCTAAAATTGTGGAAAGCCAAGATTTAGGAAACGCCGATTGCCTGCGACGGCATCTTATGGTCGACAGAACACAGGCAATCGATTAACTGTTGCACTGAAGTTGGAAGGAGTTCTTCCATGCCAGAGATTCGCGGTCTTGCGACCCACGCGGCCGGCGCCCAGCTCTTACCGTACAAGTATTCGGTGGGGGAACTGGGGCCGCACGAGGTTGAGGTCAAGATCACCCATTGCGGGGTTTGCTATTCAGACGTTCACCTGATCAATAACGATTGGGGGTTGAGCAAGTACCCGTTTATTCCGGGGCACGAGATTGTGGGGACGGTGACGGGCGTGGGCTCCGAGGTGACGGATCGGAAGCTGGGCGAGCGGGTGGGGATTGGCTGGCAGGCGGACTCGTGCGGAGTCTGCGAGTGGTGCCGGCAGGGTGATGAGCACCTGTGCGCGAAGGCGCAGCCGACCTGCGTTGGGCGTAACGGCGGGTATGCGGATGCGATCCGGGTGAATGCGAAGTTTGCGATTCCGGTGCCGGAGGGGATGGACAGTGAGAATGTGGCACCCCTGCTGTGCGGCGGGATCACGGTGTATAGCCCGCTGCGGAATTGGCTGGCGCGGCCGTTCTCGCGGGTGGGCGTGGTGGGGATTGGCGGGCTGGGACATATGGGACTGCAGTTTGCGCGCGCATTTGGTTGCGAGGTGACGGCGTTTTCGACTTCCAAGGACAAGGAAGCGGAGGCGCGGCAGCTGGGCGCGCACAACTTCGTGAACACGCGCGAGAATGGCGAGATCAAGAAGGTGGCGGGGAGTCTGGATTTGATTTTGTCGACGGTGTCGGCGGACCAGGACTTCCAGACCTTCGTTAGTTTGCTGCGGCCCAAGGGGGCGCTGGTGGTGCTGGGGGCGTCGCCGTCGCCCATGCAGATTGCGGCGTTCAGCCTGATTGGCGGGCAGAAGGCGATCGCGGGAAGTCCGTCGGGCAGTCCTCGAGACCTGCACGAGATGCTGGATGTGGCGGCGCGGCACAAGGTGAAGGCCATCACCGAGAAGTTCGCGATGAAGGATGCGAACAAGGCGGTGGAGAAGGTGAAGAAGGGCCAGGTGCGGTATCGGGCGGTGCTGGCGAACTGAGAAACAGGAAGCAGGAAGCAGGAAACTGGAAGTAGCGAGCAAGTAAGATAGCGGTTGATGCGCTTTGAACTCTTTGTCGCTGCACGTTATCTTCGCGCCCGTCGGCGGCAGGCCGTGGTGGGGCTGATTACGGTGATTTCGGTGGTGGGCGTGGCGGCGGGAGTGGCGGCGCTGATTATCGCGCTGGCGATTACGAATGGGATGCGGAGGGATCTGCAGCAGCGGCTGGTGGGGTCGACTGCGCATGTGCAGCTGATGCGGACGGCGGGCGATGGGATAAGCAACTGGCGGCCGTTGATGGCCCGGCTGGCGGCGCTGCCGCATGTGACGGCGGTGGCTCCAGGGCTGTATGGGCAGGTGCTGATCTCGCGGGGAGCGCGGAGTGGCGGCGCGCTGATCAAGGGGATTGTGCCGGCGGATGAGGCGAAGGTCGGGAATCTGTTGCAGTCGGTGAATGAGGGGTCGGCGGCGGAGTTGGGGCCGGATACGTCGGGGGCGACGCCAGGCAGCCAGCTGGCTCCGCCTCTGGTGATTGGCCACGAGTTGGCGCTGACGCTGGGAGCGGATGTGGGGGACACTTTGATGGTGACCTCGCCGCAGGGGGAGCTGACGCCGCTGGGATTGGTACCTCGGTATCAGAAGTTTCGCGTGGTGGGGATTTTCTCGTCGGGGTTCTACCAGTATGACGACGGCTATGCGTTCATGCGCCTGACGGATGCGCAGCGGCTGTTTTCGGAGCCGGATCTGGTGAGCGTGATCAGCTTCAAGATTGATGACCTGTACAAGGCCGAGCAGGTGGGCAAGGCGATTGAGGCTCAGGCTGGGCCGGGATTCGAGACGACGAACTGGATGGAGCAGAATCGCGAGCTGTTTCGTGCGATGAAGCTGGAGCAGGATGTGACGTTCATTGTGCTGGCGCTGATCGTGGTGGTAGCTGCGCTGAATATCCTGATTGCGCTGACCATGATGGTGATGGAGAAGACGCGCGACATTGCCGTGATGATGAGTTTCGGAGTAACCGCCGAGCAGGTTCGGAAGATCTTCTTGCTGCAGGGTCTACTGATCTCGGCGGTAGGAACGACGCTGGGATTAGTGCTTGGATATGCGATGAGCATTTTGGGATCGCACTACCGCTTTATTCACCTCGATGCGAGCGTGTACTCGATTGACTATCTACCGTTCGCGCCGCGGCTGGTGGATGCACTGGTGGTGGCGGCGGTGAGTTTGGGAATGAGTTTGCTGGCGACGATTTATCCGTCGAGCTCGGCGGCGAGCGTGCTGCCAGCAGAGGCGCTGCGGTATGAGTAGATAGCTCACGGATCGTGCGGGAAGGCGTCCATCGGGGAGGGATTCCGTCATGGGAAGAGGCTGCGGCTGGTTGGTGCTGGGCTTGGTCTGGATGGCGGCGGGGTGCGCGTACGGGCAGGCGACGGCGGTGAAAACGGTTGAGGGTGCGGCGTTTGAGGCGGCGACGATCAAGCCGGCAGCGCCTTCGCCGGATGGGCACACGCACATCAATTATCCGGAGGGTGGGAGGTTCAGCGCGATCAACATCACGCTGCTCAACCTGATGGAGTGGGCGTATGACATGCCGCAGAAGCAGATCCTGGACGGGCCGGCGTGGATGGGGTCGACGCGTTTTGATATCCAGGCGACCACCGATGCCGAGACCGATGCGATGTTGAGAGGGCTGTCGGGAGAACGCGACCGCGAGGTGAAACGGGGCATGGTGCGAAGGCTGCTGGAAGACCGCTTTGCGATGAAGCTGCATCGCGAGACGCGGACGCTGCCTGCGTACGACCTGGTGGTGGCGAAGGGCGGATCGAAGCTGGAGGAGAGTAAGGCCAGTGGCAAGAGCTTTGGCGTGGGGCGAGCTTATTTTCACGCGGAAGGGTTGACGATGGATCTGATTGCGGAACAACTTTCGCAGATTGCGGGACGGGTGGTCGTGGACAAGACGGGTCTCGATGGTCGCTATGATTTGAAGCTGAAGTGGACGCCGGATGATGCGCCTGCGACGCCGGATTCCTCGCCTTCGCTGTTTACGGCGATTGAGGAACAGCTGGGGCTGCAGTTGAAGGCTGCGAAGGAGCCAGTGGCGGTGCTGGTGGTCGACCACGTTGAGGCGCCGTCGCCGAACTAGCGAGGTGTTTCAACAGCAGCGACACACGGACTAGGCCCGGGGTCCTTCTGCTGCTACCCTGAAGTAGCTGCACAACCTAACGCGGAGGGATGTGTGAGTGGTTGAAACAGGCGGTCTTGAAAACCGCTTAGCCCTAACGGGCTACGGGGGTTCGAATCCCTCTCCCTCCGCCAAATGATTGCTGCCGGCGTTCTTCGCTATCTTCTCCGAACGAGCGGAGGGCACTTCAACGGCAGCGGCTTTGCGTGGCGTCCGATGACACACTAACATCGTGGAGAGGTCATCATGTCACGTCTTCCATATCCAAAACTTGCGCCGGGTGGTTATAACGCGCTGGCTTCGCTGGGGCACTATATTTCGACTGAGACGGCGCTGGAACCGGTGCTGCTCGAGCTGGTGTACCTGCGCGCGTCGCAGATCAATGGCTGCGGGTTCTGCATTGGGATGCATAGCGAAGAGTTGCATAAACATCACGAACCGGACAGCCGCGTCGACGCGGTGGCGGACTGGCTGGGGTCAGATGCGTTTACGCCGCGGGAGCGCGCGGCTCTGGCCTGGGCGGAGGCGGTGACGGATGTGAATGCGTCGCATGTGTCCGATGAGGAGTATGCCGCGGTGAGCGAGTTCTTCCAGGAAAAGGATCTGGTGGACCTGACGTTTGCGATTGCGATGATCAATGCATGGAACCGGATGGGCGTGGCGTTTCGCGCGGAGTGGAAGACGAAGGCGCGTAGCAGCAGGAAGATCGAACCGCATGCTGAGCCTGTTGCGCCTGAGGAGACAGCTGCGAAATGAGCAGTTCGCTTCCCGCGATCGATGGAGCGGCCGCGCAGACGGCGCCGGTGCTGAGGGCGCTGGCGCTGGAGAAGACGTACGCGCCGCTGGTTGCGGGTGGAGTGGGGCTGCGGCTGTTTCAGGGGTTATCGCTGGAGGTGGCTGCTGGCGAGATGGTGGCGGTGGTGGGAGAGAGTGGCGCGGGCAAGAGTTCCCTGCTGCACCTGCTGGCAGCGTTGGATCGGCCAACGGCGGGCGAGGTGTGGTGTGGCGAGACCAACGTTACGCGGCTGAACGCGCGACAGGCGGGCGAGTATCGCAATCGGGAGATTGGGTATGTGTGGCAATTTCACTACCTGCTTCCGGAGTTTACGGCGCTGGAGAATGTGGCGATGCCGCTGCTTTCGCGGGGGGCGCGGAGAGGGCCGGCGCTGGAGGAAGCTGCGCGGTGGCTGCAGCGGGTAGGGCTGGGGGATCGCGGGGAGCATCGGTCGGGCGAGTTGTCGGGGGGCGAGCAGCAGCGGCTGTCGATTGCGCGCGCGCTGATTACCAAGCCGAAGCTGCTGCTGGCGGATGAGCCTACGGGAGATCTGGATGGAGCAACGGCGGAGCGCGTGTTTGCGCTGCTGCAGGAGCTGCATCGGGAACACGCGCTGGCGAGCGTGCTGGTGACGCACAATCTGGAGTTTGCGGCGCGATGCGATCGGGTGCTGCGATTAAAAGACGGCAGGCTTGCTGTGGCTTAGCTGGCAGGCTTGCTGTGGCTTAGCTGGCCGGCTAGTTGTGGCTTAGCTGGGCGGCGCGGGATGCGGAGGGGCCTGGGTTCGGGGCTCAGGGTTCAGAAAGCACCGGCAGCAGACCTGGCGATCTCGGATCACTTGTACGGATATAGGACACTCCGGCGGAGGCTGGACCCTGCGCCCTGGGCTCCGAACCCTGACTTTGGGGGAATTTGCGACCGTTTTCCCACAGAAACGTCTAATCTTTGATTCCCGAAAGTGATGGACCGTTTTCCATGGACGCTCGGGACGGATACACTAGGGTCAACTCAGCTGGTTGTTTCCAGAGCTTTTCAACAACCAGTCCTCTCCGTCGCAATCGAACGCGACGGTGGCCACGCAATCGT
>Ga0302314_10017544_pt1 | contig 12000 bp, 12 predicted proteins | sample III_Palsa_N2_3_FD_200533 | JGI IMG/M metagenome (GOLD analysis project Ga0302314, IMG submission 200533) | Peat permafrost microbial communities from Stordalen Mire near Abisko, Sweden - III_Palsa_N2_3 | ecosystem: Environmental > Terrestrial > Soil > Palsa > Peat permafrost | place: Sweden...
CCGTTCGCGAGGCCGCGCCTGGATCGTGCTGCGGGCCACGGGCCGTGAGATCGTGCAGTTCGACGGGCCGGTGCTCGAGCTGATGACCGACGGGAGGACGCGTCTCGATCAGCGGCTCGCCGGGCTCGGCCCCGATATCCTGGCCGAGGAGCTCGACACCGCGCGCTTCCTGCGCCGGCTGCGCGGCGACGACCCAACCCGCGGCATCGGCGACGCGCTGCTCGACCAGACCACGATCGCCGGCATCGGCAACATCTGGAAAGCGGAGGGGTGCTGGGAGGCCGGGATCGATCCGTGGCGGCCGCTGGCGAACGTCAGCGACGCCGAGGCGCTGTCGATCGTCGAGCACGTGCGCCCGCGGATGCGGCGCTCGGCCGAGCTCGGGCCGCGGGCGATCGGGCCGCGCGTCTACGACCGCGCCGGCCGACCCTGCCCACGATGCGGCGCGCCGGTACGGGCGCGAGGCCAGGGGGAGGCCAACCGCACGACCTTCTGGTGCCCCGGATGCCAGCGATGAGCGCCGATCGGAAGCTGCTTCGCGTCGGACACAAGGGGGCAGACCTGATCGCCCCGGGCAACACCTTCGCCAGCTTCGACGCCGCCGTGGCGGCCGGGGTCGACATGATCGAGTTCGACGTCCTGCCCGAGCCGGGCACGGGCCGGCTCGTGCTCGCCCACGACTACGAGGATGCCGCGGGGAGGGCGCCGCATACGCTGGCTGAGGGGCTTGAGTATCTGGCCGCCGACTCGTTTGCGGGGATCGAGCTCGACGTCGATCTGAAAGGCCCCGGGTACGAGCTCGCCGTGGTCGATGCCCTGCGCTCGCACGATCTCATCGAGCGCTCGCTGATCTCGACGCAGTACCGGGCGAGCCTCGCACTGATCCGCGCCGCCGACCCCGCGGTGAGGCTGGGATGGTCGGTTCCGAAGCTGAAGCGCGATCCGTTCCGCTCACCGGCGTCCGCGCTGCTCGCGGGCGCCGGTCTGCCGATTCTGCGTGCCGTGCTCCCGGGACGCGCGGCGGCGGCGATCCGCGCCGGGCGCTGCGACGCGCTGATGGCGCAGTGGCGCCTGGTCACCCCCAGGCTCGTCCGCAGCGTGCTCGAAGCCGGCGGCGAGCTGTACGTCTGGACCGTCGACGAGACGGCGCGGCTGCGTTCGCTCGAGGCGCTTGGGGTCACCGGGGTGATCACCAACGACCCGCGGCTGTTTACGGCGCCAGTCTGACCCCAAGGCTGGGGCCCCGATGTCGATACCCGTGCTAGCACGGTGGATCCGGCGTTGCGTCGTGAGTACCTTGGCCGCGACGTGCTTCCGATCAAGCGAATCCGATTCCTGTTAGCGGCGCTCCTGCTCTCCTTCGTCGCCGTGCCCGCGACGGCGCTGGCGGGGTTCACCTGGTCGGGGCCGCACGACATCGACGGCGGGGTCTTGCTCACGACCCAGTCGTGCCCGTCGGCGACGCAGTGCACCGCGCTCGACGCCATGGGGGATGCGGTGACCTACAACCCGGGCGTACAGGGCAACGCGCTCATGGTCGCCACGTCCGCGGATCCGCTGCACTTGATCGCCTGCCCTTCCGGCGCCCAGTGCACGGCGATCGGCGCAGACAACCGCGAGTTCACATTCAATCCCTCGCCGGACCAGGAGATCCAGGTGATCGCCAACGGCGTCAGCATCGACACGGCGACGAACGCCAGCGTCACGGGCCTCGCCTGCCCTTCCACGACGCAGTGCACCGTCGTCGACAGTGCAGGTAATGAGGTCTCGTTCGATCCGGCCGCTCCCGCCACGCGCAGCACGGCCGCGATCGCTCCGGGCGCCGCCCTCTACCCGCTTGCGTGTGCCGCTGTCGGTCTCTGCACGGCGATGGACGGGGATCAGGAGGTCTCGTTCGACCCAGCCTCACCAGGTTCCGCGAAACCCGTTCAGGTCAGCGCGACCGGATCCTTTCACGCGATCGCGTGTCCCTTGATCACGCAGTGCACGGTCGTGGACGGGTCGGGGAACGAGCTCAGCTTCAACCCGTTCGCGCCGGCGCTCGCCACGCCGACGGCGATCGACGCGGCCCACTCGCTGTCGGCGCTCGCTTGCGTCTCGGCGACGCAGTGCACGGCGGTGTCCGCGGACGGTCGCGAGGTGACATTCGATCCGCAGGCACCTTCCAGCGCCGCCGCCGACGAGATCGACGGGGCGGCGGCTTTGGCCGGCGTCGCCTGCTTCGCCGCGACGAATTGCACGGCGGTCAATAGCTACGGGGAGGCGCTCAGCTTCAATCCACAGTCTCCCGGCGCGCCGATCGCGGTACCGATCGATGTGACCAACGGATTGCGGGGGCTCGCCTGTCCGCTCGAGACGCGGTGCACCGCGTTCAGCGAGTCCCAGCTCGTCACGTTCAATCCGTTCTCGTCCGGGGTTCCCAAGCCGCAGACGGTCCACTCGAGATTGGAGGTCGACATCGCGGGCGTCGCCTGCCCGCAGGCGACGCGCTGCACCGCCGTCACCGACAGCCAGGAGGTGACGTTCGACCCGACGAGCCATCGAGCATTGAAGCCCAAGATCATCGACCCGAACACGGACGCCGAGATCAACGGCCTCGCGTGCCCTTCGACGAACGAATGCGTAGAGATCGACGGCGACGGCGACGGGGTCACCTACAACCCGCGAACCGGCAAGGTGACCCGGAGAGAGTTCGGCGTCGAGGACGGCGAGCCCCTGATCTCGTTGGCTTGCGCCTCGACCCGTGACTGCACCGCCGTCGACAACGACGGCGAGATGCGGACCTTCAACCCGAGGCCCGGAGGCAAGGGCATCGCCGGTGCCACGATCGACGCGGCGGTCGGACTCGACGCGGGGTCCGGCGACTCAACCAACGAGCTCGACGGCATCGCCTGTCCGACGAGCACGCTGTGCGACGCGGTCGATTCGCAGGGCGACGAGGTGAGCTTCAACCCCCGCTCCAAGCGCACGGTCAAATCCACGCTGCTCGATCCGGGTCAGGGGTTCAGCTCGGTCTCCTGCCCCTCTGCCCGCGAATGCGTGGCCGTAGACTCGGCCGGCCGGGCGTTCATCGGTAATCCCCACGGCAAGCACTGGACGGTCGAGCCGATCGCCGGCGCCGCGCCGCTCACAGGTGTTGCCTGCCGCTCGACCGACGTGTGCGTGGCCGTCGACCAAGCCGGCGAGGCATTCGTCGGTCGCGGCTAGCGTCAGCCTCCGGCGCGGGTGATGACGGCGCATCGGCTCACCGGCATCTTGGGTCGGGATCCCAGGTAGCCGTTGCCTGCGCAAGCGACAGCGGACCGCCCGCGGGGATCAACTGCACGTGGTTGACCTCCGTGTTGCTCGGATTGTCTGACGGGTCAAACGGCCGGTAGAGGCTGTACTGCGCGAGCTCGGCTTCGCTGATCTGAGCGGCGCTCGAGCGCAACAGGCTGTTGACACCGATGTCCTCGGCTTCGCCCTTGGTATGTGGGTCAGTGGCGTACCCGCCGACAGCGACGCTTTGTGCGGGGGTGCGGTAGCCGCTGATTCCGTAGATCGTGACGTCGAGCGCCTTGCCGAGCGCATCGAGGTCTGCGGTGATCTCTGGGAGTTGTCCCTCGGTTTGACTGGTACCTGGGTCGGCTACGAATCCGGGTCCCGCCGACGTGGTGACAGGGGCCGCGTCGGCGCTGTCAATCGCACCACCGCACAGGTTCAGCTCCTTCAGCTCGCGCTTGACCTCGACGAGCGGCTCGGCGTGTGCATTCGGGTCGCCGAGGCCCGCGGAGCCTGCGCCGGTCGAGGTCCCCGCCTGAATACCGGCGGTGGGCTCGATCACTTGCGGGTGTGACGACGACGACGGCGGTGTCGCGACCGCGCCAGACGTGGGCGTCCCGGCCTGAGCGCCGCAGCCGGCGATCGCGATTGCGATTGCGAGCGTCACAACTGCGGTACCAGATCGTGGGCTCACGGCCAAGCTCCTCCACTCTATCGGAGCCGACGCCGGCCTCTGAGCGGACCCTCTCCTCAGCGCTCGCCGTCACACGGTAGCCCACCGCGCGCGCCCCGGTCGACCCGGGCGAACCACCAGCCCTGCGGCCGCGCAGCCCACTCAAACCACAAGCCGTGCTGCGAACTGAACAGCAGTTGTTCACTTCGCAGCACGCCCCTTCGAGATCGGGGGGCGGGAGCACGCGCGCGAGGTTTGCGACGACCTCGTTTGGCCGGTTTCTCGCCCAGGCCCGGATCTCATCCTTCGCGGACACCGCGGCCAGGTCGCTAGATGACCCACCCGCGGCCCAATTCTTAGTCAGCTTCTCACAGCCCCACCAGCTTCGCGACATCCTGATTGGGCCTAGAGTTACGCACACATGAGCGTGACCCCCATGCAAGACCGCCCCGCCTTCGGGGCCTTGGTCCGCCACCATCACGAGATCGCCGACCGGCACCTGCGCGATCTCTTCGCTGAGGACCCGGGGAGGGGCGAGCGGATGTGCGCCGAGGCCGTCGGGCTCCTGCTCGACTACTCGAAGAACCGCGTCACCGACGAGACCCTCGATCTCCTGGTCCGCCTGGCCGAGGAATCGGGGCTCGCCGAGCGGCGTGCGGCGATGTTCGCGGGCGAGCACATCAACGTCTCCGAGGATCGCGCCGTGCTGCACGTGGCCCTGCGCATGCCCCGAGATCAGAAGCTGGTGGTCGACGGCGTCGACGTCGTGGCCGAGGTCCACCGCGTGCTCGACCAGATGACCGACTTCGCCGAACGCGTCCGGTCCGGAGCGTGGAAGGGCCACACCGGCAAGCCGATGCGCAACGTGATCAACGTCGGCATCGGCGGCTCGGACCTCGGGCCCGTGATGGCCTACGAGGCGCTGCGGCACTACTCCAAGCGGGACATGACCTTTCGCTTCGTCTCCAACGTCGACTCGACCGATCTGGTGGAGGCCACGCGGGACCTGTCGGCGGATGAGACGCTGTTCATCGTCTCCTCGAAGACGTTCGTCACCCTGGAGACGCTCACCAACGCGAACTCGGCGCGCCAGTGGGTCCTGGACGCCCTCGGCGACGAGGCGGCGGTGGCCAAGCACTTCGTGGCCGTCTCGACCAACGCCGAGCGCGTGGCGAAGTTCGGCATCGACACCGCCAACATGTTCGGCTTCTGGGACTGGGTCGGCGGGCGCTACTCGATGGATTCGGCGATCGGGCTCTCGACGATGGTGGCGATCGGCCCCGAGCGCTTCCGCGAGCTGCTGGCCGGCTTCCACGCTATGGACCAGCACTTCCTGAACGCCCCGCTGCGCGAGAACCTCCCCGTCCTGATGGGTCTGCTCGCGGTGTGGTACGGCGACTTCTTCGGGGCCCAGACCGCGGGCGTGATGCCCTATGACCAGTACCTGAAGCGCTTCCCCGCCTACCTCCAGCAGCTGACGATGGAGTCCAACGGGAAGCACGTGACCCTTGCGGGGGAGCCGGTCGGTGGGTCGGGGCGCGCCGGGGGACAGGCCCCGCCCTTCGGGACCGGCGCCGTCTACTGGGGAGAGCCCGGTACCAACGGCCAGCACAGCTTCTACCAGCTGATCCACCAGGGCACGAAGCTGATCCCCGTCGACCTGCTCGGCTTCGCCAAGTCCCTCAACGAGCTCGGCGACCATCACGACATCTTGACCTCGAACGTGTTCGCCCAGGCGCAGGCACTCGCCTTCGGCAAGACCGCCGAGGAGGTGCGGGCCGAGGGCACGCCCGAGGCGGTCGTGCCGCACCGGGTGATGGAGGGCAACCGACCCTCCAACGTCCTCCTGGCCGAGGTGCTCACACCGCGACTGCTCGGGTCGCTGATCGCGCTCTACGAGCACAGCGTCTTCACCCAGGGCGTGATCTGGGACATCGACTCGTTCGACCAGTGGGGCGTTGAGCTCGGCAAGGTCCTGGCGGCGGCGATCATTCCCGAGCTGGAGAGCGCGGAGGAGCCCGTCCTGACCCACGACTCCTCGACCAACAACCTGATCCGCCGTTACCGTGAACTGAAGAGCAAGGGAGGCTGAGATGGCGAGCGATAATCCGATGCAGCTCGGCATGATCGGGCTGGGACGGATGGGGGCGAACCTCGTTCGCCGCCTGATGGCCGACGGCCACCGCTGCGTGGTCTACGACGTCAGCGCCGAGGCCGTCGAAGGGCTGGCCAAGGAAGGAGCGGTCGGGGCGAGCAGCCTGGAGGACTTCGTCGCCAAGCTGGAGAAGCCGCGCGCGGCGTGGATCATGGTGCCGGCCGGGGTCGTGCAGTCGACCCTCGATCAGCTGGTGCCGTTGCTCGAGGCCGACGACGTCGTGATCGACGGAGGCAACTCCTACTACCGCGACGACATCGCCCGCGCCAAGGCCCTGGTGGCGACGGGCATCCACTACGTCGACGTCGGGACGAGCGGCGGCGTGTTCGGGCTCGAGCGGGGCTTCTGCCTGATGATCGGTGGCGAGAAGACGGCCGTGGAGCGGCTCGATGCGATCTTCAAGACGATCGCTCCCGGACGGAGCGCTGCCGAGCCGACCCCGGGCCGCACCCGCACGGACGGCACCGCGCCCGACGGCTACCTGCACTGCGGGCCGAGCGGTGCCGGGCACTACGTGAAGATGGTCCACAACGGGATCGAGTACGGGATGATGGCGGCGCTCGCCGAGGGCCTCAGCATCATCAAGCACGCCGACGCGGGCAAGCAGGTCGCCGAGGTGAACGCCGAGACGACGCCGCTGCGCGACCCCGAGGCCTACCAGTACGAGATCGACGTGTCCGAGGTGGCCGAGGTGTGGCGCCGGGGCTCGGTGGTCGGATCGTGGTTGCTCGACCTGACGGCGGACGCGCTGGCTCGCTCACCGGACCTCGACGAGTTCTCCGGACGGGTGTCGGACTCGGGCGAGGGGCGCTGGACCGTGATCGCGGCGATCGACCTCGGCGTGCCGGCGTCGGTGATCACCGCGGCTCTGCTCGAGCGCTTCGAGTCGCGGGGCAACGGCCAGTTCACCGACAAGATCCTCTCGGCGATGCGCGCGGAGTTCGGCGGGCACGCCGAGCAGAAGAGTTGACGCGGGAAGACATCCGTGCCTTCCCGCGTCCGCCTCGTCCTGGCCGATGTCGACGGGACCTTGGTGACCCAGGACAAGGTCCTGTTCGCGATCACGAGTGGCCGACCGCCGAGGGGCATGGCGATGCTGATCGAGCCTCTGAACCTGACGACGCCGATCGCCGCCTTCAACGGCGGCGTGATCGTCGACCGCGACCTTTCGGTGATCGAGCAGCGGGTGGTCCCTTCGGAGCTGGTCGCGCCGATCGTCGCGGAGCTCGCGAGCCACGATCTAAGCGTCTGGCTGTACCGCGGGGCCGACTGGTACGTGCAGGACCCCAAGGGCCCGCACGTCGACCGCGAGACCTCGACCGTCCAGTTCCCGCCGATCGTCGTCGACAGCTACGAGGGGCTCGAGTCCGAGATCGCCAAGCTCGTCGGGGTGAGCGACGATCACGACGCCGTCGCCGCCGCAGCCAAGGACGCGCACGACCGCTTCGGCGACCACGTCTCGGCGTCGTGCTCCCAGCCCTACTACGTCGATGTCACACACCCGGACGCCAACAAGGGCTACGTCGCCAAGTACCTGGCGGCCCGCTTCGAGATCCCAACGGAGCAGATCGCGACCATCGGCGATATGCCCAACGACGTGCTGATGTTCGCCCACTCGGGCCTCAGCATCGCGATGGGCAACGCCACCCCCGAGGTACAGCGCGCCGCCCGCCGGGTGACCACATCCAACGAGGAGGAGGGATTCGCCGATGCGGTCGAGCGTTTCATCCTCCCGCAGGCCTAGCGATTCGGCTCAGGTCAGCGTGCAGACGCCGGCGGTGAAGCCGGGCGGGCTCGAGTATCCGACGTTCGAATAGCCGTGACCGGTGTTGCGGACCACCTTCCCGATCACCTTCGTGCCGAGCTTCCATTCGAACGTGATCGTGCCGCGCACGAGGTTGCTGGCGCCGGCTCCGGGGGTCGCGAACGGGAAGCTCACGCCGCCCTGGTGAACGCCGTGCGTACCCTTGCCGAGCGAGATGGTCGAGCTGGCGTTGGCCGACTCGAACTTGCTGTCCGTGGTGCTCCAGTAGTCGACCGATATGTCCATCAGCAGGGTCGTGGCGAAGCCGAGGCTCGGCATCTGGCCGCGGATCCCGACCACATCTGACCCGGACGACCCCGGGCATACCCCGCAGCAGTTCACGGTCGCCCACAGGTCCGGGGAGCGCTCGGCGCCGGCCACCGCTGCGCGGATCTGCTTTGCCGTCGGCCCCTTCGGGTGGTGGGTCTTGCTCGGCTTCGTCCCCTTCGTCGCGGCGGCGAGGCCCGGCACTGAGAGCATTCCGAGGACGGTGGCGAGAACGAGGATCAAGAGGCGCATGCGCACGATGCAGAAGATATCGGCAGCATGACCCGGGTGCTGAACCGGATTGGCGTGACGAATCAACGCCACCGCCGTAGTGCGTCCGTGAGCGACACCCTGACAGCGTCCCAGACGGATGATCTGCAGTCGCCTTGGGACCGCTTCGAGGCGCTCTACCGCTCGAGCCGCGACGACGTGTACGCGTACGTCGCGACGCTGCTGCACGATCGTGTTGCGGCCGAGGACGTGACCGCGCTCGCGTTCGAGCGCGCGTACCGGCGGCGGCGGACTTTCGACCGCCGTCGCGGCGAGGAGCGTGCGTGGCTGTTCGGGATCGCACGCAATGCGGCGCTGGACGAGCTGCGACGCCGCCGGCGGATCGCGGCCCTCGTCACCGATCCGGAGGACGTAGAAGCCGCCGGACCGGAGGACGGCGCCGACGTCGCGCTCCGGCGCACGACCGTCCGCGCCGCCCTCGCCGTGCTACCGGCACGCGAGCGCGAGGTGATCGCGCTGAAGTTCCACGCCGGGCTGTCGAACGCCGAGATGGCACGCGTGCTCGGCGTCAGCGAGTCCAACGCGGGGACGATGCTGCACCGAACAATCGAGAAGCTCAGGAAGGCATGCGATGCGACCCCGTGAAGACGAGATGATCGACCCCGCGATCGCGGAGCAACTCGACGCGATCGACGCGACGCTGGCCGGCGACCCGGTCGACCCCCGCTTCGCCGAACTGGCAGAGCTGGCGCTGCTGCTCGCGGTGGGGCGGCCCGAGGGCCCACGCCCGGAGTTCGCGCACGAGCTCGACCGGCGCGTGCGGGCGCGCTTCGGGCGGGTCGAGCCCGCCGACGCGCTCGCGGCGCCGCGCGGCGCCCGGGCGCGGCGGTGGAGGCTGACCCCGGCAATGGGCGCGGCCGGGACCGCGCTCGCGGCAGTTGTGGTCGGGATCGCCGTGGTCGCCGGGGGCGGCGGATCGAATCCGAGCAGCAACGGGGGCGTGGCCGCCCTCGCGGCCACGCCCCAGAACGCGGCCGTGAAGCACTCACCGAGCGTGGTGACCTCGGCGAGGGCGGGTGCAAACGCCGGTGGGCGAGGGCCGGCAGCGTCAGGCTTGCCGAATCTCCCTGCGCCGGACGGCTCGGCAACCTCGACCACCCCGGCCGCGGCGAAGTCCCCGCCGGCCGAGTCCTTGCCGGCCACAGTCGTGAACGGAGCCGCCGGGACAGTCACGACCCTCTCGCCGGCGCCGATCCCCAACGGGCGCAAGATCACCCAGTCCTCGAGCCTCCAGCTCGGCGCACCTCCCAACCGGATCGACACCGTCGCGCAGGAGGTGTTCGACGTGGTCGGTGCCGTCAACGGAATCGTCGACAGCTCGAATGTGTCGAGCACCGGCGGGCCGGGCGCGAGCGCCCAGTTCCAGCTCCGGCTGCCGAGCGCAACGCTTTCCCAGGCGCTGTCGGAGCTGTCGCGGCTGCGCTATGCCAACGTGATCGCGCGAATCGACAACACCCAGGACATCAACTCCTCGTTCGTGTCCGCCGAGGGCCAGATCGCCAAAGCCAAGGTTGCCCTCGCAAGTCTGCGCCTGAAGCTCGCGGCCACGACCATCGAGACGCAGATCGTCGGCCTGCGGGCGCAGATCGCGGGCGAGAACGCCACGATCAGGCAGGCGCAGGCGTCGCTGCGATCGCTCAACCGCCGGGTCGACTACAGCCATGTGAGCGTGAGCATCCAGGCCACCAGCGGCGGCACGACGTCAGGCGGCGGCGGCTTCGGCCTGCACCAGGCCGGCCACGACGCCCTCCGCGTGCTCGAGGTCTCCGCCGGCGTCGCCCTGATCGCCCTCGCGGTGTTGGTCCCGATCGGCCTCCTCGCCGCCCTCGGATGGTGGGTCGGGCTCACACTGCAGCGGCGCCGGCGCGAGCGCGCGCTGGACCTGGCCTGAGCGCGGGGCGCCGGGGTACCGCACCGTGTGGTATTCCTGCGCACCATGGCGACCACCAATCAGGACGCGGCGCAGCTGCTCGGCAGTGTGCCGGTGTTCTCCGCACTTGGCGAGGACGAGCTCACGAAGGTCGCCGAGGTCGCGGTCCCACGCCGGTTCGCGGCCGGTGCAGCGATTTTTCACGAGGGCGACGAGAGCGACACCTGCTACGTCGTGCGCAGCGGTCATGCGCGCGCGATTCGCGAGCATTTCGACGGTCGCTCGATCACGCTTGCCAATTTCGGTCCCGGAGACATCTTCGGCGAGCTGGCGATGTTCGACTCCGAGCGCCGCTCCGCGACGGTGGAGACGCTGGACCCGATGGAGGCGATCGCGATCCTCGGTGCCGACATGCGTCGCCTCCTCGGCCTGCATCCCGACATCGCGGTGAAGCTGGTGATCGCCCTCGGGCGCCGCCTGCGCGAGACCAACGAGCGGCTCGCGCGTCAGTCGTTCCAAACCGTGCAGAGTCGCGTCGCAGCCGTCCTCTCGCAGCTCGTCGAGGCTGCCCAGACCGAGGGCGCCGCGGATGAGGACGTCCTGATCACCGCAACCCAGGCCGACCTCGCCCAGCTCGCCGGCTCTTCCCGCGAGTCGGCCAGCCGCTTCCTCGCCGTGCTCGAGCGCGCCGGGATCATCAGCCAGGGCCGAGGTCGGCTCACCGTCCATGACGCCGCGGCGCTCGAACGATACGTCTTCTGATCCGAGCCCCAAGCGCGAGTTCTCGGCCGGGGGGGTGGTGGTTCGCGGCGATCAGGTGGTCGTGATCGTCCCGGTCAAGCGCGACTCCGCTGGAAACCGCGTCCTTGCCCTGCCGAAAGGCCATCCGGACGGATCTGAGACGGCAGAGGCCGCCGCGCTGCGCGAGGTGCGGGAGGAGGCCGGCGTGGAGGGCGAGCTGGTCGGGAAGCTCGGCGACGTCCGCTACTGGTATCAGCGGCATGGCCGGCGGGTGGCCAAGCTGGTGACGTTCTTCCTGGTCGAGTACACCTCAGGCGACACCGCCGATCACGACGACGAGGTCGAGGAGGCCTACTGGATGCCGCTGGCGAAGGCTGCGCGGTCGCTCACGTACGCGGGCGAGCGGGAGATGGTCGTCCGCGCCCTGTCGCAAACCGCATCGGATCGGTAGGCTGGCGGCGGTGCGCGTACTCAATTTTTATTCCTCGGTGTTCGCCGATCAGCTCCGTCGCGGCCGCAAGACCGCCACGATCCGACTCGGCGACAAGTCGCACAAGTACCGCAAGAACGACTGCGTCCTGGTGACGATCGGCTATCAGCACTCTCCGCGGGAGAAGATCTTCAACGCCGTGGTCGATCAGGTCGAGGTGAAGCGGGTCCGGGATCTCTCGCCCCGCGACATCGAGCACGACAACCCCGAGTTTCGCCGCGTCGACGAGATGGTCCACTTCCTGGCGCAGATCTACGGGCGACCGATCACGATGGACGACATCGTGACCGTGGTCCGCTTCTCGCAGATCATCGAGAATCCGCCTGAGCTGCGCGACCGGATCCATGGCCTGGGGGCCGCGCAGAATTAGCTCGCTGCTGTTTGGGCGGGCGAGGCGTTCGTCGCGCTGCCCAGGCATGCGGTTGGCGGGCTCGGGCGTGTGCGTGGG
>Ga0302314_10017545_pt1 | contig 11999 bp, 11 predicted proteins | sample III_Palsa_N2_3_FD_200533 | JGI IMG/M metagenome (GOLD analysis project Ga0302314, IMG submission 200533) | Peat permafrost microbial communities from Stordalen Mire near Abisko, Sweden - III_Palsa_N2_3 | ecosystem: Environmental > Terrestrial > Soil > Palsa > Peat permafrost | place: Sweden...
CTCTACCAACTGAGCTATACCCCCAGCAATGCCCCATTCCCAGGCCGCGTGGCCGTGGATGGGTCGCGAACGGTATGGAATTCGACCCCCCGGGCAAGACCTTTCCCAACCGAGCGGGTGATGCAAACGCCACCCTCGTCGCATCTTGTGCCCGAGCGCTCAGATGCTTAGCATGGATCGTTCAAGGGGCCGCGATGCTGCGATATCTCATCGTTCCGGTAGTGGCATGGGGTGCTGCGGCCTGGTCGGCCGACGTCCAGCCGACCGCCGGTCCGCTGGGCGAGACCTTCACCATGAACCTGAAGGACTCCGAACGCACCTTCGTGGTCCATAACGGGACCAGCTACCTCGTCACCAAGCCCGAGGACTTCACCGACCACGACTTCCTCAATGGCAAGGACGTGATGCTGGTCGCCAAGTTCCAGCGTGGCCAGAACGACCGCATCTGGATCTACAAGCCCGATGACCTCGAAGTCGATGCGGCCCCGGAGCTGTGGAGCGACCGCGTCGATGGCGACAACCTGTACCTCTTCGGCCGCCTCGCCTGGGACAACGACCAGGGCCATGCGGTGCTCAAGGTGGCGGCCAGCGCCCAGGCGCCCTCGGACACGCAGTGGATCAATGACCGCCTCAAGGGCGTGGCCAAGGACGACTACGACGGCCGCTTGAAGATCGCCATCCAGGTGCGCGACCAGGGACCGATCCAGGGCAACCCGGACTGGTGGCTGCAGCAGAGCGATGCGCTCTTGACCCATCTCATCGCCGACGCCGCGGCCGAAGCCGAGGCCAGCAAGAATGCTGCCCTGCTCGCCAAGGCCATCGGCTGGAGCATCGACGTGCAGAAGGATCCGGTCAGCGCGGCGCGCATCGCCAGCGCGCCCTGGCTGCGCACCGAGGGCGGCAAGGACGCCGACGACATCGCGCTGCGCATGCGGCGCATGGGCATGGATCTCTACCGCAGCCAATGGCATCCGCGCGCCGAAGCCCTGTCGATGGAGTACGACGACCGCTTCGCAGCCCTGGGCTGGCGCGACGCCGAGGGCTTCTACCGGCTCGGACGCTGGGCCGACGCCAACGCCGAGTCCCTGCCCCAGGCCAAGGACCGCTCGTACCGCGCCTACCAGGCCGGCCTCAAGGCCGATCCCAGCCATCCCGGCATCCGCCGCGAGCTCGGACTGGAGCTGAACACCGGCGAGACCACGGTCGTCGACGCCGGCGAGACGCGCAGCGAGTACCGCGATCCGACCTTCAACATCGCCGTGCGCTCGCCGGTCACCTGGCGGCGCGGCGAAGGCGCGCTCGAAGGCATCCGCTGGGAGGACCCCGCCAGCGACACCGCCTACATCTCGGTGCGCTTTGCCGACCTGGACAAGATCGCCTTCCCGGACGAGTGGACCCAGGTCACCGCCAAGGCGCGCGGCCTGCCCGGCTTCACGGTCATCGACGAAGCCAAGCCCGACCAGCAGGCGACCACCGCCCATCTGCACTACTCCTGCACCGAGGACAATCTCGAGCGCCTGGGCTCGATCATCCTCCAGGAGGACGCCACGACCAAGTTCGCGGTGATCATCGAAGGCAGCTACGTCGATGAGGAGAAGGAGCACATCATCAAGGCCCTCGATGATGTGCTCGCGCATGTGATCTTCCCGGCCAATCGACCGGTCAAGGACCCGAAGGCGGTGGCAGCGCCAGCCGCGCCAGCCGCGCCGGCTCCCGCCGCCCCCTGACGCCCCGCCGGCTCCCAGTGCTCGCCGCCTGGCTGGTCCCCGGACCCTGGGGATGGACGCCTGGGTGCCGCCAATAGACTGCGACGATTCGATGCCGGGGTGGCGGAATTGGCAGACGCGGAAGACTTAAAATCTTCTGGCCGTAAGGCCGTGCGGGATCGTGCCCCGCCCTCGGTACTGCAGTGGTGGCGCAGAGCGTGACAGTCTGGAAACAAGACACTTCGCCGCGTCCTGATAGTGACCAAAGTTTCGGTTGCCGACCGGCTCGGCCAGCGCCGCGCGATCTGAACAGTTTGAGTCGAGCGGCGGGCTGAACCGAGATCCTACCGGCAAGCCGCGGCGCCGGTGCGAAGGGACACCTGTCAACCTATCTGGACATCATCTGCGACTATGGGCCATGTGATGGCCATAGTTTAAATTAGCGCAAAGCTTGCGATACAGGTCAACGGTATTGACAATGCCCACCGATACCGCACGTCATGTCCATGATCAGAATCGTATTGGTTGCTCACCCTTGGGATAGCACATGATGCACAGGCGCGGCGATTGCCGCGGTGGATGAGCGCCTGGTGCACGGACGTCATCACGCCTCGCTGGCGCGCCCAGCGCCTCTGGACCGGGACGCTCACGGTCCGGTCCCTGACTCCAGCCACCTCCTCGCCGTCAGTCCTTGAGCCACACGTCTCGGAGCACACATGCCTCTCGCAAAAGCCATCCTCGCCCGCCAAGCCAAGCTGGGCATCCCCACGGTGAGCAAGCTCGCCAAGCGCATCGGCGTGTCGCGCAGCTCCCTGTACAATACCCTGCAGGGCGTGCATGGCCTCAATGCGCCGACCTTGAAGAAGTATGCGAAATTCCTCAAGGTCTCGCCAGCGGACCTCACCCTGCTCGCACCGCGCAAGACGCATCGCCGCACCCGCCGTCCTGCTGCCCGCGCCGCCGCGCGCTAGCTTGACCGCTCGGCGACTCCTCGCGACTTGAGCTTCGCCAGCCGCCGGAGCAGGGCTGTGGTCTGCAGCGCTGGTCCCTTCCGGACGCGCGTCCCGCGACGCCCGATTGACCTCTCCCGGATCCGTTCCACCCTGATGGCGGGCCTGGGCTCTCCTAGGCCCCAAGCGGACTGCGCGAAGCCCGCCCCTGCGACCATCCGCGCCTCTGGAGCCCTGGTGAGCCACCACCTCGACGACCTGTGCCGACGCCTCCCGGTCCTGACCGCGATCCGCGACCAGATCGAGAGCGCCCATCAGCTGCTCGAGCAGTGCTACCGCGCCGGTGGCACGCTGTTCCTGTGCGGCAATGGCGGCAGCGCCGCCGACTGCGAGCACTGGGCCGGTGAGCTCCTCAAGGGTTTCGAATGCCATCGTCCACCACCGGCCGGACACGGACTGCCGCCGGACCTGGCCAAGCTCCTGCAGCAGGCCCTTCCGGCCATCCCGCTGACCGGCTTCATGGGCCTGCGCAGCGCGTTCGCCAACGACGTCGAGCCGAAGGCCGACTATGCGCAGCTGGTCTGGGGCCTGGGCCGTCCTGGGGACGTCCTGGCCGCGATCAGCACCTCCGGTAATGCGGTCAACTGCTGCCTCGCCGCCAAGACCGCCCATGCCAAGGGCATGAAGGTGCTATCGCTGACTGGTGCCAAGGGCGGTCAGCTGGCCGGCCTAGCCGATGTCGCGATCAAGGCGCCCGAGACCAGGACCCTCCTGGTCCAGGAACTGCATCTGCCGATCTATCACGTCCTGTGCCTGATGCTCGAGGACGCCTTCTTCCGCCCCGCCAGCCACCCACCCGCCGCCGTCGGCGGGTGAGGGCCGCGGCTTGGGCCTAGCTTGCCGCCTGGGCGCGCTTCGGACGCGCCGGCTTGCCGGTGCGCGCCGCTTCATAGATCGCGTCCATGAGCTCGCTTTGGATGATGCCGTTGCGCGGCGTGGTGCGCGGCTCGGCGCGGCCCTGGATGGCGTCGATGAAGTTGTCGTTGGGCGACTGCGTGGTGCCGGGGATCACCGGATACTTGATGCGGTCATGGTCGAAGACGTTGATCCAGCTGCCGCCCCAGCCGTCGATGTCGATGCGACCCTTCTCGAAGACGAAGTGCAGCGAGCTGCCGTTGGCCGGACAGTTGCCACTGACCACAATGCTGGCCAGGGTGCCGGTGGTGAAGCGGATGTTGATCGACGAGTTGATGTCGACCTGGGTGCCGTGGTTGTCGACGAAGGCGAAGACCTCCTCGATATCCTGTTCGACCGACCAGCACAGGCTGTTGAGGATGTGCGCGCCGCTGTCATAGGCCTGGCCGCCGCCTGAGAGTTCCGGCTTCTGACGCCAGCTGCCCGTGGTCAGGCGCTTCCAGTCCTGCGACAGGTAGCCGCTGACCAGCTCGAGCTTGCCGAAGGTCTTGTCGCGGATGCGGTCGCGCAGGTAGGCGAATTCCGGGGTGCACGGCGTATTGTAGCCGATCACCATGATCTTGCCGGACTCCTTGGCCGCCTTGGCGAGCTTGTGGGCCTGCTCGGAGGAGGTCACCATCGGCTTCTCCATCAGCACATGCACGCCCGCGGCAAGGGCCTGCATGCCATGCTCGAAGTGCAGGGTGTGCGGCGTGACGATGCAGACCGCATCCAGCTTGGCCTTGGCGTACATCGCCGCGGCGTCGGTGTAGATCGCCGGACGCGGGCTGTAGTCCTTGAGGTTGCGCTCGATGAAGGCGGCCACGCCCGCTTCGGTGACGTCGCACAGGGCGACGATCTCGACATGGGGGTTGTTCTTGAAGCGATGCGCGTGCGCGCCCGCCATGCCACCGCAACCAAGAATAGCGACTCGTGATTTGGCCATGATGTTCCTTTGAGCAGTGAGGGTAAAAAGCGACGAAGAAAGAAGATAGGGATGAGAAGGCAGGAGAAGGCAGGAGAAGGCAGGAGAAGGGATGGGCGGGCCGATCAGGCCGAGACCAGGAAGTCCCGACCGCTGATCAGACCGCGCTTCTCGCCAGCCTCGGTGCCGTTGTAGCGGCCGTCCTCCAGCTCGATGCAGACCAGGCCCTTGAAGCCGGCCTGCTCCAGCAGGTGGAAGCACTTGGTCCAGCGGATCTGGCCGTGTCCTGGAATGGTGTAGCGCCAGACGTGGCCGCCGAAGCCAAGGCCGGGAGCGAAGGTCGCCGGCTGCAGATTGCCGTGCTCATAGAGCTCCTCATCGAGGATGTCGGTGTCTTTGCCATGCACGTGGCGCACCTTCGGTGCGAATTCGCCGAGGAAGCGCACCGGGTCGATGCCCATGCGCACCAAGTGCGAGGGATCGAAGTTCACCGCCGCCGCGTCGCCCGGCATCTCCTTGAAGAAGGCCCGGTAGTCGGCCGGCGTGCAGGCCAGCGAGCTGTAGTGCGGTCCGCCGCCGGGCCAGCCCTCGATGACCAGGGACGTCTTCAGCGCCGACATGCCGGCGCAGAGCTGGCTGTAGCCGTCGACCGCGAGCTTGAAGTTCTCGGCGCGCGCGCGGGCATGATCCTCGGGGATGATGACGGTGAAGAAGTTCCGGCACAGATCCGCCACCGAGGCGATGTAGGCCAGGGCCTTCTCGGCATGCGCGCGGCGCTTGCCGGCATCGGACGAGGCGAGATCGCTCCACGGCGGAGTGAGGTCGATGGTGCCGATCTTAAGCCCGGCCTTGACGATCGTCTCCAGTTCGGCGCGCGGCAAGGGCCCGACGTCGATGGCGGCGAACTGCTCGGCCTTGGCGAAAGCGATGACATTCGGCAGCGCCTGCTGCCATTCGCTCCATCCGCGCCTGAAGCCGATGCCGAAATGTCCGGTGCTGGTAACGACCATGATGAGTGTCTCCTGCCAAGTATTGAAGTCTTGGCGTGTGGCAACTATTGTAGCATCACGGGAGGACCGGGGATGTCTGCGGCGGCAAAGGTCCTCTCTGGCGCGGCAGCACGCATGGCGCCCCATGGATATGCAATCATGGTGTAAACAGCTGTGCTGCAGTGACTTGCGATCAAGCCTACACGGCTAGTCCCTGATTGGCACGCAGCCGTTACGCAAAACCTGGAAGCGCCCTATTTCTGGTCAATTCCGAGCTGGCGCAGCACCTCCCCATGCGCAGCCCCCAGGCTCGGCAGGACGCGGAAGGCGCGTGCGGCGACCTCCGCGGGCGGCTGGACCAGGTCCGGCACGATGATCAGCCGCATGCCGGCAGCCAGCGCGGAGCGCGCACCATTGGCTGAATCCTCGAGCGCCAGGCAGCGCTCTGGCGCAATCCCCAGGCGCGAAGCGGCCAGCAGGTAGATGTCGGGGGCGGGCTTGCCGTTGACCACCTGGTCGCCGGTTGCGACCGCGTCGAAGTCGCTGATCCATGCCGCCAACGACAGCTCGGCTTCGGGGCGCGCGCTGGAAGTCGCCAGTCCGCACGGCACGCCATGCGCGCGCAGCGCCGCGACCAGTTCCCGGGCCCCGGGCTTGGGCGCCACCCCGTGGCGCGCGATTGCCCGCCAGCCCACGCGCCAGGCGGCGCGGAAGGCAATGAGGTCGAAATCCGGTCCGGCCAGCGCCGCCAGCTGCTCCTCGCACCAGGCGATGCGCTGGCCGATGAAGGTGGCATAGCGCTCGTGGCTCAGGACGAAGCGCTGGCTGGCCGCCGCTTCCGTCCAGGATTGCCGGTAGACGGCCTCGGAATCCAGTAGCAGGCCATCGACATCGAAGATCACCGCCTGCATCTCGGCCATGGGTCCGTCCTCGGGTGCATGCTCAGGCCATGGCCGCAACGGCAAGGCGACCTTGCCGTTGCCGTCCGCCCTATAGCGTTCGGCACTGTGGACGCGATCGGAACCGGTGCGCCGAATAATGACCCTGAAGCGCTCATGGCGGCCATCGCCGCCGGCAGCCAGGACGCCGTCGCCGCGCTCTATGACCGCTTCTCACCCCTCGTGCATGCCATGTGCCGCCGCATCCTCCACGACGAGGCCGCCGCCGAGGATCTGCTCGAAGACATCTTCATCGAAGTCTGGAACAAGCGCGAACGCTATGACCCCGCCCGCGGCGGAGTCGCGACCTACCTCGCCACCCTGACGCGCTCGCGCGCCATCGACCGGCTGCGCGCCCAGCGCCGGTCTCCGGCCACGCCCTTGGTCGACGGCTTCGAGCCGGCCGCGCCGGCCAGCGATCCGGCAACCCCGACCTATGACCGCGAGCGCAGGGTCATGGTCGAGCGTGCACTGGCTGGCTTGAATGATGATCAGCGCAAGGCGATCGAACTCGCCTATTATGATGGACTAAGCCATAACGATGTCGCTCAGCGTCTCGCCAAGCCGCTCGGCACCGTCAAAACCTGGATCCGGCAAGGCCTCATCCGTTTACGCGATTCTATGCGTATAGATGAGGAGGAGGCGTCATGAACTGTTCAGCACGCCGCGACCTGTACCCGGAGTACGTGCTGGGTCTCCTCGAGCCCGAGGTGATGGAGGAACTCCGTCACCACCTGCAGCAGGGCTGCCCGGCCTGCGCCGCGGCGCTCAGCGAGGCCGAGACCATGCTCGCCCTGCTGCCGGCCGCGCTGCCGGCCGCGACCCCGCCGCCCGCGGTGCGCGCGCGGCTGGTTGCGCGTTTGGCGAAACCGCCAGCGGCCGGTGCCGCGCCGCTGTCGCCCACCGTCACAGCGCCAACCCCCCTGCGCGTCGTCCCCGCAGCCCCGGACGCCTCGCAGAGCCTGTTCTTCTTCCGCAGCATCGCCATCGCCGCCATGGTCGCGATCGCCTGCCTGCTGATGATCCTCTACCAGTCGCACCAGGATGTGCAGCGCCTGAGCGGGCAGCAGCAGGCCTATGCCAAGCAGCTCGACAGCTACGATGCGCAGCTCACCGACCTCAAGCACCAGGTCGATAACACCCTGAGCAACTATCAGACCATCCATAGCCGCTTCAACGCCACCACCCAGGCGCTGGTCGCCGCGACGCGGACCATCGACAACCTGCGCAGCCAGAACCAGGCCCTGGCCGGCAGCGCCCAGGCCCTGGCCACCGCCACCAAGACCATCGACATGCTGCGCGCCCAGAACCTGGTGCTGGTCTCGCTCGCCGTGCCCGGCCAGGGCATGTCCGGGGCGCGTGCGCGCGCCTTGTGGGACAAGGATTCGCAGCACTGGCAGCTGATCGCCACCGGCCTGAAGCCGGCCGGCGTCAATCGCATCTACGAGCTGTGGTTCATCACCAGCACCCAGGTCAAGGTGCCCGGCGGCACCTTCAGCGTCGATGCCTCCGGACAGGCCATCCTGACCGTGCAGGTGCCGCACGACATCGGTGTGATCAGCGTCGCCGCGGTCACTGATGAGCCGGGCTACATGCTGCAGCCGACCGGCAAGATCGCCCTCGCCGGCGTGCTCTGATTCTCCGGGCCTTCCGGCCACATCGGCAGCTGCACCTGCATTTATATCTGCATCGCACACGCATCGCCTCCCCCGACCGTGGCCGCATTGCCGCTGTGATGTGGAAGGTGCATCCCTAACCATGCCGTACGGAGATACCCGATGCGGCTTTGGCGCGGACTGCTGCAGGTGGGCTCCACCATCGTCAACAGCTACGTTGATGACCGCGTCCCGCGCATGGCCGCGGCGCTTTCGTACTACACGGTCTTCTCCCTCGCACCGCTGTTGGTCATCGTCATCGCCATCGCGGGACTGATCTATGGCCATCAGGCGGCCAGCGGCGGCATCGCCGAGCAGATGCGCACGTTGCTCGGCGATACCGGCGCCCAGGCCATCCAGAGCATGGTCGCGAACGCCTGGCACCACGGCAGCAGCCTCCTCGCCAGCCTGCTCGGTCTTTTGACCCTCCTGCTCGGCGCGACCGGCGTGTTCGGCGAACTGCAGGACAGCCTCAACACCATCTGGGGCGTGGACGCGAAGCCGGGGCACGGCGTGTGGAACTTCGTGCGCTCGCGCATGCTGTCATTCACCATGATCCTGGTGATCGGCTTCCTGATGCTGGTCTCGCTGACCTTCTCGGCGGTGGTCGCTGCAGTGGGCGCCTGGCTGGCGCATACCTGGCCGTCTCTGGCCGGGCTGGTGCGCTGGTCGAATCTCGCGCTGCTGTTCGGGATCTCGAGCCTGCTCTTCGCGCTGATCTTCAAGATCCTGCCGGATGTCGAGCTGCGCTGGCGTGATGTATGGATCGGCGCGGGCGTCACGGCCGGTTTCTTCGGGCTCGGCCGCTGGGCGATCGGCCTGTACCTGGGCCATAGCGCGATCGCCTCCAGCTACGGCGCGGTCGGCTCCCTGGCGGTGCTGCTGATCTGGGTCTACTTCTCGGCCCAGGCCTTCCTGATCGGCGCCGAGTTCACCAAGGGCATGGCGCGGACCTTCGGTCCCCAGCCCAAGCCCAAGCCGATCGCGCAGTTCGTGGGCGCCAACCCGCCCACGACGTCCAAGCCCACCGCCCCGCCGTCCGGCACGCAGCCAACCGGCAATGGCGCGGCCCCCTAGCAGCACGTGCCGCGTCCTGGCCCATGCCGCGGACCCGTCCCGCGCACCCTCCGGCAACTGGTCATAATGACATGGAGCCGGATCGGGGGCTGGGTGCGACGGGGTGGCGACCACGCTCCAAATCGCGTAATGGCTTGGCTTTGGGGCTATTCGCACGGGCCTGTGCCCGGCGCCGCCTTTGGCATGCACCATGCTAATGTGAGTACCAGTAGAGCCACTCCCATGACCGCCCGAACCATACTCGTAGCCGATGATGACCGCCTGGTGCGGGAATCCCTGTGCGACGTGCTCAGCCAGCTCGGCTGCGCTGCGCGCTCGGCCGGCAATGGCGGAGAGGCCATGGAGGTGCTCGAGCACGACCGTTTCGACCTGCTGATGTCGGATGTGGAGATGCCGGACATGACCGGCTTCCAGCTTCTGACCTGGGTCAGCCGGCATTGTCCGATGCCGACCGTTCTGATGAGCGCGCGCAGCGATCCCTCGCTGCGCGCCGCTGCGCGTTCGCAGGGCGCAATCGACCTCCTGCAGAAGCCCGTCCAGATGCAGTCCATCACCGCCCTCTTCCATTCCCTCTTCGATGGACGTCCGACGCGATAGGCGCGCCACGACGTCCTCCACTCCTCCTTACACCTCTCGTCAGCACTCTTCAGCAAAGGATCTCGCCATGGCCAAGATTATCGGAATCGACCTCGGCACCACCAACTCGTGCGTCTCCGTCATGGAAGGCGGCGAAGCAGTGGTCATCGCCAACCAGGAAGGCGGCCGCACCACCCCGTCGGTGGTCGGATTCATCGAGAACGGCGATCGGCTGGTCGGACAGATGGCCCGCAACCAGGCCATCACCAATCCCGAGAACACCATCTACTCGATCAAGCGCTTCATGGGCCGCCGCCACTCGGAAGTCTCCGGTGAGGAGAAGCTGGTGCCCTACAAGATCGTCGGTGGACCCGACGAGCTAGTGAAGGTCGACATCCGCGGCAAGAACTACACGCCGCCGGAAGTCTCGGCGATGATCCTGCAGTACCTCAAGAAGGCCGCCGAGGACTACCTCGGTGAGAGCGTCGCCGAGGCGGTGATCACCGTCCCCGCGTACTTCAATGACGCCCAGCGCCAGGCCACCAAGGATGCCGGCAAGATCGCCGGATTGAACGTGCGGCGCATCATCAACGAGCCGACCGCGGCCGCCCTGGCCTACCACATGGACAAGGGCAAGTCCGGCAAGATCGCGATCTTCGACCTCGGTGGCGGCACCTTCGACGTCTCGATCCTCGAGGTCGGCGACGGCGTGGTCGAGGTGCTCGCCACCAACGGCGACACCCATCTCGGTGGCGATGACTTCGACGACCTGGTCATCCACTGGCTCGCCGACACCTTCGCCAAGGAGAACGGCGGACTCGATCTGCGTAAGGACAAGATGGCCCTGCAGCGCCTCAAGGAGGCTGCGGAGAAGGCCAAGAAGGAGCTCTCACAGGTCACCTCGGCCAACATCTCGCTGCCCTTCATCACCATGGTCTCGGGCCAGCCCCGGCATCTGACCACGACGCTGACCCGCGCGAACTTCGAGAACCTGACCAAGGCGCTGCTCGAGAAGTGTCGTGCGCCGTGCGTCGACTGCCTGCGCGACTCCAAGCTCAGCATCAATGACGTCACCGACGTCATCCTGGTCGGCGGCTCGACGCGCATGCCGATGGCCCAGGCCATGGCCAAGGAGATCTTCGGCAAGGCGCCGAAGATGAACGTCAATCCTGACGAGGTGGTGGCCGTCGGCGCCGCCATCCAGGGCGGCGTGCTGACGGGTGAGGTCAAGGATGTGCTCCTGCTCGACGTCACGCCGCTGTCGCTCGGCATCGAGACCGAGCACGGCATCATGGACAAGCTCATCGAGCGCAACACCACGATCCCGACCTCGAAGAGCAAGGTCTACTCAACCGCGGCGCCCAACCAGCCGGCGGTCGACCTGAAGATCTATCAGGGCGAGCGCAAGATGGCGGGCGACAACCGCCTGCTCGGCCAGTTCACCCTCGATGGCATCCCGCCCGCCCCGCGCGGCGAGCCGCAGATCGAGGTGACCTTCAACATCGATGCCAACGGCATCCTCGAGGTCAAGGCCAAGGACAAGAAGACCGGGCGCGAGCAGCACATCTCCATCCAGGGCTCGTCGGGCCTGACCAAGGAGGAAGTGGAGCGCATGGTCGACGAGGCCAAGACCAACGCCGATTCCGATCAGAAGAAGGTCGAGCTGGCGCAGACCCAGAACGAGGCCGAGCAGCACATCCACCAGATGAAGAAGCTGCTCGATGACCACAAGGACAAGCTGCAGGGCGATGAAGCCAAGCAGATCGCCGATGCGATCGCGACCCTCGAGAAGGCTCGTGGCCTGACCGACCAGGGTGCGATCAAGACCGCGATTGGCGGCTTGGAGACGGCCGCCGCGGCCTTCACCAAGCGCGTCCATGAGGCCGCCTTCCAGCAGGGGTCGCCCGGAGCCGGGCCGGGCGCAGGCCCGGGGCCCAATGCCGGCGCCGGTCCGCAGCCGCAGCCGGGACCCCAGCCGCATGGCGGCGCGGGCGCCGGCAACGGTGAGAACATCAAGGACGCCGACTTCACGGTCCAGAGCTGATACCGCTTCATCCAAGAACCACCACAGCCCTGGGCCGAACGGCCCAGGGCTTCGTCTCACCACTGAGGAATCGCACATGGCCAAGTCCAACATCAAGCCCATCGGCTCACACGTCATCGTCCATCGCTCCAGCGCTGCCGATGTCTCCAAGGGCGGCATCGTCCTGCCCGAGAAGGCCAAGGACA
>Ga0302314_10017547_pt1 | contig 11998 bp, 10 predicted proteins | sample III_Palsa_N2_3_FD_200533 | JGI IMG/M metagenome (GOLD analysis project Ga0302314, IMG submission 200533) | Peat permafrost microbial communities from Stordalen Mire near Abisko, Sweden - III_Palsa_N2_3 | ecosystem: Environmental > Terrestrial > Soil > Palsa > Peat permafrost | place: Sweden...
TTCAACAAGCTCAAACACTTCCGAGCCGTCGCCACCCGATACGACAAGAACCCAGACAACTATCTCGCCGGCGTCAAACTCGCCTCAGCCAGAATCTGGATGCGCGCTAATGAGTCGGTGGCCTAGGCCATACCGAGCGCGCTCAGGAGCGAGTGAATATGCGGGGCCAGCAACTCTCCGCCCACCGCGAGCGCCAACCCGTTCAATTCAGAGGCCGCTCCCCTCATGATGGAGAGGTTTGGGCGGCCTTTCCCGAGCTGGGCTTCGATCGTGACAATATCTGCGTCCAAGTCGCTGAGCTCAGAGCCCGTCACGCCCACCGCTTCGATCGCAGCTCTGAGCTCGGTTATCGCCTCGCGCACGGCGTCGACGGAGGGCGAGAACGTGGCGTGCTGGGCGGCGCCGACGCCAGCTTGTTGAACGGTGCCTTCAAATGGGGCGTTGATGTTGGTCACGTTCGTTGTGGAGCCCGCGCTCTCGTTGCGGGCCTGGGTTGGCTGCGGCGGTCTCCAGAGCCCGGCCTGAAAGTCGACCAGGTCGCCGTCGAGATCACCGAGGACCGGCTCCAGTCGTCGCTCTACCGCTGCGACGGAGGCCGGCCCTGCCCATAAGATGCACGCTGGCCAGTCCGCGGCTATTTTAAGCGCCTCAAAATGCTCCTCGAGCGCGGAGCTCAGGTCAAACGAGAGGCGCTCTCTGAAATGAGGTTCGAACCCCGGACTTCTCGAGGCGAGAACCAGTTCAGCCTCTTGGAAAGCCCAAACCGTGTCGTCTCTCATCTGCTCAACGATCGCGTCCGCCAGGGCCTTCATCCCAGCTCCGCTGCTAAATTTGGGCTCTCGACTGCTCTTGATCGCCAGAAACCGATTGGTGGCACCACGCGCGCGGCGCTCAAGCTGACGCTCAAGGCGCCCCTTGAACGCGTCCAATGGATCTCTGAAGCCCGGGAGAGGCATCGCTGCGGCCCGCTGACGAAACGCTGACAAGTTGAAATCAAGAATCTAAGGAGCGTCTAAACTATTGATTCCTTGGAGGCCTGGGCCGGAATCGAACCGGCGTGCACGGATTTGCAGTCCGCTGCGTCACCACTCCGCCACCAGGCCGCCGAGGGGAGGGGACGCCTAACAGATGCGTCCGCGACCGGCAACTTCGCCGGATTGCGCGGCGCCGGAGGCGCGCCCTATAAGCCGCGCCGGAGATGAGGAACATGAGCGCCGATTTCACCCGCCAGCGCGAGATCATGGTCGACAGCCAGGTCCGCACCCAGGACGTGACCGATTCGGCCCTCATCGAGGCCATTCGCGCCGTGCCGCGCGAGCGCCTGGCGCCGGCCGGCAAGGACTGGCTGGCCTACGCCGACGCTGAGGTCGAGTACGCGCCGGGCCGCTGGCTGCTCAGTCCGCGCGACGTCGCCAAGCTGCTCCAGGCTCTAAAACCGAAGGCCGGCGAATCGGCCTTGGCCATCTCGGCCCCCTATGCCGCCGCGGTGCTCGAACGGATGGGACTGGCCGTGACGCAAATTGACGCAGGCGAGACGGTATCCGGGGCCTGGGACGTCGCGATCTGCGAAGGGGCGGTCGCCGAGGTTCCGGAAGCATGGAAGGCGGCGCTGGGGTCGGGCGGGCGCCTGGGCGCTGTAGAGCGCAACGGTCCGGTCGGACGGGCCAAGCTGTTTGTGCGAACTGAGCAGACGATCGCCACAGCGACGCTTTTTGATTCGACGCCGCCACTGCTTTCGGGCTTCGAACCGCGTCACAATTTCGCGCTCTAAACGGTTAACCTTTCGATTCAAAAGGTGGTTCCGCCGGACCGCGGCGTATTGTCGCTCGACAACCCCTAGTGAAAATGATTACAGAATCAGTCGGGGGCGACTATCCATTGGGGGGCATCCCGCCCGCCTTGATCCCCACGGTCTATGAACTATGCCGGAACAGCCCGCGCAAGAACCGACGATGGACGAAATCTTGGCTTCCATCCGGAGGATCATCACCGATGATGAGCCCCCGGCGGAAGAGGCCAGCCCTCCGCCCGCGCCCGCTCCAAAGAGCAAGGCGCCGGAGGCGCCTGCGGTCAACGAAGTTGAAGCCTCCGGCGGCCAGACAGCCAAGGCTGAACCAATCAAGAAACCGTCTGACGACGAAGTAACCGTTTCGGAGAACGTTATGGCTGACACCAAAGTGGGCGACCAGGCTGAACCAGACGAAAAGCTGGTGGATGAGAAGGTGGCGACCGACACGGCCTCCGCCTTTGCCAAACTCTCAATCGCAGTCAAAGAATCTTCAGGAGAACCATCCTTGACCATGCCTGCACCCGGCCGCAGCCTGGAGGACGTTGTGCGCGAATTGCTTCGGCCGATCCTCAAGGAATGGCTCGAAACGCACCTGCCCGAAATCGTTCGCGAGCACGTCGAAGAAGAAGTAGCGCGGATTTCCCGGGGCAGCCGCTCGCGCTAGCTCCCCGTTGATCCCCTTCGCATACTAGAAGGGGATTATTCCGCGCCCCGTCTTCCGGGGCGATCCCGCTAGACGTGTGTGACATGCTCGATAAGGCGTTCGATCCCGGCTCCGCCGAACCGCGGCTCTATCAGCTGTGGGAGGAGTCGGGTGCGTTCGCCCCGACCGACAACCCGGCCGCGCCGGCGTTCTCCATCGTCATACCGCCGCCCAACGTGACCGGTTCGCTGCATATCGGTCACGCGCTCAACAACACCCTTCAAGACGTGCTCATCCGCTTCCAGCGGATGCGCGGCGCTGCGGCGCTGTGGCTGCCGGGGACCGATCACGCCGGCATCGCCACCCAGATGGTCGTCGAGCGCCAGCTCGCCGCCGCCGGCAACATGAGTCGGCGCGACATGGGCCGCGAGGCGTTCGTCGAGCGCGTCTGGCAATGGAAGGGCGAGTCCGGCGGCGCCATCTCGCGCCAGCTGCGGCGGCTGGGGGCTTCGTGCGACTGGAGTCGCGAGCGCTTCACGCTCGATGCGGGGCTGTCGCGGGCGGTGACCAAGGTGTTCGTCACCCTCCATCGCCAGAAGCTGATCTATCGCGACAAGCGCCTGGTGAACTGGGATCCGCAGTTCCAGACCGCCATCTCAGACCTCGAGGTCGAGCAGCGCGAAGTCGACGGTTTCTACTGGCATTTCGCCTATCCGCTTGAGGACGGCTCGGGCGAGATCGTCGTCGCCACGACCAGGCCCGAGACTATGCTCGGCGACACGGCCGTCGCGGTGCATCCGGGCGACGACCGCTACGCCCACCTGGTTGGCAAGTGCGTGCGTCTGCCGGTCGTCGGTCGGCCGATCCCGATCATCGCCGATGACTACGCCGACCCGGAGAAGGGCTCCGGCGCGGTGAAGATCACCCCCGCCCATGACTTCAACGACTTCAAGGTCGGCCAGCGCCACCGCCTGCCGATGATCAACGTCCTCAATCCCGAGGCGCGCATCAATGACAACGCTCCGATGGAATATCGCGGGCTGGACCGCTTCGCGGCCCGCAAGAAGGTGGTTGCCGAGTTCGAGGCGCTCGGTCTGCTGCGCGGCGTCGAACCGTTGCGCCACGCCGTGCCGCACGGCGACCGCTCCGGCGCGGTGGTCGAGCCCTACCTGACCGACCAATGGTATGTGGACGCCAAGGTGCTGGCCGGGCCGGCCATCGCCGCGGTCGAGGACGGCCGGACGGTTTTCGAGCCCCGGAACTGGGAAAAGACCTACTTCGAGTGGATGCGCAACATCGAGCCCTGGTGCGTGTCGCGCCAGCTCTGGTGGGGCCATCGCATCCCGGCTTGGTATGGGCCCGATGGCCGGGCCTTCGTGGCCGAGTCGGAGGCCGAGGCCGCTGCGGTGGCGCGCGAGCACTACGGCCGCGACGAACCCCTGCGCCAGGACGAGGATGTGCTCGACACCTGGTTCTCCTCGGCTCTGTGGCCCTTCTCGACCCTGGGCTGGCCGGACGAGACCGCCGATCTCGAGCGCTTCTACCCGACCCACACGCTGATCACCGGCTTCGACATCATCTTCTTCTGGGTCGCCCGTATGATGATGATGGGCCTGCACTTCACTGGCCAGGCGCCCTTCCGGCGAGTGTTCATCAACGCCCTCATCCGCGACGCCACGGGCGCAAAGATGTCGAAGTCCAAGGGCAACGTGATGGATCCCTTGGAGCTGGTCGACGCCTATGGCGCCGACGCCCTGCGCTTCACACTCACCGCCATGTCTGGCCAGGCGCGCGACATCCGCCTGTCGGTGGCGCGCATCGAGGGCTATCGCAGCTTTGCCAACAAGCTTTGGCAGGCGGCCCGCTTCTGCGAGATCAACGGCTGCGTCGTGCCAGCCGGCTTCGATCCCGGCGCGGCGTGCGAGCCGGTCAACCGTTGGATCCGCGGCGAGACGGTCAAGGCGGCCCGTCAAATCACCGAAGCGCTGGAAACCTGCGGTTTCGACGCCGCCGCCGGCGCCCTCTACCGGTTCGTCTGGAACGTGTTCTGCGACTGGCGCCTGGAGTTCGCCAAGCCAGTTCTTCAGGGCACGGACGAAAGCGCCAAGGCCGAGACCCGGGCGATGACCGCCTGGGTGCTGGAGACGATCCTGAAGCTGCTGCACCCGGTCATGCCCTTCGTCACCGAGGAGCTGTGGGACAAAACGGCCGAGCGCCAGGGCATGCTGATCGCCGCGCCTTGGCCGGAGCTTCCCGAGGCCTGGATCGACGAGGACGCCGCCCGCGACATGGCGCTGGTGATCGAGACCATCGCCGCGGGGCGGGCCGTTCGGTCTGAGCTCAACGTGCCGCTGTCGGCGCGGCCGCCGCTCCTGGTCACCCACGCCGATCAGCGCCAGCGGGCGGCGCTGGAGGCCAATGCGGCGGTGATCGGACAGATGCTGCGCGTTTCCGGCCTGGTGTTCGACTCGGCGGCCGCTGCCGGATCGGTGCCCTACTCCGCTGAGGGCGCGGCTTTGGCCCTGCCGGTCGCCGAGCACATCGACCTGGCCGCCGAGCGTGGGCGTCTGGCCAAGGAGATCCAGGGTCACGCCAGCGACATCGAGCGCGCCGCCAAAAAGCTCGCCAACGCCGATTTTCTGGCCCGCGCCCCGGAGGAGGTGGTCGAGGAAAATCGCGAGCGCCTGGCCGAGTCCGAAGCAACCAAGGCGCGGCTGGAGGCGGCGCTGGCCCGTCTCCAGGCGGTGACCTGATCGCCGATAAGTTTCCGCGCTTTACAAGCGGGCCGGGCTGATGATTGTGCGGGCCATGACCGAGCCCTCTTCGCCGCCGGCCTGGCCGGCGATGTCCATCGCCCAGGCCCACGCCCTGCTCACCGCCCCCGGCCAACCCTTCGAAATGGAGGAGGTGGTGATCCGCGGCGTGCCTACGCGCACCTGGAAGAATGCGCCCCCGTCGCTGCGCGCGACGCTGGAGGCCAGCCGCGCCCACGCCGACCGCACGTTCCTGGTCTACGAGGACGAGCGGGTGACCTACGAGGCCTTCCGACGGGCGGTGGCGGCCTTCGCCGAGGCCCTGGCCACCGACGGGGTCGAAAAGGGCGATCGGGTTGCGATCGTCATGCGCAACCTCCCGGAGTGGCCGGTGGCGTTCTACGCGACCGTGTCGCTGGGTGCGATCGCCACGCCGCTCAACGCCTGGTGGACCGGGCCGGAACTGGAATACGGTCTGGCCGATTCCGGGGCCAAGGTCGCGGTGCTCGACGCCGAGCGGCTGGAGCGACTCGTCGAGCATCTGCCGACCTGCGTGGACCTCAAGCGGGTCTATGTGGCGCGGGCGCACGAGGAGATGGCACACCCGCAACTGGCCAGCATGGAAGCAATCATCGGCGCGCCCGAGGCCTGGGCCGCCCTGCCTGATCGGCCCTTGCCGGCGACGCCGATCGCGCCGGACGATCCGGCGACGATCTTCTACACCTCCGGCACCACCGGCAAGCCGAAGGGCGCGCTCGGCAGCCATCGCAACATCAACTCCAACATCATGGCCTCGGCCAGCGTGGCGGCGCGTTCGTTTCTGCGGCGGGGCGAGACGCCGCCGGCGCCCGACCCCGACGCGCCGCAGCGTTCCATGCTGCTTTCGGTGCCCTTCTTCCACGCCACCGGCTGCTTCGCGGTGCTCAACCCGACCGTCTTCTCCGGCGCCAAGCTGGTGTTGATGCGCAAGTGGGATCCGGTGCGAGCCTTCGAGCTCATCGAGCGCGAACGGGTGACCCTCGCCGGCGGAGTGCCGACCATCGCCTGGCAGCTGATCGAGCATCCCTTGCGCGGCAACTACGATCTTTCCTCGCTGGAGAGCGTCTCCTACGGCGGCGCGCCCTCGGCCCCGGAGTTGGTGCGGCGGATCAAGGAGGCCTTCCCCAATTCCCAGGCCGGCAACGGCTGGGGCATGACCGAGACTTCGGCCACAGCCTCCAGCAACACGGCCGAAGACTATGAACACCGGCCGGACTCGTGCGGCCCGGCTGTGGCGGTGACCGACCTCAAGATCATGACCGTCGAGGGCGACCGGGAGCTGCCGGTCGGCGAAGTCGGCGAGCTATGGTGCCGCGGACCGCAGGTGGTGGCCGGCTACTGGAACAAGCCAGAAGCTACGGCCCAGACCTTCGTCGACGGATGGGTGAAGACCGGCGATCTCGCCCGCCTCGACGCGGAGGGGTTCTGCTTCATCATCGACCGGGCCAAGGACATGCTGATCCGCGGCGGCGAGAACATCTACTGCATCGAGGTCGAGAACGTCCTCTACGACCATCCGGCGGTGATGGACGCGGCGCTGGTCGGCATCCCGCACAGGACGTTGGGCGAAGAGCCGGGCGCCGTGGTTACCCTCAAACCGGGCGCGAACGCCACGGAGCAGGAGCTGCGCGCCTTCGTCGCCGAGCGCCTGGCGGCGTTCAAGGTGCCGGTGAGGGTGATCTTCTGGCCCGAGACCCTGCCGCGCAACGCCAATGGCAAGATCCTAAAACAGGACCTGAGAAAGCTGTTCGAGGCGGCCTAGTACCGCCGGCCGCTCGGACGCCACCGCCCGTCACCGCCGCGGCAGATCTCGAACGAATGGCGCTGACCGCTGTAGTCTTGCTCAACCCAGTGGCAGTTCGGTCGCGGCCGGTAGCGTGACGGATAGGCGACGCAATTCACCGTGCCCCTGGCGATCGCATGACCGGCCACCGCGCCCACAGCGCCACCGAGGATCGCGCCGCCGAAGTGCGAGCCGCGGCCGGCGATGGCGCTGCCAAGCACCGCTCCCGTGACCCCGCCGGCCACTGCGCCTTGATTGCCTGCGCGCCGCTTGGCGGCGTAGCAGGGATCGGAACGGCCGTAGTCGTGGTAGGGCTGAGCGGCCGCGAATTCAGGCGTGGCCAGGGCAGGCGCGGCGACGATCGCGGCGCAGCCGAGAGCGAGAAGTGGCTTCATGAAATGGCTCCAGACGCGTTCGAGGGCGCTTCGTCGCCCACAATGAGGATCGCGTGAATCGGAGACCGGCTCGGCGCGGGCGTCAAGCCCATACCAGCGCTTTGGCCGGTCCGGCGCGCGAGGCGGTGATCGATCACCTCGGCGCCCAGGGCGACGGCGTCGTCGACGGCCGGTTCATCCCTCTGACACTGCCGGGCGAACGGGTGCTTGCGCGCGGGGACGGCGAACGGGCCGAACTCGTCGAGGTGCTGGACGCCAGCCCCGAGCGAGTCGAACCGCCGTGCCCGCATTTCGGCGACTGCGGCGGCTGCGCCCTGCAGCACTGGGGCGCCGAGCCCTACCTCGCCTGGAAGGTTGAGCAGATCCGTCTGGCGCTCGCCCGCGAGCGGCTGGAGGCCGAGATTCTGCCGCCGTTCGCCGCCCCGCCTGGCTCGCGCCGCCGTCTGGCCCTGCACGCGCGCAAGGCAGGGGGCCGGGTCGTGCTGGGTTTCAAGGCCAGACGGTCCTGGCGCGTGGTCCCCATCGATTCCTGCATTGTGGCCGAGCCGGCGCTGCAGGCCGCCTTGCCGGCGCTCGCGGAGATCGCCGCGCCGTTCCTGGAACACCCGGCCTCCGCGCCGACCCTGCACGTCACCGCGACGCTCACCGGCCTCGATATCGACGTCACCGGCGTGGAGCGAAAGAGTGGCGGCCTTTCCGCCGACGCCCGGCTCGGCGCCGCTCAGGCGGCCGCGCGGGCCGACGTCGCTCGCGTCACCCTGGCCGGCGAGGTGGTCTACCAGGCGCGCGCGCCGATGGTCCGCGCCGGGCGCGCGACGTTGGCCTTGCCGCCTGGCGCATTTCTGCAGGCCGTCCCTGCAGCCGAGGCGGCGATGGCCGCTTTCGCCGTCGAAGCCGCGGCGGGCGCGCACCGCATCGCCGACCTCTATTGCGGTGTTGGGGCCTTCACCTTTCCCCTGGCCGAGATCGCCCCGGTTCTGGCCGCGGATGCTTCCGCTCCGGCCATTCGGGCGCTCAGCAGCGCCGTCGCCACCGCGCCGGGTCTGAAAGCGATCGCCGCCGAGACACGCGACCTCGACCGGCGGCCGCTGACAGCACGGGAGCTCGCCGGCATCGACGTCGCGGTGTTCGATCCGCCCCGCGCCGGCGCCCCGGTCCAAGCCCGCGAACTCGCCGCCTCAACCTGCGCCCGGGTCGTGGCCGTCTCCTGCAACCCGGCCACCTTTGTCCGCGATGCGCGTCTCCTCGCCGACGGCGGCCTGCGGCTCCTGCGGGTGCTGCCGGTAGACCAGTTCCTGTGGTCGCCGCATATTGAGCTCGTGGCGGTGTTTTCTCGGGACGATCATTGAGTCGGCGCGCCTTCGCTTTCGACGCCACGGCCCAGACGGCCGCCAGCGCGGTCAAGGCCCTGTGGTGGGGGGCGGCGGGCGCCGCCGCCCGCTCGCTGGCCAAGACCGGACGCACGGCCCCGCCCATGGCGACGCCGACGGCCGAGCCGGCGCCCGAGGGCCTGGTGCTCCGCGCCTGGCTGGAGGCCTTCGAGAAGGACGCCCGCGATGTCGCCCGCGGGCTCTATCCGGCCATGGACGACCGGACGACCGACCCGCTTGCGGCGCTGCGGCGCACGCTCGACCTGGTGGCCGACGCCCGCGAAGTCGAGGCTCGCCGCGCCCGGGGCGGCGCCCAGGAGGCGCGCGAGGAGGCAGCCGACCCCGGCCCCTATCCGGCCTACTACCGCCAGAATTTCCACTTCCAGACCGGCGGTTGGCTGACGGACGAGAGCGCGCGGCGCTACGAGGCCCAGGTCGAGGCGCTGTTCGCCGGGGCGGCAGGGGCCATGCGGCGGCGGGCCCTGGCCCTGCTTGCCGAGGCGTGGCGCGAGCGTGACCACCGCGGCCTCGCCATCGCCGATCTCGCCTGCGGCTCGGGCGGATTCCTCAGCGACCTCACCCGGGCCTTTCCCCGCGCGCGGTTCCTTGGGGTCGATTTGTCGGAGCCTTACCTCAGCGAAGCGCGCCGGCGTACGCCCGCGGCCGCCTACGTTCAGGCCGCGGTTGAGCGCCTGCCTTTCGCCGACGCCAGCCTGGACGCGGCGACCTGCGTCTATCTGTTCCACGAGCTGCCGCCGAAGGTTCGCCCGGCCGCCGCGCGCGAGATCGCCCGGGTGCTGAAGCCCGGCGGATTCCTCGCCTTTGCCGATTCCATCCAGCCGGCCGACGAGCCGCGTCTGGGGCGTCTCCTGCAGGTCTTTCCGGCCTACTTCCACGAACCCTACTATGCCGATTATGCCGTCCAGGATCTGGCGGCTCTATTCGCCGCAGCCAGCCTGGTGGCGCGCGCGCGCGACACCGCATTCCTCACCAAGGCGCTCCTATTCGAGAAAGCCTAGCTCGCCGGCGGCGGTGAGGTGACCGTCTTCAGATAGGCGATGACGTCGGCGCGGTCCCTGGGATCCTCCATGCCGATGTAGGTCATCTTGGTCTGCGGGATCATCGACTTGGGATTGGAGATCCACTTGTCGATCGCCTGGGCGTCCCAGGTGATGCCGAGCGCCTTCATGCCGTCGGAATAGGCGAAGCCTGGCTCGGAACCGGCCTTGCGGCCGAAGACGCCCCACAGGTCCGGACCGGTCATGTCGCCGGCCCCCTGGGCGGTGTTGTGACAGGTCTTGCAGATGGCGAACTTGGCCTGGCCATTGGCGAGGTCGGCCTTCTGGTAGGCGGCGGGAAGTTCGGACAGGAGCTTGGTTTTCTGTGCGTCTGTCAGCGGCGGGGGCGGCGAGGGCGCCTCCGCCGAGACGGCGTTCGGCGGTGAGGCCGGCTGCGAGCAGGCGGCCAGCAAAGCGGTGGCGGACATCACAAGGATGGGGGTGGCGCGCATATGGAGTCTCCCTCGCTGGGCGCAGGTTAGCTGCGCCGGCCATCGGGGCAAGGTCAGTCGGCTGAGTCGGGACGGGCGCGCATCGACTTGACCGTAGCGCGGCGGGCCTTGGCGCGCAGACGTTGCTCCTTCTCGGCCCGGCTGATGGTGGTCCGCACGCGTGGCGGGGTCGGCGGGGCCGCCGCCTTGGCGATCAGGGCCGTCAGGCGGGCGACGGCGTCGGCGCGATTGCGCTCCTGGCTGCGGAACCGGCGGGCGGTGATCACGATCTCGCCCTCGCGAGTCAGACGGGTCCCGGCCAGGCCCATCAGACGCGCCTTGACGGCGGCCGGCAGCGAGGCTGAGCCGCGGACGTCAAACCGAAGCTGCGCGGCCGAGGCCGTCTTGTTGACGTTCTGGCCGCCGGGCCCGGAGCCGAGAATAAAGCTGAACCCCAGCTCGCTCTCGTCCAGGCTTATCGCGTCGGTGATTTCGATCATGGTCCGCTCCCGTCCGCGCCATGGACTTATAGCCGCCTTGCGGGCAAGTCGGATGCAAACCAGGGAGGAGCAAGAATGAACGCCGCCGAATACATGTCGCACGACGCTGTGGGCCTGGCCGGGCTGATCGCGCGACGCGAGGCGAGCCCGCAGGAGGTCATGGAATCGGCGCTAGAACGCCTGGTTGAGGTCAACCCGAAGATCAACGCCGTGACCCTCGACCTCGGGGCGGCCGCGCTCGCCCAGGTCGCGACCGGCGCGCCGGAGGGACCGCTCGGCGGCGTCCCGTTCCTGCTCAAGGATCTTGCCGCCCAGCTGGCGGGAACGACGACCACCGGCGGTTCGCGGATCCTGAGCGACAAGCCGGCGGCCGTCGACAGCGCCCTGGTGGCGAAGTTCAAGGCGGCCGGGCTGGTGATCGCCGGCAAGACCAACACCCCTGAGTTCGGCCTGGAGCCGGTCACCGAGCCCGCGCGCTTTGGCCCGACCCGCAATCCGTGGAATCTCGAACGCACCTCCGGCGGTTCTTCGGGCGGCGCTGCGGCCGCCGTGGCGGCGGGGATCGTCCCGGCCGCCCACGCCAGTGACGGCGGCGGTTCGATCCGTATCCCGGCCTCGGCCTGCGGCCTCTTCGGCCTGAAACCGTCTCGCGGGCGGGTGTCGTTCGCGCCAGCCGACGAGGGCTGGGGCGGCTTTTCCATCCACAACGCGGTCAGCTGGAGCGTCCGCGACAGCGCCGCCCTGCTGGATGCGATCTCGGTCCCCGAGCCTGGCGATCCCTACTGGCTGGCCCCGCCGGCCGAGCCGTTCGCGAGCGAGGTCGACCGCGATCCGGGCCGCCTGCGCATTGCTTTCAGCACCGCGGCTCTGGCGGCGCCGGCGATCGATCCCGAATGCGCCGAGGCTGTGCGCGCGGCGGCGAGGCTCTGCGAGTCGCTCGGCCATCATGTAGAGGAGGCGACCTTGCCAGGCGACTACGCCGCGGTCGGCCAGGCCGCCGGGACGGTGGTCGGGGCCAGCGTCGCGGCCATGCTCGAGGCCGAGGGCGCTCACCGCGGTCGGACCATCGGCGAGGACGAGATCGAGCCCGTCACCCTGGCGACTTGGCGACGCGGCAAGGGCGTCTCTGGCGCGGCCTATGTCCAGGCCCTGCAGGCCGCCCACGCCTACGGCCGGGTCATGGCCGCCTTCTTCGAGCGTTACGATCTGCTCCTGATGTCGACGCTCGGCTCGCCGG